>ERZ1292640.556-Hain-H43-02um-R1-556-length-30576-cov-5_pt1 | contig 30576 bp, 30 predicted proteins | sample MGYA00564404_ERZ1292640 | MGnify/ENA primary metagenome ERZ1292640 (study PRJEB36523, sample SAMEA6512636) | groundwater metagenome | collected 2019-01-08 | study: AquaDiva: Metagenomics assemblies of 32 groundwater samples | reverse complement strand
AGTTTGTTTAGTTTTTCCAATCCTTAAGTAATTCGATAAGGAGCCTTACCCCGTATCCCGTTGCGCCTTTTCCCCCATAGGGCTTGTCGTAATCATTCCAGGCGGTGCCCGCAATATCCAGGTGCGCCCAAGGGTAGCTAACGAATTTTTTCAGGAATGCTGCGGCGGTTATTGCGCCGGCATCACCCGGGGTTGTGCTGATATTTTTCACATCCGCAATGTCGCTTTTTATCTTGTCATCGTAATCGCGCCAAAGTGGCAAGGGCCAGGCCCTTTCGCCGGATTTTTCCCCGGCCTTGCGGACTTTTTCAATTAGCTTTTCATCATTCCCAAAAAGGCCAGCAGCAACATCCCCAAGGGCAACAACGCAAGCGCCCGTCAGGGTCGCAAGGTCAATTACAGCCTTTGGCTTGTATTTTGCGGCATAAACCAGCGCATCGGCAAGAACGAGCCGGCCTTCCGCATCGGTGTTGGCAATCTCAATTGTTTTCCCATTGGATGCAACAACAACATCACCGGGCCTGGTTGCGCTTCCCGATGGGAGATTTTCAGTGAATGGGGCAATCCCAACTAGATGAATGGGCAATTTGAGTGATGCGGCGGCGGCAAATGTGCCAATGATTGCGCATCCCCCGCTCTTATCCCACTTCATCTTTTCCATATCCTTTGAGGGCTTGATGGAAATTCCCCCGGAATCAAAGGTTATTCCCTTCCCGACAATTACAATTGTATCCTTCGCGTTCGTATTGTACTCGAGAATCACAAGCTTTGGCTCCTGGACGCTTCCCTTGGCAACACTTAGGAAAGAGTGCATTTTGAGCGCCTCAATTTCCTTTTGGCCAAGCACCTTGCACTTGAAGCCGTATTTTGATGCGGCCTCCTGCGCGGCCCGCGCCATGAAAGTTGGCGTTGCCACGTTGCCAGGCTCGTTGTTGAGGTTGCGGGTAAGGTTAGTAGCCTCGCAAATCGTAAGTGCGTTGGACGCAGCCTTTTCAATTGATTTAAGCTTGTTGATATCGGTGTAAAGGAAGAATTCCTCGATTGCCTTTTGCTCTTGCGCATCCTCCGTATGGTATTTATTGAATTGGTATAGGCCAAGTGCAATGCCCTCCACCTGCGCACTTGCGCTATCCTCAGGCGTGCACGGGGCATCTGGCAAATGAAGCATTGAGAAATTTTTCAGGCCCAAATTGCGGGCAAAGCATGCACCCTTTGAGGCTGCGCCACGGATGCGGTCAAGAGAAAACTGGGCCCTTGGCCCAAGGCCGCAAAGGATGATTTTTTTGGATCCGGCTTTTTCCAAGCTTAGGGAAAGCAAATAGGCCTGCCCCGGCTTTCCCGTAAATTCCTTTGCTTTGATTAGGGAACTGATGGCGCCTTTCACTTTGTCATCAACGTGCCTGACAAGCGAGTGGAACGGCTCGTCCTTGAAAAGAAGCAGGATAATTGCATCCTCAGAACTTTCCCCAATCCTTCCGGCTTTTACATGCATTTTCATCAGGACCACCTATCGATACCACTGGAGAGTGAAAACTCTCGCATTTCCCCTCTAAAAATAGTGAAATCGTTAGGCGGGATGATTATTTAAAGGAATCGGAAAAACTAGAGTGGGCACAAAAAGCGCGATTGGAATTGTTCATGAAAACAGCTACAATTTCCAACCCCTTACTCGTTGCTTCAAGAAAAGAGGATTTCTTCGGAGTTTTTTTAGATCTCTAGAGGCAACTGCAGCCATTTTCGAAATTTCAGAAAGCGCTTTTGCGCTCTCGATTAAATTCGTTCTTCTATCCTTTTTTGCGCTAGTTGCCCGATCCTTCATTTCGAATATCATCATAAGATTAACAATCCTAAGAGAATTGGCATGCTCAATTAAATCCTCCAAAGTCTCAGGTGGGCGTTCCAATTTGCTAATAGCACCACCCATATGGAAAACTTTTCCCATATGAAGAAATTCCAAACTCTCAATATCCGTCTTCGAATACCCACCACGCTCTAAAAAATCCCTAGCATGCCATGCATTTTCGCGGCTATATTCTGAACCCACAAGATGTCTTAGGAAAGGTTCATTTCTCCTAAATTCCGGGTATTTTCGCAATGTTCCGAAAAGAGCTGCGGTTTTAGGGTGCATTTCTTCCATGGGGTCCACGTGCCTATTAATCAAGACAAGGAATCGATAATCTACCTTTAAAAGGATATATATCTTAAATCCTACCTCGCGCTGATTTTGCTGAAATATCAGTCCAAGAAGTTTGATAATACTTCCTGGCAACGGGCGCTAAAAATAGAAATATTCAAAAGAGGGGAAAAATTTATGGCTCGAAGGATCAAATCAAGCATGAGGAAGCACTACGCAAGCCGCACCATGGGCGCTGGCAACACCAAGAATCGCAGGGGCAAGGGGAGCCGCGGAGGCGTTGGCAGGGCGGGATTCCACAAGCACAAGCGGCTGATGTATCTGAAGTTGGAAGGCACCTCGACAACTGCTCCGGGTTTTGTGAACGACACAAGGCGGCACATCACTGCAATTGGGCTAAACAAGCTTGCACTTGCAATTGAAACCGGGAAGTTCAAAAACGAAGGAGGCGCGTACACTATTGATTTGAGGCAGAAAAGGAAGCTCATGAAGGTGCTTGGCAATGGCAATTTCCCCTTCAAGGCAAACATCACCGCCAACATATTTTCGGAATCCGCCAAGGAGGCAATTGAGAAGGCCGGCGGAAAGGCAATTGTCGCAAAAGGGGAGGCAGGAAAACCTGTTTCCGGAGCGAAAACAACTGCATAGGCATAAGAATCCGTATAAAATATTTTGCTGCAATTCTTTTCGATAAGCATATTTTCACAAATCAATAATTTTATATACGTGCAGCGATTGGATTAAACAATAAGGATAAGGGTCTAAACGCAATATGTACAATTTTCTAAAGCCCATAATTTCAAACCTTCCGGAGGTAAAAGCGCCCCTAAGGGCCCCTGGCCTTAAGGAAAAGCTGATGTGGACGGCCGGAGTTTTGGTATTATTCTTCCTTCTTGGGCAGGTATATCCGTATGGGGCGGAAAAATCCATAATCCAGCAATTCGAGCGCTTTGAAATCCTCCTGGGAAGCAGGACGGGGACACTTATTACCACAGGAATTGGGCCAATTGTGCTCGCATCCATCTTCCTGCAGCTTGCTGTAGGCGCAAAACTCATCAATCTTGATTTATCCCTTCCTGAAAACAAGAAGACATTCCAGGGAATCCAAAAGCTGCTTGCAATCTTCCTATCCCTGGTCGAGGGATTCATCTATTCAAAGGCAATCGTGGTTGCATCCGATGCAACAACATCCGCTCTTTTTGCGCAAAATGCAATGTTTGGGATAATCACCCCATTGCAGCTGGCAGTCATGTTCCAGCTTACCATGGGATCAATCATCCTTCTTTACATGGATGAGGTTTGCCAGAAGTACGGGATTGGCTCTGGAGTTTCGCTATTCATCGCAGCCGGGGTTGCGCAGGCAATTTTCGTTGGGACTTTTGGGTACTTTTTCCTTGATTGGCTTGGAATTGTCCCTTCGGCAACATCGGAACCCGCAGGAATCCTACCCAATACGTTATTCCAGCTAACAGCTGGCAGGCTTGATATTGCAATATGGACTGTATTCCCGCTGATGTTCACAATCATAGTGTTTTTGATTGTGGTTTTTGCCGAAGGCATGAAAATTGAGCTGCCATTGGCTTATGGCGGAGCCAGGGGCCTTGGCGCAAGATACCCAATCAAATTCCTATATGTGAGCAATATTCCGGTAATTTTGGCATCCGCCCTGCTGCTTAATGTGCAGGTGATTGGGCTTTTCATGGCAAATTCGGGCTTTCCACTCCTGGGCCAATTCGATAAGGTATCCAATAGGCCCCTCCCTGGCCTTGATGGGGGTTTTGCATACCTATCAAGCGCGCTTCCTTCGCCAATTTTCCTAACAGGAGGATATGCAACCTATGTTTCGCAGTATTTGCTTAACCCAACTGAAATCCTCCACATTCTTGTTTATGGCATCGTTCTGGTTACACTTTGCGTCATATTCGGCTGGTTTTGGATTGAAAGCACGGGAATGGGCGCGGCAAAAGTTGCGCAGCAGCTCAAGAATACGGGCCTTCAGATTCCCGGCTATAGGCAGGATCCAAGGATTACCGAAAAGATTTTGCAAAAGTATATCCCAATTATTACGGTCCTTGGCAGCATTTTCGTTGGGGTTTTGGCATGGTTTGCAGATATCACCGGGGCGCTTGGGACCGGGACTGGAATCCTCCTAACCGTAGGCATCCTATACCGGTTCTACGAGGATTTGGCGCAGCAGCAAATTTTCGAGATGTACCCCGTGCTTAAGAGAATTGCAAGGTAAGGTGAATTGATGGTTTTTTTTGGGGGGAAGCAGGATTGTTTGGCATGGGCCCCAAATAACCGTTATTCATTTGCAGGTGGGCAAAGTCCCAGTTAAATCGTGCAACAAATTCAATTAGGTGCAACAATTATGGATTATTTTGGAATACCGGCATGGGCGTACATATCCGCAACGGCAGTGTTCTTCTCTTTTTTGACATCCTACATCAGCAGGAAAACGGGCATCAAGCAAAAAACCGAACTCATCCAAAAAACAATGAAGGATTACCAGAAGGAAATGGGTGAGGCGCTCAAGAAGGATGACAAGAAGAAGGTGGAGGAGCTGAAGGTTCGCGAACCCGAGGTCATGAAGATGATGAACGAGATGATGTTCCTCCCGTTCAAGAACATGATTTTTGTGATCCCCCTATTCATCGGCTTCATGTGGGTTTTGGATATATATTTCCATGGGTTTTTGATCGGGCTTCCTATTGCACTTCACCTGAATGGGGAAGAACTACTTGGCCTAAACATCCTCAAAACCAGCCACTACGGCCCAAGGGGCTTTTTCATCCTTTCGTCAATTGTTTCCGGAATGGTTATTGAGCAGCTCTACAGCAAGGTGTTCAACAAGAAGTAAATTATTGATAAAAAAAGTAGGTTTGGAAAGGCAGAAGATAAATTGGCAAATAGGCACATTCCCTTTGCGGCCAATTTGGGAGTGATTTGGCGTTTTCACACATTTTATTAATTGCAGCCCCGATAATAAAGAGCCAATAAAATCAGTTATTTTTACATGGTGATCAATAATGGTTAGGCCTTCACTTAGGAGCAGGAGCGCAAAGAGCAGATCGGTTAGGACGCCAGGAGGAGCGGTCCATTCAATTTACAAGCCAAAAAAGCCAGGCAAGGCGATTTGCGCGCTTTGCGGGGAAAATCTTAAGGGAGTCCCAAACAGGTCGACGGTGGGCATGCGAAAGCTTGCAAAAACAAAAAAGCGCCCCGAGCGGATGTTTGGGGGAGTGCTTTGCGCGGGGGATGTGCGCGACCTTGTGCGCGAAAAGATCCGGCTTGAATCCGGAATACTCCTAAGGGAGGATATAGATATCAAGCATCTCAAATATCTGGATATGATGAAGCGCTAACACCCCATGGGGGCTAAGCCCCCACCACGTGTTGCCGCCTCCCCCTTATTTACATTTGCGAATTTATCTCCATAAAGGGTAGGTTTTACCCCCCCCTACCGTTACATCTGAATGCTTTGCCCATTCATTTATTTACCTCCATGGATTATACATTCAGGTGCAAAAAGTTGAAAATCGCAATTTCGGGCCTATCGGGCTCCGGCAACACAACCGTAAGTGAATTGATTGGGAAAAAGCTCCACCTAAGGGTCATCAACTACACCCTTCGGAATATGGCTAAGGAGCTGGAGATGGATTTTGAGGGGATACACGAAAAACGCAAGGATGACCCGGCCTTTGACTACATGCTGGATAAAAATCAGCAGGAAATGTTCGAGAGGGAAAAGGGGGCGATCCTTGGCAGCAGGCTTGCAATCTGGCTTGCCGATGCGAACCTTTATGTCTGGCTGGATGGCGAACTGAAAACAAGGGCAAAACGGATTGCCAAGCGCGAAGGGATAACATTGAAGGAGGCGATTGCAAAGACGAAAATCCGCGATTTGGAGAACGCCGCCCAATATAGGAGGCTTTATGGAATTGATGTGAACAAGCACGGTTTTGCCGACCTGAAGATTGATACGGATAATCTTTCCGCACAGGAGGTAATGGAAAAAATCGCAAGTGTTGCCCAAAAGCCAAGCTATAAAAAAGTTAGGAAGAACAAATACGCTGAGGAAATGAAAGTGCGCATCTCAAGGGGGCTAGGAATCGCAAGATGCTAAAAAAAATTGATTAGGCAGTGGATAAGTGCCAAATAACTTTGGGTCATCCCCAATAATAATAACCAAAAAATAAATTATATTTGCAAAATGGTGGTATGTTCATGGCAGCAATCGAAGTTGGGAAAAATACGTGAAGGTCGCCGGAAGGAAGGCGGGGCAGGAAATGGAGGTCGTGCGCATCATTGATGGCACCTTCTGCGAGGTCAAGGATGCCAAGGGCAAGGCCAAGAAATGCAACATCATGCACCTTGAGCCGCTGCCATGAAAAGGCCGGCTTGACCCGAAATAGTTTGAGATCCACGATGACTTTTTAATTAGTCCATCCCTTTCATTACATTTATGCTCATTCTAAGCAAGCAAAATGGCGCCCTTGGAAAGGCGATAGCCGATAGGACAATGGAAGAGCACCTTATGTACGGCATAGCAATCATCGATAAGCCCCCCGGCCCCAGCTCGCACGAGGTATCCGCATTTGTGCGCAAAATATTGGGGCTAAGCGTAACTGGGCATACGGGAACTCTTGACCAGAATGTATCCGGCGTGCTGGTTGTCCTGTTGGAAAACTCGCGCAAAATCTCGGGATATGCGGCAAGGGCCGATAAGAAGTATGTATGCCTGATGAAACTGGGAAGGGAAGTTCCAAAGGATGCGCTTGAGGATGCGTTTTCGAATTTGCGTGGGGAAATCTACCAAAAGCCACCGCTTTTAAGCGCCGTTGCAAAAAAGCTTCGGGTAAGGAAGGTCCACGCTTTGAACATTCTTGAAATCAGGGGCAAACTAATCCTTTTCGAGTGCGAGTGCGAGGCGGGGACATACATCAGAAAGATTGTGTTTGATTGCGGGGAGCTTTTGGGGGAAAAAGCGGATATGGTTGAGCTTCGAAGGACAAGGGCCGGATCATTTAGTGAAAAACAGGCGATATCGCTCCAGGCACTAACGGATTATGCCTATGCTTGGAGGGAAATGGGGGAGGAATCATACCTGCGCAAGGCAATTTTGCCCCTTGAAAGCCTGCCAATGGCAAAAATCATATTGACGGATGAGGCGGCAAGGAAAATCCGGACCGGGATACGCCCGAAAATAACGGATGTTTGCGCGCTTGATGAAAATATCGAGCCTGGAATTGTAGCCGGCGCATACACCTTGAATGGGGAACTTATTGCCGCATGCAAAACCCTGCTTTCCGCAGATGAGATAAAAAGGAAGCACGGGGGGGAGCTAGGCGCCGAGCCGATTGCTGCAATCGAGCGGGTCATACATGAGTTTTAATTTGGCATTGGGGGATGGATTTTTCCTGATTCGCAAATTCGAAGGCAAGTCCTGCTTTAATAAAAGTATATATCGTAAATTTTCACGCTGATTCTAGCAGGTTATCATCTATGCCGCAGGCTGAAGTGAACATAGGAACCGTCGGGCACGTCGACCACGGAAAGACGACTCTCGTAGCCGCGCTCACAAAAAAATGGACGGATACGCACTCGGAGGAGATAAAGCGTGGCATCACAATCAAGCTTGGCTACGCCGATGTCGTATTCCGCAAATGCGAAAAATGCGTTGCGCCGGAGGGCTATACGGTTGGCGGAAATTGCGAAAATTGCGGCTCTCCGACAAAAACAGCAAGGAAAATATCCTTTGTGGATTCACCGGGCCACGAAACACTGATGGCGACGGTGATTGCCGCAAGCAGCATCATGGATGGCGCGCTTTTCGTGATTGCCGCAAATGAAAAATGCCCAATGGCCCAAACAGCCGAGCACTTGATGGTGCTTGAAGCCGCCGGGATCAAGAATATAGTGATTGCCCAAAACAAGGTTGATTTGGTGGCACGGCAGCGCGCGGTTGAAAATTTCAATGAAATCAAGGCGTTCCTTAAGGGAACGCCCTTTGAAAATGCGCCAATCATTCCAACGGCCGCGCATTCCCCAAAATCGCTATCCGCCCTAATAGATGCGATCCAAACAACAATCCCAACCCCCAAACGGCATCCTGAAGCGGATCCATTCCTTTACATTGCGCGAAGCTTTGATGTTAATAAGCCGGGGGCAAAAATTGAAAAGATGGTGGGCGCTGTCTTTGGAGGATCCATAGTAAGGGGCAAATTCAAAATTGGCGATGATATCGAGCTATCACCCGGCATATTGAGGAAAAAAAAGGAGCGCGAATATTACGAATCGTTCAAAACCAAAGTAACCGGCCTTTTTGCGGAAAACGAAAAGCTCGAGGAAGCCGCGCCTGGAGGCTTGGTAGGCATTTCAACCTCGCTGGATCCATCACTTAGCAAATCCGATGGGCTTGTTGGGAATTTGGTTGGGAAGGCAGGCACCCTTCCGGAGGCAAAAAACGAAATCAAGGTGGAAATCGAGCCGCTCAAAAGGGCAATTGAAAGTTTCAATGCCTCGCCGGGAATAAACGAGCCGCTGGTATTGGGCATTGGGACCAACACAACAATTGGGTTCATTGTGGATAGGAAAAAGAAGGCGTTTTTCCTGAAATTGAAAAAACCGGTTTGTGCCAATGTGAAGGATAAGCTTGCGATCATGAGGCGCGCCAATAACCGCTGGCACTTATACGGCGTTGCGACTATTGTTGCCTAATTTTTAACTACCGCCTCAATAAGCACAATATTTTTTCCCTTAATAGTTTTTTTCCCTATTTTCAAAAAACAAATGTTTTGCCCCCCTATAAAATTTTTTCCTCGCACAGCCCATTTGCTTGGTGCCTGGAAATCCAAATAGAAGCAGCATGGTTTAAATACCCTCGAGGTTAATTCTTACTCCTTGGGGGTGGCAAATATGGCAGTTATTCATACTAACGTCGATAAGCTCATGGATTTCATCTCATTGAAGCACGGCTGTACCGTCGAGGATGCAAGCCGGGCGCTTTCCATGCCGCCAAAAAAGATCGAGCAAACCGCCGATACGCTTGCGAAAAGCAACCTGATTGAGATAAAATACGGATTCATGGGGATTAGGCTGATGCCAAAAATAAAGGCGCAAAAAGCTGCAATTGGAAATGCGCATTCAAATGGAAATGGAGTTTACAATGGGAATGGGCTGGCAAATCCAAACAATGGCAACCCTATGGGAATTGCAGCAAGTGGATCTGGCACAAATGGACACGCTGCGCCTGAAAACACATTCAAATCAACATCCCTTGAACGCATTGAAAACATCCGAAAGGAACTTTTGCAAGCTGAAAACCTCATTGTCTTTTCCGAAAAAGAGATTATAAGCAAGATTTCAAAGGCAAATGCCCATTTTGAGAACCTGCGAAGCGGTGAAATCACCCTCGAGGAGGCAAGGCTAAGCATGGGCAAAATGCGAGACCTTGAAATATCACTGCGCGCCCTTGAGGAAAAATCAAACTCCCTTGGAAAGGCGGCTTTTGACATCCGCCAGCAGATGGGAGGGCTTGAAGGGATGCTTGAAATCCGCTCGAGCAATGCTGAGCGCGGATCAATTAGCCCAAACCTCTTGAAGCGCATCTTTGCCAGGGGCTAAAAAAAATTAGCAGAGAATCTAATTGAAATCAAATGATGAGACATTAATCTCCCTAGTTAAAACAATGCAAATGTGCACACTTGCCTCATCAGTACCTTATTTTAAGATATACAGTTAAAATTTGAAGGAGGGGTTTTATATGAAAAATGCATCCTTAACCATAGTCATAATTCTTGCGCTTTTGGCAACCACCATCGGTGCAGCCAATTTTGCCCTTTCTGCAACCAAAACAACTATTTCACCAATAGCAACACTCGAAATAACGCCAACACCCCAAATTGATGTTCCAAAGATGCCGCCTATTGTTGATGAGATAGTGATGCCAGCACCCCAAGCCAATTACGATTACAATAAGGATGGAAAAATCGATCTCGTCCGAAAAGAAGCGGATGGGAATTATTATGTGTTTTTGAACAAGGGGACGGATGAAAAGAAGGTTTTCAGGGAAGGGGCCAAAATTAACAACTTAGAGGGAAAGGGCCTGATTGAAAATTACGGAATAAAATCAGTTGCTGCAATTAAAACTCCCGCTTCACCCCAATCTTGGGTTTACATCCCACATCCAAGGTATGATCTGTACATCGAATCCGGGTATTATGCAAACAATACGCCTGCGGTTGACAATTTCTTCAACGAGTTTGATGAGAGGTTTGCGCTCTTGGAATCAACTACCGGATGGAGCTCGGAAAAATATTATGGGAAAAAATTGAAAATGAATGTAACAGGGAGCATTTATGGTGGTTGCGCTGGCGGATCGGCATATGCCGGAAATGCGAATATCATTCTCTCCAATCCACTGTACCTTTCGGGGTGTGAACAGGACTATTTAGTGAATGGATCGTGGTACTTTGGAAACCCGGGGGAATTGGGGGATTTCTGGATTTATATGGGAGTTACAATACATGAAGCGGTACACTCAATTAACCCTCCAACCATGCTATCGCGAAGTTGGATTACAGAAGGGTTTGCAGAGTATCACAGATACAATATATTATCAAATTACAACGGAAATGGTTTTTTTGACATTAACCAGGAGACCGCTGATTACAATATTCTTTCCAACATGGGCGCTTTTTCATGGAATAGATATTTATCTAATGATTACCGCGATGGATATAACTTTGAATTGCAAGCAAGCAACGTGCATACTGGATATACAATAACTGCCTCTATGTTAACTTTGATGAGGGATAACCATTCATTGAATTGGACTAAATATTATAAAATTCAAGGGGATAACCTAGAAACTATCAATCGAACATACAATAGATGTTATAATCTAAATTCCTCCGAGGTTGCAAGATGTATAATTGACCTGGATATGCACAATATCGATTTGCTCGCCAGGGCTTCAGGCTTGACATTCAATCAAATTAAGACTATTTTGAGATACGATCCCGGAACAAAAATATCCGAGGATGATCGATTTGCAGGCAGTTATATCGATGCGTTTTGTGAAGGGGCACTTAGAGCTGGGCACGAATGCAGCAAAGCAAATGACCAGGATTGGGAAACATCAGCAGTGCCCGATGCCTATGGGGGAAATGCAAATGTTACGGAATTTTACGATATAGCGGTAAACCCCCTTTCAGCTAATTGGACTGTAAAATACCTAGATAACAATCCAGCAATAATTGTCAGGGGCTATTATTGGAATTATAGCCGGAACGATTGGCAAATGCTATTCAATTCTGCGGATGAAGGATATATTGTTCGGATTGTACCTTTACCAATAGATTCCTTCACAAATTCTCCACTTAAAACCAAAATATACATGGTTAACGCCCCCGCCCAATCAGCGGAATATTTTGAGGGAAAAATCACCTGGCACCAAAATGTTTCGGTAGGGCCTGGCTGGGGCCTACGGAATTGGACGGATGTAAACGGGACAATCCCGTGGTATGCGGAATTGACATCCAAGATCACATTCTCAAAAATCCCCTATAAGGGCGAAACAGTGAATGTAATTGTGGCAATCAATAATTCTGGAGATGTTGCGCTTCAGAACGTTTCATCCAAACTCTACCAAGGGGCGAATTTGATTGATTCGAGGGCTATAAGCGCCAATGCAAATGGAATTGCCTCCTACCAGGTTCCATTCTCCACTGGCATCGACCAAGCCACCACTTACGCATTTACAGTAAAAGTTGATGATCCAGACATTAAAATCGAGCAAAATGAAGCTAATAATAATGGGGCGGCAATTCTGGTTGTTAATTACAGCGACCTTGTCCCAACAAACATTACATTTTCCGACTCCAACCTTTACTTTGGGGAAAATGTAAGCATCACTGCAAATGTTTCAAATGTGGGCGGATCAAACCTGACAAATGTTTCCGTTAGGTTCTACAAGAATTACACATTGATCCACGAGCAGTTTGCGAATATATTGGCATTTAAAAGCGCCCTTATCACAACGCCCAATTTTGCATTTGCTGCCGGCGCCTATACCATTGAAGTCCGCGTCGATGAGGTAAATAACCAAAATGAGAGCAATGAAACCAACAACAAACTAAGCAAGAGCTTATTGGTCAAGGATGCAAAATGCGGAGACCTTGACAATAGCGGCGCAATAGATGTCGTTGATGTTGTGAAGATGATCGATGTCGCATTCAGGGGAGGCTTGCAAGGGAGCAATCCGACATGGGTTTGGAACGTTAACGGGGATGCAAATGGGGCAATTGATGTAATTGACGTTGTGAAAATTATCAATGTCGCCTTCAGGGGCGCAAATGAGGCAACGGAATTAACCTGTAATACGCCAAGCGGGCTTACCCTTACGGCAAATGATGCACTTGAAATTAAGGGAATTCTTGAAGGTTTTGGGGTAAAGGTTGATTTGTCGCCTTATATCCAAAATACGGATTATTCGTTAAATTAGGTATAGAAAGGTGACTTAAGCGATAATAGCCGCAATTGATTCACTGAAGTAAATAGAGGGGGTACGATCCGACAAAAGTAGGGGGATACTTCCCCCTGTTTTGTCGTGTCAACGGGCCTGCCGGGATTTGAACCCAGATCTAAAGCTCCGCAAGCTTCCGTTCTGTCCAGGTTATACTACAGGCCCAAATGATTATTGGCTTTGAAAATATGGGACAAATAATTATTGGCCATTATTCCCAAAAACAACAAAATATAGTGCCAAATGAAGTTATTATTATCCATCGAATACATTATAAAGTGAAACCCGAATAACAATTGCGCTTTATTCTTACTAAAAGGTGCTGCTATATGAGGACATGCTTAAGCTGCGGAAGGATGGCTGCCGATGCAACCGTTTTCCCCTGCCCCAATTGCGAAAAGGGGAAGATTTCCAGGTGCAAGAGCTGCCGGGAAAATGGGAACAAATACGCTTGCAAGGAATGCGGCTTTGAAGGGCCTTGAATTCAATAAAAGGATAGTTATTTGAATTAAGGGTTTGTTCTAGTTCTGTTGTTTTTATTCCCTTACACTTAGCGGTAGATCCCATGGTCAAAAAAGTGATGACATTCGGCTCATTCGACGTTATCCATGAGGGCCACCGCTCATTGTTCAAGCAGGCAAAGAAATTGGGGGGCAAGGGCGCAAAACTCTTTGTTGTGGTTGCCAGTGATGAACGGTACAAAAAAGTGAAATCGAAAAAACCGTGGTTTTCGCAAAAGCAAAGGATGGAGCACGTTGAGAATGAGCCGCTGGTTGATGTTGTTGTGAAGGGGGATAAATTGAATACGCTTGTCCCCATCCTCAGGCATAAGCCGGATCTCATAGTATTCGGATATGACCAGCCGCTTAAAACCTACGAGCTAAAACGGATGCTCAAAAAGGAGGGGTTCATTGGGGCAAAAATTGTACGGGCAAAAGCCTATAAGCCAAAAACATTCAAAAGTTCGATAATCAAGGGAAAGAGATCGAAATAGGAAAACGGGCAACCTGTTTTGCACTAGCAAGCTTTTTTAACTCCGGAATGGACAATAACTCAGATCGTAACATCGGTCATCAAAATGCCACTTTGGCATTTTTCAGGAGTCGAACCCTCATCATAGCTGCTGCCCATCCCTTTGGAGAAGGCTGCAGCTAGATGGGTAATTTCTTAATCCTATTTGTTCCTACAACTGGACGCATATTCTCACCCTAAATGCCTCCAGCGACCACGGATATGAAATTGGCTTATTTATATCCCTAATTAGGGGTGATTTCGGGTGAACTGAGGTAAAATTAGTGGCAACAGAAATACGTGGATAGAGATTATTTTAGGACAAACCCCCTAATGATGCTGCTGCGCCGTTCCGATTATGATGTAACCGATGAATGCAACCGCGCCCCAGACCGGAAGCGAGAAGTTGACGCCGCTTGTGGATACATAATAGAAAAGCAAAAGCGCTAGCAGAACCCATGAGGTCTCATCATTGGGGAAAAGGCTGGCCATAAAATTATCACCAATTGCATTTTGAGGGATTATTTCCTGCGAAACAAACTATATAAGGATTTTGCAGTCAATTATCCCAAATTGAGAGCGCCTCAGGGAAAGATTTATAAAGATGAAACGCTACTTTTATCCGTTATCTCAGCAAATAGGCTCAAAATGGCTGATTCTACGTAGGACCAATGCTGCTATTCGTAGCTTGCGTCACTAAAAAGATGGGTTGAATTAGGAGGAAAAACATTTACTTAAGGGATTTAACCCCCGTTAAAAAAATATAGGTGAATTTGGAATGGCAGAAAAACCACATTTGAATATAATCTTCACCGGTCACGTCGATCACGGGAAGAGCACACTTGTAGGAAGGGTGCTTTACGATACCGGCGCACTTTCGGAAAACGATTTGAGGAAGCTCAAGGAGGAGGCCGCAAAGTATGGGAAAGCGACCTTCGAATTTGCATTCGCAATGGATCAATTGAAGGAGGAGCGTGAGAGGGGAGTCACAATCGATATCGCCCACCGCGATTTCCACACCCAGAAATATTACTTCACAATCATTGATGCGCCCGGCCACAAGGATTTCGTCAAGAACATGATCACCGGCGCCTCGCAGGCTGATGCTGCCGTGCTTGTTTGCTCTGCCAAGGAAGGGGTGCAGGCGCAGACCATCGAGCACGCATTCCTTTTGAAGGTGCTTGGAGTTAGCCAGTTTATCATTGCAATCAACAAGATGGACGCCGTCAACTACGATCATGTGAAATTCGAGGATACCAAAGCCGCCCTCATTGCAAAAATCAAGCCCATGGGCTATAAGATAGATCAGATACCGGTAATTCCGGTTTCCGCTTACATGGGGGACAATGTAGGGCAACGGGAAGGAGGCCCCGATCCAGCCAGCAAAAAAATCAACATGCCTTGGTACTCTGGCCCAACATTCAAGGAAGCACTTGACATGCTGCTTGAGCCAAAGAAGGCTACAGATAAGCCGCTACGGCTTCCAATCCAGGAGGTCATGACAATTACCGGACAGGGGACAGTTCCAGTCGGAAGGGTGGAGAGCGGCATTCTAAAGCCGGGCCAAACCGTAATCATCATGCCAGAAAACGTGACTGCCGAAGTCAAGACAATTGAGATGCACCACCAGTCACTTACGCAGGCAATTCCTGGGGACAACATCGGATTCGCCCTCAAGGGAGTTGAAAAGAAAGCGGTCAGGAGGGGATCGGTCGTAGGAGATCCCAAATTCCCGCCAACAGTTGCGGAGGAATTCACAGCGCAAATCGTTGTGCTAAACCACCCAACGGCAATTGGGAAGAACTATACGCCGGTATTCCATTTGCACACATCGCAGGTTGCATGCACGATAACGGAAATTTTGGAAAAGAAGGATCCAAAGACTGTGCAGACAGCGCAGAAGAACCCTGATTTCATCAAGACAGGGGATGTTGCAATTGTCAGGATAAAACCATCAAAGCCTACAGTCGTCGAAAAGTACAGCGAGTTCCCGGCACTTGGCAGGTTTGCAATCAGGGATATGGGGCAAACAGTAGCCGCCGGAATTGTCCTGGAGGTCGTCCCAAGGAAGAATGCGGCATAGGCGAATCGAAATTTTTTTATTTTTTATAATTGTTTTCATGAGCCGGATGGCCAAAAGAGGAGTTGGTCCGTATTAAAATTACGCACCAGGTTGTCAAGTAGGCCATTCGCTTATGATATTATAATATAAATTAGCGGATTCAACTGAATGGACTCTTGGTTTAAAAGGAGTCAAAAATCGCTTTAACAATTATCAACAATTCATTTTCGCGTGTTCATTATGAAAGCAAGAATCAAGCTGGAAAGCCGCAGTTACGCTGATTTGGATGGCGTATGCTCGCAGATCAAGGATATTGCCAAGAAGGCCGGAGTCGAGGTAAAGGGCCCTATTCCGCTGCCGACCAAGAGGCTTGCAATTACAACCAGGAAAACGCCCTGCGGGGATGGCTCCGATACCTATGAAAAGTGGGAATGCCGCATCCACAAGCGCCTGATGGAAATCAAGGCGGACGACCGCGTCCTTCGCGATGTCATGAGGATGGAGATCCCAAAGACCGTCTCGCTTGAGATGAATCTGGGCTGATAAAACTAATTTTTTTCCACGGATGATAGATATTTATTGAGCACTAATGTTACCCATATATGGTCCTATTTCAATTGACCGCATTTGGCCTCATAATCGGGGCAATTGGCGCCTTTGCAATAAAACGCCAGCAAAAGGAGGACGAATTCTTCTATAGGATAGAGCGCACGCCGCCGATCCAGCTCGAGGATGTCATAGAGGGAGTCCCAATCAAATTGACCGGGAAAGTGGTACCTATTGAGGTGCTGAAATCAAGGTTTGAGGGAAGGAGCTGCGTTTATTTCATTTCGGAAAGGCAGGAATTGAAGAAGCAAGGAAAGAGCTCGAATTGGGTAACTGCATTGCATGATTTCCAGGACTCGCCCTTTTACCTCGATGATGGCACAGGCAAGATCAGGATTGATTTGCACACAGCGAACAAAGAATTCCTGGAAACGGAAAAAATCCTCAATTGGGAAGGATACGAAGGGGGGCTTGGGCAGTTTGGGCCATTCAACATCGGGGGCTTGAAGGTAAGGAAATACGAATGGATCATCCCTTCGGATGGAAAAATGTTTATTTATGGGATGCCCCGCAAATTCAACGGCGCCATGGAACTACGGCAATGGAAGGAATCCGAAATGGCAGCAAGCGTGAATGATGAAAAAACTTTCCTCAAAAACAAGCGAACTGACGATAAAAAACAGGTGTTTGTCGGCTATGCAATTGCAGTGGTTGGCGCAATCCTGATTGTGGCCTCGTTTTTCTGGCCGGGCTGAGAAATATGGAACCATCAACTAGGCGCAACATCGGAATCGTGCTCTCGACGGCGCTGGTACTTGTGATTATCGGGGTTATGCTATTCATTATGGATTACTTCGACAAATCATTTTTTAGGCCGTTTGGAATAACATTTGCAGGCTACATCTTCCCGATATTTGGTATAATATTGGTGATTGCCGGGCTTGTCATGATGAAAAGCACTAGGGATGAGGAAAAATTGCTCTATAAGGTGCAAAAGATCCCGCCAACGGAAATCGAGGATGCAAACGAGGGGGTATTGCTTAAAATATCAGGCAAGGTTTCAAGCAAGCCTTTTGAGGGCCCGTTTTCGAAGCAGGATTGTGTTTGGGCAAGGAGTGTTAGGGAAGAGTATGTCGAAAGTGGATCTTTCAAGTCGCGGGAAGGCGGCCATTGGAAAACGGTGGAGGACCGCATAACAACAAAGCCCTTTGAGATTGATGACGGGACTGGCAAAATTGCCGTTGATTTGGAGGGTGTTTTGGCAGAGCACATTGATGGAAAGGAGGTGGATACAATCGGGAGCTTTACGGATATGCATAGCCGCACGTACGAGTGGATTTTGCCCGCAGGAAAGCTTCTTATTATTGGGAAAACCAAAAAAATTGACGGAAAATTAGTAATTGCAAAAAGCGAGGATGAGCCCCTTGTTGCAAGCTTTCGGGGGGAAAAGGAATATTTTAAGCATATGCGTTCAGATGACAAGCCAATGACAATATTCAGCTATGGGCTTTTGATTGGCGGAATATTGGTTTTGATTTGGTCAATGGTCAGGTAAAAATAAATTGAGAGGCGAAAAAATATGGATTTTTTTGTGTTTGCAATTGGCGCTGGGATTTTGCTCCTTACCCTAGCAGCCGCAATTATTTTCAATCGGCTAATACAGCTTAGGGAGCGCTGCAATGATTCATGGTCGCAAATTGACATACAATTGAAGAGGAGGAATGATCTGATCCCCAATCTGGTTGAAGCCGTGAAGGGATATGCAAAATATGAGAAATCGGTTTTTGAGAAGGTGACGCTTGCGCGCAGTGGGTTCGAAAACGCGAAATCAGTGGAGGAGATTTCAAAGGCAAATGACTCAATTGTAAGGGCGGTTAGGTCGGTATTTGCGGTCGCAGAGAATTATCCGGAATTGAAGGCTAACAAGAGCTTTTTACACCTGCAAGATGAGATTTCCGATGCAGAGGAACGGATTGCTTATTCCCGGGGCTTTTACAATGATACGGCCATGAATTACAACAATTCCATCCAGATATTCCCATGGAATTTGGTAGCCGGAATTGGTGATTTTGGGAAAAGGGGGTTTTTTGGGGCGAGTGATGCGGAAAGGAAGAATGTTGAGGTGAAGATGATATGAAATGCCCTAAATGCAATTCCATGGAAGCGGTTCGGATAGAGTACGGGATGCCCGATGAAAGCATGCTGAAGGCGGCGGAGGAAGGCAAAATCATTATTGGGGGGTGCGAACGGGAGGCTTATTCCCCAATATGGCGATGCAAGAAATGCGGCGCCGATGGCGAGAAGGATTAGATCGAAATAATCCGGGGGCATCACATCATTTCAAAGGCCTTATCTTTTCAACCGACCTCAAGCTCGCCTCGAAATCCTCAACGGTAACATTCGAGGGTATTCCATATTCTGAAAGTAAATCCATCATTTCACTCACGCTCACTCCGGCAAGCCTTGCGGATTTTTCGAGGCTTATTCTTCGCGCCCTGTAGCCGTCAATCGCCTCCATTTTCCTTGATTTGGGTTTTGGCATATATTCACCTGAAAAATGATAAGACTGTCCAGATATTTATTCATTGACTATTTGGTTTTGTGTGCTATTTGGTTTTGAACAGGTATGTGTAATCCTGTAATTAAATAATAGAAAAAAGTAGGGCTAGGAAATAAGTAAAAATGGAGAAGCCTCATTCGAGGAAATCCTTTGCAGTCGGAGCGTTCTCCGGCTCTCCTTTGCGCTTCCGGATTTGCGCCTGTATCCTTGCCTGCAGATCGGGGTTGAGCCTCTCATATCCGGCGTATTCATAGTACCAGGCGGCCCTCCCTTGGGTTGCGCCGCGGATCTCATTTGCAAAGCCAAACATCTCGGCAACCGGCACCTTGGCAGTGACATTCACAACTTCGCCTTCCTGCTCGATGTTCTCAATTTGCCCACGCCTGCCCTGCACTTTCATGGTAATGTTCCCCAAATAATCAGCTGGCGAATTCACAACTAGCTTTTGCTTGGGTTCGAGGAGTGCGCACTTGGCCATCAACATGCCCGCATAAATAGGGCGCTTGATTGCCGGGAACAGTTGTGCCGGCCCCCTGTGCGCCGGATCGACGTGGATCGTTGCATCCGTTAGGATTACCTTGACGCCGATGCACTTTTCCTTTGCAAGCGGCCCTTGTTCCACCGCCTCTTCGAATGCGGTGATAAGGGCTTCTTTGATATCCACCAAATATTGCACTCCTTTGGTCATGTCAAGGAAGAAATTGCCGTTGTGGATTGTCATTACTGATTTTGCCTCATCACGGGGAAGGCCCGCCTTAATCAAAAGCTCAATTAGCTCCTTTCCTTTCTTGTGCTCGTCAATTGTACCATCGTTTATTGCGGCAATGACACTTGGCTCAACTGGGCTCACAAGTATTTTGAACTTGTTGTGCTTGTTTGGGGATTTTCCCTCCAATTCGGGGGATTCACCAAATACTGACTCGTGATAGACCACAATTGGAGGCGATGTGACAATATCAACACCCTGTTCGTTTTTCAATTTATACTCGATGATCTCAAGATGAAGTTCGCCCATGCCGGAAATCAGATGCTCGCCAGTTTCCTGGTTGATCTCAAGCTTCATGGTGGGATCCTCCTTTGCAAGCTTTTTCATGGCCTCCACTAATTTTACAAGATCCCGTGGGTTTTTCGCCTCAATGCTCTTTGTGACAACGGGAACCGAGTGGTGCTTGATTTGCTCAAAGGGCGTAATTGGCTCTTCTGAAACGGTTTCCCCTGAATAGACCTCCTTCAAACCAACCAGCGCAACAATGTTGCCTGCAGGCACCTCATCGATTGTGACGCGATCGGGGCCCATGTATACGGCTACACTTTGCAATTTTTCCTTCTTGAATTGGGATGCAAGGTAAAGGTCGGATCCTTTCTTTAAAGTTCCGGAATATAGCCTCCCAACTGCCACTTCGCCGGCGTGGGGGTCATTTTGAATTGCCGTGACCATGAAAATCGCCTTGCCTGCAGGATCAACATTAAGCATGCTTTTCCCAAGATCTGATTCCAAATCGCCATGCCATATGACCGGCACCCTGTATTTTTGCGCGGTAAGCGGGTTTGGAAGGTGATTAATGATCATATCCATCATGACAGGCCCAAGTGGTATTTTCTTTTGCAAATCCGCATGCTTTCCATCCACGCATGCCTGATAGATATCCTTGAAGGTCAATCCGGATTTTTTCATTTGCTTGCCGGAAATTGCCCATTTGCTAAAGGCCGTGCCGAATGCGACATTTCCCTTATTGACATCAATTTGCCAGGGGATTTTGAATTCATCGGGGCCAAAGGTGGTGATAAGCTTGTTTACGCCGGTAATGATTTTGAGGAAGCGCTGCTGCATCTGGAGCTGATCCAGCTTGAGCTCATTGATCAGGCGGTCGATTTTATTGATGAACAGGACTGGCTTGACTTTTTCCTTGAGCGCCTGCCGGAGCACGGTTTCGGTTTGGGGCATGATGCCTTCAACGCAATCGATGACAACAACGGCGCCGTCAACTGCGCGCATTGCCCTTGTAACGTGGCCTCCAAAGTCCACGTGGCCGGGCGTATCGATGAGATTAATTAGGTAGGACTGGCCTTCGTACGCATAAGGAATTGAAATATTTGCCGCCTTGATGGTAATCCCACGTGCCTGCTCTTGCTCATCGTAATCAAGGATGCGCTGCTCCCCTGCCAATTCCTGCGAAATGAGGCCGGCTAGTGCAACTAATGAGTCACTTAATGTGGTTTTTCCATGGTCGACATGGGCAACAATCCCCATGTTCCTGATATTTGCCCTATTGCCCATCAGTTTTTGCGCTTCCGCCGCAATGTTTTCCTTTCGTGCCATAAGTAGTTCTACCTGTTTGATTCTGACAATAAATCAGTTTAATAGAGGTAATATTCAGCAATCGAACGTTTAAAAAGGTTGTTTTGGACCTTGCTTAATTATTGTTGTTTGAAGGAACGAAAGGAAATTAGGGGCAATCAACAATGAAGCCTTCCTGAGTGCGGTTTCATCTAAAAATCATCAGCCAAAATTAATAAAATAAGAATTCACCCCGCGGAAAAGTTCATGCTTTGCAAGCGCAACGAAAGCTGGAATGCCTCATCCCTGAGGGCATGAATAGCTTCCCCTCCGGAGGAAAAACCCCTGCCAACGTCCAACCCGAAAATGAACAAGAACAGTCAAGCTGTGTGTTTATTTCGGATATGGATACCGGAAGAAGGTAGATGTCGCTTTTGCATTTGCACCTTTTGCCGCGGGGCATTAATTTTTTTGTGGGTTTTGCCTTTGCAATAAATTGCTATTGCAAGGGAAAATTAATTTTTGTGGGCTTTGCCCCCCGATTCAACTGAATCGGCAGGGGGCATGGCTTTGGGCGGGGGGGAACATTTATCCTTTATCCCAGCGCATTCAATTCATCATCGGTAATTGCAACCTGCGATTGGCCGATATCGTTTGTTAGCTGGTTGATATCAGCAATCTGCTTGCCCGCATCATCAACTGCCGCATCATATTCGGGACCAACGACGACCGCACCGGTTATGGCTGCGGGCGAGGGCAGGGTTGAAGGCGTAGCCGAAGGTTGGGCGCCTCCTCCAAGGCAGCCGAAAAGCAATACTGCGGAAATTATCAAAGCGAATAATATTGTTTTCATAGTTTTTCACCATTTAGCTTGAATTTGCAGGAACTGAAGGGCTTGGGGTTGGCGCGGGAGTTGCTGTTGGGGAGGGCGATGCCTCTGGAGAGGGGCTGGGAGATGGCTCGGCTGAAGGGGATGCCAAAACTGTTGGCGATGGAGAAGCGCTAGCCTCAACCGATGCGCTTGGGGATGGAGTCGTTGTGGGGGAAGCCTCCACTGATGGCGAGGGCGAAACTGTTGCGGTAGGAGTTGCGCTAGGCGTTGCGGTTGCGCTTGGAGTAGAAGTTGCGGATGGCTCCGGAGTTGGGAAAGGCCCAATGGTTGGATCCGGAATGTCAACTGGCCTACCTTCTCGTATAAAGGCAAGAACGCGCTTGATATGCGCAAGCCAAAGGGTGATGCTGTTTAGGCGCCATTTGGCTTCGCGGAATGTAGACGAATCCTTAACCTTACCTAGTTCAATTTCCAGCTTTGCGATTGCGGAATCAAGCTTTGCGGTGTCCGTACCGCTTTCATTTAATTTCGCACTCAAATCCTTTAATTTTGAAATGTGCTTCCTAACAACTTCAATGCGCTTAAGAATATTTTTCAGGTGGAACTTGAAAACCTTGTTCTCGCGGAATTCATCCCATTTTGCAATAACCTCCTTGATGATTGCGCGCTTTTCGGAGGGGGTAGAGGCTGCATCGAACTCGGTTTGCTTTTGGGAAACATAGGTTTTAAAGGCAGTTAGCTCATCCTGAGTCAAATACCCATTTGATTCCAAATTTTCTATGGCATTCAAAATCCTTCGGAAGTTTGATTGGATGTAACCCTTGACTTTTTCCTTCAATTCCCCCTGGCACCTGGACTTGTCAAAACCTTTTTCATCGTCGCAAGCCTTGAGATTGCCAAGGCCGTATTCCTTGCCTAGGCATTGCGCCTTCAGAAGGGGCGTTTCGACATTCTTGCAGCGATTTTCGCGCTCATCATCCTGCTTAAGATCCATTAGGCACGCGCGCAAATCGATTGTTCCGTTATTATCTGTTTTGTTTCCAGCCTCATCAAAATCCTCCCGGCACTCCTTCATGCGGGAAACACAAGACGCCCTTGCGGGAAGGTTTTCAGTCATGGCATCGCATACACGGCATCGTTCCTGCAATTCGGGGCTATCCGAATACACCTGGCAATCCATTCGCATGTCGGCAAGTTCCACGTTTAGTTTTGCAAGGCAGGCAATTTTGCCAGCCTCATCATTTTCAAATTTCTTTGCGCAGGCAAAAGCAGTTGCCTTCACTTCCACGCGCTCTTCGACATCCTCGCGAAGGGCAATTATGCAAACACGCTTATCCTCCGGATCGGAATAATCGTCGCATTTTTCCGTTATCTTGCCCCCGCCCAGCATAGCGGCTTTTTTCCTGCATTCGAGCCTATCTTTCTCGTTATCGGCATTTGCGCATTCCCTTAGCTTGATTGCTGGAAGGGTCGAACGTATGTTTTCCTTTATTCCCGCATAGCATTTTTCCCTTTCATCATCGTCAAGTTTTTTGCAGTCCCTAAATGGAGTGGAATCATCGTCATTTGCGCCAATTTTCCGAAGGCATGCGGCCTTTTCGGATGCACTTTCAAGTGCGCGGCATTTCTGCGCTTCGGTTAGAAGAGTTCCGCACTCGCCCTTGTATGCTATTTTAGCGCCAGCTGACCTTGCCGTGCATTGGTTGCTATAAGTTATCCCGTCAGCGCCGCAAACGGGATTGTAATCCAACGTGCAAGCTCCGCCGCCATCAATTGGGCTGCGGACCCTAAGGCCAGAATTATCATCAGCATATGCATTAACGGAAAGCAGTGCCACCAAAGCAATGGACAAAATAAGATTTTTTATAATATTCATGATAACACCTTTTCTGGATATAAACTATTGTGGATACGAGTTAAATTTACCGCCATATAAATAGCTATCGATTTGCTTGAGTAAAATGCATCGCCCAAGCACTATAGGTTGTGCACCGCAAAATGGGGGAAAACAGCCATTGATATGGGCCATTTGTGAAGGAATTGACCGCACACCGTGCTTGCGCTAATTAAAATAAAAGAAAAGGGAAAAAGGCCTCTAAAGCTTGTGGCGCTTTTGCTCCTGGTTTGCGTTCCAGAGGTATCCCGCAACCAAAAGCAGCACAATGAATAGCAGGATGTAGCCGGTGTAATCGTTTCCACCTGCTTTTGGAGCAATTGGCACATATGTGGGCGCGGATGTCGGCGTAGGCGATGGAGTGGTTGTTGGCTTCAAGGAGGGTTTTGCTAGCGTGGTCTTTGGAGCGGCGATTTGGCTTAAGAGCGATGGCGCAATTGGCTTTGAAACATCAAATGTTGCCTTAAAGTCCTGGTTGGCCTTTAGATTGATATCCCAAATGGCAATTATGCTTCCCTTCTTGACTGATTTTGGCTTGGGTGAAATCTTGATCTTGCCCGCCACATAGTCGGCATAATCGAAGGGCATTTTTTGCTCCAATTCTCCTATAAAGCCGTTCTTTCCGCCGTTGAATACGATCTCAATTTTTCCGCTGGTTGGTGTGAATGTTCCGGTTACTGCCGTGTGCTCATCTACAATGATGGTTTTGGGCGCAGTAGGGAGTGGTTCAGCCGAAGGTGTTGGAGTAGCAGTAGGCGTTGGAGTTGGAGTTGAGCCAGCACCAGGATTTCCTCCAGTTCCTCCACCACCAGAAGAAACTGGCGTTGGAGTTGGGGTTGCAGCAGCACTATATGTTGCATTTGTCACATTGACAATTGTTACATATGAGGCATTAACGGTAATGATTCCAGCGTTAGAATTATTTGTCAGGAAACCGCTTGAATTTATTGAAGCGTTAGCAGTCAGGTTCACTATTGCCCAAGTGATGGTGACGGTAGTGTTGGTGTTCCCATTAACATCCAATGCAACAGCCGTGAATTGCTGGCTGGCGCCGACAGTTAATGCAGGTGCTTGGGGGGTAAGCAATATCTTAGTCACAGTGCCTGCTATTACGGAAGCGTTAGTCGAATTCGTCACTGAAGAGTTGGCAACTGAAGTGATGCTAAACGAGGAGTTGCCTGCGGCTGAGGCGTTGTAGATTGCGGAAGTTGATGTATTCGTGGACAGAATCAATATGGAGCTATTTCCAACACTGAAAATGAAGCCACCAGTGTTGTTCGTATTCCCGTTTATATCTCTACCAGTAATTGTGAATGTGAACAATCCGCCCGAAGTGTTTACTGGGAAAAGAGGGGTTATTTCAGCTCTCACTGGTTGACCTGCGGTCACGGAAGCATTTGTGTTGTTTGAAGCGGATACATTTGCCAAAGAAAGGAAGGTAAGGCTGGTATTTCCAATTACGAGCGAATTGAACGTGAACGCGGTGGAAGTGTTTGAAGCAAGCGTGGAAACCGTGGAATTGCTTATGCTGACGTTGTAGCCTCCGGTGTTGTTGGTGTTGCCGTTGATGTCCACGCCGGTGACGGTAATTACGTAGGTATTGCCGGACGCAGTAGCAGGGAATAGCGGTGAAAGCCTGAGGTTGGTGATGGCGCCTACTAGTACGGAGGAGTTGGTGTTGTTTGTAGCTGAGAAGTTGCCGTAAGCCTGGAATGTTAATGTGGTGTTCCCTGCCAAGAGGGCGTTGAAAGTGAATGAAGTTCCGCTAGTGGTATTTATTGAAACCGATGTGTTGCTGCTTGAAACGTTGAAGCCGCCGGTGTTGTTCAAATTGCCGTTCACGTCTCTGCCAGTGACCGTGATGGTGTAGGCGCTGCCTGAAGTGGTGACGGGAAAGAGTGGAGAGAGCTCGATTTTAATTAGATTGCCAGCGGTCACGGAAGCATTTGTGTTGTTTGAAGCGGATACATTTGCCAAAGAAAGGAAGGTAAGGCTGGTATTTCCAATTACGAGCGAATTGAACGTGAACGCGGTGGAAGTGTTTGAAGCAAGCGTGGAAACCGTGGAATTGCTTATGCTGACGTTGTAGCCTCCGGTGTTGTTGGTGTTGCCGTTGATGTCCACGCCGGTGACGGTAATTACGTAGGTATTGCCGGACGCAGTAGCAGGGAATAGCGGTGAAAGCCTGAGGTTGGTGATGGCGCCTACTAGTACGGAGGAGTTGGTGTTGTTTGTAGCTGAGAAGTTGCCGTAAGCCTGGAATGTTAATGTGGTATTGCCAGAGAGGACTGCATTGAAAGTGAAGGGTGAAGCTGCTGTTGTGTTTGCTGAGATGGAGGTGTTGCTGCTGCTGACATTGAAACCTAATGAATTATTGGCGTTGCTGTTCAAGTCCCTGCCGGTTACTGTAATGGAGTAAGTGCTGCCGGAAGTGGTGACGGGGAATAAATTGGAAAGCTCGATTCTTTGTATTGCAGCGGCGATCACGGAGGAGTTGGTGTTGTTGGTGACGGAGAAGTTGCCATAAGCCTGGAATGTGAGGGTGGTGTTGCCGGCTTGCACAGCATTGAAGGTGAAGGAAGTGGGTCCGCCGGTGGTGTTGGCGGAGACGGAAGTGTTGCTGCTGGAAACGTTGAAGCCTCCGGTGTTGTTGAGATTTCCATAACGATCCGTACCTGTAACTATTATAGTATAAGTGTTGCCAGAAGTGGTAACGGGAAATAAGTTAGTCATGTTCATTTTTTCAATCGCGCCAGCCGTTATCGTCGTATTTCCGGTGCCGGAATCCATGGTGGTGAAGGTGGAAGTGTTCGTGCTGTTGTAGGTGACGGCATTCAAAGTTTGGAAAACTGCCCCAGAAGGATTAAATACGCCCGATATTCCGATGGAAAAGTTCTGTGCGGCAAGTATTACTGAAGACTGGTTCAGATTATAGGTGAGATTCTGGCCGGAGATCAAGGTGGTTCCATTTGAGAAGTTAACGGAACCGGAAGTGACGGAAGCGCCGGCGATGAAAAACCCTGTGGGGAAAGCGATGGAGATATTAGACATATTGGTAAGTGAAGAGACGTTTATGGTGAGGTTGTAAAAAGTGGACGCATTGGCAGTTGATACCCCCGGAGTTGCGGTGAATGCATTAAACGCTGCTGCGGAAATATTGGAGGAGAGGGCAACAAGAAGGAATGCAAGAACGAAGAGCTTATTCATCTAATCAACCTCAAAATAAATATCTAAATTGTTACATTTGATCCCTATATAAACATAGTGATTTTGCGGATCCAATTAAGAAATCTAATTATTTGAATTAGTAAACGTAACCACCGGCAGATTAATAACTTAAATAATTAGAAAAAAGTCCAAAAAAATAAAAAAAGAATAAAAAAGGAAAGGAAAAGATCAGATGTAGCTGACATTCTCCAATCCGATCCCTTCCTTGGTTGCAGCCTTCTTTACCGACTCGTGCTTCATCACATTTGGCGATGTGACTCCGGTAACAACTGCGGTCACGATGATCTTATCCCCAAGGTCTGGAGAAATCCTTGCGCCCCATTTGACGTATGCACGGGAATCAAACGCATTTGTGATCCCTTCGCCTATCTTTACAGCTTCCCCAAGAGTCATCTGTGGGCCGCCGTTGATCAGGATGAGCGCGCCTTTGGATCCGACATAGTCGACCTCAAGAAGCGGATGCTCGAGCGTTGATTGGATAGCCTGGTTCACGCGGTCGGTTCCGGATGCCTCCCCGATGGAAATCATGGCCGTCCCTGCATTGCCCATGATCATGCGTAGGTCCGCAAAATCAATGTTCATGAGGGATGGGAGCATTACGGTATCCGCAATGCCCTTGACCGCCTTTGCTACCAGTGTGTCGGCAACTGCAAACGCCTGGTTCATTGGAAGGTTTGGCACGAACTTCACAAGCCGGTTGTTGTCGATGATTACAACGGTGTCACATACCTTGGAGAGCTGCTCTAGGCCCCAGTCCGCCTTTTCCATCCTTGCCCGCTCGAGCGCGAATGGGAATGTGACCATTCCGACGGTGATTGCGCCCTGCTGCTTGGCTATTTGCGCAACTATTGGCGCAGCGCCAGTGCCGGTGCCCCCGCCCATGCCTGCGGTTATGAAAACCAATTCGGCATCCTTTAATATTTCCGCAAGCTTTTCGCGCGCGCTTTCAGCCGCCTTTGCGCCTACCTCCGGGAATCCACCGGCTCCAAGGCCCTTTGTCATGGAAGCGCCAATCAGGATCCTCTTGTTTGCCTCCACCATCTTGAGGTGGTTTGCATCGGTGTTGATGGCAATTGTTTCCGCGCTTGTGATGCCCATTTTACTGAGCCTCGAAACGCAGTTTGTGCCTGCCCCTCCAACTCCAACAACCATGATCTTCAGCTTCGCTGGGGCGTAGCCTTTCGAGGCTTCCTCAGGAAGCTTCTCGTGCGCACTATACTTGAGTGCGTCTGCAATTAAACTATCCATATCGCATCTCCTCCGGTGGGTTACCGAACGAACCTTTTAACAAAAGGTTCATCAAAACTTAGGGTATAAGCATAGCGTATGCCAGCGCCTCCAACGAGGAAAAACGTGATGGGTGAACACAGCAATTTGCTGCAAACTTGCGGTGAAAAAACCTTCCAAAAGAAAGGGGAAAAACGATTTTGCGGGAAAAGGAAAAAGAATGTTGAAGGGGAAAATGACCCCCCACCAGTCCAATTCCTACTCGCAAATTCATCCTATGACTTCAATATCGTAGCCAGCCTCCCTTTGGGGCTGCTGCTTTTTCAAAAATTCCCTTCCAACAATGTGGGGGGATGTAACGCCCGTAATGATTGCCACGATTTCAAGTTTTCCGTCATAGTCAGGAAGAAGCCTTGCGCCCCATTTGACCGACGCCTTTGCATCCATCTGCTCGGTTATGCGTTCGCCAGCGCGTATCGCATCCCCCAATGTCAGGTCGGATCCACCTGCGATGTGGATTAGTGCGCCCCTTGCGCCTGCAAAATCAACATCAAGAAGGCGGTTTTTGAGAACGCCTTCGACCGCATCATCCACCTTGTTTGGCCCTTTTCCAGAGCCTACAGCGATCATCCCAACATCCCCCTGGCCCATGATCGAGCGGACATCCGCAAAATCGATGTTTACAAGGGATGGCTGGGTAATTGTGAAAACAAGGCCCCCGATTGCCTTTGCCAAAATTTCATCGGCAACAAGGAACGCCTGGTTCATGGGCAGGTTTGGCACGATTTGCACAAGCCGGTTATTGTCAAGTATGATTACGGAATCCGCAACACCGCGAAGCTTGGAGATGCCTTCCTCCGCCTTTACTACACGCGCCCTTTCCAAGGCGAATGGATAGGTAACCATGGCTACGACAATTGCGCCCATTTCCTTTGCGACTTCAGCAATGATTGGCGCTGCGCCAGTGCCGGTGCCCCCGCCCATGCCCGCGCAAACGAATACGAGGTGCGACCCTTCAAGTTCCTTCTTAATTTGCTCCCTATCCATCTCGGCGCACTTGGCCCCCACTTCCGGGTAACCGCCTGCCCCAAGGCCTTTTGTGATTGATTTTCCAATCAGGAATTTCTTGACACCCTCCTCAACGATGTTCAGGTGCTGGCGGTCGGTGTTGCAAGCTATTAGGTCCGCGCCTTTCACTCCAAGCTTCTTGAGCCTGTTAACGGTGTTGTTTCCACTTCCGCCTACTCCGATAACGGAAATCCGGATGTGGTCAAATTCATCGTTCCTAACGCCGGTGCCGCTGTTTCCAGACAGGGCGGATTTGATAATGCTCTCCATACTTATCGCCTCATCGCTAAACCTTTGGGTTTTTTAGAAATTTTTTTAACATCAACAAATATCCGTGCCATATTTAAATACTTTTGCATAAGGAAGGTTTCCCTGCTTATTCCAAAATTTATACGGGGGAAAGCACAAATAGGGGGTTTTGGAGTGGGAAAACACGGAATTTTTTGCGGAAAAACCACGTAAAAAGGCGCCAAAATGAGGAATTTGGAATATGCCAAAATACTAATTGATGAATTATTGCAACCGACCCTTTTCCCTCGGAAATAAAATCCCCAATTCCCCATTTTTAGGCAATCCGGAAGAATTATTAAGCGCGGATTGGAGCAAAATAGGAAAACTGCACATGCAAAATGCTGGAAATTGGCTGGAAAATAATTGGCAAGAAGGGCCACCAGGCAAAACGGATACTCACATATATTTTTCCGCATAAATTTCAATCAAGGAGTTGGAATAAGGCGTGCAAGCAGGATTACTTGATGTTCATGGCATTCATAAGCGCCATTCTTGCGCTTTCCGTGCACTGGTTCCTTGGGGTCGCCAATTTCATAATCGCATATGCGTACATCGTGGAAGCGTGAGGTATTAGAGCAAAACTATTAGTTTAATAAAAGCGAAAAGATAAGCAATTGCAGATTCATATGGTTTCTTTAATAATGAAAATTGCGCTTTTTTGTCTTATATTAATAATCATCGTAATAGGCTATTTAACATATGCTGGTAAAAAAAATTTTACTGACGAATTGACCCTAGAGCAGGCAATGATGCAAAGACTTTGTTATACTACGCCTGATGGAGAATTTCGTAAAAATATCAATAACGAGACCGAATGCCTAAATGGCGATGAAGTGACAATTTCGAATGGGAAAATAACGGCATTTATAGGCAAAGACTTATATATTTGAACTTCTTATTGTAGTACATGTCTTGGG
>ERZ1292640.555-Hain-H43-02um-R1-555-length-30594-cov-9_pt1 | contig 30594 bp, 29 predicted proteins | sample MGYA00564404_ERZ1292640 | MGnify/ENA primary metagenome ERZ1292640 (study PRJEB36523, sample SAMEA6512636) | groundwater metagenome | collected 2019-01-08 | study: AquaDiva: Metagenomics assemblies of 32 groundwater samples | reverse complement strand
TGAGCCAGTCAGGCGTCTCGCATCAACTGCGCCTGCTCCGCGGCATGCGCCTCGTGCGTCCGCGCCGTGACGGCCGCGTCGTCTTCTACTCCCTGGACGATCAGCACATCATGGCGATCTTCAGGCAGACGCTGCAGCATGTGGAAGAAGGGCACCCGCCTTCGCGCGCCGAGTCTCAGGCGAGCTACGGCGACGTCTCGCCGCAGCGGCCGTTGGCCGCGAAGGCTCAGCGATGAGCACCGCCACCGTCACGCCACAGACGCACGCCATCGGCTGCACGCACTGCGAAGACGATGCGCCGGCGCCGACGGGGGCGCGCATCCGCGGATGGGTGACTGCCGTCGCGGCGGCGCTCGTGCTGGTCGCATGCGCGCTTGGGTTCTTCGCCGTCTTGCCCGCCTGGGTGAACGTGCTGTTCGTCATCGCCGCCGTGATCGGCAGCATCTTCCCGGCGCAGCGCGCCGTGCAGGCGCTGCGGCGCGGATCGCTCGACATCAACGCCCTCATGGTAATCGCGGTGGTTGGCGCCGTCGCCATCGGCGAGTACGAAGAAGCGGCCATGGTCGTGTCGTTGTTCGCCGCGGCGCAGTGGCTCGAGGCGCAAAGCCTTGATCGCGCGCGCAAGGCGATTGGCCGGCTGCTCGACACTGCACCGGCCGACGTGCTGATCCGCGACGGCGCCGGCGAACGCCGCGTCGCCGTCGATGCGGTACCGATCGGCGCCCTCATGATCGTGCGTCCCGGCGAGAAGCTGGCACTCGACGGCATTGTCCACAGCGGCCGCTCCGACCTGAACCAGGCACCCATCACCGGTGAATCGGTACCGGTGGAGAAGGCCGAGGGCGATGAAGCCTTCGCCGGAACGATTAACGGCCATGGCGTCCTGACGGTCACCGTGACCCGCCGCCGCGCCGACACCACGCTGGCGCGCATCGTCCACCTGGTTGAAACCGCGCAGGCGCAGCGGGCGCCGGTGCAGCAGTTCATCGATCGTTTCGCGGCCTGGTACACGCCGGCAGTCATCGTTCTCGCCATCATGGTGCTGGCGGTTCCGGTGCTGGCCGCGGCGCAGCCGTTCGACGTGTGGCTGTATCGCGCCCTGGTGCTGCTGGTCGTGGCGTGTCCGTGCGCGCTCGTCATCTCCACGCCGGTGTCGGTGGTCTCCGCGCTCGCCGGCGCGGCCAGCCACGGCGTGCTGGTGAAGGGCGGCGCGCACCTCGAGCGGCTCGCGGGCGTCCGCATCGTCGCGTTCGACAAGACCGGCACCCTCACCACCGGCACGTTCAGCGTGGCTGCCGTCATTCCGCTGTCGGCGACTGCGCCGGCGGACCTGATACGGCTGGCCGCGTGCGTGGAAGCGCAGTCCGAGCATCCGATCGCCGCGGCGATCGTCGCCCATGCCATCGCCGACGGCGCGACTCTGGCGATACCGGAGCAAGTCCGTGCCCTGCCGGGGCTGGGCGTCGAGGGCGTGGTCGACGGCGCGGCCGTGGTGTGTGGCACGCCCCGGTTGTTCGGCGAACGCGGGTGGATGACGCCCGCGCTCGAAACCACGGCGGCCAGCGTCACCGAGCGAGGGCTCTCGCCCGTGCTCGTCGCGCGGGATGGCATCGCGATTGGCGTGCTGGGGCTGCGCGATCGCCCGAAGGCCGACGCCGCGCCAGTGGTCGCCGCGCTGCGGCAACACGAGGGCGCCCGCGTGGCGATGATTACCGGCGATCACGATGCGCCGGCCCGCGCCATGGCCGCGGAACTGGGCGTCGACATCGTGCGGTCGCAGCAACTGCCGCACGACAAGGTGACGGCCGTGCAATCGTTGCGGCGCGAGTTTGGCCCGGTGGCGATGGTCGGTGACGGCGTCAACGACGCGCCCGCGCTCGCCGCGTCCGACGTCGGCATTGCGATGGGCGTGATGGGAAGCGCCGTGGCCCTCGAGGCGGCCGACATCGCGCTGATGACCGACGACCTGTCGAAGCTGCGCTACGCCATCCGGCTCAGCCGCGCCACGCTGGCCAACATTCGCGCCAACGTCGCGATTTCCATCGTGTTGAAGGCAGCGTTCCTGGCGCTGGCCATTTTCGGTGTCGCCACGCTGTGGATGGCGGTGCTGGCAGACACCGGCGCGTCGGCGTTGGTCGTCGCCAATGCCGTTCGCCTGCGCAAGTTCAGATAGGTCAGCGGCGCGTTCAGTTCCGGCCGGACCGGCTCAGCTGGTTTTCACCGAGCGGAAGAAATGCGCGTTCACGAACTCGTCGATCGCGGCCTGGTCGGCGGGCTTCACGCTGGTGAAGCGCAGGCCCATGCCGGCGCGCTCGTCACTCCAGCACACCACGCCTTCGGTCTCGAGCTGGCGCTTCGACCCGGGCAGCGCGAACCGCAGTTTCACCGCGGCGTCGCGCGGCAACGGTCCCGAGGTCCGGATGGCCATGCCCCCGCGGCTGAGGTTGAGTGACAGCGCCGCCGCAATCGTGCCGCCGGCGCGGTACGACACGGGAATGCCCATCACGACCCTGGGGCCGCCACGCCGGTTGAAATTGTCAGGAAACAGGTGTGGGGCAATCGACGGCAGGATGTGCTCCACCACGCTGTACTCGTTGAGGTAGCCGCCCACGCCCAGCGACGCCAGCTCGCGCACTTCCTCAGCGCTGGTCACCGTGCCGCTGAACACCAGGATCGGCAAGCGTCCCTGATCGAGCTTGCGGATGCGCCGCACCAGCTCGACGCCCGACGCGTGCGGCATGCGCAGATCCAGCACGATGAGGTCCAGCTCGTCGAGATCGGCATGCACCTGCGCCAGCAACTGGGCGACGCTCTTCACCACCACCGCGCGGTGGCCGGCCGTGTCGAGCGCCGCCTTGAACCGATCGCGCACGAACGGTGTATCGGAGGCGACGAGCACCGTCTTGCGTTGTGGTGTGGGAACTGTCATATCGCGCGCAGCGCGCGGCCAATTCGTTGCAGACTGTATCAGGTTCTCGCTATAATTTGCTGGACCGTCCGTCCACTTCAACGCCGCCAAGGAGCGCCGAGCATGTCCGCGATTTGTCCCGAGTGTGATTCGCCCATTGATGTTGATGAGTTCGACGTCGACATCGGCGACGAGCTCACCTGCTCGGAGTGCGGGTCGTTCCTGCGGGTCGCCAGCGACTCGCCGCTCGAATTCGAACTCGCCGATGAGGACGAGCTCGACGAGGAAGAGGACGAGGAAGAGAAGGACGGCGAAGAAGAGGATGCCGACGACGAGGACGAAGACGACGACGACAAGGACGACGACGAGTAGCGAACTCGCCGGCAAGGCCGCGCGCCTGCGCGCGATCCTGGCCGGCTACGACTCGGTCCTGGTCGCCTTCAGTGGCGGCGTCGACAGCGCGTACCTCGCGATCGCCGCGTCACAGGCGCTGGGGCCCAGGGCCCTGGCGGTGACCGCCGACAGCCCGAGCTATCCCGACACGCATCGTCAACTCGCACTCACCATCGCGCGCGACTTCAACCTGGCCCACGAGGTGATTCACACCGCCGAACTGGACCGGCCCGAGTATCGCGCCAACCCGGCCAATCGTTGTTACTTCTGCAAGGACGAGCTCTACGGCCGGCTGAGCGACGTGGCGCGCAGCCGCGGCCTGGCCGTCATCGTCGATGGCAACAACGCCGACGACCGCGGCGACTACCGGCCCGGCCGGCAGGCCGCCCGTGAACACGGGGTGCGCAGCCCGCTCGACGAAGCCGGCCTCACCAAGGACGACATCCGCGAGCTGTCGAAGCAGGCCGGATTGAACAGCTGGGATGAGCCCGCGTCGGCGTGCCTGTCGTCGCGCATCCCGTACGGCAGCGAAGTGACCGACGCGGCCCTGCGGCAGATCGAGAGCGCCGAGCAGGTGCTGCGCGATCTCGGGTTCCGGATCTTCCGCGTGCGCCATCACGACACCGTGGCCCGGCTCGAGATTGCCCGCACCGAGATGCCGCGCGCGCTCGACCCGGCGGTCAACGCGCAGCTTGTCGCCGGCATCAAGGCGCTCGGCTATCAGTACGTGAGCCTCGACCTGCAAGGCTACCGGCTGGGCAGCTTGAACGAGGCGCTCCGGCTGCGCCCCGTGTCGTGACCGCGCCGCGGGCGCTCGCCGCGCTGGCGCTCGTCTTCACACTGGCTCACGTCCCGTTCCTCGCCCGCTCCCTCGAAGATATCGACTCGGTGAACTTCGCTCTCGGTGTGCGCGACTTCAACGTCGCCGAGCACCGGCCGCATCCCCCGGGCTACCCGCTGTACATCACCTTCGGCAAGATCAGCACGGCCGTGACCGGCGCCGTGATGAGCGGCGCCCCGGCATCATCGGTGGAGGCGCGCGCCCTGGCGGCCGTGTCGTTGCTGGCCGGCCTGATCGCGATCGTGTGCCTGTACGGCGTGTTCTCCAGCCTCCCCTCGCGCGCCCCCTCATCCTCTTCGCCGTGGGCCACGCTGAACGTCGAAGCCTTCGCCGCGACCGCCGTGACCGTCTCGTGTCCGTTGTTCTGGTACCTCGCCGCCCGGCCCATGAGCGACCTGCCCGGCCTCGCGTTCGCGCTGGCCGCGCAGGCGTGCCTGATGCTGGCGTGGCGGCGGCAGTCGCCCGGCCCTGACGGCGATCGCCGGCTGGCGCCGGCCATGATGTCGGCGTCGGGACGGATGATCGTGATTGGTTCGCTGCTGGCGGCCCTCAGCATCGGCATGCGGTCGCAGACCGTCTGGTTCACGTTGCCCCTGCTGATCCTGGTGCTGCTCGACCGCGTCGGCCGCGGCGTGGCGGGAGCGATGATCGGCGGCGGCATCATGTTCGTGATCGGCGGCCTCGCGTGGGGCATCCCGCTGCTCGTGGTCAGCGGCGGGCTCGGGCCATACCTGGCTGCGCTCGGCACGCAGGCCGGTGAAGATTTCGCCGGCGGCGAGATGCTGTACACCAACCTGTCGGCGCGGGCGGCGGCGTTCGCGCTCATGCGCACGTTCATCGATCCCTGGGACTCGGTGGTGCTGGGATCGATCGTCCTCGTGCTGGCGGCGGCCGGGGTCGTGCACCTGCTGCTGCGCGATCGGCGCACGCTGGTCGCCGTCGTTGCCATGAGCGCGCCGTACCTCGTCTTCCACCTCGCGTTCCAGGACACGTCGTTCATCCGCTATGCGCTGCCGGTTGTGCCCGCAGTGGCGTTCCTGGCCATGCGCGGCGCGGCGCTCGCCGCCGATCGCGGCGTCGCCGTGACGGCCGCGGCCATCTCCATTGCCGCGGTGGCGATCGCGGGCCCGGTGCTGGCAGCGTACGGTGCGGAGCCCAGCCCGACAGTGCGGGTGCTCGCGGCGATGAAGGCGGAAGCAAGCGACGGTGCGCCGGTCACGCTGGCCATGCACCAGACCTTCAAGCGTCCACTCGAGGCGGAGGACGTCGGCTTCGCAACGACCCTGCCATCGCCGCCTCGCCTCGAATGGCTGGAGTTGACCAGGTTCTGGCGCGACGGCCGCACCGACCCGATCTGGTTCCTGGCGGATCCTTCGCGCAGCGACCTGGCGCTGATCGATCCGGCCAGCCTTGCCGAATCGACGGAGTTTCGCTGGCCCCTGGTGGCGCGGCCGGCATTCGGCGGCATGCGCCCATCCGCCGTGCGGTGGTATCGCATGCGGGCGCCGGGCTGGTTCGCAGAAGAGGGCTGGTCGCTGACGCCGGAAACGTCGGGCATGGCGGCCTTGCTGGGCCGCGGTCCTCACCTGGGGCCAATCACCGCGCAGGTCCGGCGGCGGCCGGGTGCGGCGAAGGTGATGGTGGGCGGCCGTAACCTGGCCGGTCCCAATGATCCGGCCGCACGCTTCACGCTGGCGATCGACGGCGTCACGTTGCAGGAATGGGATGCCGCTCCCGGCTTCTTCCTCCACCTGTTCGAGATTCCCGCCGGGCGGCTGATGGGCGACAGCCCGCTCGCGACCCTGACCATTCAGTCGAGCGCGGCGTCCGGGTCCGCAGTCATTCCGACGGCGATCGAACAGTTCGACCTGCAAGATCCCCAGACCTTGATGTGGGGTTACGGCGAGGGGTGGCACGAAGCGGAGTACAACACCACCCTCGGCGTGTGGCGATGGAGCAGTGACCGTGCAATGGTGCGCATTACCGGGCCGTTACAAGACGTTCGCGTGACGTTGTTGGTGGAGTCGCCGCTCCGGTACTTCGAGACGCCGGCCAGTGTCCGCGTGACCGCCGGTGCCCGCGAGATCGCAGCGACGCTGCTGGGCGCGACCGGCACGTGGTCGTTCCTGGTGCCGGCCGAAGCGCTCGCCGTGTCCCGGGGAATACTGACTATTGATACAGACAAGACCTTAGTGCCCTCCGAACGTGATGGCGGCGCCGACCACAGGCGACTCGGATTGCGCGTTCTGGCGTTTCGCGTCGCTAACTCGTTGACACCAGCGGAAGTGACCCGTTAATCTGCGGACACAAATTCTGTTGCCCCAGCAGAACTAGCAGATCCTAGGAGATCGAATGACGATCAGTTTGATTCGACGGACAGCAGGCGTGGCCTCAATCTGCGTGGTGTTGGGTCTTGGTGCCGCAGCATGCGCGAAGAAGGCGCCTGCGCCAGCGCCACCCCCACCGCCCCCGCCGGCCGCCCCCGCGGCGCCGCCACCGCCGCCACCGCCGCCGCCTCCTCCTCCGGCAGCGCCCGCACCGCGTCCGCTGACGGAAGACGAGCTGTTCGCGCAGAAGAGCCTGGGCCAGCTCAATTCGGAGCGGCCGCTCGGCGACGTCTACTTCGACCTCGACCAATCGTCCATTCGTGACGATGCCAAGGCGTCGCTGGCGACCAACGCCACGTGGCTGAAGCGCTGGACCAACACGCGCATCAGCATCGAGGGCCACTGCGACGAGCGCGGCACCGCTGAGTACAACCTCGGGCTCGGCGAGCGGCGCGCGTCAGCGGTGAAGGCTTACCTGGTGGAACTGGGTGTGCCGGCCGATCGCGTGGTGATTGTCAGCAAGGGCAAGGAAGCGCCCTTCTGCACGGAATCGAATGAAGCGTGCTGGCAGCAGAACCGCCGCGGCCACTTCATTATCACGGCCAAGTAACGGTTACAGCGAAGCGGCGATCTGCTCGGCTGCTTCGCGAGGATTGGGCGCTCCAGTGATGGGGCGCCCAATTACCAGGTAGGTCGATCCGGCCTTCATGGCCTCGGCCGGCGTCAGCGTCCGCGCCTGATCGTCCTTGCCCTGCTGATCGGCAGGGCGAATACCGGGCGTCACAATCTGAAAGTCCGGCCCACACGCCTCGCGGATGGCGGCCGTTTCCTGCGGCGATGCGACCACGCCGTCGAGCCCGCTCTGCTTGGCGAGCCGGGCGAGATGCACGACCTGATCGATGACCGGGCGGGTCACGCCCACTTCCGCGAGGGCGGCCTCGGTCATGCTCGTGAGCACGGTCACGCCAATCACCAGCGGCCGCGGCCGGCCGAGCGCCGCGGCGGCTTTTGTCGCCGATTCCGCCGCCGCCTTCATCATGGCGCTGCCGCCCGAGGCGTGCACGTTGACCATCCAGGCGCCGGTGGCCACCGCTGACTGCACCGCCCCCGCCACCGTGTTGGGAATGTCGTGGAACTTCAGGTCGAGAAACACCCGGTCACCGCGGCTGGTGAGCTCGTGCACCATGGCCGGTCCCGCCGCCGTGAACAACTGCTTGCCGATCTTGTAGCCGCCAACCGATCCGCGCAAGGCGTCGGCCAGCGCAATGGCCTTGGCGGCCGAGTCGACATCAAGGGCAACGAGAATCGGGTTCATTGAGGGAATGTCCGGACACACCTAAAGGTGTGTCCCCACAGAGGGAGGCGTGGGATCAAAGGCGCCGATGAGATCGCTCAGGCGGGCGACGTTGTGCCGGGCCATGTAGTCGGCCAGCCCGTCGAGCACCTTCGTCCAGACGAACGGGTCGACGAAGTTCTGCGTGCCAATCTGCACCGCCGTGGCGCCGGCCAGCATGAACTCGAGCGCATCGCGCGCGTCGGTGATGCCACCCATGCCGATGACGGGAATCTTCACCAGCTGATAACACTCCCATACCATGCGGACCGCGATTGGCCGGATGGCGGGGCCGCTGAGGCCGCCGAGCACGTTGCTGATCTTCGGCCGCCGCGTTTCCACGTCGATGGCCATGGCCAGGAACGTGTTCACGAGCGACACGGCATCGGCGCCGGCATCCTCCGCCGCCTTGGCGAACGAGGCGACATCGGTGACATTCGGTGTCAGCTTCGGAATCACCGGCAGCGTTGTCGCCTTGCGAACGGCGCTGACCACGTCGAAGGTGCCGTGCAGGCTGCAGCCGAACTGGATGCCGCCCTCCTTGATGTTGGGGCACGAGATGTTCAGCTCGATGGCGGCGACGCCTTCGGCGTCCGACAGCACCTTGCTGACCTCGACGTACTCATCCAGGGTCGTGCCGCATACGTTCACGAAGGTCCGGGCGCCGCGCTCGCGCAGCAGCGGCAGCTTCTCCTTGACGAAGCGGTGCACGCCAATGCCCTGCAAGCCAATGGCGTTGATCATGCCGGCCGGCGTCTCGACGATTCGTGGTGGCGGGTGGCCCTGGCGCTCCTTCATGAACAGGCCCTTCGACACCACGCCGCCCAGCAGCGACAGGTCGACGATCTGGTCGTACTCGAGTCCGTAGCCGAAGCAGCCGCTCGCCGCGATCAGCGGGTTGGGGAGCTTCAGCGAGCCGATGGATACAGAAAGATCAGCGGCCATTTAATCCCACACCAGTTCCGCACCGTCGAATACCGGACCGCTGATGCACGAGCGCACGAGGTTGGCTTCTTCATCGCCGTGCTTCACGGGGACCACGCAGCTGTAACAGCCGCCGAGGCCGCACCCCATGACGCGCTCGACCGACACCTGTGATGGCTGGTGGTAACGCGCCGCCAGGCCGGCGACGGCCGCCAGCATGGGCTCGGGACCGCAGGCGTAAACCATGGCCGAGTCGCCGCCGCCGAGCGCCTGGAGCGCGCCCTCGAGGGGCAGCGTGATCCGGCCCGCCGTGCCGCGTGCGCCGTTCTCGGTGGCCAGCACCAGCTTGACGCCCAGCCGCTCGAAGAAGTCCAGGTAGAACAGCTCGTCACCCGTCCGCGCGCCATAGAAGAGGGTGGTGTCGGTCTTGAGCGTGGCCAGCGTCTCGGCCAACGTCGCAAACGGCGCCAGGCCCACGCCACCGGCCACCATCCATGCCCGGGCGGGGGAGGCGACCGTCTTGAAGGGCTGCCCCAGCGGCCCCAGGCACGACACCACGTCGCCTGCTTCGAGTTCGTAGAGCCGCCGCGTGCTGCGGCCGGCGCGCTTGTTGAGGATGCTGATGCCGGTGGTTACGCCCTTCGCATCGCGCAGGATCTCGAACACCGAGAACGGCCGGCGCAACAACGGGTCGGTGACCCCGGCCGGCTTGACCATCACGAACTGGCCGGGCAGCGCGCGCGCGCCCACTTCGGGGGCGGCCAGGCTGAGGACGGAATATTCGCTCGACAATCGCGCGTTGGCGATCACGGTCGCGTCGATGTCGATCGGCGGCATCGATCGAGTATAGCAAGCCGGGTACAATGTCTGCGACCCGCACATGCGTTACTTGCGGATGCTGTCCAACTCGGTGATCGCCGGTGGAGTTGCCTCCGGGTACCTGACCGCGCTCGTCCTGCAGCTCAATCCATCGTTTTCGCTCGACCCCGGCACGTTGCTGCCGCTGACCCTCGTGCTGGGCGTGGCCTACGGCGCCAACCTCACGGTGCTGTTCTACGCCCTGATCGTGTTGCGCCAGATTCTCGCCGTGGAGGTCTTGTCGCCCGGCTGGCTGAGCGTGCGGCTGCTGTCGTGGCTGTGCACCATCGCCGCGGGCACTGGCGCGGCGACGATGTGGCTGAACCTGCGCAGCTTTGGCGGCGTCCTCGATCCGATCACGCGCAGCCGTATGAGCATTGGCGCGGGCATCGTCTCGGCCGCCGGTGTCGTGTTCCTGGGCATTGCCCTGGCGCATCTCGGCCGGCGCGGCGGGCGCATGAGCGCCGGCCTGCTGTCGGCGACGATGGTCCTGTCGGTGGTGCTGCCGGTGGCGGTGCGGGGCCCGGCGCGGCAAACGCCGCTGCCCGCCCGCCCGACGACGGTGGCCGAGCCCGAAGCGTCCCGGTCGCAGGCCAACGTCACCATGCTGATGTTCGATGGCGCCACGCTCGACATGATCTCGCCGGCGGTGGCCGCCGGCCGGCTGCCGAACATCGGCCGCATCTTCGATCAAGGGGCCGTGCTGCACCTCGCCACGCTGCGTCCGACACAGGCCGAGCCGGCCTGGAGCGCGGTGGCCACCGGCCGCTTCCCGATGTACAACGGCGTGCGTTCGGCCGGGGTCTACCGGGCCTTCGGTGGGCCGCCCATTCAACTGCTGCCAGACTACTGCTTCGCCCAGGCGCTCGTTACCTTCGGCTTTCTCTCCGCCGAATCGCAGGCCGCCAGAGACCTGACCGCACGGCCCATCTGGAACATCCTCAGCGACCACGGCGTTGGCGTCGGGGTGATCGGCTGGCCGTTGACCCAGCCGGCGCCGCAGGTGAACGGGTTTGTCGTCAGTGAAGCTTTCCATCGGTTGTCGGAGACCGAGATGGCGTTCGAAGGCGCGTCGGCGGTGTGGCCGCCTGAACTGCTCGGCGAGGTGCGCTCGGCGTTGCTGACGCCGGCCGATCCCGATCCGGTGGCGCTCGTGGCCAACATGGGCGCGCCCCAGCCGGTGAACGACTACGACGCGCGCCGCGACCCCACGCCGGTGGTGGGTGATCGCGTGCACTTGCAGCTGCTGACCGCCCTCGAAGCGTCGGCGCCGCGCTTTCTCGCCGCCCGCTTTCCAGGCATCGACGCGGTCGGGCACTTTTTCCTCCGCTATGCCAACCCGTCGGCTTTCGGCGATGTCTCCGAGGACGAGCGGCAGCGATTCGGGCGCGTGCTGGACCAGTATTACGGGTTCATCGACACACTCGTCGGCCGCGAGATGGATCGGCTGGGGCCCGACGGCCTGCTGCTCGTGGTCTCGGCCTTCGGGATGGAGCCGCTGACGCCGGGCAAGCGGGTGCTCGAGCTGATTGCGGGCAACCCGCGCATCAGCGGCACGCACGAGCGCGCCCCCGACGGCTTCGTGCTGGCCTTCGGTCCGCCGGTGGCGGCCGGGCGTCCGCCGCGGGCATCGGTCGTGGACCTGGCGCCGACGCTGCTGTATTTCCTTGGCCTGCCGGTGGGCCGTGACATGGACGGCTTTGCGCGCATTGATCTTTTTACTCCCGCGTTCACCAGCGACAAGCCGGTGACCTACATCCCGACCTATGGACGCTGAACAGGAGATCAGGAGATCAAGAGTTTGACCAGGAAATGCTTCTGATCTCTTGTTCTCCTGTCATCGCGGCCCGATTCCCGATTGCGCCCGCGTCCGCATTCGGGCGATCATGCGGCTCCCGGACTGATCGCCGATCATGATCGTCAACTGTGTCGCCTACCATCGCGGTCAGAAACTGTCCGACATCCCGTTGGGCGAGGTCCGCTCGCACCTCGATCGGCCCGACTGTTTCGTCTGGGTCGCGCTGAAGGACCCGCAGCCCGACGAACTGGCGTCGCTCCAGGAGGAGTTCGATCTGCACGAACTCGCGATCGAGGACGCGCAGAAGGGCCACCAGCGCCCGAAGATCGACGAGTACGGCTCGTCGTTGTTCGTCGTCTTGCACCTGATCGAGCAGGCCGGGTCCGACGTGCAGACCGGCGAAGTCGCGATCTTCGTCGGCCCGCAATACGCCATCTCGGTCCGCCGTGACGCGCAGTTGGGGTTCACCGAGGTGCGGCGCCGGTGCGAGCAGGAGCCCGAACTGCTGCAGCACGGACCCGCTTATGTCCTCTACGCCCTGATGGATACCGTCGTCGATCGCTACTTCCCCGTCCTGGACGCGTTGACCGAGGAGATCGAGGGGATCGAGGAGCGCATCTTCGCCGGCCAGACCACGCGCGCGCAGATCGAGGAGCTCTATTCGCTCAAGCGCAAGCTGATGACGCTGGATCACGCCACCGTCCCGCTGCTGGAAGTGGCGGGCAAACTGCACGGCGGGCGCGTGCCGCCGATTTGTGCCGGCCTGCAGGACTACTTTCGCGACGTCTACGACCACCTGCTGCGCCTCAAGCAGTCGATCGAAAGCCTGCGCGACATGGTCAGCACCGCCATTTCGGTGAACCTGTCGTTGATCACGATCCAGGAGAACGAGGTTACCAAGCGGCTGGCCGCCTATGCCGCGCTGGTCGCCGTGCCGACCATGGTGGCCGGGGTCTACGGGATGAACTTCGCCAACATGCCCGAGCTGCAGTGGGCGTACGGCTATCCGGCGGCCGTCGCATCAATGTTGCTGATCGACGTATATCTCGTTTACCGTTTCAAGAAAGCCAAGTGGATGTGATGGGTGGGCCGCTCTGCTTCGCGAGCGCGCGCGAGCTGGCCGCGATGATCGCCGCCCGCCAGGTGTCGGCGCGGGAGGTGATGTCGGCCTTCCTCGGCCAGATCCGGCGCTTCAATCCGTCCCTCAACGCCATTGTCGCCAGGCTGGACGATGACTCCTGTCTCGCGCTCGCCGAGGCGGCCGATCGCCGGTTGGCCAGCGGTGCGCCGGTCGGTCCGCTCCACGGACTGCCGATCGCGTTCAAGGATCTGGAAGCCGCCGTCGGTTTTCCGTTCACGAAGGGCTCACCGATCTTCAAGGCCGTGATGCCCGCCGAAGACACGGTGATCGTCGAGCGGTTGCGGCGGGCGGGGACCATCCCGATCGGCAAGACCAACGTGCCCGAGTTCGGCATGGGTTCGCACACCTACAACCAGGTCTACGGGACGACGTATAACCCTTACGACCGCACCAAGAGCGCCGGTGGATCGAGCGGCGGTGCCGGCGCGGCCCTGGCCGCCGGCCTGTTGCCACTCGCCGATGGCGGTGATCTCGGCGGGTCGTTGCGAAACCCGGCCAACTTCAACAACATCGTGGCGCTCAGGCCGACGGTTGGCCTGGTGCCCATCGCGCCGACGCCGCTGCCGATGGTGGGCGTGTCAGTGAAGGGGCCGATGGCCCGGTCGGTGGCGGACGCCGCCTTCATGCTGAGCGTGATGGCCGGCGCCGACGGACGCGACCCGCAGACCTATCCCTCGAACCCGCAGGAGTTCACCGCTCCGCTCGATCGCGATTGGAAAGGGGTGCGGGTTGCATGGTCGCCGGACCTGGGCGGGCTGCCGCTCGATCGCCGGGTCCGGATGGTGCTCGAGCAACAGCGCCAGGTTTTCGTCGACCTGGGCTGCATCGTCGAGGAAGCCACTCCCGATTTCAGTGATGTCGACAAGATCTTCCTGACGCTTCGTTCGTGGGCCAACTGGAACACCAACGGCGCCCTGCTCGCAGAACACCGGGCGCAGATGAAGCCCGAGGCGATTTGGGACATCGAGGCCGGCGCGGAACTGACCGGCGAGGATGTCGCCTGGGCGATCATGAGGCATGGCGCCCTGCTCGAGCGGATGCGCGTCTTCCAGGAGAAGTACCAGTTCCTGGTGTGCGCGGTCAACCAGGTGCCGCCGTTCGCCGCCAGCCTCGACTGGCCGAAGTCGATCGACGGCGTCGAGATGGAGAACTACGTGGCGTGGATGAAATCCGCGTACTGGATTTCGACGACCTGCCGTCCGGCGATATCGGTCCCTGCAGGCTTTACCCCCGACGGACTGCCGGTGGGCATCCAGATTGTCGGCCGGCACCGCGACGACCTGGGTGTGCTGAAGATCGGGCACGCCTTCGAGCAGGCCACGGGAGTGGGCAAGCGGCGACCCGACGGAGTGTAACGTTGGACGGCAGCAGCCGGCAGGCACGAGGTGATATGATTTAGACCTGCCGCGGAGGTAACTCCGCACTCTTTAAACGCGGACCTGCGAGTTCGCAAAGAGGTGAATATGCCGGTTGTCATGGATGCCGAGCGCATTTCGCGCGCGCTCACCCGCATCGCCCACGAAATTCTCGAGCACAATCGCGGTCTCGCCAATCTTGCCCTCGTTGGCGTGCGCAGCCGTGGCGTGCCGATCGCCCAGCGCATTGCCCACGACATTCTCCAGATCACCAGGGAGGAGATTGCCGTCGGCGCCCTCGACATCACCCTCTACCGCGACGATTTGATGGGCGCGTCGGTGGGTCTGGCGCCGCTGGTCCGCAAGACCGAGATTCCGTTCTCCATCGATGGCCGCACCATCGTGCTGGTGGACGATGTGCTCTACACCGGCCGCACGACGCGCGCGGCCCTCGATGCGCTGACCGACTTCGGCCGCCCCAAGTCGATCCAATTGATGGTGCTGGTCGACCGCGGCCACCGCGAACTGCCCATCAAGGCCGACTACGTCGGCAAGAACGTGCCGACCTCGCGCCAGGAAAGCGTCCAGGTGCATCTTCGCGAGCTCGATGGCGTGGACGAAGTGCTGCTGCAGGGAAAGGAGTAAGCGATGGACCTCGCCCAGGCACCGCCGCTGACGGCCCTCAAACACAAGCACCTGCTCGGCATCGCCGACCTGAGCCCCGAAGAGATCGTGCTCATTCTCGACACCGCCGAGGCGATGAAGGAAGTGGGGCAGCGCACCATCAAGAAGGTGCCGACGCTGCGCGGCCGCACCGTCATCAACCTGTTCTTCGAGCCGAGCACGCGCACCCGGACGTCGTTCGAGATTGCCGAGAAGCGTCTGAGCGCCGACACGCTGAATGTCGCCATTGCCTCATCCAGCGTGGTGAAGGGCGAGACGCTGGTCGATACGGCGATGAACCTCGAGGCGATGGCGCCGAGCATGATCGTGCTGCGTCACGCCTCTTCCGGCGCCTGTCACCTGCTCTCGCGCATCTGCAAGGCCGCCATCGTCAATGCCGGCGACGGCATGCACGAGCATCCCACCCAGGCGCTGCTGGATGCGTTCACGATTCGCGAGCACAAGCAGAAGCTGGCCGGGCTCAAGATCGCGATTGTCGGCGACCTGTTGCACAGCCGGGTACTGCGCTCGAACGTGCTGCTGCTGACCAAGCTCGGCGCCGACGTCTGGGTGTGCGCGCCGGCGACGCTGATTCCGCCGGGGCTGAAGCAGATGGGGGTGACCGTCACCACCCGGGTCGACGAAGCCGTCGCAGGCGCCGACGTGATCATGATGCTGCGCATCCAGCTCGAGCGTATGCAGGGCGCGTACTTCCCGTCGCAGCGAGAATATTTCCGCACGTTCGGAATGACCGAGGCGCGGGTGGCGCGCGCGAAGCCGGACGTCATCATCATGCATCCGGGGCCGATCAACCGCGGGGTGGAAATCGCCTCCGAAGTCGCCGATGGCGCCTCGTCCGTAATCCTCGACCAGGTGGCAAACGGGGTCGCGGTTCGCATGGCGGTGCTCTACCTGCTGGCCGGTGGCGGCGACGGCGAGACCGCCCGGGCCGATTGACACGCGCTTCGCGCCACCCGTACGATGGTGACTTGCCATCCAGTGTCGCCAGGTTGCAGTCATGATCCGCTGGTTTCGTGCGCGCGTTAGCACTTTGCTCAACCTCGTACGGCACCGCGCTCCCGTCCGCCGCGTCGCCACCGCACAGTTGCCGACCGAGTTCGGCGAGTTCACCATCCACGTCTTCGAGAACGGGATGGGCGGCGGCGCGCACGTAGCCATGGTGCGCGGCGAAATTGGCGACGGCGAGAACGTGCTGGCCCGCGTGCATTCGTCCTGCCTGACCGGCGACATCTTTCATTCCTCGCGTTGTGATTGCGGCGAGCAGTTGCATTCGGCACTGCGGCGGATCGCCGACGAGGGCCGCGGCGTGCTGCTCTATCTCAATCAGGAGGGCCGCGGCATCGGGCTGGCGAACAAGATCCGCGCCTACGCGCTGCAAGAAGCCGGCTGTGACACGGTGGAGGCCAACGCCCGCCTCGGCTTTCCGGCCGATCTGCGCGACTACCGGGCCGCGATTCGCATGCTGCAGGACTTGGGCGTCCGCTCGACGCGGCTGATGAGCAATAACCCGCGCAAGCTGGCCGGCATCACCGGTGAGGGCTTGTCGGTGAGCGAGCGGCTGCCGATCGAGATCCTGGCCAACGCCTCGAACGCGCGTTACCTCAAGACCAAGAAAGACAAGCTGGGCCACCTGCTGTCGTCGGTGTAGCGTGTTCGCCGCTGCCGCGCTCCTGCTGCTGAACGCGTCACTCACGTTCGGTAACGTTTGGCCGACGCCGAAGATTCGTTGGGAGACGGCGTTGTCGGTGGAGCTGGCGGTGTGCGTGCTGCTGCTGACGGTCGCCCACCAACGGGCCGAGCTGTTTGCCCGCCGCGTGCTGCCCACGCTGTGGGTGCTGCTGGTGGCCGGCCATTACCTGGATGTGACCGCCCCGGGCCTGTACGGCCGCGACTTCAACCTGTATTGGGATTCCCGCCACCTGGGCAACGTTGCCGCGATGCTGGCGCGCGCGGTGCCGGCGTGGCAGATCGCGGCGGCAGCCGCCGGCCTGGCCATCATCATCGTCGCGGTTTACCTGCTGGCGCGGCTGGCACTCAGGCACCTGGCCGCAGCGGTGCAACATCGGCGCGCACGCCTCGTGCTCGGTACGGCGGCGGCGCTGGTGGTTGCCACCTTCGCAACCCGGCAGCTCGCCTCGTTGACGCAGCCGGCGTTTGCGGATCCCGCGAGCGGCGCCTATTTCCGCCAGGCTCGCTACGTCGTGGCGATGATGGGGACAGGAGGCGCGTCGCCCGCGCTGGGCGACAGCCCGGACTTTGGCGCAGACCTGCGCGGCCTGCAGGGCGCGGACGTCGTGCTGGTGTTTCTCGAGTCGTACGGCGCGGTCACGTTCGACAATCCGGCATTCGCCGACACCCTGGTGGCGAGCCGGCGCAACCTCTCCGCCGCTGTGAACGAAGCGGGCCGCGAGCTGGTCTCCGCCTACGTCGAGTCGCCCACCTTCGGCGCGTCATCGTGGCTCGCGCACCTCAGCCTGCTCTCGGGCGTGAAGGTCGTCGATCAGTACGAGTACACCTCGTTGATGGCGTCGTCTCGCGACACCCTCGTGAAAGCATTCGCGCGCGGCGGCTACCGCACGGTGGCATTGATGCCGGGCATGCGGCAGCCATGGCCCGAAGGTGGGTTCTACGGCTTCGACGTGATCTACGGGAGGGACCTTCTGGCTTACCAGGGGCCCGAGTTCGGCTGGTGGGGCATTCCCGATCAGTTTGCATTGGCCCGGCTCGATGCACTCGAGCGCACCGCCGCGTCACGGCCGCCGCTGTTCGCGGTGTTTCCCACCAGCACCTCGCACGCGCCGTTCGGACCGGTGCCGCCGTTCCTGTCCGAGTGGTCCCGTGCGCTGCAGAAGGACGGCTACCGTCCCGAGGACGTCGCGAGTGCTGTCGCGCCGGACCTGACCGACCTGGCGCCGAGCTACCTGCGCTCGATCGCTTACGGCTACGACACGCTGGCCGGCTACATCCGTTCGCATGCCGGCGAGAACCTGGTGATGGTGGTGATCGGCGACCACCAACCGCCGGCCGCGGTCAGCGGCCGCGACGCACCGCGTGAAGTGCCGGTTCACGTCATCGCCAGCCGGCCCGGGTTGCTGCGTCACTTGCAGACGAACGGCTTTCGCTCGGGCCTGGAGCCCGGGCGGCCAGTAGCCGGCGAGATGCACGCGCTCGTGCCGACACTGCTGCGGGCGTTCAGCGCGACGCGGTAAGATTAGCCTTCAGCCAGAGGGAGTGCCATGACGCAGCTTCACCGCATCACCGTCGACGCCACTATCTGCGGGGGACGGCCGACCATTCGCGGTCTCCGCATCCGCGTGAAGGATGTAATGGAACTGCTCGCGTCGGGGGCAGATCGGGCGGAGATCCTGGCCGACTACCCCTATCTGGAGGCGGACGACATCACCGCCGTCCTCGAGTTTGCCTCGCGCCAGAGTGACCATCCGGTACTCAGGAGCGCGTAGTGCGCTGCCTCATCGACGCGCAACTGCCTCCAGCACTGGCGCGCTGGCTCACGGCCGAGGGACTTGACGAAAAACGGACTGCCGTATGGCCCGAAGTTGCAGATGCGTTTGCGCGAGGCGAGTCACTTATCGAACTGGTGTAAAGGCGGACGACGGATTGATGGCGTCCCCGAGGAGAAAAAACGACGTGTTTTAGGCGGCGCGGCCGCTTCAGCCGGCAGCGTCACCTAGGCCTTGCCCTTAGATTACGCTGCCAGTCGCTTTCGAAAGCGCTGAGCTTCCTGAGGGTTCGTCTTCTTGACGTGAGCGATTCGTCCACGAAGTTGCTTCAGGGGCTTCTCGATAGAATCCCCGCGCTGGAACGCCAATATCAGCTCATGGCAAGCTGCGCGGACATTATTGCGATCCGCCCTATTGAGCGTCGGATGCTTTCTGTCGACGTTCAGTCCTGTAACTCGACGAGCCTTGGTCGCGCCCGCATTGAATACATTTCTCCGCGAGACAGCTAATCCGAGCTTCTGGATGGCCCTAATGGTGGGTTCGATCGCGGTGGAGCTTCCGCAGCCACTCAAATCGATGTTATCGAGATAGCGCGTTGCGTGTAGTTGAAGTCGCTCAGCTATTTTCACAACCTCCGAGTCGACAGGCGACAGGATTCGATTCGCCAAGGCATCACTTGTCGGCGCACCGGTTGGGAGATGCCCCCTCCAAGTAGTGAGCTGAGTCAGAGCGCCAGCAAGGTTCTCACCCAGATGCAATTGGTCGTAAAAGAAGCGAAAAACCCTTCGGTTCGTAATGCTCGGATAGCACCGCCGGATGTCGACTGAAGCAACGCTCGGTTGTGCGAGGTGCCGAGCAGCGTTAGTTTGAGCAGACCGATTCTTGACACAACCGTGAACGATGTCCGAAAGCGGCATCGGGGACAACAGCAGCTCACGAATGACCCGCTGTAATTCCATTAGTTCATCGCTGGGCTTTTCTATCTCACGACCCTTCTTGCCTCGGCGACGTTGAGTGAATGGAAAATAACTGGTGTCGGCAGTTTTTGCCAACTGCAGAATCCGTGCGGCTGGTACGCCTAGTAGGTGCGATAGCCAGTGCAGCGAATAGCGACGCGCGGTATCACGCAGTTTCTTTGACACGATGTGGCCCGTACGTGGACAAGACGCACTCGTGACCTTGAGGCAGTCGGTCGCCGATTACCCTCCGTCGCCTCGCCACAACCGCCTCACATCAACCCCAAACGACCACACGAGCGCAGCCAGGGTGATCGCCGCGACGGCGTCACTGGCGGGAGAGGGAACAACACGCGCAAGGGCCATGCTCAGGCCGGCGAATTGTCCAACGGCGACGCTCTTGCCGCGAAAAGTCGGCCGTAACGGGCCGGCGAGCCACGGCATCACCCAGCCGGCCGCGACGAACGCGTAGCGCATCAACCCGCACGCCAGCACCCACGCCCCGGCCTTGTCGTGCCGCCACACGAAGGTCGCCAGCACCAGGATCAGCAGGCTGTCGATTTCGACATCGAATCGCGCGCCGAAAGCGCTGGCCAAGCCGGTTCGCCGCGCCAGCCAGCCATCCAGGCCGTCCAGCGCCGCCAGACAGGCGGTAGCCGCGACTACCCACCACGCCATGGCTGCGGTCGGCGGCTCCACGCTCAGAGCCGCCGCCAGCGCCAACAACGCGGCGCGGATCATCGTGACGTGATTGGCGGGCCCGAATCGCGAGAATGGGTGATGCGCTTCGACGGTGACCACCACGACCGCCATCATCACGGCGAAAACCGCCGCCGCCTTCCATGGAAACCCGGCCGACGCCTGCAGCCACGGTCCGATGACAAACGAGACGACGACCACGCCGGCTGCGCCGAGACCGCTCGCGATCAGGACCCGAGTGCGAAGAGACAAGGGCGGCATTGTAACTGGGACAGAATAGGGAACTGGCAATGAGCAGAGACGCACAAGCGTTCTGGGTGGCTGAGCCGGGACGCGGTGAGATCAGAAGCGAAGCACTGCGTGACCCGGCGGGTGACGAGGTGGTGGTGCGCGCGCTGTACAGCGGCATCAGCCGCGGCACCGAGGCGCTGGTCTTCGCCGGCCGTGTCCCCCAGAGCGAATGGGCCCGGATGCGAGCGCCGTTCCAGGTGGGCGAGTTTCCCGATCCGGTGAAATACGGCTACTCGCTGGCAGGCATCGTCGAGCAGGGGCCCGCCGAACTGATGGGCCGCCATGTGTTCGTGCTGCATCCGCACCAGACGCGCTTCGTAGTGCCCGCGTCTGCGGCGCACGTCCTGCCAGACGAGGTGCCGCCATCGCGGGCGGTGCTGGCCGCGAATCTCGAGACGGCGCTCAACGGCATTTGGGACGCCCGGCCACACGTTGGTGATCGCATCACCGTGATCGGCGCCGGCACGGTCGGCATGCTCACGGCGTGGCTGGCGAGTCGGCTTCCCGAGTGCGTGGTTGAACTGGTGGACACGAACCCGCAACGCGCGGTGGTGGCGCGCGCGTTAGGCGTACCGTTCACCACTCCGGCGACGGCCGCCGGCGACGCCGACGTCGTGATTCATGCCAGTGGGTCGCCATCGGGACTCGAACTGGCGCTGAGCCTCGCCGCGCTCGAAGCGACCATTGTCGAGATGAGCTGGTTCGGTGATCAAGTGGTGACGGTGCCACTGGGAGGCGCGTTTCACTCGAAACGCCTGACCCTCGCTTCGTCGCAGGTCGGCCGCATTGCCCCGGCGCAACGCGCGCGGTGGGACCATCGCCGCCGGATGCAACTGGCGCTGAGCATGCTTCGCGATCCGGCGCTGGATGCGGTGATCACCGGCGAAAGTCCGTTCGACATGCTCCCGGAAGTGATGGCCGGCCTGGCGCAAGCACCAGGCGAGGTGTTGTGCCATCGCATTCGCTACTCCCACCCCACCGCGCAGAGTCCGCGCGGCGGGGACCCCGGGGGACCCTCTCGTGGGCCCGAGGCGGAGCCTCGCTAATCATTCCTAACGACAGAAGGAGAGCTCGATGTACTACGTAACCGTGCGCGACCACATCATGATCGCGCACAGCTTCAGGGGCGACGTGTTCGGTCCAGCCCAGCGCCTGCACGGCGCCACCTACGTGGTCGACGCCGAGTTCCGTCGCCCCGACCTCGACGCCGACGGCATTGTCGTCGACATTGGCCGCGCCGGCGACGCGCTGAAACACGTGCTGGCCGACCTGAACTACCGCAACCTGGACGAGGTGCCGGAGTTCAAGGGCAAGAACACCACCACCGAGTTCATCGCGCGCGTCGTGTTCGACCGCATGGTGGCGGCGATACGCCGTGGTGACCTGGGTCCGGGCGCCGGCGCCGTGGAGAGCCTGCGCGTGACGCTGCAGGAATCGCACGTCGCGTCGGCTGCGTACGAAAGTCGCGTGGGCGGCGCCGACTGACCATGCCCGCGGCAGTGTTCGTGGTGCCTGGGTCGATCAACACCAGGACCGGCGGCTCGATCTACGACCGAAAGATGGCCGACGGCTTGCGCCGGCGCGGTTGGGATATCGCCGTCGTGGAACTCGAGACCAGCTTTCCGCAGCCGACAGCGGCCGCCGTGAGCGGCGCGGCTGAGGCCCTCGCCGCCATGGCCGCCGGCACCCTCGTGATCATCGACGGCCTCGCGCTCAGTGCGTTGCCTGATCTCATCGAATACGAGAACGCTCGCCTGCGCATTGTGGCCCTCGTGCACCTTCCCCTCGCCGCCGATCCCGGCTTCGACGGCGATACGAGGGCGCGGATGGCGGCGGCGGAGCAGCGCGCCCTTGCGGCGTCGGCGCTGGTCGTGGTCACGGGCTCGACGACGGTTGGCCTGCTCGAGCAATACGCGCTTCCAAACGATCGAGTGGTCGTGGTCGAGCCCGGCACCGACCTGGCGCCGCTCGCCCGTGGTTCCGGTGGTCCCGAGGTGCACCTTCTGTGCGTGGCGACCATCAATCCAGTGAAGGGACACGACATGCTGCTCTCGGCGCTGGCAGCCGTGCCGAATCGAGACTGGCGCTTGACCTGCGCCGGAAGCCTCACCCGCGATGGCGCGGCCACCGCCCGCCTGCGCCTTCTCGCACATCAACTGGCCATCGAGGAGCACGTGACGTTTACGGGCGAACTGGATACCGAGGCGCTCGCGGCCTGCTACGACGCCGCTGATGTGTTCGTGCTGGCGACTCGCCGCGAAACCTACGGCATGGCGGTGGCCGAGGCGTTAGCCCATGGACTTCCGGTTGTCAGCACCACGACCGGAGCGATCCCCGACCTCGTTGGTCACGACGCCGGGGTCCTCGCCCCGCCAGGAGATGTCGCTGCCCTGGCGGAGGCGCTGGCGCGCGTCATCGGCGATGCGGAGCTTCGCGCGCGGCTGGCCGCCGGCGCGCGACACGCTCGCGGGCTGTTACCAGATTGGGAACACGCCGCCGCTCGCATGGACGCTGCTCTGCAGTGCCTCAGCGCCCATGACTGATTCTCTCGCTGACTGGCTGCGGCTGCGGGAGGCTGCCGATTGGGAGGCACGATCGCCTCGACTCGTGCAGCAGGTCGTTGATGCGATTGGCGACGTTGAGGCGTTGCAGGTGCTGGATCTCGGCACCGGAACCGGATCCAACGTTCGTTACCTGGCCGATCGACTGCCGCGCCGCCAGCGCTGGCTGGTCGTTGACCGAAGCCCCGACCTGCTCGCACTCGTGACCGTTCGTAACCAGTCACTGGACTGCCAGATTGAGACGCTGCAGCGGGATCTGTGCGCGCTGGACGACGCGAGGCTGTTTGGGGGGAGGCACCTCGTCACCGCGTCGGCGCTGCTCGACCTCGTGTCGGAGTCTTGGCTGCAGTCACTCGCCGCGCAGTGCCGCGCTGCCGGCGCTGCGGCGCTGTTTGCCCTCACCTATAACGGCGAATCTTTGTGTGCGCCGGTGGAGCCCGAAGACGAACTCATTCGGCAGTTGCTGAATCAGCATCAGCACACCGACAAGGGCCTGGGCGGCGTGGCCGCCGGGCCGGACGCGGTCGCCTGTGCCGAGCGCTGCTTCAGCGAGATCGGCTACCAGGTTCGCATCGAGCGCACCGATTGGGATCTCGGGCCGGCGCAAGCGGACATGCAGCGCTACCTGATTGGCGACTGGGCGCGTGCCGCTGGCGAGCTGGCCCCAGACCTGCTGCCGCGTATCACCAGTTGGCGCGATCGCCGCCTGGCCCACATCGATGCCGGACGCTCGCGCATCATCGTTCGCCATCACGACCTGGCCGCGTGGCCGTCCAAGCCATGAGCGCGCCGCCGGAACCCCGCTTCGATCCGGTTCAGGTCCGCGACTACTACGACCGTCACACGGCCGCCTTTGTCTCGCACGGACAGGGTGGCAACGCCGGCGCGATCCATCGCGCAGTGTGGGGGCCGGGCGTCAGCCATCGCGCCCAGGCGTTCCACCACGTCGAGGATCGGATCGCGGAACTCGCCGGACGCATGGCCGTGGTCGCCGATCGACCATTGCACCTCGTCGACCTTGGCTGCGGTGTGGCCGGCAGCGCGTGCTACCTGGCGGCCCGCCTGCCGGTCCGCGTGACCGGGATTACGCTCAGTCCGGTGCAAGCCCGCCTCGCCCAAACCCGCATCCGCGAAGCCGGTGTTTCGGACCGTGTCGTCTGTGTCGAGGGTGACTACAACCACCTGCCGCCTGAGGTCGGCCCGGCCGACCTGGCTTACGCGATCGAGTCGTTTGTGCATGGACCTGCGCCTGATCGCTTCTTCGCGCAGTGCCGGCGGGTGTTGAGACCTGGTGGGGTGTTGGTAATCTGCGACGATTTCCGACGCCCCACCATGGATGCGCGAGCCGACCAAGCCATCGAGCGGTTCTGCCGCGGCTGGCATGTCAACGCGCTGCTGGACCGAGATGCGCTACAAGCGCTGGCGGCAACCCACGGCTTCGCTCACGACTTGACCGTGGATTTGTCGCCCTACCTGGAGCTTCGCCGCGCCCGCGATCGAGTGTTGAACGCGCTGCTGCCGTTGCTGAACCTGTTGCCGCTCGACGCCGGTCGATTGGACTACTTGAGTGGCGGCAGCGCCCTGCAGGAATGCCTGGCGCACGGCTGGGTGGGATACGAGATGGCGATGTTTCGCGCGCCTGGATAATGTGGAGGCAACCCTTCAGAGTTGCCTAGATCACTCGCGTCACGGCCGGGGCACTGTCAGTGGCGTCACCGGTGTTGGTCTTTGAATCCAGCTCGCAATCGAACAGCACGTCGCCGCCCATCCGGAACACGCGGTAGCCCGGGCGGAGGCAGTCGCGCAGGCGGGCTTGCGGCGCCAGGCGGATGGCCGGGCGTCCGTCGCCGATCAGCACCGGCGCGATGGCAAGCTGCAGCCGGTCAAGCAGGTTCGCGGCCAGGAACCTCGAGACCGTGACACCGCCGCCTTCAACGAACACCCGCGCGCAGCCGCGCGACCGTAGCAGTTGCGCCACTTCGACCACGCCGTCCGGCCCTTCGCCCACGCCAACGACGGTAGCGCCACCCAGTTGATCCTCGCCGGCGCCCAGCCGCGCTCGCTCGCAGATGTAGAGCGTCGGTGCCGCCCCGTCGGTGAAGAGCTTGAAGGTGGGGGCCAGCCGGCGGCCCGGGTCGAAGATCACGCGCAGCGGGTGCGGTCCGGTCACGTGGCGGGTCGTCAACTGCGGATCGTCAGCGGCCACCGTGCCGGCGCCGACCACAACGGCGTCGCACAGGGCGCGCATGCGATGCAGGTGGACGATATTGCTGCCGCCGGTCACGAACTGCGAATCACCGGTGTGGGTGGCGATGAAACCGTCGAGACTCTGACCAAGGTGTCCAACGGTGACTGGCCGTGACGCCGTGGCGCCGCAAATCGGGAGGTAGAGTTCGATCAGGTCTGCCAGGGGGCTGTCGGCCGGCAGCCGCGAGTGCCAACCGGCGCCCGGCCGCCACTCGAGCATGGCATCGCCGGCATCAGCCGCCACCGGTTGCAGCGTCGTGCCGTCGAGCGCGAACGACCGCGCGCGCTCATCACGTTCCAGGTCGCCGGCCATGGCGCTGGCGGCGAGCAGCAGGGGCCACGCGGCGTCGGCGGCTAACGCCGCTGGCGGAGAAATGCTTTCTGGCGACACCTCCCATCACTATGCCATACTCATCACGTCTCTTTAACGCGGGCCCGCGAGCCCGAGAAGAGGTGTCCATGACCAATTTCCTGCCACTCGGGCGGCGTACGCCGCACATGCTTCTCACACACTTATGAAACGCTTGCTCAAGGGCGGCCGTGTCGTCGACCCGGCCAACGGACGCGATGGCATTTTCGATGTGCTAATCGACGGCGATCGTATTGCCGAGGTCGGCACCAACCTGAACGCCGACGGCGCCGAGGTCGTGAACATTCCTGCCGGGTTTGCGGTGTGTCCCGGACTGATCGACATGCACGTGCACCTGCGCGAGCCCGGGCAGGAGCACAAGGAAACCGTCGCGACCGGCGTGGCGTCGGCGGTGGCCGGCGGCTTCACCGCCGTGGCCTGCATGCCGAACACCAAGCCGGTGAACGACAACGCCGGCGTGACCAAGCTGATCCTGCAGAAGGCGGCCGAGGCGAACCTGGCGCGGGTCTATCCCATTGGCGCCGTGTCGCGCGGACAGAAGGGCGAAGAACTCGCCGACATCGCCGAGCTGAAGGAGGCCGGTTGCGTCGCCGTCACCGACGATGGCCTGCCGATCGCGACGGCGATTCTGGCGCGCCGCGCGCTCGAGTACACCAGCATGTTCAACATGCCGGTGATCGAGCACTGCGAGGACCAGTCGCTGAAGGGCGACGGTTGCGCGCACGAAGGACCGGTGGCGGCGTCACTCGGGCTGCGCGGCATTCCTGGCGTGGCCGAAGCCATCACCGCGGGCCGCGACATCCTGCTGGCCGAGATGACCGGCGGCCACATCCACATCGCGCACATGAGCGCGTGGACCACCATCGAGGCGGTGCGCCAGGGCAAGAGCCGCGGCGTGAAAGTCACGTGCGAAGTCTGCCCGCATCACTTCACGCTGACCGACGACCTGCTGGCAGCGCCGGTGGCCTACGACACCAATACCAAGATGAACCCGCCGCTGCGGGAGGCGCGCGACCGCGACGCGATGATCGCCGGCATCGTCGACGGTACGGTCGACGTGATTTCGACCGACCATGCGCCGCACCACTACGACGAGAAGAATGTCGAGTTCGACCGCGCGCCGTTCGGCATTGTCGGCCTCGAGACCGCGGTACCGATTACGCTCGACAAGCTGGTGCACACCGGCCTGATTACGCTGTCGCGCATGGTGGAGTTGATGTCGGTGAACCCGGCGAAGATTCTCAACGTGCCGGGCGGATCGCTGTCACCCGGCACGCCCGCCGACATCACCATCCTGGCGTTGGATCTGCCGGTGACGGTCGACAAGACCAGGCTGGTAAGCAAGTCGAAGAACACGCCGTTCCACGGCTGGTCGTTCAAGGGCGGCGTCGCCGCCACCATCGTCGGCGGACGCACGGTCTACGCAAATCCGGCAGCGGAACTCAACGCCGATGGCGCCGAAACCCAGGGCCGCAGATGACACATATGCCACAGACCAACGCCCGCCACGACGATGTCCGCGCCCGCGCGCTGGAAGACATGCGCCGCTTCGAAGTGGTCATGGAAGGCCACTTCGATTACGGCAACGGCTTTCACGGCAAGCTTTATCTGAATCCGCACAAGTTGTTGCAGTGGCCGTCGACGATCTGGCGGGTCGCGCAGGATCTGATCGACATCATGCCGGCGGACTTTGCCGAGGCCGAGGTGATTGCCGGGCCGGCAACTGGCGGTGCGATTCTCGCCCACACCGTGGCCGGCCTGCTCGACGGCCGGCGGCCCATGACGCACTCGCCGTATTCGTTCGCGCCGTTCGGCGATCAGGAAGGCGACCCGACACTCAGTCCGTTTTACGCTCGGGGCATGCGCGGCAAGCGCGTGTTGATCGTGGACGACGTGCGCAACACCGGGACGACGTTCCGCAAGTGCGCCGACCTGGTCGCCGACGCCGGCGGCATCGTGATTGGCACCATGCAGATTGTCGATCGCTGCGAGGCCTGCGTGACCGTGGACGTGCCCAATGTGGCGCTGGTCGAGTACACGGCGCCACCCAACTACCCAACCGTATCCTGCCCGATGTGCGCGGCCAAGGTGCCGATCACCAGTTTCTAGACGCGTGGCGAGCCTTCGCGCTGCACTCGACACGCTCTACACCTCCTACAACGCCGATCGCGTGGTGACCGATCCGATCTGGATCGTGCACCGCTACGAACGGCCGGACGACCGCGAGGTGGTCGCGTTTATCGCGGCCGCGCTCGCGTTTGGCCGGGTGCAGAGCGTGCTCAATTCAATCGACGGCATGCTGCGGGTGATGGGCCCATCGCCGGCGGCGTTCGTCCGCGCGTTCGAACCGGCCGGCGATCGCCGCAAGTTCGATCATCTGGTCCATCGCTGGACCAAGGGCATCGACCTGGCGGCGCTGGTGTGGGTGATGCGCCAGATGATTCGCGAGCGCGGCTCGATCGAAGGGTTCTTTGCCGACGGCCTGCCGACCGGCGCGATCGATGTCGGCGAGGGCCTCCAGTCGTTCTCGACCCGCGCGCTGGCGCTGGATCAGAAGGCGGTCTACGGGCGGTCGAAACCGAAGCCTGGGGTCGCATATTTCTTCTCCCGCCCGTCATCGGGCGGCGCGTGCAAGCGGCTGAACCTGTTCCTGCGGTGGATGGTGCGCCAGGACGCGGTCGATCTCGGCGTCTGGACGCGGGTGCGGCCCGCACAGTTGATCGTGCCCCTCGACACGCACGTGATCCGCGTCGGGCAGTGCCTGCGGCTGACGAAGCTCAAGAGCCCGGGATGGCGCATGGCGGCCGACATCACCCGCGCCCTGCGTCAACTCGATCCCGTGGACCCGGTGAAGTACGACTTCTCGATCTGCCACCTGGGCATGATGAATGCCTGCGGGTTTGGGAAGAAGCAGGGCGCTTCACAGTGTCCACTCAGAGGTTGTTGTCGTCCGTAACTATCTGTGAAACATCGTCTTGACATTGGGCGCGCGTCGCGTGCGCCTCAGCGCCGACGAGTTGGACCGCATCGATGAGATTACTCAGCGCGATCTGCCGCCCGAGGGCAAGTGGGCCGATCGCTGATTCTCGAGAGTACGTTCTTGATTGATCTCGAACGCGCGCACAAGCGCGGTGTGCCCGGTGGGGCGGTCGCATTCCTCGAACAGAACCAGGACGCGCGGCTCTATCTTCCATTCATCGTCGCCGGCGAGATCGCCTCCGGCATCTCCATGCGCGACCGCGCACGATGGCAAGCTTTACTGGCTCCGTTCTACGTGCTGCCACCGACGCCGGAGGTGAGCTGGCAATTCGGCCGAGTCTTCAGGCACCTGCGCGATAATGGCAACCTGATCGGTGCGAACGACCTCTGGATCGCTGCCACGGGCCTCGCGTACGAGATGCCGGTCGTGACGAGGAACGTGGAGCACTTCAAGCGGGTGCCGGGTCTCAAGGTTGAGAGTTACTGAAGGCGTCATCGTGCTCGGCGGCGGCCCGGCGGGCGCCTCGGCCGCGAAGCTGTTGTCGGCCTGGGGACACCCGGTCCGCCTGATCACGCGCCCGGCCGCCGGCGTGCGGATGGCCGTGTCCATTCCGCCAAGCACCGGCAAGCTGTTCGACGCCATTCGCCTCAGCGGCGCGATCGAGCGCGCCGGCTTCATCCGCTCGACCGGCAACACCGTGTGGTGGGGACAGTTGCAGCCGCGCGTGGAGCCGTTTGCCGGCGGCGCCAGCGGCTGGCAGGTGCCGCTGCAGCGGCTCGAAGAGGTGATGCTCGCCGAGGCCGCGGCGGCCGGCGTCACGATCGAGCGGCGCGCGATCGTCGAAGGCGACCTCGAACTGGCCCCGGATCGCTTTCTCATCGACGCCACCGGCCGTTCGGGCCTGCTCGCGCGCGCGCAGGGTGTCCGGGTCTACGACGATGGACCGCGCACTGTGGCGCTGGTCGCATCGTGGACGAGGAACGGCGCGTGGCCGGTTCCGGACGATACGCACACGCTGATCGAATCATACGAATCCGGCTGGGCGTGGTCGGTGCCGACTGCGCCGGGAACGAGGTCGATCGCTGTGATGGTCGATCCGCAGCGCGCCACGCGGGTCCTCGGCGCCTCGGCCCGCGACCTATACCTGGCAGAAATCGATAAGACCGTGACCTTCCGGCGATTGACGGCCGCCGCCGAATGTGCCGGCGGCCCGAAAGGCTGGGATGCTTCCGAGTATCGCGCTGCGCGGTACGGCGGCGATGGCTGGGTGCTGGCCGGGGACGCCGGTTCCTTCATCGACCCGCTGTCGTCCGCCGGCGTGAAGAAGGCGCTGGCGTCGGGATGGCTGGCGGCCATCGTGGCGCACACCTGCCTGCGCACCCCCGCCATGCGCGCACCGGCGTTGGCGTTCTTCTCGCAGCGCGAGCAGGAGATCGAGCGCCACTCTTCGCGCATGAGCCGTTCGTTTCTCGCCGACGCGGCGCCGGATCATCCCGACGCGTTCTGGCGGGATCGCGCGGCAGCTCCAGACGCACCCGCCGAAACGGACACTGCTGCGGTGCGGGACGCGCTCGAGCGGCTGCGAACGGCCCCACAAATCCGATTGACCGGGGGCGACGTCACGATCGAACCGAGCCCGGCGGTGCGTGGGAACCAGATTATCCTGGAACCCGCAATCGTTAGCGGCGGGGCGTCGATTCGCTACGTTGCCGGTATCGACGTGATTGCGTTGCGTACGATGGCCCCCCAGTTCGTGCAAGTCCCGGATCTGTACGAGGGCTACCGCCGCATGCACGGCGAGGCGCCCTTACCCGACTTCCTGATGGCCCTGGCCACGGCGGTCGCCCGGCGCTGGCTTGTTGTGTCACAATGAGCGCCAATTCCCGGGTTTGGTGATCTGGTGAATTGGCGACTTTGGTGATTTGCTGACAGTGAGGTCAGGCTTGACGAGAGCAACCCGTGCACTAGCCGTTGTGGCGACCCTGCTGGCGACATCGCTGGCGGGCGTCGTCTCGAGCCAGCAACCGCCCGCCGCCGCGCCCACGGCCAAGCCGGAAGACGGCATCCCGATCACCGACGCGGCCGTCCAGAAGGCGTGCGGCACATGCCATCGGCCCGACGACAAGGGCCAGATGTCGCGTATCTCGTTCCAGCGCAACACGCCCGAAGGCTGGCAGTCGACCATCCAGCGGATGGCGGCGCTCAACGGTCTGAGCATTGATCCGGCCACCGCCCGCCAGGTCGTCAAGTACCTGTCGAACAACCTCGGTCTCGCGCCCGAAGAGGCGAAGCCGGCCGCGTGGGAGGTTGAACGGCGGCTGATCGACTACAAATACACCGCCAACGCCGACGCCGAGTCGACCTGCATCCGCTGCCACTCGATGGGCCGCGTCATTTCCCAGCGGCGCACGCGCGGCGAATGGGACCTGCTCATCGCCATGCATCGCGGCTGGTATCCGCTGGTCGA
>ERZ1292640.321-Hain-H43-02um-R1-321-length-38919-cov-7_pt1 | contig 30642 bp, 19 predicted proteins | sample MGYA00564404_ERZ1292640 | MGnify/ENA primary metagenome ERZ1292640 (study PRJEB36523, sample SAMEA6512636) | groundwater metagenome | collected 2019-01-08 | study: AquaDiva: Metagenomics assemblies of 32 groundwater samples | reverse complement strand
ATCATCCGTCAGGACCACACACCACTCGCATCGCAGGAGGTTCCCACCATGAGAGTCCGACTCGGCACCGCCCTGTTCCTGGGCTCGGTGCTCGCCCTCGCCGTCCCGGCGCTCGCCCAGGCGCCGCGGCTGGACGCCATCTGGGCGCGCTCCACCAACGGCGCCCCCATCACGCTGGACGGAGTGCTCGACGAGCCGGCATGGGCGCAGGCCGAGTCGTGGGTGCTCCGCTACGGGAAGGACAATGGCATCCCGGGAAGCGGCTACAAGGAGGAGGCCGGGAAGCTCGCCAGGGACAGCACGTATGCGGTGCTCAAGTTCCTGGTGGCCGGCAACCAGCTCTACCTGGGTGCGGTCGTGAGCGACAGCTCGGTCGGCGGCTCGATGGACTTCAACCGCTTTGACGGCTTCCTCATGGCCCTCAAGGACCACGCCAGCTTCGACCATCCGGCGCCGCCTTCCGAGTACTTCTACTCGTGGTGGCATCCCGACGACCCGAATCCGACGGCCCCCGGCATGCTGCCTGGATTCCGCGGCCGGTGGAGCACGAACAGCGACACCATCCCACGCACCGCGGAGCAGATCGCGAACTGGGACGCGGTGACGCGGGTCCACGGCATCTCGAACTCCGACGCGGCGGTGGATACGGGCTACACGGTCGAGATGAGGTTCAACCTCACGCCGATGGGGTACGACGTCACGCAGCCTCAGGGCGACATCGTCGAATGGAACATCTCGATCTACGACTGTGACTGGTTCTGGCCCATGCAGCTGGCGCGCTTCAGCTCGAACCGCGCCTGGTGGCAGGGCCCGTGGGGCAACGCCGCGTGGTACGACGAGGTGCACATCTTCGCGCGGCCCGACGTGACCGTCAGCTCCGGGCCGGTGCCGACGATTCCGCCGGAGGTGCGTGTCCCCAACGCCGGCAATTACGCGGGCGCGGTGGTGGACGGCTATCTCAACGACCCGGTGTGGAGCATGGCACCGGCCTTCGACATCCGCTACGGCGACGACGCGCTGCGCCTCACCTATCCGGGCGTCGGACCGTGGCGCGCGGGGCAGTTCCAGCCGACCGTGAACGGCGGGCAGGCCGCGGTGGTGGACCCGGGTGACGCGACGGTCCGCTGGTTCTTCAAGGACGACACCCTCTTCCTGGGCTTCGACGTGCGCGACCAGGTGGTCCAGTACCACCCGATCTTCGACCGCCAGGATGGCTTCATCGTGAGCATCAACGACCGCGTGGCGCGCTGGCGCGACCGCAACCTCGAATCGCGGCGGCTCACATTCATCGTCGGCGCGGCCGGCAACGCGCAGGCCATGGACTGGCTTCCCTACCTGCGCGACTCGCTGAACGGCGCGCGCGTGGCGCTCCAGCTCAAGGGCGGCACCACGGTGGACACGCTCGGCATGCAGGCCGACTCGGGCTACACCGCCGAGCTGGCGGTGGACCTCACGAAGATCGGCTACCCGAACGGGCGCGGCGACGGCAGTCTGTTCATCGGCATCGATCTGCTGGACGGCGACTCGTTCACGCCGTTCACGGACAGCTACGGCACCCGCACCTGGTGGTTCCGGCAGTACGAGCACGAGTGCTGCCCCGCCTGGGCATACCTCGACCCGAACGATTACCTGACCACGGCCGTGGAGCCGGGGAAGCGGCCCGTGAGCTTCGCGCTGCTCGGCAACTTCCCGAATCCGTTCCGGCACTTCACCACGATCCGGTACGCGGTGGCTGAGGCGAGCAGGGTGACACTGGAGGTCTTCGACATCCAGGGCCGCATGGTCGCGAGGCGCGCGCTCGGGTTCCAGCAGCCCGGGGAGTCGCGCGCAGTCTTCCACCAGGAAGGACTGCGGACGGGGCTGTACCTGTACCGCCTGAGGATGACCGACCCGGTGACCGGCGCCGTGCGCGCGACGCTCCCCGGGAAGATGATGTTCGTGAAGTGAGCCTGAGGGATCGGGCGACCGGCGACGGGGCGGGCTCCTGCGGCCCGCCCCGGCCGCGCCGGGCCGCCGGGGATCGGTAGGACATGGCACGAAGAGGGATGGTGCGCGGGCTGCGGGCGGCACCGGCCGCCGCGGCCGCGCTCCTGCTGGTGTGCGCGCCGTTCGGCGCGCTGGCCGGGACGACCGGCAAGCTGGCGGGCCACATCCTCGACAAGCGGCAGCAGCCGCTCGTGGGCGTCAATGTCGTCGTCCCCGGCGCGCGACTCGGCACGGCCACCGACCCGGACGGCCGCTATGCCATCCTCAACATCCCGGCCGGCATCTACGAGGTGAAGGTCAGCCTGCTCGGCTACAACCCGGTCGCCGTGCAGCAGGTCGTGGTCTCGGCGGACAACACCACCGCCCTCGACCTCGCGCTCGAGGAGGCCCCGCTCCTCATGAAGGAGATCGTGGTCACCGCGAAGCGGCCGGTCGTGGACCTCAGGCTCACGAGCAACCTCGCGGCGGTGGACCGCGAGAAGCTCAAGGCGCTCCCGGTCCAGGAGCTGCAGGACGTCGTCAACCTGCAGGCCGGAGTGGTGGACGGGCACTTCCGCGGGGGACGGATCGGCGAGGTGCAGTTCCAGGTGGACGGCGTGACCGTCAACAATGCCTACGACAACAAGTCGAGCCTGCGCCTGGACCGCTCGCTCATCGAGGAGGTGCAGGTCATCAGCGGTACCTTCGACGCCGAGTACGGGCAGGCCATGAGCGGGGTGGTGAACGCGGTGCTGCGGCGGGGGACCGATCAACTCCGCTGGGATGCCGAAGTGCTCGAGGGCGGCTTCCTCTACACGGGCGGGGCGCGTCGCGTCGTGCCGCTGGACTTCAGGCCCGCCGGCCAGCAGAACTACCAGCTCAGCCTGAGCGGGCCGGCCGTGCTGCCGAAGACGTTCTATCTGCTGAGCGGGCGGCGCTTCGTGTCCGACGATTACACGACCGCCACGAGGCGTTTCACGCCGTGGCAGACGCCCAGCGGGAGCCCGTGGGAGAAGATCCGGGGGCCGGACGGCGACTCGCTCCGGGAACCCCTGGGCTACTCGCGCGAGTGGTCGGGCGTCGCCAAGGTGACGAACCGCTCGCTGCGGGACATCGAGCTCAACTACCAGGCCCTGTTCAACGTCCTGGACGGCCGCCGCGCCACCTGGGCCTGGCGGCTCGACCCCGACGGCCTGTCGAAGCAGCGCACCGTCTCGGTCGCGCACGGCCTCGACTGGACCCACACGCTCTCGAAGACCACCTACTACAACGTGAGCCTGCGACAGAACCTGTTCGACTACCGCGACATGGTCTACGAGAGCGTCTTCGACCCGCGCTACGACAGGGCCGGGCCGCCCAGGCGGTACGCGGGCTACGAGCACGACGCGTACGTCCAGGGCGTGGACTTCACGCGCTTCCGGCAGAACACCGACGCCATCGTCCTCAAGAGCACCTTCGCCAGCCAGCGCACCCGTGACCAGCTGGTCAAGGCGGGCGCCGAGTTCCAGTGGGCGCGCGTCAAGTTCGGCACGCCCGGCGTGCTGGCCTACGTCTCGGACAGCCTGGGGCAGCACCTGCAGCGTTACGTGAACGTGCTCCCCAAGTACCCCGACGTGCTGCTGTGGCGGCCCTACACCGCGGCGGCCTTCGCCCAGGAGGAGGTCGAGTGGAACGACCTCAGGCTGCGCGCGGGCCTGCGGCTCGACTACTTCAACTCCCGCGCGGGCGTGCCGGAGGACCTGGCGAACCCGGCCAACTCCATCGCCGGCGCCCCGCAGTCCAGGCTCCGGCCTGCGAGCCGCAAGGTCTCCCTCTCGCCGCGCATCGGCGTGTCCTACCCGGTCACGCGCGACGCGGCGCTGTTCTTCGCCTACGGGCACTTCTCGCAGATGCCCCCGATCGGCGAGGTCTTCCGCAACGCCGACTACGGCCTGCTCTACGATCTCCAGGCGGGCGAGCCGATCGACAGGCACCCGACCATGGGCAACCCGGACATCCGCCCCGAGAGGACGGTGCAGTACCAGTTCGGCTACAAGCAGGCGCTCGCGGACTGGCTGGGGCTCGACGTGACCGCGTTCTACAAGGACGTCCGCGGTCTTCTCGGTGTGGAGATCATCTCGACCTACAACGGCGCGCTCTACACGCGCCTCACGAACGTGGACTTCGGCAACGTCATCGGCTTCACCCTGGCGCTCGACCAGCGCCAGCGCGGGCTGGTGAGCAGCTCGCTCGACTATACGTGGCAGCTTGCCCAGGGCAACTCGAGCGACCCCTACGAGACCGCGACCCGGGCGGCGGCGAACGAGGACCCGCGGCCGCGTGTCATCCCCTTCATCTGGGACCAGCGCCACACGCTCAACATGACGGTCATGCTCTCACACCCCGACGACTTCTCGGCCGCGGCGGTGGTGCGGGTCGCGAGCGGCCAGCCTTACACGCCGGCGATCGAGCAGGGCGACCTCGAGGCCAACTCGGGGCGCAAGCCGGCCTCGATGCTCGTGGACCTGCGGAGCGAGAAGATCCTCCGCTGGGGCGGGCTCCCGGTGAGCGCGTTCGGCCGCGTCTTCAACCTGTTCGACACCCGGTTCTTCAACGGGTCCGTATTCAACACCTCGGGCAGCCCGTACTATTCGCGTTTCCCGGGGCCCGACGGGAACACGCTGGCGGACCCGACACGGTACTACCAGCCGCGCCGGGTGGAGATCGGCGTGACGCTGCGCTCGGAGCAGTGAGGCATCGCGTGGAAAAGGGGCACGACGTGAAGCAGCGGGGAGGAAGGACGACAGGCCGCGCGGGCATGGCCGCGGTCGTGCTGCTGGCCGCGATGGCCGCACTCGCCGCCGGTCCGGCTGCGGCCGGGCCCGCCTCGGTGCCGCCCGAAGAGCGCGGGCGCATCGACGCCGAGCGCTCCGGCTTCCACGACGCGGCCAACATCCGCACCGTGTTCTGGAACTTCGGCATGGTGGGCGACTACCCGCAGGACCCGGGGAACGTGGACCTGAGCGTGTTCCACTCCGTCGAGGTGCCGAAGGGCAGCGGGATGAACTACAGCGACGGAATCACGCCCTTCGTGCTGGCGAAGATCCGCCAGGAGAGCGGTCTCGACACCTACCTCATGGAGACGGGATTCCGCGAGCGGCAGGGGACCAGCCCCTACTACAACCGCGTGATGCGCTTCGAGCCCAGGCCCGGCTACTTCCAGGCCGACCCCGCCATCAACCGCGGCCGCTCCCCGGCCATCAGCAACGACCCGCGCACCTGGCCGCCGCTGTGGCCCGACAAGCGGGACGACCCGGACGACCCGGGCTGGGGCGGCGCCTGGAACGGCTACTTCGGCAAGCGCCCCGCCGCCGACCAGGAGAGCTTCACGGTGATGGACGACGACTTCTACGACGCCTGGGACTTCTACCCGGACTCCGCCGACCGCACGCGTCACGGCCTCGGCCTGCGCGTCGAGGTGCGGGGCTTCCAGTGGGCGAACCCGCAGGCCGGGAACGTCATCTTCTGGCACTACGACATCACCAACGAGGGCACCACTGACTACGACGACAACATCATCTTCGGGCTCTACATGGACTCGGGCGTGGGCGGCTCCGCGCTCTCGTGCGACGGCATCTACGAGTCCGACGACGACAACGCCTACTTTGACAAGTCGCTCGGCCTGAACCTGGTCTACACCTGGGACCGCTACGGCCACGGACGGGATCTCTCGGGCAGCTGCGGCCGTACCGGCTATCTGGGCTACGCCTACCTCGAGACGCCGGGCAACCAGTACGACGGCGTGGACAACGACAGCGACGGCATCACCGACGAGAGCCGCGACAGCGACCCGGACTCGCTCAAAGTGAAAGTGGGCCAGGACTCCATCCGCGCCTACGCGGACACCCATTACGACATGGCGAAGTTCCAAGCCTTCTACGGGCCCCTCGAGAGGCGTCCGGCCTACCGCGCCGGCCGCTGGTGGATCGACGACGAGGACATGGACTGGGTGGCGGAGCTGCACGACGTGGGGGCCGATGGCGTGCCCGGGACGCACGATACTTTCGAGGGCAACGGCGTCCCCACCGAGGGCGAGCCCAACTTCGACCGCACCGACCTCGACGAGTCGGACCAGATCGGGCTGACCGGCTTCAAGATGAACCGCATCCGCGCGGGCGCCGGGAACCCCGACCCCACGACCGACGACATCCTGTTCTTCACCGAGAGCCATGACTGGCCGCACCGGCTCTACGACAAGTTCACCGACCCGAACCCGGCGGCGCGCTTCGACTCGGCGCTGGCCGCGAACTACAACATCGGCTTCCTGTTCGCCTCGGGGCCCTTCAAGCTCCTGGCCGGCAAGCACGAGCGATTCAGCCTGGCGCTGGCGTACGGTGCCGACCTCACCGAGCTGCGCTCGACCGTGCGCACGGTGCAGCAGATCTACAACGCGAACTACCAGTTCGCCGTGCCGCCGCAGATGCCGACGCTCCAGGCCGAGGCCGGGGACGGTTACGTGCGCCTGTCGTGGGACGACGTCGCCGAGCGCAGCGTGGACCCGGTGTCCTACGACTACGACTTCGAGGGCTACCGCATCTACCGCTCGACCGACCCCGAGTTCCGCGATCCGAAGCTCATCACGACCGGTCGCGGCAACCTGTTCCCCGGGAACGGCAAGCCGGTCGCGCAGTTCGACCTCAAGAACGGCAAGCGCGGATACTCGGACAGGACCGTCGAGGGTGTGGCCTACTGGCTGGGCGACGACACCGGCATCACGCACACCTGGACCGATACCACGGCCACGAACGGCCAGAACTACTACTACGCCCTGACCTCCTACGACTATGGCTCGAAGCCCGACGTGCCCGACTCGCTGGCGTTCTACCCCTCCGAGAACGCGATCGCCGTGTCGCGCACGCCGCGGGGCGGCACCATCCTGCCGCCGAACGTGGTCGAGGTGCGGCCCAACCCGCGCGTCGCCGGGTTCCTGCCGGCCGCGGCCGCACAGCCCGCGCACGTCGCCGGCGACGGCACCGGCGCGGTCGCCGTGCGGGTGGTGGACACGGACCTCGTCCCCGAGGGGCACCGCTTCCGCATCACCTTCGCGAGCCCGTCGCCCGACAGCATCCGCGCGCGCACCTACACGCTCCAGGACAGCACCGACGGGCGCCTGCTGTTCACGACCGGCCGCGACCTGGACGGCGAGGGCATCGGGCCGGTGGGGAGCGGGCTTCTGCCGCTCGTCCGCACGGCGCAGGTCACCTCCGTGGACACCGCGCGCTCGGGCTGGCAGCCGGGCAGCCCGACGAACACGCGCCTCCAGGCGTCGTACCTCCCCGTCCTGCCCGCAGACCTGCGGCGTGCCGGCTACCCCGACGACATCACCATCACTTTCGACGACGTGGTGCGCGACACCGGGCTCGCGATCTTCCCGGTCCGCGCGACGCCGGCCAGGTTCCTGGCCGTGGCGCACACCTCGGGCGGCGACCGGCAGCTGGATTACCGCTTCAAGGACCTGGACGCCGACGGCACGCTGAGCGGGGCGGGGGAGTACGTGGACATCCTGGCGTTCAGGGCCGGGGTGGCCCCGGACTCGCAGCTCACCTGGCGCGTGCAGCTGGACACGCTCGGGCAGGGGGCGCGCGGCGCCATCGTGCCGCCCCGGCTCGGCGACGTCTACGGCCTCAAGCTCGTGCGTCCGCTCAACGCCTCGGACGCGTTCTCGTTCACGACCCGGGCCCAGTACGTGGACCGGGCCAAGGCGAAGGCCGATTTCGGCGTGAAGCCCTACGTGGTGCCGAACCCCTACGTCGGCTCGGCGAGCTTCGAGCCGGCCCGCTTCGCGGTCTCCGGACGGGGCGAGCGGCGGCTCGAGTTCCGCGGCATCCCGCAGGGCAGCGTGATCCGCATCTACACCGTGCGCGGCGACCTCGTCCGCACCTTGCGGCAGGACGGCTCCGATGACGGCTACGTGCCGTGGAACCTGCGCACCAAGGACAACCTCGACGTGGCCCCCGGACTCTACATCTTCCACGTGGACGCGCCCGGGATCGGCACCAGCATCGGCAAGTTCGCGGTCATCAAGTGACGGTGGAGCGCTTCGTGAGGAATCGGATCCTGGCATGGGTGACGGCGGCGGCGCTGGCGGCCGTGCCGGCGTGGGGCCAGAGCAAGACGGGCACCACCATGGGCCAGTTCCTGCTCATCGAGCCGAGCGCGCGCTTGGCTGGCATGGGCAACGCCGGCGTGTCCGTGACCGACGTGGTGGACGCGGTCTATTTCAACCCGGCGGTCATCGGGCTGCTGGGCGGCACGGCGCTCTCGTTCACGCACAGCGCTTGGCTCGCGGACATCACCTACGACTACGCCGCAGCCGCCTTCCCGGTGGGGAAGTGGGGCGGCGCGTTCGCGAGCGTCACCGCGCTCAACTCGGGCGACATCGAGGTGCGGACCGTCACGCACCCGCTCGGCACCGGCGAGCGCTACAGCGTCTCGGCCGTGGCGATCGGACTCGGCTACGGGCGCCAGATCACCGACCGCTTCTCCGCCGGCGTGCAGGTGAACTACGTGCAGGAGACCATCTGGCACACGTCGGTCAGCACGATGACGCTCGGCATCGGCACGCTCTTCCGGACCTCCGAGCGCGGGCTCCACGTCGGCGCGAGCCTTTCGAACTTCGGCACGCAGGGCCGCTTCGCGGGCCGCGACCTGCGCATCACCTACGACAACGACCCGTCGCGTTACGGTGACAACGGCACGCTGCCGGGCGAGGTGTTCACGGACGAGTTTCCGGTGCCCGTGCTGTTCCGGGTGGGCATCGGCGTGCCCGAGATCCGGCTCGACCGGCAGACCCGGCTGCGGCTGGCGCTGGACGCCTCCCATCCCAGCGACAACACCGAGAGCGTGAGCGCCGGCGCCGAAGTCGAATACGCGAAGCTGCTGGCACTGCGCACGGGCTGGCAGAACGCGTTCCAGAAGGATGCCGAGGGCGGGTTCACCGCCGGCGGCGGCGTGCGGGGGAATATCGACGTGTACGATTGCCGCGTGGACTATGCTTGGGCCGACCACGGACGACGCCTCGGCGGGACCCACCGGGTGACGCTGGGCGTGACGTTCTAGCCCGGGCCAGCTTCGACAGAAGGGAAGGAAGACATGCGACGCACCTTCGGGGTTCTCATCGGAGTCCTCCTCTGCCTGTCCGCGGCGCAGGCGCAGACCACGGCGGCATTGCTCGACACGGTCCAGCACGCCTCGTTCCAGTTCTTCTGGAGCGAGGCCAACCCGGCGAACGGGCTCATCCGCGACCGCAGCCAGCCCGGGTCGCCGTGCAGCATCGCCTCGACCGGCTTCGGGCTCTCGGCGCTCTGCGTGGGCGTGGACCACGGCTGGGTGGCGCGCGCGGCCGCGCGCGCACCACGCTCGAGACCCTGTGGAACGGGCCGCAGGGGAGCGGCGCCAGCGGCACCATCGGATACAAGGGCCTCTTCTACCACTTCCTCGACATGAATACGGCCACGCGCACCTGGGACTGCGAGCTGTCCACCATCGACACCGCGCTGCTGTTCGCGGGCGTGGTCGACGCGAAGCAGTACTTCACCGGCAGTGACACGACCGAGACCCGCATTCGCGCGCTCGCCGACTCCATCACCCAGCGCGCGGACTGGAACTTCATGCGGAATTTCAACCCCGGGATCCTGATGGGCTGGAAGCCGGGCACGGGCTTCGCGGGGTTCGGGCAATGGGTCGGCTACAACGAGGCGATGATCCTCTACATCCTCGCGCTCGGCTCGCCCACGCACGCGGTGCCGACCACGGCGTGGTCCAAGTGGACGAGCAGCTACTCCTGGCAGACCTGGTACGGCTACTCGTACGTGAACTTCCCGCCGCTGTTCGGCCACCAGTACTCGCATTGCTGGGTGGACTTCCGCTACCTCCAGGATGCTTACATGCAGGCGAAGGGGATCACCTACTTCCAGAACTCGCGGCTCGCCACGCTGGCGCAGCGCGCCTACGCGATCGCGAACCCGGGTTTTCACACGGGCTACAGCGACAGCCTGTGGGGCCTCACCGCGTCGGACACGCCGACCGGATACAACGCGCGTGGCGCGCCCCCGGCGATGAACGACGACGGCACGATCACGCCCACCGCGCCGGTCGCTTCGATCGCGTTCGCGCCCGACGAGGTCATCCCGGTGATGCGGAACATGTTCATGAACTACCCGCTGCTGTGGGGGCCGTACGGGTTCCGCGACGCGTTCAACCTTGACGTGAACTGGTGGGACACGGACTACATCGGCATCGACCAGGGCCCGATCGTGCTCATGATCGAGAATTACCGGAACCACGCGGTGTGGGACCGTTTCATGCAGAATGCCGACGTCCAGCTGGGGCTCCAGCGCGCGGGCTTCGTCACCATCCCGGGCGCCGCGGTCGAGCTGCCGCAGCCGCCGGCGCTCGCGGCCTGGGCCGAGCCCAACCCGTTCGCGGGCTCGACGACCCTCCGCTTCCGGCTCGCCTCGGGCGGGCGCGTGCGCCTCGCGGTCTATGACCTCGCGGGACGCGAGGTGGCGAAGCTGCTGGACGAAGCGCGTCCGGCGGGAGAGCATGCGGTGCCGTTCCGGGACGGACGGCTTCCGAGCGGCGTCTACCTGGTACGGCTCGAGAGTGGCGGGCGGGCGTTGACCACGAAGTGCGTGCGGCTGCGCTGAGGATCCAGGGAGGAAAGCATGGCGACGATCCGTGACGTGGCGCGCGCGAGCAACGTGTCCATCGCGACCGTGTCGCGCGTGTTCAACAAGAGCCTGCTCGTGAGCGAGGAGACGCGTCAGCGCGTCGTCGTCGCCGCCACCAGCCTGGGCTACTATCCCAACGGGATCGCGCGCAGCCTCATCACGAATCGCACGCACACGCTCGGCGTGCTGCTGCCCGACCTCCACGGCGAGTTCTTCTCGGAGGTGATCCACGGCGTGGATGTGACCGCGCGCGAGCGGGGCTTGCACCTGCTGGTGTCCCGCGCCAGCGCCAGCGCCGAGGAGCTCACCGAGGCGATGCGCACGATGCGGGGCCGGGTGGACGGGCTGATCGTGATGGCGCCGGACCTCGACGCCTCGACCGCGCTCAAGCACTTCACCGGCGGCGTGCCGACCGTGCTCTTGAACCCCGAGGTCGCGCTGCCGGGCTGCGACACCATCTCGATCGCGAACGTCGAGGGCGCCTATGCGGTGGTGCGGCACCTGCTCGGGCTCGGCCACCGCCGGATCGCCACGATCATGGGCCCGGTGCGCAACGTGGATGCGCGGCAGCGCCTCCACGGCTACCGCATGGCGCTGCGCGACGGCAGCATCGAGCCGGGGCCGGCGCTCGAGCTCCGCGGTGACTTCACCGAGCGCTCCGGCTACGAGGCGGCGCTCGAGCTGCTGCGGGGAGAGCCGCGGCCCACTGCGGTCTTCATCGCGAACGACCACATGGCGGTGGGCGTGCTGGGCGCGCTCCAGGAGGCCGGCGTGCGCGTGCCCGCGGACATGGCGATCGCCGGCTTCGACGACATCCGTCTCGCGCGCTACCTGACCCCGCCGCTCACCACGGTGCACGTGGACATGCTCCAGCTCGGCCAGCGCGCCGTGCAGATGCTGCTCGAGCCGGGCCACCCGACCGGGCCGTCGGGCTTCCGGCACGAGGTGCTGCCCACCACGCTGGTGGTGCGTGGATCCTGCGGCTCCAACCCGCGGAACCACGCGGGCGGGCCCCGCTGGGACCGCAGCGGGGCGACCCGCCCGACGCAGCGCTAGGAGAAAGCTGTGTTGCCCTCCGTTCTGCCACGGTGGCTGCGGTGGGCGGCGGCCGCGCTCGCGCTGGCGGCCGGAGCGTGCGCGCTCGCCTGCTACGACGGCGGGGCCGCGCGCCGGCCCCGCGCGGCGCCCGCGGGGGCGGAGGCGTTCCTCGACACGCTCGAGCGGCGCACATTCTTCTGGTTCTGGGACCTCGCGGACCCGCGCACCGGGCTGACGCCCGACCGCTGGCCCACGAAGTCGTTCGCGAGCGTGGGCGCCTCGGGCTTCGCGCTCACTGCGTACGGGGTGGGCGCGGAGCGCGGCTGGGTGACGCGCGAAGATGCGCGCGCGCGTGTGCTCCGCACGCTCGAGTTCTTCCGGACCGCGCGCCAGGATACCGCGGACGCCGGCTGCACCGGCTACCGCGGTTTCTTCTACCACTTCCTCGACCCCGCGACCGGGCACCGCTTCGAGAGGGTCGAGCTCTCGACCATGGACACCGCGCTGCTGCTCGCGGGCGCGCTGTTCTGCCAGTCGTACTTCGACCGCGCCGACCCGGACGAGGCCCGCATCCGCGCGGTGGCAGAGACGCTCTACGCGCGCGCGGACTGGCGCTGGGCGCAGGTGCGGCCGCCCACGATCGCGCTCGGCTGGCTGCCGGAGAGCGGATACCTGCCCTACGACTGGCGCGGCTACAACGAGACCATGATCCTGCACGTGCTGGCGCTGGGCTCGCCCACGCACGCGGCGGGGCCGGAGACCTGGCGCGCCTGGACGGCGGGCTACCGCTGGGGCAGCTTCCACGGCCAGGAGCACCTCGGCTTCGCGCCGCTCTTCGGTCACCAGTACTCGCATGTGTGGCTCGACCTTCGCGGCATTCAGGACAGCGTGATGCGCGCGCGTGGGCTCGACTACTTCGAGAACTCGCGGCGCGCTACGCTCGCCCAGCGCGCCTACGCCATCGCGAACCCCGGCGGCTTCCGCGGTTACGGCGTGCGCCTGTGGGGGCTCACCGCCTGCGACGGGCCGGTGGACGCCACCGTGACCATCGCGGGTCGCGGGCGCGCGTTCCGCACCTACGCCGCGCGCGGCGCATCGTTCACGGAAGTCACCGACGACGGCACCGTGTCGCCCTCCGCGGCCGGCGGCTCTGTCGCGTTCACACCCGAGGTGGTGATCCCGACGCTCATGGCGATGCGCGCCGATTATGGCAGCGAAGCGTTCTCGAAGTACGGTCTCGTGGACGCGCTCAATCCCACGCTCGACGTGGCGGTGCCCGTCCACCATGGGCGGGTGGTGCCGGGTGTGGGCTGGTTCGACACGGACCATCTCGGCATCGACCAGGGGCCCATCCTCGCGATGATCGAGAACCACCGCAGCCGCCTGGTGTGGCGCACCATGCGGAGGAACCCGCACGTGGTGCGCGGCCTGCGCGCCGCGGGCTTCACGGGCGGCTGGCTCGACTCGGTCCCGGAGCGGCGATGAGCCACGCGCGCCCGCCGGCCCGGCTGGTGGCCATCGCGCTCATCCTCGCTGCGCTCGGAGCCGCCGCAGGCTGCCGCACGCGGGCGGGCGACGGGCGCGTGACGCTGCGCTTCTGGGCGATGGGGCGCGAGGGCGAAGTGGTGCAGGAGCTGGTGCGCGACTTCGAGCGCGAGAACCCGGGCGTCCTCATCCAGGTGCAGCAGATCCCGTGGGGCGCCGCGCACGAGAAGCTGCTCACCGCGCACGTCGGTGGCTCGACGCCCGATGTCGCGCAGCTCGGCAACACGTGGATCGCCGAGTTCGCTGCGCTGCGCGCCATCGAGCCGCTGGGTCCCTGGCTTGGCGCGTCGCGCGCCGTGCCCGAATCGGCCTACTTCGCAGGCATCTGGGACACGAACGTCGTGGGCGGGGCGTGCTACGGCGTACCCTGGTACGTGGACACGCGCGTGCTCTTCTACCGCACGGACATCCTGGCCAGGGCGGGCTACCGCGCCATGCCCGGGAGCTGGGACGGGTGGCGCGATGCGATGGAGGCAGTGAAGCGCGTGGCGGGCCAGGACCGCTACGCCATCTTCCTCCCGACCAACGAGTACACGCCGTGGATCATCTTCGGGCTTCAGGCGGGCTCGCCGCTGCTCGAGGACGACGACACGCGCGGGGCGTTCGCCGGCCCGGCCTATCGGCGAGCGGCGGCCTTCTACCTGGACCTGTTCCGCCGCAGGCTCGCGCCGGGCGTGCAGGGAAGCTCCATCGCGAACCTCTACCAGGAATTCGAGCGGGGCACGTTCAGCATGTACATCAGCGGGCCGTGGAACGTGGGCGAGTTCCGGCGTCGCCTGTCGCCCGCGATGCAGGGCGCGTGGGGCACGGCGCCCCTGCCCGGCCCAGAGGGCCCGGCCTCCGGGGTCTCGACCGCCGGCGGCTCGAGCCTGGTGCTGTTCCGCGCCTCGCGTCACAAGGCGGAAGCCTGGAAGCTCGTCGAGTTCCTGTCCCGTCCCGAGCAGCAGCTCCGCTTCTACCGGCTGACCGGCGACCTCCCCGCGCGGCGCGAGGCGTGGCGCGACACCGCGCTCGCGAACGATCCCTGCGCCCGCGCGTTCGAGACCCAGCTCCAGCGCGTCGTCCCGACTCCGAAGGTCCCCGAGTGGGAGAACATCTCCCTGCGCCTGCAGGACAAGGTCGAGGCCATGGTGCTGGGCCACGCTCCGCCCGACTCGGCGCTGGCGGCGCTCGACCGCGACGTGGACCGCATCCTCGAGAAGCGCCGCTGGCTGGTCGAGCGCGAACGCCGGCGCGCGGGGCACCGCGCGGGAGCGGCGCCATGAGCCGCGCGCTCGAGTCGCGGCAGAACCGTGCGGGCTGGGCCTTCGTGACCCCCGCGCTCGCCCTCATCGGCGTGTTCTTCTTCGTGCCGGTGCTGGGGGGGCTGGTGCTCAGCTTCACCGACTTCGACGTCTACGCCATCGGCCAGCCCGAGGTCGCGCGTTTCGTGGGGTTGCAGAACTACGCCGAGGTCCTCGCGAACCCGCTGTTCTGGAAGGCGCTCGGGAACACCCTGGTCTTCGTGCTCGCGGGCGGCCCGCTCTCGGTGATCACGTCGCTGGTGGCCGCCCTGCTGGTGAGCTCGAAGCTCGTGCGCTTCCCGGGGTTGTTCCGCTCTATCTTCTTCATGCCGGTGGTGACGACGCTGGTGGCCGTGGCGATCGCGTGGCGCTACCTCTACCACTCCCAGTACGGGCTCCTGAACCGGGCGCTCGGTCTGGCCGGCATCCATCCCGTCGACTGGCTGGGCGACCCGCACTGGGCGATGCCGGCCATCATCCTGCTCGCGGTGTGGAAGAACTTCGGCTACAACATGCTCATCTTCATCGCCGGCCTCCAGAGCATCCCCGAGGAGATGTATGAAGCAGCCGAGCTGGATGGCGCGAGCGCCTGGTCGCGTTTCGTGCACGTCACGCTGCCGAACCTCGCGCCCACGTTCCTGTTCGTCGGCGTCATGACCATGCTCGGTCAGTTCCAGCTCTTCTCCGAACCCTATGTGATGACCCAGGGCGGACCGCTCAAGGCCACGACGACCGTGGTGCTCCTCATGTACGAGGAGGGTTTCCGATGGTGGCGGATGGGCACGGCGGCCGCGATCGCCTTCGTGCTGTTCGTCATCATGCTCCTGGGCACGATGCTGCAGATGCGGCTGCAGCGGGAGCAGCGGTGATGCGGAAGACGCTGACCGCCACCGTCCTCCACGCCGTGCTCGTGGTCGGCGCGCTGCTCACCCTCGCGCCGCTGCTGTGGATGGTCTCGGCCTCGCTCATGCCGGCGGGTGACGCGAACAGCTTCCCGCCTCCGCTCTTGCCGCGGGCGGTCACGTTCCAGCACTACGCGGACCTCTTCACGCGGCTGCGGCTCACCCGCCATCTCACCAACAGCGCGCTCGTATCCGTCTCGGCCACGTTCGTCTCGCTCGTGGTCAATTCGATGGCCGGATACGCCTTCGCCAAGCTGCGCTTCCAAGGCCGAGAGCGCGTCTTCCGCACGCTGCTCGCGGCGATTGTGATCCCCGCGCAGGTCGGCATGCTCCCGCTCTTCCTGCTCCTCAAGGCGATGGGGCTGGTGAACACGATGGTCGGAGTGGTGGTCCCGTTCATGGCCGGCGTGTTCGGGATCTTCATGATCCGCCAGTACGCGCTCAGCATCCCCGACGACATGCTCGACGCCGCGCGTGTGGACGGCACGGGCGAGCTCCGGATCTTCTGGACCATCGTGGTGCCGGTCCTCCGGCCCATCCTCGTCACGCTGGCGGTGTTCACCTTCCTCAGCGCATGGAATGACTTCATGTGGCCGCTCATCGTGCTGAGCGACGAGGCGAAATACACGTTGCCGGTGGCCCTCGCCAGCCTCGCGGGCGAACACGTCCAGGACACCGAGCTCATGATGGCGGGCTCGGTGCTCACGGTGCTGCCCGTCGTGATCCTCTTCGTCGCGCTGCAGCGCGCTTACATCCGCGGCGTGATGATGGGCAGCGTGAAAGGCTGAGCGTGATGCGCGGGCCCGCGGGAGGACTGCTCCTGCTCGCGCTGGCGGCCGCGTCGGCGTGCACGGCCGCGCCCGCGCCCGCGCCGGTGCTCGTGGACGGCTTCGAGGACTCCGACGCCTGGCAGGCGCGTCCCGCGGACGGTGTGGAGCTCACGGTCGGCATGGACGCGGGTGTCCACGGCCGCGCGCTGCGGCTCGACTTCCGTTTCGTGAAGGGTGGCGGTTACGCGGTGATCCACCGCGACGTCTCCTTCGACCTCCCGGAGAACTACCGCTTCCGTTTCCGCGTGCGGGGGGACTGTCCTCCCGAGAATCTCGAGTTCAAGCTGGTGGACTCGAGCCGCGCCAACGTGTGGTGGTCGAACCAGCGCGACTTCCGCTTCCCCACCGAGTGGGACTCGGTCACGCTCAAGAAGCGGAAGATCGGCTTCGCCTGGGGCCCCGCGGGAGGCGGCGAGATCCGCCACGTCGGGGCCATCGAGTTCGCGGTCACGGCGGGGAGCGGCGGCATGGGCACGGTGTGGCTGGACGATCTGACCCTCGAGGAGCTGCCGCCGCCGCAAGCCGCGCCCCCCGCGCCACGCGCGCGTGCCACGTCGGCCCGCCCCGGGCACGGCGCGCCCCTCGCGGTGGACGGCGCTCCTGCGACCGCTTGGGAGAGCGCCCCGGGCGACGCGCGGCCCGCGCTCACGCTCGACCTGGGGACCGAGTGCGAGTTCGGCGGCCTCGTGCTCGACTGGGCGCCGGGGCGCCACCTCGTAGACTACGCGATCGAGACCTCGCCCGACGGCGTATCGTGGCACACGCTGCGTGAGGTGCGCGGCGGCAACGGCGGGCGCGACTGGCTCTACCTGCCCGAGACCGAGGCGCGCTTCCTGCGCCTGCGCGCGCTCGCGGGCGTCACGCGCCGCGGCTGCGGGTTGCGCGAGCTGACCATCGAACCGCTGGCGTGGGGCGCGTCGTTCGAAGCGTTCTTCGAGGCCATCGCGAAGGACGCCCCGCGGGGCACGTACCCGCGCGCGTTCAGCGGCGAGCAGCCCTACTGGACCGTGGTGGGCACGGACGGCGGGCGCGAGAAGGGACTCCTAGACGAGGATGGCCGGCTCGAAGTCGGCAGGGCGAGCTGGTCCCTCGAGCCGTTCCTCTACGAAGACGGCAAGCTCGTCACCTGGGCGGACGCGAAACCGGCCCAGGGGCTCGACCGCTTCACCCTACCCATCCCCTCTGTGTACTGGCCGCTGGGGAAGCTCTCGCTCGAGGTCACCGCCTGGGCCATCGGAGCAGCCGATACGTCGTCCGTGGTCGCACGCTACCGGGTGCGGAACGCGGGGAACGAGCGGAGACGCGTGAGGCTCGTCCTCGCGCTGCGTCCGTTCCAGGTGAACCCGCCCGCGCAGTTCCTGAACACGCCCGGGGGCGCGGCGACCATCCGCACGATCGCGCGCGAAGGCCGCGTGGTTCGCGTGAACGGCGACCGCGGCGTGGTGAGCCTGACCACGCCTTCCGCCTTCGGGGCCGCGACCTTCGACCAGGGCGACGTCGTCGCGGACTTTCTGCGCCGCAGCCGGCTGCCGCGCGCGCAGCACGTGGATGACCCGTTCGCGCATGCTTCCGCGGCACTCGCCTACGACCTCGACATCGCGCCCGGCGCCGCGAGGGAGGTGGACCTGCTGGTGCCCCTCCATGCTCCGCCGACGCTGCCCGCCGCGCTGGCGGACGACGCGACGGTCCGGGCCCGGGTCCAGGAGTGGTTCGACGCGTGCAGGGCCGGCTGGCAGGAGCGCATCGATCGCGTGGACATCCGGATCCCGGAGTCGCCCGTGGACCGTGCGCTCCGTGCCCAGCTCGGCTGGATCCTCGTCAACCGCGAGGGCGCTGCGATCCAGCCGGGCGCGCGCTCCTACGCGCGCTCGTGGATCCGCGACGGTGCGCTCACCTCGTCCGCGCTGTTGCGGCTCGGGCATTCCGAGGCCGTGCGCGACTTCATCGAGTGGTTCGCACCGTACCAGTACGCGGACGGGAAGGTGCCCTGCTGCGTGGACCAGCGCGGCTCGGACCCCGTACCCGAGCACGACTCGGGTGGCGAGTTCATCTTCCTGGTGGCGGAGTACTTCCGCTACACCGGCGACAGCGCGCTCGCGCAGCGCATGTGGCCCGCCGTAGCGCGCGCCGCGACCTACCTCGACTCGCTGCGCCAGACCCGGCGCACCGCCGACTGGCGCGTGCCCGGGAAAGAGCCCTACTTCGGATTACTGCCGCCCTCGATCAGCCACGAGGGCTACTCGGCGAAGCCCATGCACTCATACTGGGACGACTTCTTCGCGCTGCGAGGCTTCAAGGACGCCGCGTACCTGGCCGGCGCACTCGGCCGCTCGGACGACGCGGTGCGCCTTGCCGCGGTCCGCGACACGTTCCAGCGCGAGCTGGTGGCTTCGATCGCCGCGGCGATGAAGGCGCACGCCATCGCCTACATCCCCGGCTGCGCCGACCTCGGGGACTTCGACGCCACCTCGACCACCATCGCGCTGGCGCCGGCGGGCGCCCTCGGCGTGCTGCCGCGCGCCGCGGTGGACAGCACCTTCGAGCGCTACTGGAGGTTCTTCGACGACCGCGCCCGCGGCAGGGCGGACTGGGAGGCGTTCACGCCCTACGAGGTGCGCACCATCGGCGCGTTCGTGCGGTTGGGCTGGCGCTACCGTGCCCAGGAACTGCTGCGGTTCTTCCTGGGCTACCAGCGCCCTCCCGGCTGGGCGCAGTGGGCCGAAGTGGTGTGGAAGGACGCACGCACACCGCACTTCATCGGCGACATGCCGCACACCTGGGTCGGCTCGGACTTCGTACGCTCGGTGCTCGACATGCTGGCGTACGAGCGCGAGGAGGACAGCACGCTCGTCGTCGGCGCGGGAGTGCCGCCTCTCTGGGTCACGCCTGACCCCGCGCCGGGACATCCGGTGCTGGCGGTGAGGGGTCTGCCGACACCCTACGGGAAGCTGACCTATACGATGCGCGCCACGAGCGTGTGGACGGACACGGTCGAAGTGCGCATCGAGCGGGGCCTCCGCGTCCCTGCTGGCGGCATCGTGGTGCGCGCGCCGCTCCGCGGTCCGATCGGCCACGCAACCGTCAATGGCGCGCCCGTGCCGGTCTCGGGGGAGGGCGAGGTCGTGGTGCGCGAGCTGCCGGCTGACGTCGTGCTGCGGCGCTGACGGGCCGCTACAGCTTCACGACGACCGTGTGCTCGCGGCCGTCGCGGAAGGCGGGGATCACGGTCGAGCGCCAGGGTTTCCCGTCCACAAGCACTTCGCGCTGCTTCGCGCCGGTCGTCACGGTGATCCGGTAGACGCTGCCGCGGAACGCGCGCTTCATGGTGAAGCCCTTCCAGCCCGGCGGCAGGCAGGGCTCGACCAGCAACCCTTCCCACGCCGGGCGCACGCCCAGGATCCACTCGGTGCTCACGCGGAACAGCCACGCCGCAGAACCGGTGTACCAGGTCCAGCCGCCGCGCCCGAAGTTGGGCGAGCTCGGACCGTCCACGTTGCCGGGCGTGACGTAGGGCTCGACCTTGTAGAAGTCCGGCTCCATGCCGCGCAGAACCGGGCAGAAGCTGCGGTAGAGCTTCCACGCCTGCGCGCGCCGCCCGAGCACGCACTCCGCCTGGATTGCCCACACGCCGGCGTGGGTGTAGAGCCCACCGTTCTCGCGCGAGCCCGGCGCGTAGCGCGTGAGATAGCCGATCTCGGGGTCGGGCGCGCGGTAGGCGGGCCACAGCAGGAGCGGGCCGTAGTCGCGGTAGAGGTGGCGCTCCAGCGCGCGCAGCAGCTTCGGCAAGCGCGCCTTCGGCACCACGCCGTTCAGGATCGCCCAGGTCTGTGCGTTGAGGAAGATCTTTCCGTCGCGGCAGCGCCTGGAGCCGATCGCCTCGCCGCTGTCCTTGGTGGCGCGTACGTACCAGTCTCCGTCCCAGAAGTGCCGGTTGACCGCGCCGCGCATCTTCCGCGCCTCGCGCGTGTACTTCGCGATCGCGCGCGCGTCGGGCCGGGAGAGGCGCCGCTCCAGCTCCACCCAGCCGTCGAGGATCCCGACCAGGAAGTGGGCGAGCCACACGCTCTCGGACTTGAGCCGGTTGCCGATCGCCGACAGCCCGTCGTTCCAGTCGCCGGCACCCATGCGCGGGACGCCGCGGGGCGAAATGCGGGTCCAGAACGTATCCACGGCGCGGCGGCAGTGGTCGTAGAGGGTGCCCCGCTCGCGCGACGGACGGCCGTCCTCGGCCAGGTAGGGCACCCGCTCTTCGAGGAACGCGAAGTCGGCCGTCTCGCGCAGGTAGTTCAGCGTCACGAACGGCAGCCACAGCAGGTCGTCGTTGAACTTCTTGCGCGCGCCCTCCCCGGTGAGCGGGTGCCACCAGTGGTACGCGGTCCCGTCCGCGAACTGGTGCGCCGCATGGAGCCGGATCTGGGCCTTGGTACGCGCGGAGTCGAGCGGCAGGAACACCTGGCTGTCCTGCAGCTGGTCGCGGAAGCCGTACGCCCCGCCCGGCTGGTAGTAGCCGGTGCGGCCGTGGATGCGGCAGGAGATGGTCTGGTACTTGAGCCAGGTGTTCGTGAGCAGGTCGAACGCCGGATCCGGCGTCTTCACCTCGAGTGGCGCGAGCAGCGCATCCCAGTGCCGGCGCGTCCTCCGCCACGCGCGCTCGACCGCTTCCGTGGCACGGTACTTCCTCGCCAGACGCAGTGCCGCCGCGCGCGTGTCGGCCATGCCGAGCGTGAAGACGATCTCCCTGGTCTCGCCCGGCCCCAGCGTCACCGCGAGCTGGAGCGCGCCGATCGCGTCCTGCCACATGCCCGTGAGCCCCGAGAGCTTCGGCCGCTTCAACGCCTCCGGGCTCGCGGGCGAGCCGTGGCGGCCGAGGAAGCTCTCCTTGTCGCTCTCGCAGGAGACGGGCCGCACGCTCGCCGCGTGGAACGCGACGTGCGGCCACTCGCAGTTCCACGCCTGCCCGCGCCCGTGCTCGGCGATGGTGTTCAGGCGCTTGGTGGCGAGCAGGGCGCCGGCCGCCCGGACGTACTCGGTCTCGATGAAGAGCCGGTGGAACTCGCGGTGGGTGTCGGAGGCCGGGCCCAGGTTCCATTCGAAGTAGCTGGTGAGGTCGAGGCGCCGGGTGCGGCGTGTGAGATTCCTGAGCCGCACGCGCCAGATCTCGAGCGGCTCGCCGGGCGGCACGAAGATGGTGAGCGCGCTCTCGACGTCCTGGTTCACCGAAGTGATCGTGGTGTAGCCCACGCCGTGGCGGCACTCGTAGCGCGAGGGCCTGGCCCTGACCGGCTGCCAGGCGAGCGACCAGAGCCTCCCGGTGGCGCGGTCGCGGCAGTAGAGGAACTTGCCCCACTCGTCGCGGACCAGGTCCTGCTCCCAGCGCGTGAGCCGGTTGAACGTGGCATGCGTCATCCACGAGTAGCCCGAGCCCGCCTGCGTCACCACCGTGCCGTACTCGGTGGGGCAGATGACGTTCGCCCACGGCCGGGGAGTGTCGGGCCGGGTGATGACGTACTCGCGGCCGTCGCCGGTGAAGTATCCGTACTTCGTTCGGAACCGCTTCCTCATCCTGCTCACTCCAGTGGTCCGCCGTCGGGACACTGCGCGAGGTCGCGGCAAGGTACCCGAGCGAGGGCGGGTACGCCACCCGACGCGCCCGGCGACTCCGATACGGATGGAGCCCGCGTGCGTGCGCACGCGGGCTCCGCTCCGCGGATCTCGTGTCCACGGTCGCTGCAAACGAACTACCGGTACAGCGTCTTCAGCCTGCCCCAGGTGGTCGCCCGGGCCGGGGTGGCTTGCTCGTCACTCCAGTACTGGATGTTGGCCCACTGCGCGCGCCCCCACGCGGTCGGGTCGCCCGGGATCATGTTCACCTGGAAGTAGCCGCCCACCGTGGCCGGCCACAGCTCGCCCCACAGCCCGTGCGGCGGGTCCTCGCCCGCGCTGCCCTGGTCGAACGCCAGCTGGCCGCTCGTGTAGGTCACGCCACCGTAGTTGAGCGTGTAGGTGATGGTGGCCGGGTCGGCCGCCGTCAGCGAGTGCGGGTTGTACGCGATCTCCATCCAGATCCAGGTGCCCTTGACGTAGCGCAGACCATAGGTCCCGGTGAAGGAGTAGAAGGGGAGCCGGCCGCCGAAGCACGCGATCTCGCCGCTCGCGGCGTTGACCATGAAGCGGCCGTCCACCGGGCTGCCGCCCCACCAGGTGTTCCACCACGGAGAGACCCGGAGACCGCCCTCGGAGTTCGTGGGCCCTTCCAGGACGAACGAGCAGGAGTAGCGGTAGTGACTGCAGTTCTCGAAGATCGCCCTCGAGACACCGTCGTCGGAGAAGCTCCAGGTGTGCAGGTTCGCCCAGCCGTAGCAGTCGAGGACGTCGTCCTTGATCGAGATCAGGGCCGGGTAGTTGTTGAGGGTCGTCAGAACGGACGTGGGGCAGTCGTTGAAGGTGCGCAGGTCGAGGACCGCCCCCGTGCCTGCCGGTGTGAACACTGGGGGAACGCAGTCGCGACCATCCAGAGCCGTCGCGACGTTGCTCGCGGCGAGTCCGAGCACGATCGAAGCTGCGAACGCCAGACTGGTGTAGCCGATCCGCCTCATGTTGTCTTTCCTCCTTCTGAGGTTGGGGGTGTGGGGGGCTGCGGATCCGATGGTGTCTCCGAGCTGCTGGCTGTTTCAGGTTGGGAGCGCAACGCGGCCCCTCGCGATGCGGGCTCCGCGACTGCCACTGCCCCTCCAGCCCGGCCGATGGCTGCGGAAGAGGCGGGTGTTGTCCATCATGGACGAGCGGAGACGGGCTCTCCGGCAGATGCGGGGGCCGATTGCGTTCCTGCCTGTGTGTAAACGGTTACATGCGGGTATTGGGCCTGTCAACGGAAAAGGCCGTGGACCAATGGACCAGGGCCGAACCGGCGGTCGCGGGGGGGGGCGCCGAGGGATGGGACATGCTCCGATCCGGGGGCTCGGAGCCGGTGCCGGGGATCCCCCGATCTCGGCCGGGCCGCCTAAGTCCAAGCCGGGCAGGATGTGAGTCCGGGTCGGCCGCCGCCCGCGGCCCCCCGGGCTCAGCCTGGGACCGCGGGCGGCGTCTCGTCGAGCGCCGCTCCGTTCGACCGGATGACCTCCCGATAGAAGTGGGCGCTGGCCTTCGGGGTCCGCCGCTGAGTCTCGAAGTCCACGTGGAAAAGGCCGAAGCGCTTCGAGTAGCCGTGGCTCCACTCGAAGTTGTCGAGCAGCGACCAGGCGAAGTAGCCACGCAGCTCCACGCCGCGCTCGAGCGCCGCGCGCGCGGCGCGCAGGTGGTCGCGGTAGTAGACCACCCGCAGCGGATCCTCCACGCGCGCACCCTCAGCGCGCGGCGGCTCCGCGAACGCCGCGCCGTTCTCGGTGACGTAGAGCGGGATGTCTCCGTAGCGCTCCTTCACCCGACAGAGCGTCGTCGTCAGGCTCTCCGCGTGCACCTCCCAGCCGGTCTCGGTATACGTGCTGCCCGCCACATGCACCGTGCGCGCGCGTACCGGCGGCGCCGTGTCGTCGTGTCGCGTGACGCCGCGCGTGTAGAAGTTGACGCCGAGGAAGTCGAGCGGCTGGCGGATCAGGCGCATGTCCTCCGCCGGGAACTCCGGCCACGCCCTCCCGAACACCTCGCGCAACGCCTCGGGATAGCGGCCGAGGAACACCGGGTCCAGGAACTGGCGGTTCATGCAGGCGTCGGCGCGCTCGGTCGCGGCACGGTCCTCGACCGAATCCGTGGCCGGGTCCTTGGGCTCGATGTTCACTACCAGCCCGATCTTCTGCTTCCAGCCGCTGCGGTAGATCTGCACCGCTGTCCCGTGCGCGCACAGCAGGTGGTGCGCGACCCGCGGCGGCTCGGTGAGGCTCTTGTGCCCGGGCGCGTGCACGCCGTGCAGGTAGCCGGCGTTCACCACCACCCACGGCTCGTTGAGTGTCGCCCACATCGGCACGCGGTCGCCGAGCGCCTCGAACGCCACGCGCGCGTAATCTGCGAACCAGTGCACGACGTCGGGGTTCAGCCAGCCACCCAGGTCGTCGAGCGCCGCCGGCAGGTCCCAGTGGTAGAGCGTCACGCACGGCTGGATCCCGCGCGCGAGCAGCAGGTCCACGAGTCGCGAGTAGAAGTCGAGCCCGGCCCGGTTCAGGCGCCCGCGCCCCTCGGGGAGGATGCGGCCCCAGGCGAGGCTGAAGCGGTAGGCCCCGAGCCCGAGCCAGGACATCAGCTCGACGTCCTCGGCGTAGCGCCGGTAATGGTCGCACGCAACGTCGCCGGTGTGGCCCTCGAAGGTACGGCCCGGCGTGTGCGCGAAGCGGTGCCAGATGCTCTCGCCCGCGCCGTCGGCGACCGGCGAGCCCTCGACCTGGTACGCCGAGGTCGCGGCGCCCCACAGGAAGCCCGCGGGGAATCGGGTGATGGGAGGCATGGCTCCTTGCGACAGCGAGTCGGGACATGAAGGCCGGAGGCGACGCAGGATAGCGAATCGGCAGGGGAGCGTCTATTGCGCCCAGCCCGGGAGGCGCTATCATGCGCGCCCCGCGCCGCATCGCGATCGGCGCGGCGCGCTCCACGGCCTCGTACCGTCACCCATGGACCCAATCCAGTCCCTCCATGCGCTGTCCCGCACGTTCGGCGGGCGGGCGGCGCGCCGGAAGCTGCGGCTGCTCGACGCGCTCCGTCCCGACCGGTGCCGGGGAGCGCGGCGTCTGAGACTGCTGCGCGAGACCCTCGACTTCATGCGCGCGTACCCGGACGACGCGCGTGTCCTCGCGGCGGTGCGCGCGCGCATCGCCGCGCTCCCGGCCGTCGAGCCGCCGGTCTATCCGTACTCGTATGGCGTCGTGCGACGCCTCGTTCGCCTGCTGCCGGGCCGGCTCGACATCCACTGGAAGGCGATCAAGGACGAGACCGCGCTGCTCGACACCCTGGACCTGCTGGTGACGCCGGGGGAGACCCAGGGGCTCGAGGACGTCCGGATCTCGACGCAGGACTGGTTCGCCGCGTGCCGGCGTCCGGGTTCGCGCGGCGACCTCGCGTTCTTCGTGTGGCTGCTCGAGCGCTCGGGCCTTCCGCCCGCGCTGCAGGCTCACCTCTACGAGCGCTGCGACCTGCCGCTAAGCTACGCCGGCCCGCCGGCCTGCGAGGTCGAGCTGCCCGTGCCGCGCATCCACTACCAGCGCTCTCCCATCCAGCGCGACCGGTTCGCCATCGAGCCCGTCATCCGCCGGCCGATCCCGGCCCCCGCGCGCGGGGGTCAGGCGGTCATTGACGCCGCGCTCCAGGCCTTGTGCACCCGGACGCTCGAGATCCATCCGCTCATCTACGCCGACCCCGCCGGCGTGCGCGTGGCGGACTGCGGGCGCGGCGTGCGCGTGGCGCTCATCGGCGTCCTGCGCGAGTTCCGCAGCCCGCTCGAGACCCTGCACGTCTTCCTGGTGGTGAAGAACGGCGTGCCGGTCGCCTACGGGCCCGCGGCGGTCTTCATGGGCTGCTGCGAGATGGGCATGAACCTGTTTCCCGAGTTCCGCGGCGGCGAGGTGCGCTGGCTCTACGCGCAGCTCATGCGCGTGCTCCACCACGTGCTGGCCGTGGACCATTTCTTCGTCACGCGCTACGGCATGGGCGAGGGCAACGACGAGGCCATCGAGAGCGGCGCGTTCTGGTTCTACCGCAGGCTCGGCTTCAGGCCCACCAGCGCCCGCGTCGAGGCGCTCGCCCGCGAGGAGGAGACGCGCATGGCGGCCCGGCCCGGCCACCGGTCCGACCGCCGCACGCTGCGCCGGCTCTCGCACACCGAGGCGTGTCTCGATCTCTCGAACGGCAGGCGCCGTCCCATGGATCTCGGCCGGCTGGGCGTGGCGCAGAGCCGCTTCATCGCGCGCGCGTTCGGTGGAGACCGCGCGCTCGCGGAGCGACGCTGCGTGGCGCGCGTGAAGCGCCTGCTCGACCTCGGCGGCAACGGCTGGGCGCTGCGGGCGCTGGCCCCGCTGCTCTGCATGATCCCGGACCTGCCGCGCTGGAGCGGGCGGGAGCGCGCGGCGCTGGCGCGCATCGTCTGCGCCAAGGACGAGCCGTCCGAGGTCCGCGCTGCGCGGCTGTTCAACGAGCACGTGCGCCTCGAAGCGGCGCTGCGGGCGCTCGCCGAACGGGAGCGCGGGCGCGCCCGAGAGCCACGCGCCGGTCAGCCCTCAGGCGCCGGCGATGGCGGCCGCCGGGCCCGCCGAAGTGGTGGATGTGGTCCAGACACCAGCAGGAGGGAGAGAGCATGAGCTTTCGCGAAGATGGCGCGGCCGCGCTGGAGTGGGCCGCGCGCTACCTCGAGCGCGTGGGCGAGCTGCCGGTGCTGGCGCAGGTCGAGCCCGGCGCAATCCGCGCGCAGCTGCCGTCCGCGCCGCCCGAAGAGGGTGAGCCCTTCGCCGCGCTGCTGCGCGACCTCGACCGGGTGCTGCTGCCGGGCGTGACCCACTGGCAGCACCCGCGATTCTTCGCCTACTTCGCCAACACCGCCTGCGAGCCCGCCATCCTCGCCGAGCTGCTGGCCGCCACGCTCAACTCGGTCGGCTTCCTGTGGCGCACCTCGCCCGCGCTCACCGAGCTCGAGCTGCACGTGCTCGACTGGCTCGCGCAGCTGCTCGGGCTCCCGCGCGGCTGGCACGGGCACATCGAGGACACCGCCTCGACCTCGACCCTCGCGGCGCTCATCGCCGCGCGCGGGGCCTCGCCCGGCCGGCGCGTGGTGGTGTGCTCCGAGCACGCGCACTCCTCGGTCGAGAAGGCCTGCCGCATGCTCGGCCTCGAGCTGCGCAGGACCGCGGTGGACGCCGCTTACCGCCTGCGCCCCGAAGCGCTCGACCTCGACGGCGCGTGCGCCGTGGTGGCGACGGTCGGCACGACCTCCACGACGTCGGTGGATCCCGTCCCCGCAATCGCCGACGCCTGCGAGCGGGCCGGCGCATGGCTCCACGTGGACGCCGCCTACGCCGGCGCGGCGATGGTGTGCCCGGAGTTCCGCTGGGCCTTCGCCGGCGTCGAGCGCGCGGACTCGCTGGTGGTGAACGCGCACAAGTGGCTCTTCACGCCCATGGACTGCTCGTGTTTCTGGAGCCGCCGGCCCGACGCGCTGCGCGAGGCGTTCAGCCTGGTGCCCGACTACCTGCGCACCGGCGACGAGGCCGAGGTGAACCTGATGGACTACAGCCCGGTGCTCGGCCGCCGTTTCCGCGCGCTCAAGCTGTGGGCGGTGCTGCGCTGCCACGGGCGCGCGGGCCTCCAGCGCCTGATCCGCGAGCACGTGCGGCTCGCCGCGCTGTTCGAGAGCTGGGTGAGCGCCGCGCTCGGCTGGGAGGTGTGTGCGCCGAGGCCGTTCTCGGTGGTGTGCTTCCGGCGAGACGGGAGCGACGAGGAGAACGCCGCGCTCATCGAGCGTGTGAACGCGACGGGCGAGGTGTTCCTCTCGGGCACGAAGCTCGACGGCCGCACCGTGCTGCGGCTGGCGATCGGGAACGCGCGCACCACCGAGGAGGACGTGCGCCGCGCGTGGGACGTGCTGAGGCGCGAGGCGCGCTGAGCGGACGGCCGTGGCCGAGTGACCATCGGCGGTGAGACTGTTGGCGGCGCGACCGTCGTCGTCGGGGCCGTTGGCGGTGAGACCGCCGGGGGTGAGACCGCCGCCCCGCTACTGCGCCACGCTGCTGTGGTCGTGGACGATCCGCCAGTCCGCGCCGGGAAGGCGGCGCAGCCACAGCGTGAACAGCCCGCGCGGGCGGCCGGTCGTGAGCTCGAGCGCCCACCCGCCGCGCACCAGCGCCTGCCCGGGCGCGAGCAGCGTGATCGCGTGCAGGTCGAAGGCGAGCCGCCCCATCTCGCGGCCCTCGGACTGGTAGCGCCGCACGTAGCGGTCGTGCGCCGCCTGCCAGCCGTGCGAGACGTCGCCGCCGGAGTAGAAGGTGAGCGAGTCCGAGCGCCAGTAGCCCTGCATGAAGCCCTCGAGATCCCCGCGGTTCCACGCCGCGACCTGGGCGTCCAGCATGAGCCGGATGGCCGAGGTGTCGGCGTCGGGCGCAGGCGCGCGACGGGAGGGAGCGGCCTGCGCGGGCGAGACGAAGGCGATGAGGAGCAGCGCGACGCGGAGACTCACCGGTTCTCCTTCGCCGCGGGCGGTGCCATGCGCGGATTATGGAGCGGCCTCCCTCATCAGGTCCAGCCGCGTGTGCCGCGCCGCGCGAGGTCGAGCACCCTGCGCGGCCGGCCGGCCACGGGCGGTGCACCCGTAGGCCCCGCCCCGGGGGCGGGCGGGAACTTGAGCAGCTCGAGGCGCGGAGCCGGGGGGCGCTCCTCGACCTCCGGCGGCTCGGCGATGAAACGGCGGTAGCTCACCCAGCCCAGCACCAGTGGGAGCACGGCCAGCGCCGTCATGCGCGCCCCGGCCATGGTGTAGTGGACCGCGAGCAGGATGCCGAGCGAGAACAGCGCGCCGCTCGAAAGCAGGTCGTAGGCGTTGCCGAAGTTGCGCCTCCACGCCGTGAACGGCGAGACGCGCTCGCTCAGCGCCACCGCGAGCGACACCGCGCCGTAGTTCATCAGGGTGAACACCGCGGCCGCGGCGACGAACGGGGCCCACGGCGTGGCTTCGAGGGGCGGCGGCGCGGCGCCCCGTAGCATGTCGAACACCGATGCGGCCGCCCCCACCGCGAGCGCCGACTGCCCCGCGTTGAACAGCACGCGTCGCGGCGGCTTGCGCATCACCGCCAGCTCGGCCACCGCCGCCGCCAGCGCGGTCACCGCCATCGCGTGCCCGCGCGGGAGCACCAGCAATGCCGCGAAGTTGCAGCACGACGCCATGCTGAGCGTCGCTCCCCCGAGCGGGAGCCTGAGCCACATCAGCTCGCCCACCAGGCAGGCGCCGCACCAGAACCAGAATGCCGGCGTGGGCGGCCCGCTCCACGCGCGCGCCAGCGCCGCGGCCGCGAGGGCCGCGGTCGCCAGCGCCAGGGCGAGGGTGCGGGGCTCCGATGGTCTCAGCTTCACGTGCGTTTCTCCGTCCCGGCCGCCCGGGAGGTTCGAGTGCGATCCCGCCCGAGCGCCGGGTGGGCGTCTGCCTGCGGCCTGCCTGTGGGCCTCCTGCGGGCCGGCGTCGCGCTGCGGGTCTGCCCACCCCCGCGCGGCCGCCGGCCCGCTGCGATCAGCCGGCGATGGCCGCCAGCGGCACTGGCGATGAGCCCACGGGCGATTCCCGCGGGGGACTCCTGACATGAGAAGGAGAAGGGCACCGACCGTGCCGGGAGGGCGATATGGCCGGAGTGTGCAGGATGCACTGCGTTTCGCGCGGTTCCGTGCCGGTGCGCACGGCCCGCTGAGGCCGGCGCGGAGGTCCGTCCCGGCTCGCGACCGCCGCAACGCCCGGCTGCAGTGCGGCGCCGGGTGGCCTTGCGCGGCACGGTGCGGGAATCCGCCCAGGCACGCGGCCGGCGGGCCGCGGGTGCTAGGATGCCGCGCGGCTCGTCGAGGTCCGGTGCCAGGCCGCGGGCGCCGCTGCAGGAATCGGTGGCGGAGGAGGAGCGAGGCTCATGGTCATCTCAGTGGGCAGCGTGATGCACGTCGTCCTCGGTGCCTGTGTCCTCGCGCTCGCGGAGGTCTCACAGCTGCACGGCGGGGACGCCGCGCTGCGCGGCCTGCCCGGCGTGGCGGTGGTGGCGGAGAGCACGAGCGGCGACGTGCGGCGCTACGGGCTCGACGAGGACTGGCTCGCCGGCCGGGTCCGGGCGGCGCTGGAGCGCGCGGGCGTGCCGCTCCTCGAGCGTGGCGATGCGCTCGCCACCGAGCGGCAGCCGCTGCTGGTGGTGCGGTTCCAGACCGTGCGCGTGCCCGACGCGCCGATCGTCGCCTGGCACCTGTCGCTCGCGATGCACCAGCGTGTGGCATCGCTGGGCGCGGACTCGACGCGGACGCTCGCCCAGACCTGGGCGGCCGGAGCCTCGCTCGGCGTCACGGCCGCGCGGCTGCTGCGCGCATCGGTGGCGAAGACGCTCGGGTCGCAGGTCGAGGAGTTCGTGCGGGCGTGGAAAGGCACGGGAGCGAGCGGGCCGTGACGGGGCGCGCAGCGATCGCCGCGCCCCGGTCGGAGCAAGGGGATCGCCTCCGTCAGGCGGCCTCGCCTGTCAGGAGCTGGTCGGCACGCAGTCCCGGCGACCCGGGGGCCTGATAGCGGCCGTCGTCGCCGCAACCGCACTGGATGAACCGCTCGAAGCGCTGCTGGTCGAGATTCGCACGGCGGGCGACCGCCCGCAGCCGCTCGACCGGGGCAGGGTGCGTCGAGACGAGCACCTCCCAGCGGCTCACGTGCAATGGCTCCTCGTCGAGT
>ERZ1292640.554-Hain-H43-02um-R1-554-length-30670-cov-41_pt1 | contig 30670 bp, 28 predicted proteins | sample MGYA00564404_ERZ1292640 | MGnify/ENA primary metagenome ERZ1292640 (study PRJEB36523, sample SAMEA6512636) | groundwater metagenome | collected 2019-01-08 | study: AquaDiva: Metagenomics assemblies of 32 groundwater samples | reverse complement strand
CTAAAAGGGATCATCGGTTTCAGGGCTGCGGGTTTATGAAACTCCCGCTAGCGATGCAATTCGCGTACGCCGATCCACAAGATGTTGGGGCTACATGAGTCAAGTGCATAGCCAGTTGACGGCATTTCCAGAGGGTGTTGCCGAAGCGCTGCTGGCGGGTTTCGGCAAGTGGGCCTTCGCCGTGACCGGCCATGGCCGCCTGGTTAAGGTGAACGTGGAGAGCGGCAGCGCCGAGGATCTCATCGTGAAGACGGTGACTTGTACCTTCCAGACTCCGGCCCTGATCCCGGGTTCTATATTCTCACTATACGGCAACGCGCTTGCGGACTCGCCCCGGGTTGCGCCGGTCCCCTTGCCGCCGGAACTTGACGGCGTCCGGGTCCTGGCCGATGGCGAACCGATGCCGCTGCTGAGCATCTCTCCCGCCAGGATATGGTTTCAGGTTCCGTTCCAATTGACCGATCCGGGCCGTCTCGTGCGCGTTGAGCTGGAACACCCATCCCCGTTCGATGCATGCGCCGCGCAGCGCTGGGTCGTGCGGCGCCAGCCATACTTCTTCACAGATCCGTCCGGCGACGCGGTCATCGCCCACGGAGATTTCCACGGTCTCGTCGCAGCGAACGACCCCGCTCGCCCGCGCGAAGTCATCCACGCCTACATGGTAGGCCTGGGACCCGTAATGCCCGAAATGCCAACCGGAGTCACCACACCCACCGACCGGCTCTTCAGGCTGGAAGATGACTTCGGTTGCCGCCTGGGCAACCAGACACTGGAAATCCCGTTTGCCGGCCTTGCGCCAGGCTTCATCGGTGTCTATCAGGTGAGCGTCCGGCTGCCCGATACATTGCCCAGCCCACGATTCTACTTGGACTGTGGTTTCCCCGACGACCGTTCCCATCGCGCCGGCGTGTGGGTGCCGACAGCGCCGGCCCCCTGACTTCGCCGCACGGCACTCTCGACTAACCACCGCTTCCCAGGGCGTCTTCAACCGCTTCCGGGTGCTTGGCGATCACCGCAAGCAAGACCCGCGTCGGCGCGTCCGGGCGTGCGCGGCGCTGCTCCCAGTTCCGCAGCGTTGCCGGCGGGAATCCAAATCTCGCCGCGAACTGTGCCTGGCTTAAGCCCATTCGCTCGCGCACCTCGCGCACGTCAACTTCCGGGACGTGGACCAGGGTCACGCGAGCGCGATCATTCCCGCCCCGCGTCCACGCGATGGCCTGCTCCAGACCCTGGATGATCCGCTGCCCCACGCTCGGTTGCTTCTTCGGGGTTGGCCTCTTCGCGGCCTTCTTGGTCCTTGTCTTGGCCTTCACAGGAGCGCGATGCATGGAATCGACTATACGCGAATTGCGTATAGGCGTCAAGCGGCATCCTCAACCGCCATTACGATCCGCTTCCCCATCGCTTCGAGCGCAGCTTGCAGCTTTTCTGACCTGGTCTCGTGGTCCGGGTCGAGCATCCGGCGCACCACGGTCTCCCGGACCTTCAGCCGGCGCGCCAGCTCACTATTGCTGACACCCCGCTCGCGCATGGCCAGATGGAGCGCCAGTTTTCCGGCTATCCACAGTGGGACCGGGACAAGGCGCTGGCCGCGCTTCAGCCGGGATGGTGCGGGAATTGCCTGTCTCTCCGCTATGCGGAACGCGATCACGCTTCCCACGCAGTCGATGGCCTCCTCTATGGCTTCGCGCGTGTCTTTCCCATCCGTATGGGCTTCCGGAATGTCAGGAAAACTGACAACCAGGCGCCGATCTTTGTCGCGCCGGAAGGCCGCCGGATACGACAACGAAAACATGCGTCCAGCCTCGCACAATACTGTACGAAGAGGCAAGAGGAAACCGCCTTGCCGGGCGCCGGAGTGCAGTTCCCCGGGTGAGCCGGCCGGGACTCGAACCCGGGACCCTCTGCTTAGAAAACAGATGCGAGCAGGCTATTTGTATGAAAAAACGGCCTCCTTTCCGCGGCGGGAGCAGCAAACAGCCCCCGTCGAGGCGTCCTCCGGTTCCGATCTAAGCCGGCGCGCCAGCACAAAACTGGCAAGCCTCAGGTCCTTGCCCTAGGGATGAGTCCCTTGTTCCTAAGGATCTCCACGTAGTCGTCGAACTCAAGGGCACATGAGATAACACCTGAGAGCTCCTCCTCGTTCAGCTTCAATTGCTGCCGGATCAGACTGGCGGGAAGGTCCTTGTTCCCGTGTGAGCGCTTGGTCCGCGTCACCACTTTGCCTTCGTACTCGAACCATGCGAGTCTATGACTGGAGTTCCGGGTTTTGAGCCTCAACTTGGCCTCGAGCCGACTGAATTCGTGGACCTTCATGCTGAGCGAGGTTGAATGTGCTCGGCAAGTTTGAGCCAGACCGAAGTGAGGTCGGGTGACAGGCGATCCGCAGCATCCTTGAGAGAGAAGTACAGTTCGCTCAGCGTCCTGCCCAAATCGTAGAGAGCTTCGGCACTGTTGGAGCCGTAACCGAACTCGTTTATTTCCTCGATGTATGCAGTCATAATGCCTTCCCGCCGTTTGACGGTGACCAGGAAGGGCTTCGTGATCTTCAGGCGGGCGTCGATGTTGGGCGCGAAAAGCACTTCTTCCACGATGCTCCGGCGCTTTAATAGCTCTAGGAACTCACGCGGCGGTGCCGGAGGGTCAACGCGGACAACGAGGGACAACAACGTCGTTTCCGACGTAACGGCTTGAATTGGCATCCCCTGCGGTGTGGCTTCCGAAATGGTCATGGCTTGCATGCTACTTCGCCTCGTACTTCAATGTCGTGATAACGGTTCGTCCGATATAGACGTCGTTGGCGAGCAACTGGAATTCATATCGGCCAAACTTCGGAAACGGTACCGGCGGCAAGTTCAGTGCCAGATTCAAGACTTGAAGCCGGTTCGCCGCGACCACCGCCCCCGTTTCAAGACCGCCAACGGTTTCCTCTTCATCTCCAAGATACACTATCCGAACCACGAACTTGTATTCCCCCTCCGCATCCGTCATCCGGGCGTAGAAGCCAAGTCGCTGAGAAAAGGGGGCTTGAACTGAATGAATGTTGTCGAATATCCCAATGAGACTCTGTTTTCCGGTCTGTGAATCCACGATGACGCTATCACAAACCAGAACTGCCAAAACAGAGGGCACAGGCGACATAAAGCTACCGCCGATTGTAACGCACGCCGCGCTGGCCTGTCTAGCGCAGGCTGAGCGCCGGAGTGCCGCGAAAGCCGCCTGAGGCGATCCTTGCATCGGGGCGAAGGGTGGCGGGGCGGGGAATCTTGATATGGTGAGCCGGAGAAACGATGCCCCGAAGTACCACCCGGCGCGATTTCCCGCCGCTCGTGATCGCCTGCGAGTGGTGGACGATGAAGTGGTGAGCCGGCCGGGACTCGAACCCGGGACCCTCTGCTTAAAAGGCAGATGCTCTACCGTCTGAGCTACCGGCTCGCGAATTAAAGGCAGGTTCTCTCTTACCATAACATGCCGCGCCCTCAACGATGTCAGAATGGCTTTATGCCCGACACCGTCATCCTCATCGCCAGCGGAGACCTGCGCCTCTCGGCCAACCGGGTCTGCTGGGCCGCCCAGCAACAGGCCGAGGAGGCCGTCATGGCCGCCATCCGCCGCGAAGGCCGCGAAGTCCGCCGCGGCCACCAGTTCGATCCCGCCGCCGGCCACGGCTTCATCGACAGCCAGAAGCGCGGCCTCGAAGTCTTCCGCCAGATCCCGCGCACGGCCCCGCTGGTGGTCGTCGAAGCCGTCTGGCAGTACAGCCATCACGTCTTCCCTGGCCTGCTCACCCACCGCGGCCCCATCCTCACGGTCGCCAACTGGAGCGGCCAGTGGCCCGGCCTGGTCGGCCTGCTCAACCTCAATGCCGGCCTCACCAAGGCTGGCGTCAAGTACAGCTCGCTTTGGAGCGTCGATTTCCAGGACGACTTCTTCGTCCAGGGCCTCCGTCGCTGGCTCAACGGCGAAACGCTCGTCCACGACACCAGCCACGTCCGCGGTCTCCGCGACCTGGCGCTGCCCGCCCGCGCCGCGCGCATCGGCCGCGCCGTCGCCCGCGACTTGAAGACCCGCAAAGCCATCATGGGCATCTTCGACGAGGGCTGCATGGGCATGTACAACGCCATCATCCCCGACGAGCTGCTCTTCCGCGCCGGCGTCTTCAAAGAGCGCCTCAGCCAGTCCGCCCTTTACGCGGCCATGCGCTCGGTGCCCGATGAGGAAGCGCACGCGGTCCGCGCCTGGCTCGACGCGAAGGGCCTTCAATTCCGCACCGGCCCCGACCCGGAGACCGACCTCACCGACGCCCAAATCCTGGAGCAGTGCAAGATGTACATCGCCGCCCTGCGCATCGCCGATGAGTTCGGCTGCGACACCATCGGCATCCAGTACCAGCAGGGGCTCAAGGACCTCACGCCCGCCTCCGATCTTGTCGAGGGCCTGTTGAACAACGTGGACCGCCCGCCCGTCCGCGATCCGAAGACGGGCCGCGCCCTTTACGAAAACCAGGCCCTGCCCCATTTCAACGAAGTGGACGAATGCGCCGGGCTGGACGCGCTCATCACCAACCGCGTCTGGCGCAAGCTCGGCTTCGATCCCGAGACCACCTTGCACGATATCCGGTACGGCGAAGCTTGGGGCGATGAGTTCGTCTGGGTGTTTTTGATCTCCGGCGGCGCCCCGCCCCGGCACTTCACCGGCGGTTACTCCGGCGCCGTTAGCGAGCGCCAGCCGGCCATGTACTTCCCGCTCGGCGGCGGCACGCTCAAGGGCATCAGCAAGCCCGGCGAGATTGTCTGGAGCCGCGTCTTCGTCGATAACGGCAAGCTCATGGCCGACCTCGGCCGCGCCCGCATCCTCGAGCTGCCCGCCGCGGAGAGCGACCGCCGCTGGCGCATCACCACGTCGCAGTGGCCGATCATGCACGCCGTTCTGTACGGCGTCACCCGCGACCAGATGATGGCCCGCCACAAGTCCAACCACATCCAGGTCGCCTACGCCCCCGATGCCGGCGGCGCCAACGCCGCGCTGGCCGCGAAGGCCGCCGCCTTCAAGGCCCTGGGGCTCCAGGTGAGCGTCTGCGGGGCGAATAACGGGTTGTAGGGGCGAGGCATGCCTCGCCCCTACGGCGGGGCTGCTATACTGCCAGTTCGGGAAAGGAGGTTCATCCCTTGCGCGTAGGAATCATCGGCACCGGCGCCATCGCCCATAAGCACGCCCAAGCCTACCGGAACATCGGCTACACCGTCACCGTCTGCTACGACACCAAGGAGGACGTCGGCCGGGAGTTCGCCGAGAAATACGGCGCGAAGTTCCTGCCCAACTATCGCGAGGTTTGCCGCCACCCCGAGGTCGATTTCGTGGACCTCTGCACTTTCCCCGACTTCCGCATCCAGCCGCTCGGGATCTGTGCCGAAACCAAGAAGCACATTCAGGTTCAGAAGCCGATGTCCACCAATCTCGACACCGCCCGCCGCATGATCGAGATCGCGCGCCAGGCCGGCATCCAGCTCGGCGTCGTCAGCCAGCACCGCTTTGACGATTCCAGCCTCTTCCTCCACAAGGCGATCGCCGGCGGGCGGCTGGGCAAGATCCTCCAGGCCGACGCCTACGTCAAGTGGCACCGCACCGCCGAGTATTACTCTCGCCCCATCAAGGGGAGCTGGGCCACAGAGGGCGGCGGCGCCATGATCAACCAGGCCATCCACCAGGTGGACATACTGCGCTGGCTCATCGGCCCGGTCAAGGAGCTGTTCGGCTACTGGCAATTAGCGGCGCTGCACACCATCGAGTCCGAGGACGTCGTTTGCGCCATGCTGAAGTACGCCAACGGCGCCACCGGCGTGATCCAGGCCTCGACCGCTTTCTGGCCCGGCTACACCGAGCGCGTCGAGATCCACGGCGCCCGCGGCACGGCCATCATCTCCGGCGACAAGCTCACCACCTGGGACGTTCAGGATGACCAGGGCGAGCCGGCCCCTGTAGCCCGTGAGGTCGCTTCCGGCGCCTCCGACCCGATGGCCATTTCGCTCGCCCCCTTCGAGCGCCAGTTCCTCGATTTCGGCGAGGCCATTCGCACCGGACGCAAGCCGCTGCTGTCGGGCGAAGAGGGCTACCAGGCGCTGGAAATCGTGCTCGGCATCTACCGTTCCTGCCGCGAAGGGACCAAGGTCACGCTGGGTTGATGTCCTGGGTCACCCTTCGCGTGCCGGCCTCGAGCGCCAACCTGGGCCCGGGCTTCGATGCGCTCGGCCTCGCGCTCGGCATCTACCTCGAGTGCCGCTTCCGCCCCAGCGACCGCCTCGCCATTCGTGTCACCGGGCGTGACGCCGAGACCATCCCTACCGGGCCCGAGAACCTGATCTGGCAGACCGCTCAGGCCGTCGCCGGCGACGTCCGCGAGACCCTCCCTCCGATCGAGCTCGAGATCCGCAATCACATCCCCATCGGCAAGGGCCTCGGCTCCAGCGCCGCCGCGCTGACCGCCGGCGTCGTCATCGCCGACCGCATGCTCGGCCTGGAGTGGAAGCGCCCGCGCATCCTCGATGAGGCCGCCCGCATCGAGGGCCACCCCGATAACGTCGCCGCCTGTGTGCTCGGCTCCGTCGTCGCCAGCGCCATCGACTCCGGCGGAGTGGTGCGCGTCGTCCGCCTGGAGATGCCGCCGCGGTTCGGTGTGGCCGTGGTGGTCCCGGACTTCGATCTGCCTACCAGCAAGGCGCGCGCCGTCCTCCCCGACGCCTACTCGCGCCAGGACGCCATCTTCAACGTGCAGCGCGCCGCCCTGCTCATCGCCGCGCTGGCCGCCGGCAGCGTTTCGGCCTTCCCCACCGCGCTGGAAGACCGCTTCCACCAGCCTTACCGCGCCGCGCTGGTGCCCGGCCTGGAGGAGAGCCTCGCGCTGCGCGCCCCCGGCCTGCTCGGCTGCGCCTTGAGCGGGGCCGGTCCCTCGATCCTGGTCTTTTACGAGCGCGGCAGCGAGCAGGTCTGCGACCTCATCCGCCAGGTCTTCGCCCTCCACGGGCGCCGGTCTGAGATCCTGTGGACCGAGGTGGCCGCCTCGGGCTATGAACTGAGGGAGTAGGCAGGCCGGATGCCGGACCGTCGGTCACAGCAGCCCGGTCAACCAGTGCATGAGGTTCAGGAGAAATTGCGCGTTGTCTCGCGCGTCAGGGTGGTTCATGCCCATCGGCGACTTCTCGGCGCCAGCAACTTGCGCCGAGAACATCGCCGCCTCGCCGAACGCCGCCAGCCTGCCCCGTCCGAATCTCGTCACTGCCCCCTGGAACGAGCCACCCACCGGCGTCACGGCCCACTCCTCCCACTTCTGTTTGGGCGCCGTCGGTGTTCTGGAAACGGCCGTCGGGCTCAATATGAGCAGCCCTTCCACTTTCTGGTCTGCGCGGAATGCGGAACCAGTAAAGGTGGCCACCTGGCTGACGCGCTCCTCCAGTGTCCTGCCTTCGGTGATCGGATGCCTGCTCAGCGAACCGTCTTCGATGCGGAACTTCAGAGGTCCCCGTTGCGAGCCATCGACGACGTATCCGTTCTGCCAGCGCAGGCCGAACGCCGCGGCCAGGTCCGCGGCCGCCCCGGCGAACGGCTGATGGTCCGCGATCAGCAGCAGCGACCCGCGCCCTTTGACCCAGTCGCGCACGGCGGCGATTTCATCCCCGCTGAACGCGGAGGGGTTCGGCAGCGACCAGTCCTTCTGGTTCCTTTCATGCAATGCGTTCGAGATGACCAGAATCCGCACCCCCGCAAGTAGCTTCGGCGTGAACTTCGAGGTCAGCGGACGCACCACGTATCCATCGCGCCGCAGAAGCTCTGCGAAAGGCTGATAACGGCCGCCGGTGGTGTGGAAGTTATAATGCCCCTCATCGACTCCCACCACCGGGCCCTGGCCCTCCGCGTAGGCCGGCTTCCGGATTGGCGGCCGGAACGATGTATCCGCCACCTGCTGCGCGGTCATTACCCCGGCGATGCCAGCCAACACCACCGCGCACAGCGCGACTTGCCGACTCCAGATCATTGTGGACACCTCCCTCACCAGCGGACCTTATAATGACATCACATGCAAGCCTCACGTGACTATCTTGAGAGAATCGGCCTTCCAGGCCGCGATCCCGCCGAAGTCCCCGCCTCGGCCAGGCGCTTCCCTGACGGCGGCCAGTACCGCATCGAGATCCCCTCGACTGAAGGCCCGAAGTCGCTGGCGGCGGTGCTGGAGGAGGCCCAAGCCCGCGGGGTCCCGGTCCACCGCGTCAGCCAGGGCAGCGGCATCATGCTGCTCACCGACGAGGAGATCGCCGAAATGTGCGCGCTTGGCCTCCGCGCCGGCATCGAGGTCAACCTGTTCATTGGCCCCCGCGCCACCTTCGACCCCGGCGCCCAGGTCTATTCGGGCGCCGGCAAGACCCTCGGCCTGAGCCTGCGCGGCGCCGACCAGCTCGTCTACGCTATCGAGGATACCAGGCGCGCCGTCCGCCTCGGCATCCGCAGCATCCTGGTCTCCGACCTCGGCATCCTGCAAATTCTGGCGAAGATGCGCGCCGATGGCGAGCTGCCCGCCGGGCTGATCCTCAAGACCTCGGTGATGATGGCGCCCTCCAATCCCGCCAGTGCCCGCATCCTGGAAGACCTTGGCGCCAGCACCATCAACATTCCCTCCGACCTCAGCCTCTCCCAGATCGCGGCCATCCGCGCTGCCCTGAGCGTGCCGATCGACTTCTACGTCGAGGCGCCCGATAACATCGGCGGCTTCATCCGTTACTACGAGATCCCGGACCTGATCCGCGTCGCCGCCCCCATTTACCTTAAGTTCGGCCTCCGCAATGCACCCGATGTCTACCCCAGCGGCACTCACCTGGAGAACACCGTGGTGGCGCTCTCCCGCGAGCGCGTCCGCCGCGCCGCGATCGCCTGCGACATCATCCGCCGCTACTGCCCCGAAGCAGTCATCTCCCCCCGCCCTTTGTAACCACCGCACCCGCCCGAATACGCGTTCCGCCGCCGCGATATCGTGCTATCATTGTGTTGGAGCGTATCCTGGTCCGGCTGGCCTTCAAATATTTGATCCAACAGCCAAATATTGGGGGTCCGACTCGAAGTTGGCGCTGGTGAGCAAGCTCTGGGCCCGACCGGGTCGCGGAGAAGCCTGAAGGCGTCCGGGGGACTCCCGGCCCGTGTACAAAACAGGGGTCAATGACGGAGCCCGGCCGTTCAAGCGGTGCGCTCCTTTTTCTCTTCCGATGAACCTGCTCTTTATTGGGGATATCTTTGCTTCCCCGGGCCGCCGCGCCGTCGCCGAGTTGCTGCCGGAGATCGTCTCGGCCGAGCGCATTGACCTCACCGTGGCCAACGTCGAGAACGCCGCCGGCGGTTTCGGGCTGACGCCGCTGGTCGCCCAGGAGCTGTTTTCCATGGGCGTGGACGTGCTTACCTCCGGCAACCACGTTTGGGACAAGCGCGAGCTGCACGAGTACCTGGACCGCCAGCCGCGGCTGCTGCGGCCGGCCAACTACCCGCCGAAGCTGCCCGGCCAGGGCGTCTACGTGGCCCTGGCCCGCGACGGCGCCGAAGTCGCCATCATCAACCTCCAGGGCCGCGTCCACCTGCCGGCGACCGACTGCCCGTTCCGCAAGGCCGACGAGATCCTCGCCGCCCTGGACCCCGCGATCAAGGTGCGCCTGGTCGATTTTCACGCCGAGCTCACCAGCGAGAAGGTCGCCATGGGCTGGTACCTGGCTGGCCGCGTCTCGGCGGTGATCGGCACCCACACCCACATCGCCACCGCCGACACCCGCATCCTGCCCGGCGGCACCGCCTACCAGACCGACGTCGGCATGACCGGGCCGTATGATTCAGTCATCGGCATGGACAAGGACACCGTGCTGCGCCGCTTCCTCACCGCGACCCCGGTGCGAATGGAAGCGGCCCGCGGTAAAGTAGAACTTCATGCGGTGATCGTCGAGGTGGATAGCGGCACGGGGAAGGCCGTGTCGGCGCGGCGGTTATCGATCGAGCGGACCTGACATGGTCGTGGCAGTCCTCATCGAGACGGGCATCCTGCTCGTGTTCTGCGCCGCCCTGCTCTCGATGCGGCGCACGCTGGGCCCGCGCACCTTTTCCCTCTGGGTGCTCCTGTGCGTGCTGCGCGGCGCCGCGTCGCTGGCAGTGCTCCAACACCTGGCCATCCCCGGCTACCATGTCCTGCTCGTTTACACGCCGGTGCAATTGGCCTTTGCCTTTGGACTGCTGGCCGTCGCTCTCCATCTGGAGGAGCAGAAAGGCCAGGTACAGGCACTGCGCGAGCACCTGGCCACGCGGCTGGAGCGCGATCCGTTGACCGAGCTGGCCAACCGCTCGGCGCTGGACCGCTGGATGGAAGAGGACGGCGAGTTCACCGGCACGGTGGTGGTATGCGACCTTGACGACTTCAAGGCCCTCAACGACCGGCTGGGCCACCTGGTCGGCGACGAGATCCTCCGCGACGTCGGCCAGCTCATCCGCGCCTCGATCCGCCACGAAGACCGTGCCTTCCGCTGGGGCGGCGACGAGTTCGTCATCTGCTTCCACACCCGGGACCGCACGCTCGTCGAGGAGCGGTTGCGCACGCTCGAGCGGCGCCTGCTGCAATTCCGCATCCGCCACCACGGACCGGAGGCCATCCGTATCAGTTGGGGGATGGCTGCGGCCAGCCCCGGCCGCCCGCTGCGCGAAACCGTGGACGAAGCCGACCAACTGATGCTGGAAGGCAAGCGCCAGCGCCGGGCGGCCATGCGCTGACGGTGTGCGCCATGAAGCTCCGCAGCCAGGAGTGGTTCCGCGACCCCGGCTACTACGGCTTCGCCCGCCGCGCCTGGCTGCGCTCGGAAGGTTTCGGCCCCGAGATCTTCGACGGGAAGCCGGTCATCGGCATCGCCAACTCCTGGAGCGAGCTGAACAACTGCAACCTGCACCTGCGCCAGGTGGCTGAGGCGGTCAAGCGCGGCGTCTGGGCGGCCGGCGGGCTGCCGCTGGAGTTCCCCACCATCTCGCTCGGCGAGGTCTTCATGCGCCCCACCGCCATGCTTTACCGCAACCTGATGGCGATGGACGTCGAGGAGTCCATCCGCGCCAACCCGCTCGACGCGGTGGTGCTGCTCGGCGGCTGCGACAAGACCACGCCGGCGCAGCTCATGGGCGCGGCCAGCGCGGACATCCCGGCCATCGTGGTGCCGGGCGGCCCGATGCTGGCCGGCCAGTGGCGCGACCGCCGCCTCGGCGCCGGCACCGACGGCCGCAAGTTGTTCGACCTGTTCCGCACCGGCCGCCTCACCGAGGAGGAGTGGTGCGAGATCGAGGGATCGATCGCCCGCAGCGCCGGCCACTGTACCGTGATGGGCACCGCTTCCACCATGACCAGCCTGGCCGAAGCTCTCGGCATGACCCTGCCCGGCTGCGCTAACATCCCCGCCCCTGATTCGCGCCGGATGGCGATCGCCGCGGCCAGCGGCCGCCGCGCCGTCGAGATGGTCAGCGAAGACCTGTGCCCCTCGCGCATCCTCACGCCCGCGGCCTTCGAGAACGCCATCACGGTGAACATGGCCATCGGGGGCTCGACCAACGCGGTCATTCACCTGGTGGCCATCGCCGGCCGGCTGGGGATTGAGCTGCCGCTCGACCTCTTCGACCGCGTCTCGCGCCGCACGCCCTGGATCGTCAACGTCAAGCCCTCCGGCGAGTACCTGATGGAGGACCTCTTCCACGCCGGCGGCATCCCGGCGGTGATGAAGGAGGTGCTGCCGCTGCTCCACGGCGACTGCCTCACGGTCAACGGACACACCGCCGCTGAAAACGTCGCCCGCGCCGATTGCCTGAACCGCGATGTCATCCGCACCATGGCCGAGCCGCTCAACCTCGAAGGCGGCACGGTGATCCTGTACGGGAATCTCGCTCCCTGCGGCGCGGTGATCAAGCAGACCGCGGCCTCGCCGCACCTGCTGCGGCACCGCGGCCGCGCCTGCGTCTTCGAGAACCACGAGCAGATGCTCGCCGGCATCGACCGCGACGACCTGCCCGTTGACAAGGACACCGTGCTGGTGATGAAGAACTGCGGACCGCGCGGCGGGCCGGGCATGCCCGAGTGGGGCCAGATCCCGATGCCGCGCGCGCTGCTGCGCGAGGGCGTCACCGACATGGTCCGCATCAGCGACGCCCGCATGAGCGGCACCAGCTTCGGAACGGTGGTGCTGCACGTCTCGCCGGAATCGGCCGTGGGCGGCCCGCTGGCCATCGTCCGCACCGGCGACGAGATCCTGCTCGACGTCGGGAACCGCAAGCTGGAGGTTGCGCTCACGGACGAGGAGATCGCGCGCCGGCTCGCCGCCTTCTCTGCCCCTCCCCCGCATTACGAGCGCGGGTACGGCAAGTTGTTTCTCGACCACGTGACCCAGGCTCATCTCGGCTGCGACTTCGACTTCTGCCGGCCGGTTCGCGCCTGACGGTAGAATGATCGGGATGCGCAAGCTGCCCGGCGTCGCCCTGTTCGCCGCGATGATGCTGCTGTTTCTCATCGCCAACCGCGGCGCCTACCAGGGCTACTTCGACGGCGACGCGCTCAACAACCTGAGCTGGACGCAACACGTCCCGTTGGCCGACTTCGCTATCGGCTTCATCTCGCCGCGCTTTTATCCGCACAACTTCAGGCCAGCCGGCCACCTGTACTTCAGCGTGATGGCGCGCCTCGCCGGATTGGATTTCCCCTGGTACGTGGCCACGATGCACGCGCTGCACTTCCTGAACGTCTGGCTGGTGTGGCTGCTGCTGCGACGGCTGGGGCTGGCGCCGCTGGCAGCCGGGAGCGGGGCGCTGTTCTTCGCCTTCCACATCGGCGTCTTCGACGCCTACTGGAAGCCGATGTATGTGTTCGACGTGTTGTGCGCGGCGTTCTCGCTGCTCAGCCTGCTGGCGTACATCGACGGGGGCATTCTGCCGAGCCGCGCGCGTAAGCAAGCGGCCTTACTCGGGAGCCTCCTCTTCTTCTGGCTCGCTTACAAGGCGAAGGAGCCGGCCGTGATGCTCCCGGCGGTGCTGGTTGCGTACGAGTACTGGCTGGGCGAGAAGAACTGGAAGCGGCTCATCCCCTTCTTTGCGGTCTCGCTCTGTTTTGGGTTGCAGGCACTGTGGGCGAGTTCCGGGCGCGAGACCGAGTACGCGCTTCGCTTCGCGCCGGCCGAGGTCTGGAAGACGGCCGCGTTCTACTCATCCAAGGTGTTCCTGCTGCCGTACGCCGGCTTCGCGGTGCTTGCGTTGCCGCTCGTGACGCGCGACCGCCGCGCGTGGCTGGGCCTCGCGGCTTTCTGCCTGCTGCTGGCGCCGATGCTGTTTTTGCCGGGGCGGCTGTTCGGCGCTTACCTGTATCTGCCGCTGGCGGGGCTGGCGGTCGCCTTTGCGGCGCTGGTCGCGGGCCGGCATCCCGCGCTCGTGGCCGGGTTCTTCCTGCTGTGGATCCCGTGGAACTACTCGCAGCTCCGCGTGAACCGGCGCGAGGCGCTCTCGCTGGCCGATGAGAGCCGGCGCTACGTGGCCGGGCTTCACGAGGTGGTCCGGGCCAACCCGCAGGCGCGCGCCTTCATCTACGACGGTGTGCCGGCCGCGCTGCATTCGTGGGGCATCGAGGGCGCGGTGCGCTATCTCTACCGCCGCGGCGACATCGAGTTTTATCCCGCCGAGGGGGTCGATCTTCAGAAGGCGCTCGGCGAGGGCGCGGCGGCAGTCCTGCTGAGCTGGGACCCGGCCCGCCGCGAGCTCTCCGCGTTCTCGCGCCCGCCCGGCGCGCCCGACGCCAGCTACATCACGATGAGCCGCCTGGGGCCCGTCTGGCAGCTTGGGCAAGGTTGGTACGCGGTGACGGGGCACTTCCGCTGGACGCGGCCTTACGCCACCGCACGGCTGCACCGCCCCGCCAGGACCACCGCGTTCGAGCTGGTGGTCAACATGGGGCCGCCGCCCGCGGGCGCGCCGTTGCGCGCCTCGGTCTTCCTGAATGGCCAGGCCCTCGACGCACGCGAACTGGTGCGCGGCTCCGGCTTCCAGACCGTGCGCTGGCCGCTCGCGCCGGGCGCCGAGGGGCCGGTCCGGCTGGAGTTTCGCGCCGAGCCCCCGTTCCTTTCCGACGGCTCGCTCGGCCTGGCCGTCGCCGCCTTTGGCTTTCTCCCTCGCGAGGGTTCATGAAAATCCCCAAGCTCCGCTGGATCATCGCCGGCATGCTGTGCGCCGCGACCATGATCAACTACGCCGACCGGCTGGCGCTGGCGGTGGTCTCGGTCGATCTGCGCCGCGAGTTCGCCATGACCGAGCAGGACTACTCGCACATCGTGACGGTGTTCATGGTCGCCTACGCCATCATGTACGCCGGCTCGGGCTACGTGGTGGACCGGCTGGGCACGCGGCGCGGCTTCGCCGTGTTCATCTCTAGCTGGTCGATCTCCCAGATGCTGCACGGGCTGGTGCGCGGCAAGTGGTCGCTGGCGGCCTGCCGGTTCGCGCTCGGCCTCTCGGAGCCCGGCAACTGGCCGGCGGCGGCCAAGGCGGTGGGCGAATGGTTCCCGCCGGCGCAGCGCGCCCTCGGGGTGGGCATCTTCAACGCCGGCTCGTCGCTCGGCTCGGCGATCGCGAACCCGACGGTGGCCTTCCTGACGCTGCACTTCGGCTGGCGCTTCGCGTTCGTGTCCACCGGCGGTGTTGGACTGGTGTGGCTCACGCTCTGGCTGATCCTCTACCAGCCGCCGCACCGCAACCGCTGGCTGCGCGCCGCCGAGTACGACGAGTTGAAGCGGCAACTGCCGCCGCCTGAGGAAGCGGCCCCGGCGCGCGCCGGCGTGGATTGGCGCAAGGTGGTCCGCATGCGCGGCTGCTATTCGCTGATCCTGGCGCGCTTCTTCACCGACCCGGTGATCTACTTCGTGATCTTCTGGCTGCCGGAGTACCTGCGGCGCGAGCGCGGCTTCGACCTGGCGATGGTGGGCCAGTACGCCTGGGTGCCGTACATCTTCGGCGACATCGGCTACCCGCTGGGCGGCTGGCTCTCCGGCTACCTCATACGGCGCGGCTGGACGCTGGCGCGGGCGCGCAAGTTCGTGATGTTCGTGGGGGCTGCCTTTCTGCCTTCGGCGATTCTGGCGCCGTTCGTGCCCGAGGCCTGGATGGCGATCGCCGCCACCTCCTGCGTGGTCTTCGGGCACGCCTTCTGGGTGGCCAACCTCCAGGCGCTGCCCATTGACCTGTTCCGCGGCGGCGAGATCGGCACCGCCACCGGCTTTTCCGGCACCGGCGGGGCGATCGGCGGCGCGCTGGCCGCGCTCGGCACCGGCTGGGTGGTGCAGCACTTCTCTTACACGCCGATCTTCCTGCTGGCCGGGCTGATGCACCCGCTCTCGGCCGTGCTGATCTACTGGCTGCTGCCGGAGCGGGAGTTCAGCAAGGCCGGCTGAGCACAGGCAACCGCCGCACTTCCTCAACGAAGGCGCCCACGGCGGCCTCTGGTCAGACTCCCCGCTCGCTACCGGTTTGGGCTCATCAAGACGGCAAAGCCCTCCTGAGAGAAGTGCCGGTCATTGGTAAGCACGGCCGAGATGGAGCGTTCCCGCATCCGGTCCATCGAGATGCAGTCCGTCATGCTGTAGTCTTTGTCGCGACGCGCTTCGTACAGCGCCAGCCCGCGCAGGAAAGATTCGCGCGACTGCGCGATCACTTCGACCCCGGGATGGGCCATAAGCGCGCGCACCATTCTGACTGCCTGCTCTCTGGCGCGCTGTCCCCCGCCAGAAAGCGCGGTCAGAAACTCGATCAACACCTCATCTGTCGTGACCAGGCGTATCGCACCCACCAGTTGCCGCGCCCGGTTTGCGGAGGCCGCCCATGGATCCTCAGGCCGGACGGTGGCAATCCAATAGACCGTATCCGCAAAAACCGTCGTCACCTTCTCGGGGTTCCGTAGAGATAGTGGTCCAGGTGGTCAGTCAGGTCGGCAGGCAAACGGTCCCATTCTTCCCGAGGGATTCCTGCCGCCAGTTCTTTCAGGATCTCTTCGATGGGGCGCTCCACGGGGGACTCGTTCGACTCGGAAGGAGGTTCTCCACATAGATCCCCAAGGACTTTCCTGGCGGTCTCCACCCGACCCGCAGGCAGGCGCTCTACAAGCTGGTGCAGCTCTTCTTTCCCGCTCACGGCAATCCTCCTGGTCCGCACACCAGCCTAGCACGTTCGCGCACGCGGCGTCCTCGGCCGGTTGACGGACGTGACCAGAAGTGACTATCATATAGTCATGAGAAAAGTCCGCATCGCCGAACTGAAGAGCCGGCTGAGCGAGCACTTGCGCGCGGTCAAACAGGGCCAGACCATCACGGTCCTCGAGCGGGATTCCCCGATTGCCCGGATCACCCCCCTGGAATCCAGGCGCTCCCCGCTTGTGATCCGGCCACGATCCGCCCGCGCTGCGGCGCTGGCCGACATCCGTCTGCCCGCCCCCTTGAAGCTGAAGACGGACATCCTGGCCCTGCTGGCCCAGGAACGGGGCGAGCGATGATTGCCTACGTTGACTCCTCGGTGATCCTGCGCGTGCTGCTTGGGCAACCAGGGGGACTGGCCGAGTGGAGGCGGATACGCCGCGGGATTGCGAGTGCCCTCGTCGAAGTCGAATGCCTCAGGACCTTGGACCGGCTGCGGATCGTGGAGGGCATTTCCGAGGCGGACATCGCGCTGCGGCGGGAGGCCGTCTACCGGATCATGGGGGCCCTCGAAGTGGTCGAACCGTCCCGGATCATTCTGAATCGGGCGGCCCAGCCTCTGCCCACGACGCTGGGGACGCTGGACGCCATTCATCTGGCCACGGCTCTCGTCTGGCGCGAGCATTCGGGCGAGGAGCCGCTGCTGGCGACCCATGACCCGGCGCTGGGCGTGGCCGCACGCTCGGTCGGCTTGACGGTCATCGGCTGCTGAGGCGCGGGACTACCTGTTTGGCCCCGCCGCCGCCGGCAGAAAGTTCTCCAGCGCCCAGACCTGCCTCCGCTGCTCCGACTTCACCGTGGCCAGTTGTCTGCCGTCGGCGCTCATCGAGGCGCCGCGGTAGTTGTAGTTACCCGCCAGCCGCCGGTGCCTGCGGCGGTCAGAAATACGTCAGGTTTCTGTCATCCCGTGGTTTTCATCCGCGTTCATCCGCGTTCATCCGCGGCTGACAATGCCCAGCCCGCAGGGCACTCACCCCCGCGTGAACGCCAGGGCGCCGAAGCTGACCGCGCTGTGCTCGTCGATGTTCCACTGCTGGTAGCGGATCAGGCTCCCGCGGGCGTCGGGCAGCGCCTTGAGGAAAGTGTAGAAGGCCGAGGAGCCGCACCATTTCAGGTCGTCCTTGTTCTCCTGGACGAGCTTCCAGAAGCCGTCGGCGTCGCCGGCGGTAATGCAGGCGATGCGCTGGCGGTCGGTCCTGGCGACGGCGCTCATCTGCCCCTCCTCCGCGCGGACGCTGAACGGATCGCCGTAGCGGCGGCCCATGTGGGACATATCCACTCCCAGCACCCAGAACAGCCGCTCCCCTTCCCGCGCGGCCAGCTCGCCGAGGGCCTCAATAAAGCGCGCGACTTGCGGGTTCTCTTCCGGGCGCCCGCCCTGAGCGATGCTGAGCGCATACGAGCCGCAGAGAATGGGCAGAATCCGGATGTCCGGGCCGAACACGTGCTGAAGGAAGACCACCTGGAACTCGATGGAGTGCTCGATGGCGTGGCAGTAGTCTTCCATGTTGACGGCGCCCGGCGCCGCGCCGGCCAGCCAGTCCACCAGCGCCTGCTCGGTCCGGGCTTCACCCAGCGGCGTCAGGAACGGCTTGCGAGTGAGGCCGCAGCGCTCCGGCTCGCCAAAGTGGGAAGTGCCCAGAATCACGAAAACACGATCGCGGTACCGCGGCCCCAGCGCGCCGTAGGCGTCGCGGTAGGACGCCCAGCCGCCGTCGGGGCAGATGTGGGGCGCGGCGATCCCGGCGAGCGAATCCGAGCTCGGCATGGCGCCGTCCAGGCACTGCGCCAAGGCGGAGCGCAGCAGTTCCGGCTCCTCGGGATAGGCGGAGCCGGCGTGGGAGGCCAGGCGCTGGGGCGCTTCCGCGAACGCCTTGTGCCGTTCATCCCGCAGCTTGGCGAAGGCTTCGTCTTCCAGGAAGCCGGCCTGGCTGAGGGTATCGAGCATGTTGTCCACCAGCTCGCCGACCCGCAGGTCGCCGGTGAGGGAGACCAGGGCCGCGCGCAGATCGAGGTCGGTTTGCTGGCCGTCGAAGGCCTCCAGGCAGGGCGCCAGCGCCGGCGGGATGATCAACGTCGTGTCCGAATACCGGAGGGAATCGCGGATCAGCAGTCCGGGCCGATCCTCCACCGGCGAAGGCATCAGGTCCAGGTTGGTCCGTAGTCGCGGGAGCAGGCGCGCCATCCATTCCATTATGGCAGCCCGGCGCGCGCCGGCTTTACGGCCCGCCCGGGTTGATCTCGTCCTTTTTCTCTTCCTTCGCCTTCGGCGCCTTGGGGGTCACGAAGTCCGGCTTCGGATCGCCCCACAAGTAGTGATTGAACCACTCCAGGTTGTGCTGCCCCACGGCGCGCGCCTCCTTCGGCTTATTGACGCCGTGGCCGAAGCCCTTGTAGACGATCATCTCAACTGGCACGCCGCGGTCTTCCAGCCCCTGCCGCAGCTCGTAAGCATTGGGAATGGGCACGCGCCGGTCGAGCTCGCCATGCTGAATCAGTACCGGCGTCCGCGCCTGCTTGATGTAGGACATGGGCGAGGTCTTGCGGTATATCTCCGGATCGTCCACCGGATCGTCGCCCAGGTAGTGAATGGTGAACGGCGTGATGTCGGTGTTGTAGTAGTAGGTCGCCCAGTTCGAGATGCCGGCCCCCACCGAGATGGCTGCGAACTTGTTCGACCTGGTTGCCAGGAACGCCGAGATGTAGCCACCCTGGCTCCAGCCCATCACGCCCACGCGCTTCGGATCCACCCAGCCCTTGGCGATCAAGTAGTCCACGCCGCTCTCCACGTCCCAGGCATCGCCCACCCCGAGGTTGCGGACATTCAACTTCCGGAACTTCTCCCCGTAGCCGCCGCTGCCGCGGTAATTCACCCGCAGAATCAGTGCGCCGCGGGCGGCCCAGATGTCCACCGGATAGGCGGAACCGTGGACCGGCTGCGGCGAATCCACGGCCGCGGGCCCGCCGTGGATGACACATAGCAGCGGGTACTTTTTCGCGGGGTCGAAATCCGCAGGCTTCCCCAGCACGCCTTCGATCCGCACGCCGTCCTTGCTGGGCCACGAGATGACTTCCTCGCGCGGCAGCGTCCAGTCGCGGATGGCGGCGCTGAAGTTAGTGAGCCGGCGCGGAGCGAACGGGTCCACCGCGGAGACGTGAACGTCGCCCAGTTCTGCGGCGCTTCTGAGGGTGAAGGCCATCTGCTTACCGTCTTGCGTGAAGGACGCGCCAAAGCCGAACTGGAGAGAATCCGGGGCTGTGATGCGCCTGATGCGGCCGCTCGTCGGGTCACTGCGGAACAGGTGTGTCGCGGTTCTCTGTATCGCCGAAAAGTAGATGCCGTCCTGCTTCCAGGCGGTTAGGTAGGGGTCCTCGTCGAAGCTGTCCGTAAGTGACTTAGGTGTTCCGCCTTGGGCTGCCACGATGGCGATGCGGTGGTTCGTGTAGAACCACTCGGCGCTGCCCATGGTCGAAGAGAAGGCGACCCATTTCCCGTCGTGCGACCATTCCGGAGACTCGTCTGGCCCGGGCTGGCTGACGAGCTTCTTCACCGCGTCGCCCGCCAGCGTCAGCATGTAGATGTCGGCGGTGTCCCAGCGTACGAGATCCGGATTGGCCGTTGCTGAAAAGGCGATCTCGGCGCCGTCCGGCGACCAGGAGAACGAGCCCACCGAGAAATCCTGACCCGTGGTGCGCTGCTTGCCCTCCACGGGCGCTTTCATGGCCTCGGCGACGTCGATGGTCCACAGGTGCGAGTACGAGTAGTCTCTGCGAACCACCTGGAAGTCGCCCAGGTGGCCCTTGCGGTCCTTGAGAATCGGCGGTTCCTTCTCCGGCGCGCTGAAGGCGATCTGCTGGCCGTCCGGCGACCAGGCGAAGCTGCCCACGGCCGTAGCGGCTTTGGTCAACTGTAGGGCTTCCCCGCCGTCGGGACGGATAGCAAAAAGCTGGTTCTTGCCGCCCTCACGATCGCTGGTGAAGGCCAGCCACTGGCTGTCCGGGGACCAGCGCGGCGCGCCCGCCGACTTCTTCCCACGGGTCAACTGCCAGGAGCGCCCGCCGGCGGTCTCCACCACCCAGATCTGGGTGACGAAGGCGTCCTGGTCGAAGTCAGCTTCGCTGACGGTGTACGCAACGTACTTGCCGTCCGGCGAGATCCGCACAGCCCCGGGCGCGGTGAGCTTGAGCAAGTCATCGATGGTGGGCACGCGCGCGGCCGGCGCCACGGCAAGCATCCAAAGTAGGGGCCACATCGCTCAAATATACACCCCTGTTCGTGGGGTCAGGCTTTCAGCCTGCCGCCGGGCTTCGGCCCGGCCCTGGAGTTTGTACCATTTTGCGGCAGGTCACGGTGGGGCAGACGATCGTTTTTTGTCGTCTGCCCTCAGCCGGGCGCTCGAGCAGGGCCACTCCTGCTCGGCTTCCACCAGCTTCGCTTGGACCGGGTTGCCCTCCACGTAACCAATCAGTTCCTGAAGCTCTCCCTCCGAGTTAACCCAATGATCGAACGACTCGTCTTGGCAGAACGGCTTTCCCGTACGCCCAAGGATCCGGTTGGCCACCCGGCTGGTTCGCCCCTTCAACCACCGCATGACGTCGGGCAACGCGATCCGGGCCGGAGTGAAAACGCTCGCGTGGCTCGTCTCGCGGAAGAAACCGAATGTGGCCCGCCTTCTCGGCGGCGCCCATGTCCGGGCTGGGTGCCGGTATGGATCCAGCCAGGCGCCAAGTCACGAAGACGGCGGCCTGGTCCGGAATCCAGTGAGGCAACCGTCTCCGGTAGAAGAGCACAAAGGCGGTGGCGAAGGGTGGCAGACCACACAAAACGATGGTCTGCCCCACTCCTGCCCACAGAAATAGTGGCCTGCCGTGCGGGAACTTCTCTCAAAATGTACAACTCCAGCGCCGGGCTTCCGCCCGGCCGCGCTGGATGCGGTGCTTAGCCGGCCCCCGCCGCCCGCCCGACGGTTTCTTCCAGCACCCTGCGCGTCCAGGCGAGGCTGCGCTCCAGCAGCGGCCCGCCTTGGGCGTCGCACTCCAGGCTCAGGGCGCCAGTGAATCCCGTGCTGACGAGGATCTCAATGCACTTGCGGATGTTGTCCGCGTTGACGCCTTCCCCGATCGCCGCGGAACTCATTGCGATACCGGTCAACTGACCTTTCATGGCGGCCGCCAGCTCGGGGCTCACGTCCTTGATGTGGATATGGTTCACCCACTTGCGGAACTGCTCAAGGTACTCGACCGGGTCGCGCCCGGCGATGTAGGTGTTGCCCGTATCCATGTTCATGCCGAAGCACGGCGAATCGAAGAAACCCAGGATCTCCGCCATCAGTTCCGGCTTGGTGGTGCAGTACCCGTGCGGCTCCACGTTGATGATGATGCCGTGGGCCTCGGCGACCGGCACAATCATGCCATACACCCGCTTCAGATGATCCAGGACCTCGCGGTCCGTCATGCCCGCGGGCTTGTGCTTGTCGTCGGTGGTATCGACCCGCGGACAGCCGGCCATCTTGGCCCAGCGGATGGTGTGCAGCACGTACTCGACCCCCAGCGTGGCGCCTTCCGGAAGCGACATCGGGAAGGCTGCGTCGATTTCCGAGAGCTGCACGCCATAACTGTCCATCTTGCGGCGCAGCAGCACGGGATCTTCGTACAGGGCGATGTGAGGCCAGTACCCGAGCGAGTGCAGCATGTAGACCCCGTCGATGGCCGCGCATTCGATCAAGTGCAGGTCATGGTCGCGGGCCCATTGCAGGCACTGCTCGAAATTCCAATTGCAGGTGTTGAAAGCATCCGTGTGAAAACCGATGCCGATCATAGTCGTTCCTCCCATCTCAAAGAGTCAGCCTCGCCTCCAGCTTCGCGTTCAAATCCAGTATCTCGTCCCAAGTCGCGGTGCCGCCGCGGTAGGCGGCCGTGCGGCCCAGGATGCACGTCAGGTTGCTCTCCACGCTCTCGCGCCCGTTGTTGATGTAGTTGCCGGTGCGAACGCTCTCCATGAACCGCTTCACGTTGGCGATGGCGCCGGAATCGAAGGTGTCGTCCCGGTCCGCGCCCTTCCACGGCTTGGCGCCGGAGATGGCCACGTACCCGTCGTAGCGCGGGTCGACGCCGAAGCGCTTGCCAAGCCCGTAGTGCGAATCCACGGTACCCTCTGAGCCGTAGACGCGCGCGCAGATGTCGTAAAACCCCTGGGCGAACTGTACGGAGCTGAAATCCACCACCACGTCGTTGGGGTACCAGAAGGCGACCACGAAGTAGTCCCAGCAATCGCCGTACTTCATCCGGACCCTGCGCCCCCCGCTGCCGCGCGCCTTCACCGGATGGCCTTCGAGCAGCCAGTTGCCCATATCGATGGCGTGGATGTTCTGCTCGACGATGATGTCGCCCGAAAGCACCCGGTCGCGCGGCCACAAGCGCAGGCGCGCCTCGTTGCGCGACCAGCCCGGGCGCGGCGTGGGATCGCCGCCGGACCCGTGATAGAAGACGTGGCCGAGCACGGGCACGCCGATGTCGCCACGATGCACCCGCCTGGCCGCCTCCTGGAACACCGGCTGGGCGCGCGTCTGAAAATCCACCAGGAAGCTGACCTTGCCCTGCGCCTTTTCCGCGCTTTCGAGGATGCTGCGGCACCCGGGCACGTCCACGGCCAGCGGTTTGGCCACGAACACGTGCTTGCCGGCCGCCACGGCCGCGGCCACCTGCTCGGGGTGGAAGTACGGCGGGGTCTCGATCACCACCGCGTCCAGCTTGGAAGCGACCAGTTCACGGTATGCCTCCAGCCCGCGGTACAGGCGCGACGAGTCAACCCCGAACTTGGCCTTCCCGGTCTCGAGCCGGTCGAGGAAGGCGTCGGCCAGGGCGACCACACGCGCGCCCGCCAGCTCCACGAAGAAGTTGCCGATCCAGTTGCCCCGGCCGCCGATTCCGACAATCCCGATCTCGACGGCTGAGTTGGCCTGGGTGCCGAAGACCGTTTCCGGCTTGACGATCAGGAGGCCCGCCGCGGCGGCGGAGGACCCCAGAAAAGTGCGGCGCTGCTGCTTGTCGTGTTCCGGCATGACCACTCCCGCTGTTATTATCCGCCAGCGCGCGGTGTCAAGACAGTCCTCCGTTTGGGGTGCGCTATTCGAGCCAATCTGAGCGCAGCCTGTATTTAGAGCTGCTGGCCAGTTGTGGGGCGGACCCCCTGGTCCGCAGGCGACCCCCTGGTCGCCCACCGGGCGCTCGACCAACGGTACTCGCTGGCGTGGCTGGTCAACCCTGCGCGCACGGGGTTCTCCTCGATGTACCTCCGAATCCTGTCGAATTCCTGGTCATTCCGCACCACGTGGTCATAGCTCTCTTCCTGCCAAAAGGGCCTCCCGGTCAACGCCAACATCGCGTTGGCTCGCTTGGCGGTGATGCCTTTCAATGACTTCGTCAGTTTGGGCAATGCCACGGCGGGAGTCACCGGCAAATGAACGTGGTTTGGCATGACCACGAAGGCGTGCAAGGCATAATGCCCGAGGGTGTGGGCGTTGTACTGGATGGCTTCTACGACCAGCTCAGCAACGGCTGGTTGGCGGAGGTAGAACGGACCCGTGCGAGCCTCATCCAGCAGGCGGTCCAGTGCGACAAAAGCTTGTCCGGAGGAGAGCACCCCCGCTGGGAACGGCCGGTGCGGGGGCACACTGCCGTGGAGCCGCCACGTGAGAAAAACCGGCCGTTCCGTGGTGTAGAGGTGCGGAAGCCGACGCCGGTGAAGCATCTGCCAGAATAGTGTCCAAGCCACTGCGGAATTCTCAACGGAGCGGAAGCCGACCGGGCCGACCGGGGGGTCGGCTGCGGACCAGGGGGTCCGCCCCACGAAGTCACCGGAGATTACAGTCACTTTTGTGTCGCGCACCCCTCCGTTTGCCCCACCACGGACGGCTGCACGGGGCTACAATACTTAATGATGCGAGCGACCATTCTCGCCGTCGCGGTCTGTCTGGTGGCCGCGTATTTTGCCGGCTCCGGCAAACAGGCGCAGCGTGCCGGGTATGAGAGCCCGGCTCGCTTCCAATCCGAGGAGGAGTCGCGGCAGCGCGCCCGGCAAGTGGGTGCGGGCGAGGTCTCCTACAGTGGGCCGGCCGAAGTCGAAGTGGACAAGCACGCGGAGCTGGCCCTGCGGTTCTCAGTTGGCAAAGCCGGCATGAAGACCGGCGGCGGCATCCGGCTGGCTACGGCGCACGGCATGGGCGTCGAATGGGGCGGTTGGGCGCTCCAGACGCAATCACCCGCAGCGGAAAACTACCTGACGTACCGGGCGTCCACCGGCGCGGCGCTGAAGTGGACAGCATACAAGACTCTGGCCAATCCGCTGTTCGCCCGCTATTTCCCGTGGCAGTTCATCAATGAGTTCACCCTGGCTGGCGAGGCCCTCAAACCGGGGGACTTCATCGAGATCAAGCTGGGCGACCGCAGCGGCGGCTCTCCGGGAGTCCGGATGCAGCGCTGGGACGAGAGCGCCTTCGAGCTGCGTTTCTACGCGGACCCGTTCGGCGCCGGCGAGCACCTGCTGTTGCCGAAGAACCCCACGCTGAAGATCACCGGCGGCCCGGCCAGGGAACTCCAGGTGATCGCGCCGTCGGACTGGCAAGCCGGCAAGCCCGGCTGGGTCAACGTCTGGGTGGACGACGGCTACGGCAATCCGGCCGCGGGTTACCGCGGCACGGTCGCGTTCCGCGCGGAGGGCGACGGCGCCTCGCTGCCCGGCGCTTACACCTTCCAGGCCGCCGACCAGGGCGCGCACCGGTTCGCAGGGATTGCCTTCGCCCGCCCGGGCGTGTACCGCGTGCGCGTATCCGACGACAAAGCGAAACTCTCGGCCGAAAGCAACGCCATCGTGGTGCGGGCGAATCTGCCCAAGGAGAGGCTCTACTGGGGCGATATCCACACCCACACCATGTACTCGGACGGCCGCGGCTCGCCGGCCGAGACTTACGAGTTCGGCAAGCGCATCTCGGCGCTGGACTTCTGCGCCGTCAGCGATCACGACTTCATCACCACCGACCGGATGTGGCAGGAGATCAAGGAGGTCACCGCGCGGTACAACCAGCCGGGCCGCTACGTCACCTTCCTGGCCTACGAGTGGAGCGGCGCGTCGGAAGTGGGCGGGGACCACAACGTATACACGTCCGATCCGGATATGCCGCTGATCCGCTGCTACTGGTGGTACAATTACGACAACCTGCGGATGTACCATGGGCCGAACAAGGGCGCCAATCACGTCGAGGACCTGTTCCGCATGTTAGGCGAGCGGTTCCGCAACGAGAACCTGCTGGTCATCCCGCATTACGGCGGCAGGCCGGGCAACCCCGCCTGGCACAACCCCAAGCTGCAGCGAGCGATCGAGATCTTCTCCGACCACCGCCGTTCCGAAGACTGGGCGACGGGCTTCCTGAAGCAGGGTTACCGCCTCGGCATCATGGCCTCCACCGACAATCACGCCGGCAACGCCGGCTACGGAGTGAGGCGGCAGGAGCGGATGGTGGGACAAGAGGGCGAGGTTTTTTCGCGGCGCAGCCCGGCGGAGCGGGGCACCTCGCTGGTGGCCGCCTATGCCCCGGAGTTGACGCGCGAGGCCGTGTTCCAGGCAATTTACCACCGTCGAACGTATGCGACCACCGGATCGCGCATCATCCTGCGCTTCGAGGTCAGCGGCCTGCCCATGGGCTCGGAAGGCCGTGTCCAGGGGCCGCCTCGCATTGTGGCCGAGGCCGAGGGTGCCGCGCCGGTCAAGCTCCTCCGCATCGTCAAGAACGGGGTGGTGATCCACTCCATCGCGCCGGCCTCCCGGTCGGCGCGCATCGAATACACCGACACTTCGGGCGACTACGAGAACAAGTTCTATTACATCGATCTCGTCCAGGAAGATGGCGAGAAGGCCATTTCGAGTCCGGTCTGGATCAACACCGGCCGGACGAGCTGATGCCGGCCCCGCGCCGGCATCGAAAGGAGGTGTTCACATGTCACGTTGGTTCTTGGTTTTCGTCAACCTCCTGGCCGGCACGGCCTGGGGGCAAACCATCACCGGTTCCATCGTCGGGTCCGTCAAGGACCCCAGCAACCTCGCCGTGGCCAATGCCGAGGTGACCCTCACGCACGCCGGCACCGCAGCGGAACGCCGCGCCGCCACCAACGAGCGGGGCGATTTCGTGTTCAGCAGCCTGCAGCCGGGGGAGTACAACATCACGGTCAAGCTCGCCGGCTTCAAGACGGCCGAGCAGCGCAGTGTAACTTTGACCGCGTCGCAGGTGCTGCCAGTCGGGGATATCGTCCTCGAAGTCGGCGCGGTGACCGAGTCCGTCACGGTGTCGGCGCAGGCCGCCGTGGTCCAGACCGCCAGCTCCGAGCGGGCGGGGGTCGTCACCAGCAGCCAGGTGGACGGCCTGCTCATCCGCGGCCGCAACGTCATGTCGCTCCTGCAGCTTCTGCCCGGTGTCGTGGACTTGCAGGTGACCGAGCAGATCAGCCGCAACTGGAACTTGCGGGTGCTCGGAAATCGCGCTAACACGAGCAACCTCACGCTGGACGGAATGGCGCTGACGGCCATCGGGAACCAGCAGAGCACCATGCTCACCGTCAGCCAGGACGCCATCGCCGAAGTGAAGATCCTGATCTCCAACTACCAGGCCGAATACGGGCGCATGTCCGGCGCCAACATCCTGCTCGTCTCCAAATCGGGCACGCGCGAGTTTCACGGCCTCGGCTCGTACTTCAAGCGGCACGAGCAGTTCAACGCAAACAATTTCTTCAGCAACCGCACGATCGTGGCCGGCCGCAGCGTGCCCAAGCCGCGCTACCGTTTCAATACCTGGAACTACAATGTCGGCGGCCCGGTGTACGTCCCCAAGAGGTTCAATCGGAACCGCGACAAGCTCTTCTTTTTCTGGTCACAGGAATACTGGCCCTCCAAAATCCCACAGCCGGTGGGGCAACTGACGGTTCCCACGGAGCTGGAACGGGCGGGCGATTTCTCCCAGTCGCTCGATCTCAACGGACGGCTGATCCCGGTGACCGATCCGTCCAACGGCCAGCCGTTCGCGGGGAACAGGATTCCCGCGGGCCGGATCGACCGCAACGGCCAGGCGCTGCTCAAATTCCTCCCGGCGGCCAATTTCTTCGACCGCAACGTCTCGGCCGGCCGCTACAACTACGTTTTCCAGACCGAGACGGACAACCCGCAGCGCATGGAGACGTTGAAGCTGGACTACAACCTCAGCTCCAGCAACCTGTTCTCGTTTAATTTCTCCATGCAGACGCTGATCGAGACCGGTTACCAGGGGATTTCGACCACCATGGCGCCCTGGCCGGAGATGGTCAAGACGTTCGATTTGCGGTCCAAAGTCTGGGTCCTTCGGTATCAGCGGATTCTTTCTCCGACCCTGATCAACGAGTTCAGCGCAGGCTTCGCCTATCGTCCCTCCCTGGACATATTCACCGCCGACCAACTGCGCCGGATGCAACGGGACACGATCGGCTTCGCGGTCGGCCAGTTCAACCCCGAGGGCAATCCATGGAACATCGTTCCCAACGCGACATTCGGCGGGGTTCAGAACCCGGCCAACATCAACTCGGAAAACCGCTTCCCGTTCGTGGCCATCGACTCTATCAGCACCATCACCGACAACGTCACCAAGACCACCGGCTCCCACACGGTGAAAGCCGGAATCTACGCCGATCTGTTCCTGACGAACCGCCGCGGCAACGGAACGTACAACGGCGCCTTCGACTTCGGACGAAACGTTAACAATCCGCTCGAAACCGGCTACGCTTACTCCAACGCAATCCTGGGCGTGTTTAACTCCTACTCGGAGACTTCCTGGCGGCCGTACTATCACGCCATCATGCAGAACATCGAATGGTTCATCCAGGATAACTGGAAGGTGAACCGGCGGCTCACGCTCGATTACGGATTACGGTCTTGCTGGATTCCGCCCACTTATGAACGCGACAACATCATGAGCGGCTTCGCGCCGGACCGCTTCGATCCCTCCCGGCAGGTGAAGCTGATCGCGCCGGCGATGGTGGGCGGCCGCAAGGTGGGCGTCCACCCCGTGACGGGCGCGGTGTATCCGGTGCCCGCCATCGGCGCGTTTGCACCCGGCGTGGGTGACATCGCCAACGGAATGGTCTGGACGGCCAAAAACTCCGATTACCCGCGCGCCCTGATCCAAGACCGCGGCATCCATTATGCGCCGCGCTTCGGCTTCGCCTATGATCCGTTCGGCAAAGGGACCACGTCCATCCGCGCAGGCTTGGGGATGTTCTACAACCGGCTGCACGCCGACGGTGTTACCATCCCGTTCACCGGGCAACCGCCTATCGTGCAAACGCCTGTCGTGTATTTCGGGACGCTCCCGGCGCTACTTTCCTCCTCCAGCCTCCTGTTCCCGCAGAACGTGCTGGGCATCGACCGCGGCGGCAAGGTGCCGTCCACCGTGAACATGAGCTTCGGTGTGCAGCAAAGAGTCCCCTTCGGAACGGTACTCGACCTCGCCTACGTCGGCTCGCTCGGACGTCACCTGTTATGGTCGCGGAATCTCAACGCCATTCCGTTCGGCGCCAACTTCGACCGCAGGAACGCCGATCCCACCAACCCGAATGTGCCGCTCTCGCCGAGTTTCCTGCGGCCGTACCTGGGCCATAACAACATCGACTATCGGGAGTGGGCGGCGTCATCGAACTATCATTCCCTTCAGGTGACGGCCAACCGCCGGTTCGCCTCGGGCCTGCAATTCGGCGCCGCCTGGACATGGTCGAAAACGATGGATTTCAACGACGGCGATACGGACAGCGTCAGCACGCTCGTCCCGGTCCGCGTTTGGAACTACGGCCTGGCTTCCTTCGACCGCACGCACGTGCTGAACGTGAACTGGCTCTGGGACGTGCCGAAGTCGCCGTGGAAAGCGCTTCCGGCCCGGGTGATCCTCGACGACTGGACCGTGTCGGGCATCGCGAGTTTTGTCAGCGGGGCGCCGCTCGGCGTCGGCTTCTCGCAAGTGGTCGCGACCGACATAACCGGATCTCCAACCGACGGCGCCCGCATCGTGGTGACCGGCAACCCGGTATTGCCCAAGAGTGAGCGCACCTTCAGCAGAAACTTCAGAACGGAGGTCTTCCAGGCGCCCGCCGTCGGCGCCATCGGCAACGCAGCGAAAACGCTCATCCGCGGGCCGGGCATCAACAACTGGGACATCGCGATCTTCAAGAACCTCCCCGTCCACGAGCGGATGCGTTTCCAGTTCCGCTGGGAGATGTACAACGCATTCAACCATACCCAGTTCAGCGGAGTGGACACGGCAGCGCGGTTTGACGCGCAGGGCCGCCAGGTGAATGCACGCTTCGGCGAATTCACCGCGGCGCGCAATCCGCGGCAGATGCAGTTGGCGCTGAGGTTCTATTATTAGAGGCAGCATGGACCGGCGAACTTTCTTGATGTCGGCGGGAGCGGCGCTGGCGCCTGCGGGCGCTCGCTTCGAGAACCCGTTCTTCGCGTTGTGCATGGACACGCACGACGAAAAGAAGCGGAACCTGGCCGGGCAGGCCCAAATGCTCAAGGAATTGGGCTACGACGGCGCGGGCCACCTGTGGTTCGAGAATGTCGCCGAACGGCTCGCGACCTTGGACCGCGCGGGATTGAGACTGTTCCAGGTCTACATGCGGGTGGACGCCGGGCCCCAGGCGAAACAGGCATACGATGCGAAGCTCTCCGAGGTCCTGCCCCTGCTTAGAGGCAGGGACGTCCAGCTTGCGGTCCTGATGGTCGGCGGAAAGCCGTCCGACCCCAGCCTCGACGAGCGCGCGGTCGGATTGATCCGCGAAATCGCCGATGCGGCAAGGCCGCAAGGCGTCCGGCTGGTCCTGTATCCGCACCAGAAACACTGGCTGGAGACCGTCCAGGACGCGATCCGGGTCGCCCGCAAGGCGGATCGCGTCAATGTCGGCGTCATGTTCAACCTCTGCCACTGGCTCAAGGTGGGCGACGAAAGGGAATTGAGGCCGCTGCTCGAAGCCGCCGGGCCGCTGTTGTGGGCCCTCAGCATCAACGGATCAGACCGCGGGCCGGAGATCAAGGCCGGGACGGGCAACTGGATTCAGCCTCTGGACCGCGGGACCTTTGCTATTCTGGGCTTCTTGCAGGAGTTGCATCGGACGGGATACCGTGGTTCGATAGGGCTCCAGTGTTACGGCATCCCCGGCGATGCAGCCGTCCATCTCGCCCGGTCGATGGCGGCCTGGCGCAGGTTGAAGGACCGGATCAACGGGAGGGGATAGATTTGAGATACGTCTACAACTTGGCGCGGGCCTACAACACCGAGCGGCGGCGCCAGTTTCTTCGCGGCGCCGGGATGGGTCTGCTGGTTCTGAAGCCG
>ERZ1292640.553-Hain-H43-02um-R1-553-length-30678-cov-6_pt1 | contig 30678 bp, 21 predicted proteins | sample MGYA00564404_ERZ1292640 | MGnify/ENA primary metagenome ERZ1292640 (study PRJEB36523, sample SAMEA6512636) | groundwater metagenome | collected 2019-01-08 | study: AquaDiva: Metagenomics assemblies of 32 groundwater samples | reverse complement strand
CGATGCCCACAACCCTGAGCCACGCCGCCTGGGCAATTAAAATGAGAACTGCTGTGCGCATTGACTGAAGTCTTGTTTCCTTGCCAGCGCCTGCTATGGTCTGGCCACTTTATGAAAACGAAATCCTCACATTTGTTCCTTGTTACCACGCGATTGGGTCTTGCTTTGACGCTGTCTGCTGCCTGGCACGCATGGGAAGGGCCTGCGCTGGCCCAGTCTGATCCACCGAAAGGCTTCACGGCGCTATTCAACGGCAAAGACTTGGCCGGCTGGCATGGCATGGGCCATTTCGATCCACGCCAGCTTTGGGCCATGAAGGACGAGGACCAGGCCAGAAAACGCGCGGCCGACCTCGAGGATTTCAAAAAGCATTGGAGCGTGGAAAACGGCGAGTTGGTGAACGATGGCCACGGAGTCTATGCCACCACCGACCAGGAATACGGCGACATAGAAATGCTCATCGAGTATAAGACCGTGGCGCAGGCGGATAGCGGCATTTATCTCCGAGGCAATCCCCAGGTCCAGATTTGGGATTACACCAAGGAAGGCGGCAAATGGAACATCGGCGCCGACAAGGGCTCCGGTGGACTGTGGAACAATAGTCCCGGCGCCCCTGGCAAAGACCCGCTGGTTCTTGCCGACCAACCGTTCGGCCAATGGAACAGCTTCCGTATCCTGCAAGTGGGCGACCGGACGACGGTCCATCTGAACGGCAAGCTGGTCGTTGATCACGCGATCATGGAAAACTTCTGGGACCGCAGCAAGCCCCTCTGGCCAAAAGGCCCGATCCAACTGCAAACCCATGGCGGCGAGATTCGCTGGCGCAACATTTTTATCCGCGAGCTTCCCGCCGAGGAGGCCAACGCCATGCTGGACAAGCACGGCGAGGCCGGTTTCAAGCCGGTTTTCAACGCAACGGACTTCACTGGCTGGGCCGGCCCGACCGACAATTACGACGTTAAAGACGGCGCCATTATCTGCAAGCCGGGCAAAGGCGGCACAATCCACACCAAAGACGAGTACGGCGACTTTGTGGTGCGGCTGGAGTTCAAGCTTCCGCCCGGCGGCAACAACGGCTTGGCCATTCGCTACCCGGGATCAGGCGACACCGCTTATGTGGGAATGTGCGAATTGCAGGTGCTCGATGACACCGCCGACCAGTATAAGAAGCTGGATGCCCGGCAGTACCACGGCTCGGTTTACGGCCTGGTGGCGGCACACCGAGGCTTCCAGCGGCCGGTTGGGCAGTGGAACTTCCAGCAGGTCACCGTGAAAGGCTCCACCATCAAAGTGGAACTCAATGGCACAACCATTCTCGATGCGGACGCGAGCAAGGTCACCGAGTTCATGGCCAACAGCCCGCATCCGGGCAAGGATCGCAAATCCGGCTTCTTTGGCTTTGCCGGCCATGGAGACGCGGTCGAGTTCCGCCATATCCGAATCAAAGCCCTGTGAATAACGGCACCGGCAAACCATAGGTGTCAAACTCTGCGCGTCCTCCGGCAAAGCCGCAGGGTTTGCCCATGGACTAATGCCCGGAGCACCGCAGGCGCGGCCAAGAGGCCGCCAGGCAGGACCACCATCCGATCGTTGGCCAGCGATGCCTATTCACTTGAAAACCAGTGCATCCCCAAGTTGTCGTCGGTGCCTGTAGTGGCGGCCATCCTGGCTGCCGTAGAGGGCGGCATCCTGCCGCCCGCCCCGGCGTGGGAGCCGGGTGTGGCGCTGCCTTTCATCCGGCTCGTTCCGCCGGGCAGGATGCTCGGCTCTACCTGCCTGCCGCTACCGACAAGTTGGGGATGCGCCGTCCGCATGGCTGATGCCGGGGACGTACGGGGAAGGGAGCACGGTGCAGCGCCGCCGCAACCAAAGCGGACCGTCCGCGGTCCGGTGAACCCTCGCGGCTTGGAAAGAATTGAACATATTCCCGTGCAGCGTTTACGCTACACGGATTTGCCGAACCATCCACGGCCCGCCGAAGCCCAATCCGCTGCTCGCGAAGCTGCCCCCAAATTGCTCGCACTGCCGTGGGAACTCTTCCGCGACGGCCACGTCTGGCTGTTCCAGGGCAAGCGCTTCGCGCACCCGCTGTCTGGGGAGTATTCCTGCAAAAGCACTTGAAACAGTGGACGCTGCCGATTCATCGATCCGACAGACCACCGCTCACCAGCAAGGCCACGCAGATTCGTCTGACCGTTCGTCACCGAAGATTCACCCCCACGCGGTGGAAGAGCCGGGGTGCGTCAGGTTTGTAGTTCCGCCTTCAGGCGGTCTGGGCCCCAGAGGCAAGCTAACGCCAGAACTACAAACGGGCGGCCACCCGTTTGCTCAGTTCCCCACGCGCACGCGGTAGAAGAGCCGGGACGCGGCGGCGGCGTTGGTGACCGTGTAGGCCGTCGTGCCGGCTTGGCTGGAGAGATTCGTGGCTAGCGAAAACGGGTCAGCCACGTCAGCGGGTCGGACCGGCTGGGAATGAGCGAGCCAAAAAGCAACCTGTCGTCCATGATGCCGTAGAGCACGAAAAAGGGAAACGCGCGCAGGTTGCGGCGTCAGAACTGCGGCACCACTCGTGAGCCTGTCTGCACGAAACGGCCGGCGGCTTGCGGCGCTGCTTTGATCGCGTCCAGCGCGTCATCCACTTCCGTGCGGAAGCGCGCTGCCAATCCAGCGAAAATCTCCCGGTACTCCGCTTCGAACCTTCGGATGTCCTTGGCGCAGTCCGGGTGGTAAAGGACCGTCATTGGAGCGCCGCGCGGAACTGCTCCTCGGTCAGGCCCGTGGGTCGGCCCGCCGCCAGATCTTCAATGCGGCGGATGTCCTCAGTGACCGCGTCATTCATGCGCGCGGGCGAGACGACGCTTTCGACCAAGCGGCGCGCCAGTTCCAGCCGGTCCTCCAGCGGCAGCTCCAACACCGTCCGGCAAACGTCTTCGGATATCATGCACCAAAGACTATATTCTCATCGGCCAAAGGCAAAGCACGAAGTGAGACCCCCGTCGGGACGGGAGAGGGGCGTGGGCGAGGGTTCGTCTCAATTCGAAAGCGACTGGCTCTCAGTTCCCCCACGCCTACGCCGTAGAATCGACTGCACAGAAGCGCACGAACAGAACGAAGACTTCTTCCTCCTTTGGTTGCCTTGGTTGCCTTCTGTTCAAATTTCCTTTTCATAGAGTTTAGTCTCTTACCCCAACGCGGTAGAAGAACGGCCCGTGGCCGACGGCATTCGTGTCCACGAAAGTCGTCGTCCCGGGTGGGCCGGGAATGCCGGTGGCCAGCGGCGTGAAACGCGTCGTTTGCGACAGGTTCGTGCTCTGCTCCAGGAAATAGCTCACCCCAGCCACGCTCTGCCAAGTCACCGTCACGTTCGTGCGGGCGCGCGTCGCCGACAGCAGGCGCAACACTGAGAGCGCGTTGGTGGGATCGGTCCGGCAGCGCCACTCCTGCCAGGTGTTCAAGCCGTCGGCATCCGGGTCCGTGGCCTCCGCCGAGCCGTCGGTGGGTGGACCGTAGCGTATCAAACAAGCGTAGGAAATCACCGAGCCTGGAGCTTGGAACTCGTAGGCCCCCATGTCCACCGTGCTGCTGACCATGCGGGGGTGACCTGCGCGCCGGGTCACGAGGAGACCGTCACCGCAACCCGGGCCGCTTGGCGGGCGGCTGGTAGTCCCGATGCCAGTAGAGTTGCCAGAGGCGGTCCAGCTTCACGAGTTCGCCGTGGCCGTCGAAGAACGACACATTCACAGCCCCCGGCAGCGGCATGTTCCTTGGCCAGTTGGTCGGGACCCGATTGGGCCGGCTGCCATGCCGGGGGATCGTGAAGAGGTGCATTTCCCCAGAGCCGGCGGCCCCCGCGGGTGTGACGAGGTTCCTCGGCGGTTCGTCCCGGGCGCGTGGAGCCGGCCACAAGAAAACAGCGTCGGCCAAGACAGGCGTGAAGGCCGGTTGCACAATTTCTCCTTGGGTTCGGAATGCTTCCGGAAGCAGCAGCACTTCCTTGCCTGGGTATAGCACCCGATGCCAGCCAGCCATTATCAGCCACCAGTTCACACCGTAACTGCCGAAGTCCCCTTGGGTTGGTGACGAGCACCAGGCGGATCGGACTGTCCCAAAACCGCCGGTTGACGGATAATCGGTGCCCGGTGGCGCGCTGGGACAGATCCAGCATCGTTTCGCCGGACCTCGCTCGCCAGATTGCTCATGCAAGTGATACACTGCCCATAGCCCAAAATCCTCCTGATCCAAACGCTGGCTGGTATCGTCTAGGTGCAAGCGGAAGTCCAAGTTGATCTGGCGCTGGTTGCTCAGGCAGACCGCCGCGTGGACTTTTTGTTTCGCGCGCGACAAGGCCGGCAAGAGCAGTGCCGCCAGGATCGCGATCACTGCGATCACCACCAGCAACTCGATGAGCGTGAAGGCGAGGCGGCTGCCTGGGTGAGACCAGCCGCCATCGTTTCTCAGGCGCGATGAATCGTCTCGAGTGCTCATTCCCTCTACAGGTTGTATCCTAGCCTAATTCAGTTTGAATGCGGTGCGAGCATTTCGCCGGCATCCTGGACCGGGCGACCTATTTCTGCTTGAAGCCGAGAATCCGCGGGTAATCCGCCAACGGGGGCATCGGCTCGTTGCTGCCTTTGAGATACTTGTTCAAGAACCAGAGCGAGTAGGCCGTGATGGTCCGCGCGCCTTCCCTGCCGGTGGTGAGGCGATACGGTTCCAGGAGGGAATAGAAGTCCTGGACCAGGATCATACCGTAGTACCCGCCACTCGCGGCGCCCTGAATCTGAAAGACGGTGGCATCTTTCGCGGCTTTGTTGAAAAGAAAGTCATAATAATTGGCGGCGTCGGCGTAGTCGGCATAGACCACCAACAACGGTTTTCCCACGCCGGACCGATCGAGCTCAGGAAAAGGTGAAGTATTCCCGAACATGACCCAGCGATCCGGAGCGCACGAAACGAGGATGGCCGCCTTGCAGCGCGGATCACTGCGGCAGAACTCGGCTGCTGCACTGAAGGCGGAACAGGTGCCCATCGTAGCCACCTTCGCCAAGTCCAAGCGACCGGCGAACACCGCATCGCCAGCATTCCAGCGGGTCAATTCGTCGAGAATGAAGACCAGGTCTTTGAGCCGGTCTCCAATATAATCCGCGGGCGAAGGCTTGTTGGCCAAAGGCAGGGGCAGATAGGTGCCATCGGGCCAGACGGTCGCTATGCCATCCCGGGGATCCGAGACTACGACAATATAGCCGTGGCTGGCAAAGTTCGCTGCCTTTTCGGCCAGGCTTGCGCGCCAACCATAACCCTGAGGGCTGCAGAGCAAGATCGGGCAGGGGGCAGGGTTCGTGGCGCAGGGGGCATCCGGCAGCGCATACCCGACCGACTGAGGCATCCGGTCAACGAAACTCGTCGCAGGGTAGCCGAGGAGGCTCAATTGTTCTGAAAAGAACGGGTCTTGCGCGATCTGAGCGTCCAGCAATGGGCCGGGCAATCGTCCGGCCTGCGGGAGGGCCGGATACCAGACCGACACCATGAAGCACCCATTTGTCGAGATGTTATTGCGGTTTCGGCGCGAAGGGTCGGTGAGCAGCCGGGAGAGCACGCCCACCGCGTAGGGCCCGGTGGGTTTCACAGAAAAAGGCGTGATCAGGTGGTTGGTCGGCGTGCGATAGAACCGGACAGCAGGGCTCCCGGCCGGCGTGTCCGTGTAGATTAGGGCGTTGGTGGCGGCGTTCGTCCGCTGGAGCGTGACCAGGGGCGCCCAGTCCACCAGGTTGGTGGAGACTTCGATGGGGTAGAGGTCGAAGTAGTCTCGGAAGCGTTGGGAAAGGCCGCCGCCAAACGTGAGCCGGACGCTGCCGTCCGGCTGAACCGCGATGCCATCGAACCGATGTGGCTTTATGCCGGTCGTGTCCAGAATTGTGACCGTCGCCGTGGCGAAGGGACCGAGCACGGCGCCGCCGGCGGGATTGCTCAAAGTCACCTTGAACTGCTTGTCTGCCTCCGGCACCTCGTCATACAAGATCGGCACGGTGAGCGTCTTCGCCATTTCGCCCTGGGCGAAAGCCAGTGTCCCGTTTGTTGCCGTGTAGTCCACGCCCGCCGTCGCGGTCAGGTTGCTCGTGGCAAAGTCCACGGTGAAGGGGCCGAGATTGGCGTCGTTGCCGCGCGCCACCGTCAGCGTCAGCGCCCCTTCGTTCTCCGCAATCCAATACCGGTTGAGCGGCTGGATGGCGTTGGTTTCGCCAATCGCGAGCCAGCGGCCGAGGGGCGAGAACAGGATTCGTCCTTGGAAGTCCTCTTGCGGCTCGGAGAACTGAACGTTCGTAATGACTTGCCGCGATTCGAGCTGCCACACCCTCACCGTCCCGTCGCTCGCCCAACTGGCCAGCAACGTCCCATCAGGAGAGAACCCCAGGCAGGCCGGTGCGCTGGAATGCGGGAGCTGACTCTCCTGCCGCGTGGTGATGTTCCATAGGCTCACCACCGGGGTCCCGTTGCTCGCGACGTTGCCGTAAGCGAGCACGTTCCCCTGCGCAGTAAGGGCCAGCGCTTTGAGCGAGCCGCTGCCGGGCAACTCGACGACCGACTTCTTCACCACCGTGTCCCACAGGACGACCGCCCCGCGTTCGCGACGCACGGCCAACCACTTGCTGTCCGACGAAAAAGCCAGCGCGGCCACGGAGTTGGAATAGCGATGGAGCAGGAACTCTTCATCGCTCCGGCAAAGCTGCCAGAAGTAGCGCCATTCCCAACCACGCAGATCTGTCTGCCCCGGGGCGGGGCGATGCCGGTCGAGACAGGACAAGGCTTCGCCCAAGTCGCCATTGGCCAAGGCGCTTTGCACGCCATTCATGTCGGCGGCGTAGGCGTTCTGGCGGGCGCGCACCTCGTTGGCTTCCGCGCTCAGCCGTTGTCGCTCCGCCTCCTGCCATTGGTGGAGCACCGCCGTCAGTCCCAAGCCCAAGCTCAGTGCCAGGGCTGCGGTCATGCCAGCCAAAGCCGGTCTTCGCTGACACCACCGCCAAGTTTTGGCCAACCGGCCCACGGGTCGCGCCAGCACCGGTTTGCCTTCGAGAAACCGGCCCAACTCCTCCGCCAGCATCTGCGCCGTCGCGTAGCGTTTGGCGGGTTCCTTCTCCAAACACTTCAGACAGACCGTCTCCAGATCAGCCGGCACGCTGGGATTGAGCACGCGTGGCGACACCGGTTCCACGCTCAACACCTGCTGCACAGTCTCCGCCAGACCTTCGCCCACAAACGGCGGGCGGCCCGTCAGCGCGTGATACAGGATCGCGCCCAGCGCATAAACGTCGGTGCGCCGACTCACCTTGCCACGCTTCCCGGTCGCTTGCTCCGGCGGCATGTAGTTGGGCGAGCCCAGCACCTGGCCGGAGACGGTCAGATCATCCTCGAAGTGGGTAGGGACGCGTTCCACCGCGTCCCTGATTTCTCCGGAGGAAGAGTGGGACGCGGTGGAACGCGTCCCTACCGACTCCGAAATAAACCGCTTGGCCAGGCCGAAATCCACCACGTGCGGCTGGTCCTGCGCGTCGATCAGGACATTGGAAGGTTTCAGGTCGCGGTGCAGGATGCCGCGCTCGTGGGCGTAATGCACTGCTTCTGCAACCGTCTTCACCCATTGCGCCCTCCGCCGGAAATCCGCAATCCGCAATCCGCAATGACCTCCCCCAGGTGCCGCCCCTCCACGTAATCCATCGCGATGAAATGCTGTCCCTCGCAGAAACCCACTTCGTGAATGGCGACGATGTTGGGATGCTGCAGGGCAGCCGTGGCCACGGCCTCGGCGCGGAACCGCTTCACCGATTCGGGCGGTGCGTGCGGCCCGAACAACAGCAGCTTGAGAGCGACGATCCGATCGAGACTTTTTTGGCGGGCTTTATAGACCAGGCCCATGCCGCCGTGCCCGATCTCTTCCAGCAGTTCGTAGTCTCCGAAGGAGGGGGGAAGTGACGAGGGACGAGGGACGAGGGACGGGTTGTCAACGGTCGGTTCGGCCGGGGAACGCGACGCGACGGCTTCGCCAAAGCCCAGCCGGTAGAGGCACCGTGGGCAAAACCCTTTCGGGGCGTCGGAGGAGAGTTCCGCGCCACAACTCGGACATGTGCCAACAGTTGTCATCACCGTTTCTCTACTTCCTACAACGGGAAGCAAACGCCATGGTTACACGCCCCGCTCCGTCGCCGGTTGCAGGACCAACCACACCCTGTAGCGGCGTCTCGTGAGAGCGCCGCATTCTTCCCAACCGAGGTCAGCGGCGCTCTCGCGGCGCCGCTCGCATTCGGCGTGAAGTCAGCGGCGCTCTCACGAGACGCCGCTACAGAGGAAGGGGATTTCAACTTCATGTGGCCCAGCCCTTCACCGACTGACGACTTCAAACAGGTAACGCATCTCCTGCTCAATCTCGTCGGGGCGCGTCACCGTGTGGGCAATCTCCTCGCGCAGCAGCTCGCGATAGCGCTGCCGCAGCCGGTGGACCGTTACTTTTACCGCCGTCTCGCTCAGGCCCAACTTGGCTCCCAATTGGGCGTAGGTCTCAGTCGGTTGCTCGCCCAGCAGGCAGCCTTGGAGTTGGTCAAACACGGCGATCTTGCTCGAAGCCACGGCCTCGTGCCGCAACCGGTCCAGCACGTGGTCCAGCAGGTCGAGGGCCCAGCGGCGTTCGTACAGGCTCTGCGCGTCCACCTCGACTCGTGCCTCCAGTTGGTAACGCTCCTCCGCATGTTCCAAGTCCAGCAGGAGTGGAGGACTGGCACCCCCGCGCTTGGCCGTGCGTGCCTTCTCCCATTCATCCGTGAGGAAGTGCTTCAGACACGCGAGCAGGAACGAGCGGAACCGGCCTTTTTCCGGTGCCACCCCGCTCAGGAAGTCTTTGCGCAAGAGGTGAGCGAAAAAGCCCTGGGTCAAGTCCTGGGCGTCCTCCGAGTTGTGACCTTGTCGCCGCACGAACGCATAGAGCGGATACCAGTAAGCGCGGCAGAGCGTTTCCAGCGCCTCGGTGGCCTGAGGCGAATCGCACCGACGGGCCGCCAGCACCACGCTCCAATGGGTCGTGGTAAACTGGCCGTCGGCGCACCCTGCCAACTCGTGCCGGAAGTCATCCGAGAACATAGCTGCCTGGCCTTTGGTTAAACCCGCCAAACCGGAGTGTTCTGGGCTGAACGAACAGCCGTAAGACTCATCTCACGGTTGATTTGGGCTGCTCTGGGCCATAAGACCGCAATCCCACCGCGTTTGCCAGTCTGAAATGCGCGCAATCGTAATCCCTCAGTCAAGGCGGATGGAGCGCCGGTTTGTAACCGGCTTAGCGCTCAGGATCGTGCAAAGCCGGTTGGAAACCGGCGCTCCGCCCTCCTCGGCCATTCATCTGCCCGTCGTGACTGAGGGATTACACGCGATCCATTGCCCTTGGAATTGGCGCTGGAAGCGCGCACCGGGAGCAGACTGGGCCAGTTGGAAGAAACTAGGAAGTGATCCCTGCTTACGCGACCGCGCGCCACCAGGTATAGGCGCAAAGAGCGCCCAAGCAGAACAGCGCGGCCCAGTTAAGACTCTTTTTCTGGATCAGCTTTCCTGGAGCCAAAGCCAGCAGGCTGCCCAGCAGGCAGCCGGTCATGAATCCGCCCACGTGGGCGACGACGTCCGTGGCCGGATTCAGCCCTAGAAACACCAGCAACATGAACGCACCCAGCACGCCGCTCATGATGTAGCGGGCGGCTTTTCGACTCTGACCCCAAAGGGAAACCGATTGCACCGCCAGCAAACCGAGCGCTCCCATCATCATTCCCGAAGCGCCCACGCCCCGGTAGGGCTCCGGATAGAGCATCAGCCCCGCCACATTCCCGCCGGCGCCGGCCACGAAAGAAGCCAGCAGGCCGAAGCCCGCTCCAAAGCGCGCCAGTGCGAAACCAAGAATGAGAATTCCCGTCGCCACATTCGTCATGAGATGGCCCAGGTCGGCGTGAAGACTAATCGCAGTGAACAGCCGCCACCATTCCCCGGAAAAAACCGCGGCGCTATCCATCATTCCGGCCGATTTCCAGGCCGGGAACCGCACGGCGCTCAGCCCATGCATGAGCACCAGCCAACCGCACCAAACCGCGCCACCCCAATGGAAGGTGATTTCCTGCCCGGGCCAGGGATGCCGCCAGGACCAGCCGCGGTTCTCCTCTCGATACTGGCGAATCGCTTCCACCGCCCGCTCGTAATCTTCCGGATTCACCAGCAAGGCCCATTGCCGTTCTTCGGCTGACAAGGCAATGGTGGTCGGGATGTCCTGGCTGGCCAGCACCAGGCTCCAGTCCATGGCCTGGCGCTTGGAACGAGTTGGAATGATGGCGGACGATGTTTCCACGGCCGGTTTAAACCTGCAAAAACGCCGGCTCGCCTCTGTTCATGTTCATAGTGTGCCGCACAAGTTAATGATGGTCCGGCCGAAACAAAAGCTCAACCATTTGCGGGGCGCTGTTGCGGAGCGCGTGACAAACTCGGCATGTGCAGTTAAGCTGGAGGGCAAATCTGGCGATAAACGACGTATGAAAGTGATTCAACCCAACTGCCGAGTCCAATTCACGGCGGAGGATATTGATTTCATCCAGGCCGTTCTCGGAGCCAAAGCCGGCCAGGGAGAGTGTCTCGTGCAATTATTGGCGGATGAAGAATGCCGCGACCTTATCCTGGACGACGCAGCGCTGTTTCACGCCTTGCTCGAACGCTCCGGCTGCCTCCGGGTTTCCAGCCATTTCTATTTTTATGTGCTGGTCCGGCATGTCTTGCGCCGGGCCGGGGTGGAGGACCGGGCGGTGGCGGATTACGTGGCGGAAGTTCTGGCTGAATTCTCCCGCATCGACCGGACCCGATGCATTATCCCGGGGCAAACCGGCACCTTGGATTACTTCTTCGAAATGCTTGCGGCGCTACGCACGGCCGACGAACGAACCCGTTTTTACATCCGGGCGCACATCGGGAACCACTCGCTTTTCCTGTCAGGGATTTTTCCGGAACGCATCCGTTACCGGACGGAATCGCGGGGCTTTCCAGACCTAAAGTATTACGAAGCGCTGGGGGAATCCAACTTCCGCCTGGCCAGCGATCATCGCCTGGCGGCGCGCTACGATCTAGGCTCCGTCTTCTCCACTTTGGCCGAGCGCTTCCAGACCACCCGCCAAGCCTTGAATGATCTGACCGACCGGCTCCTGTCCATTGGCGATCTCGATCTGCCGTCGGAAGTCAGTTGGCGAGGTGCCGCGGACAGCAGCGATTGAAGGCGGGACGAACGGTGATTCATTCCGGCCGGCCATAGAGCAATCTGACGGAGGCAAAGCTGCCAGGCTTGGCGAAGCAGGGACTCCGGCTCGCGCGCCGTTCACTTGCGTGCCGGCTTTCGCTGGCCTGTCAATTCGTTGGCCAGGCTGGCGGCGTCATACACCTTGCGCAGGGCTTCGACGATGCCCCGGGAATGGACCGCGACCGCTCTGGCTTGTTCTTCTGTATAACTGACATCGAGAACCAGGGATTGGATATTGCCGTCAAAGATAATCCCTACCAGTTCGGCATTCTTATTGATGACCGGGCTGCCGGAGTTGCCGCCGATGATGTCGGCGGTGCTGACGAAGTTGAAGGGCATGTTCAGGTCAAGCTTGGCCTTGCGCTTGATCCAGCGCGGCGGCAGATCGAAGGGAGGCTTGTTCTTCTGCTCGGCCGCCCGCTCGTAAAGGCCGGCGATGGTTGTTTGAAAAGGAATTTGCCGGCCGCCTTCTTCGTAGCCTTTGACGACGCCGAACGCCAGCCGCAAGGTAAACGTCGCGTCCGGATAACTGCCCGTGCCTTCAATGGCGAATCGGGCCTTGGCAATCTGAGCATGCGCTTGCTGCTTGGTTTCGGTCTGCGTTTCGATGATCTTGCGCACGGCGCGCGCTTCCCCATCGATCAACCGGGCCAGCTCCACCATCGGATCCTTGGCCGCATCGACGGCTTTTTGGCCGCCGTCATAAAATTGCTTGCGCACCGCCACCGATTTCAGTTTCGTGCCTTGAACCAGTTCAGCCGCTCGTTGGCGGGGCGATTTGCCCGCCAGGATTTTTTGGACCAGCTCATGCCCGGAGCCGACTTGCCCGGCCATCCAGGTCAGCGAATCGGCCAGCTTGAGCTGCTCGAAATCGTCATAAATGGGTTGTTCGGAGAAGAGCTGGAATTCCAGGGATTCGCGGCCAGCTTCGCCAAACTCGCGCAAGCGCTCGGCGTTGGGTTTGGGGCGCTCCGCTGCGGCGCGCAGCAACGTCCGGCCGATGTGGAACAACTCGCTGTTAAAGGCGTGCCCGGCTTCGAGCAGATTGTAGATCCGGGCATGCTCCGCCACGATTTTTTGGGCTTGGGCAATGCGGTCCCAGGCCGGGAGGGTTTCCTTGAGCTTTGCATCACGGCCGGCGCCATCGCGCAGCTTCTGTTCAGCCGCCTTTTTCCGAACCATCAAGCCCGGATCGAGAATGCCCGCCAGTTCGCCCACATAAGCTTTGCGGCTGTTTTGGGCGCCGAACAGTTCGTCTTTGGCTCGCCGGGCGTTTTCTTCGCTGCGGGCGCTGTAAGCCGTCAGAAGCACTTCCAGACTTTGCAGCCGCTGCAGCGCGTAAGGCAACCGGTAGTCGCGCAAATACTCCAGCTCGGCCACCGTGTAGAGCCGGCTGGTCCGGCCGGGGTGACCGGAGACAAACACCAGTTCGTTGTCGGCTGCTCCTGCTTTGCTCCATGGCAGGTAATGCTGGACCTTGGCGGGCTGGCCGTTTTCGTACGCGCGGAAGAAGCAAATATCGAGGTCGAAGCGCGGATATTCAAAATTGTCCGGGTCGCCGCCGAAAAAGGCGATCTGCTGTTCGGGCGCAAAGACCAGTCGGACATCGGTGTACTTCTTGAAACGGTAAAGGTGATATTGGCCGCCCTGGTAAAGCGTGACGACATCGCTGCGCAAACCGGTCTTGTCGAGCGATTCCTTTTCGATCTCCGCCGTGACGGCCCGGCGGGCGACAAAGGCCTGCTCCGGGGCCATGACCGGTTTCACGGCGGCGTTAACGCGGCTGGTCACGTCTTCGATGCTCATCAGAACGTTCAGTTCCAAATCAAGGCAGCGTTTTTCCTCGGCGCGGCTGCGGGCGTGAAAGCCGTCCCGGAGATAATTGTGGTCCTTGTCGCCAAATTTCTGCAAGGCGTCGGCCCCGACATGATGGTTCGACATGACCAAGCCATCCTCGGACACGAACGAGCCGGAACCGCCGCTGTTGAACCGGACCGACGATTTCTGGACGTGCTCCAGCCAAGCGTCGGTTGGCTCGAAGCCATGTTTATCTTTGAGGAGTTTGCGGGGCGGATCGTTGAAGAGCCACATGCCTTCGTCCGCCGCGGCGTCGGTTCTGAAAAAGACCGTGCCGGCGACCATTCCCAAACTAACAAGTTTCATGAGTGTTTTCATTGATGTATTTCCTTCCAAACGTCGTTTTCTCTGGCCGCACTTCCTCTATAAGTATCCGGCCAAATCTTCGCGCGCCGCGCGTGTTTTCCCGGCAGGCAAGGAACCGCAGAGACGCGATGAACGCCGAGGGGGATTCTCGGTTCGTTTTCTCTGCGTCCATCGCGTCTCTGCGGTTTGCCTGGTTTCGGCCTTTGGTTGAGGCTTCGTCGCGCTGCGCCTGTATGGCGTGTTGATCCGTTGCGTTCTGAAAGTGCATTGTCGCGCTGAATCTCACATTGCCTCCGGCGGATTTCAAACCCCAAATTCCGCGAATTGCCGCAAGTCCGCATTTTTCGCAGCAAAGCGAAACCGGATCAAGAGTCAAAAAGATGGGGTCATAAAATTTTTGTGATGCAATGTTTTTGACCCGCCTGGGTGCAGGAGGTTGAGGCAGTTGGCCCGCGCTCAGAGAGGACGTTACATCAGGCGCCACAGCCAAGTCAGGAGCGGAGCCATGGCCAGGCTCGGCAGGTAATCGGCCAACTCGACTTTCTTCAACTCCAGAATGATCAAGGCAATGCAGAAGATCAAGAGGCCGCCCGTCGCATTCACTGAATCGAGCAGGTCATAATGCCGCAGGAAAGGCTCCAGAGTCCTGGCCGCCAGCGTGATGGTGCCTTGATAAGCGAAGACCGGGATAATTGAAAGCATGACGCCCCAGCCAAAGGTTTTGACAAAAGCCAGAGTGGCCAAGCCGTCCATTAACGATTTGACAGCCAGCGTCTTGAAATTGCCTGTCAAACCATCCGACACGGCCCCGAGGAATGACATGGGGCCGACACAGAAGAGGATGGAACAGGTGACAAAACCTTCGCTGAGGCGCTGGGATAGTTCAGGGACGCCGCCCGTAACCCGCTCTTTCGCGTAGTGGCCCAGGCGATTCAGCGACTGCTGCAGGCGCAACAGTTTTCCCGTCACATTGCCCAGCATCAGGGCCAGGATGACGATGGCCAGTTGCCGGGCGATTTGCCAAAAGGAGCCATTGATGGAACTCCAGGTCATGCTCAGGCCTATCCAGACGGTGAACGCGCCCATGCCAATCTTGAGGCGGGCTTGGTTGGCCGGTGAAAGCTCCCGTGACGAGGTGAGACCTCTGACGCCGCCGGCGACAATGGCTGCCACGTTCAAGAAGGTGCCAATCATCCTGGTGACTCAAACACGAGCGGCGCAAAGTGCAAAGAGCAAAGTCAAAGGCGGGGGGAAACGGTGAGCGAGAAAAGCGCGACGAGACTGCGGCGACGAGCCGTCCCCATCCCAATTCCAGGCGCGTTCTGCATTTTGGCAATTGCATGGTCACGGCTAAGGCACGCGGAGCCGGTAAAACCTTTGCGGCACGGTCGCCGTCGGGTCCGTCAGCAGTTGGATCGTGCCGCCGCCGGTGACTGACGGCAAGGCGGTCCAGTTCGTTTCCGCCAGCGAGTTTTTGAATTCCAGGACGTAGGTTTTTCCAGGATCCGTCAGCACTGACACGCGGAAGGTATTGTTGCTGAGCGCGGGACCGAAAAGGAATGGTCTCTCGGCGCTAACCGCGTTCAACTCCAACGTGCGGATGCTAATCGCACCAGCCGCGTCGGCAGCCCGTAGCCGGAACACGTACAAGTCGGCCACATCCGGAATGAAGGTCGGATTGCGGACGGTGGCCGAAGAAAGCTCGGCGGTGGAACCGGCCGGCCGCCGAATGATGCTCCAGTGCCAGGAAGTCGCCGTTTTCGGTTCGGTGTCCAATTGACGGGGAATTCCCACCGGCGCTTGGGCCAGGTCAATCACCGGCTGGTCAGGGCAGGCGGGAACGAAGCGGTAGAGCGTGTGCCTCAGATTGTCTGCGAGATAAACCGTGTTATTGCTGCCGACGGCCACGCTCAGCGGAGATAGCAACAGAAGTGCTGAACTGAACATGAAAGTGGGATCCCGATACCGAGTCACGCCCAAACCAAGTGATGACGATAGCATCTCCAGGACAGGTGCTTCCATCTCCGCCAAAGATGTAACAGTTCCCTCCGGAGTAATTTTTCGAATTCGGTGGTTGCCGCTATCGGCCACATAAAGGTTGCCAAATTCATCGGTCGCCACGTCTGCTGGAAAACAAAACCGGGCTGCCCCTCTGGTTCCATTCTCACCCCCCCGGCTTCCAGCCAGTCCCGCCAGTGTAGTCACCATTCCGTCGGGGCCGACCCGCCGAATCGTATGATTCCAACAATCCGCCACATAGACGTTCCTGCTTTGGTCCAGCGCTATACCCACCGGACCATTAAACCGGGCCGCAGGACCTAAACCATCAACGCTACCCTTGCTACCTGCCTGCCCGGCCAGCGTCGTCACGTCGCCGGTGGGACCGATCTGCCGAATCGTCTGATTACCCGCATCCGCCACAAACAGGTTGCCAGTAGCATGGGCCACCACATCCGCAGGGTAGGCGAAGCGGGCTACCTGGGCTGGCCCGTCTGTTTTCCCTGGCTCCATTGCCTGCCCAGCCACAGTGGTCACAATCCCATCCGCTGCGATTCGCCGAATCGTATGGTTGCCCCAATCAGCCACATACACGTTGCCGGTATCATCCGCCGCCAGACCGGCAGGATAGTTAAAGCGGGCCTCGTTGGTCCCGCCATCCGCGCTGCCCGTAGTGCCCGCCAGTCCCGCCAGTGTGGTCACCTGCCCCCGGGCATCCAGTTTGCGAAGCGTGTTGTTGCCCGTATCGGCGATATAAAGGTTGCCCGCGCGGTCCGCCGCCAAACCGGCAGGCCAATAAAACCGGGCTGCCTCACTAGCCCCATCAAAGTAGCCTGCGCCTCCTGCCTCTCCGGCCCAAATAACATCGAGACCGTCGGCGCTAATCTGTCGCACGGTGTGACTGGCCGCCTCCGTCACCAGAACATTGCCGGCGCCATCCACGACGACACCCCAGGGATTCGCAAATCGCGGGCGGAATCCAGCCAAGCCGGTCAAGGTGGTAACGCGGCACTCAGCATCCATCTTGCGAATGATGTCATTTCCACTATCGGTCACGTACACATCGCCATTCCGGTGATCCACGACCACGCCACGCGGGGTGTGCAGACGGGCTTCACTTCCTACTCCGTCAGCATCCCCGGCGCAGCCAGCCAATCCCGCCAGCGTGCTCACTTGGCCACCAGCAGTGACCTTGCGGATCGTGTGATTGCCGCTGTCCGCGACGTAGAGGTTGCCTGTGCCATCAACCGCCACGCCCGAAGGTAAGCTAAATCGCGCCAAACTGCCGGCTCCATCAAAACTCCCCGAAGTGCCCGCCGATCCCGCCAGCGTGGTCACCTCTCCATCAAGACTGATTCTCCGAATCGTGTGATTCCACCTATCCCCAACATAGACGAAACCTGCACTATCGACTGCCACGCCGGAAGGAAAGCTAAACCGGGCCACCCCGCCTACCCCGTCGGCGCTACCTCGATTCGCTGCCAAACCCGCTAACGTGGTTACCGAGCCATTTGGACTGATCTTCCGGATCGTGTGGTTCTCAGTATCCGCCACATAGACGCAGCCCGAACTATCCGCCGCCACGCCGGAAGGGAAACTGAACCGGGCCTTGCTCCCGATGCCGTCAGTGCTTCCGGAGTTTTTCAGCAGTCCCGCCAGGGTGGTCACGCTGCCACTGCAAGCGATCTTTCGAATCGTGTGGTTCCAACTGTCGGCCACGTATAGGTTGCCCGCAACATCCATGGCCAGACCTTGCGGACCAGCAAACCGGGCCTCTCTGCCGGTGCCGTCGATGGCTCCAGGCGATTCCAATGGCCCCGCCAGTGTGACAAAGACATCCCGGCTCTGCACAGATCGGATAAATAGGAACTCGTTCCCTTCAAGATCAGAGAATTTCAGCACCACGCCCATGCTCCCGGAGACGCGGCTATCGTAGTCCACCGTCAATTCGACCAGGGCGATGACGCCGTCGGGTTCGTTTTCCTTGGTAAAGACCAAGATTGCCGGGCGCCTTCCAGGGAATTCTTGGTCCGTCCCCTTATGGATGAATTCATATCTGCCTTGGATGACGACCACTCGATCCGAACCCGTTAGCTCGTATTGGATCTCGGCACTCCCGTTGGCCGCCAACGCGATAGATTTCCATCGGAAACTGACATTGGAATTGATTGCTCCGAAGGGGAGAACGAAGGAGCGCCAGTTGCCGATGCATTCCCTTTGGATTCGTTTGCTTTCCTTGCTCCCGTTAGCTACCCCCTTCCTTACCTCTTCAATGATGGCATCATCGATGCGATACGTTTTGATGCCGTCATCGCTCGTGGAGAGAAAGGCGTGCTCAATGAAGTGGGTCTTTCGCTCGTCCTGAACCATGGTGTATCCCACGACGTGGCCGCCGTTATTGATAGCGTCGCGGACATGGCTTTTTGGCCCCCCAACCGGCAGGGTGGAGTGTTCAAACACTGTCGCTGCCTCGGACAAGCCGATTACGCATCCGACAGTGGCAACCAGCGCCAGTTTAGCCCGATTCGCCGTCATAAGTCTTACCCCTCTCTTCTGTATGGACCTTTAAGTTACTCTTTGAACGAAGTCAAGTTGTCAGCCGTTCCGTCTGTAAGGCCACTTACCATCGGCCCCTTGTGAGGCTGCGGTTGGCCGGTGCGTCTTCGAGTTGCTGAGCAATGCCGCCTTCCGGCGGCAGGAAGCTGCGATGCCGGAAGCGAGCGGGAAGTTTTGGGCATATCTGAACAGTGAACGTTTCTGCGGCACGAACGCCGCGCTCCCAAGTCTTTATGTTCGGCGGGGCCGACACGTCAGAGATAGGCCGCGGCCACCAAAGAAAAAAAATCGTCGTTGCATTTGTGGTGCACAGCAGGCAAGTTCTCCTCACTGGTGCGGGGCGTAGCGTAGCCTGGTAGCGCGCGTGTTTCGGGTACACGAGGTCGTGAGTTCAAATCTCACCGCCCCGACCATTCACAACCAAGGCGTTGAGAGCATCTAACCATCGGTCTAAAGCTCGAAGGATTTCCGGCTTGTTGAAGACTCCGCAACGGCCTAGAATGCTGTGCGTCGTCATCACACTGAGCAAGCGGGCTATGAGACCGGGGCCATTACGGGAGACAGGCGAGCGTGGGCCATTCCAGCCTGCGAAGAAGGGATGCTGCGGTCCGGAATCTTCCGCTCCGACGGTCGCTGTTCCCGGGACAGCCCTACAGCCTTGGGGATTGCGCCTGCAGTGTTGCGGGCCAAGGGCAAAGTCTCTTGCTTTGATCATCACCGTCGCCATTGCCGTCCACTGTGCCCGCGCCCAGGAATCATCGCCGAAAGAGAAACCGTTGGACGGCATCCAGCTCGAAACCTCCCACGGCACGCCGGTTTCTTTTGTCAATGACGTCAGGTCGGCGCTCAACAAACTGGGCTGCAACGCGACCGAGTGTCATGGCGCGGCCAAAGGGAAAGGCGGCTTGAAGCTCTCCTTGTTTGGAGCGGAGCCGCAGTTGGATTACGAAGCCTTGACGAAGTCGTCCGCGGGGAGGCGCATCAACAGGATTGAACCGGAGAAAAGCCTGTTCCTTTTGAAGGCAACAAAAAGCCTCCCGCATGAGGCCCGTGTGCTTCCGGTCGAGTCTCCCGAATACAAGATGCTCGTTTCCTGGGTCGCCCAGGGGACGCCCTACGCGCATGAGAAGGAGCCGATATTGGTGTCCATCACAGTGTCTCCGACCGAGCAGCATTTGCGCAAGGGCGACAGCCAACAACTCACGGTCCGGGCCGGCTTTTCTGACGGCACCTGGAAGGATGTGACGCGCGAAGCCTCCTACACCTCCTCGGAAGGGAAGGTCGCGGCAGTTGAGGCCAGCGGAAAGGCGCAGGCCAATGACTTTGGCGAGTCGGTCATCGTCGTCAATTACCTGAGGAAAGCAGCCACAGCGCGCCTCGTGGTTCCCCAGCCGCTCCCGCAGTCCTTCCCGAAGCTGAAGGCGAACAACCAGGTCGATGAGTTTGTCCACACCAAACTCAAAACGCTTGGCCTGCCGCCGTCCGAGCTTTGCTCCGATGCCGAGTTTCTCCGCCGCGTTTATCTCGACGTGATCGGCCTCTTGCCGTCGCCGCAGGAAGCTCGCGCCTTTCTTTCCGATGCGGATGCGCGGAAGCGGAGCAAGCTGATTGACCGGTTGCTGGCGCGCGAGGAGTTCGCTGACTTCTGGGCCTTGAAGTGGGGCGACCTCTTGCGGATCAAGAGCGAGTACCCCGTTCGCGTCTGGCCAAAGGCGGTTCAAGTTTATTACCGGTGGGTGCGAGCCAGCCTGGCTGAGAACAAGCCCTACGACCAATTCGCGCGCGAGCTTCTCATGGCCAGCGGGAGCAATTTCCGGGAAGGCGCCGCCAACTTTTGCCGGGCCGTTCCCAGCAAAGACCCGCAGACCATCGCCGAATCGGCGGTCCTCATTTTCATGGGCGCCAGAGTCGGTTGCGCCCGCTGCCACGGGCATCCGACGGAAAGCTGGGACTTGGAAGACGACCTCGGCCTCGCTGCCTTTTTCGCCAAAGTCGGCTTCAAATCGACCCTGGAGTGGAAAGAGGAAATCGTTCTTTTTAATTCGAAAGGAACCCTGCTCCATCCGCGCACCAAGGAAGCGGTGAAGCCCAAGTTCCTCGGCGGGGCGGTCTGGGAGGCCGGCCCGGAAGAAGACCCGCGCGTGAAATTCGCCGCCTGGCTCACCGCGCCGGAGAATCCCTGGTTTGCCCGGAACATCGCCAACCGGGTTTGGTTCTGGCTCTTGGGGCGGGGCATCGTGCATGAGCCGGACGATTTGCGACCCACCAATCCGCCGGAGAACCCGGATTTGCTCGAGTACCTCGCCCAGGAACTGGTCAGCCACCGCTACGACCTGCAACACCTCTATCGGCTGATTCTCAACTCGCGGACTTACCAGCTTTCCTCAAAACCCAATCCGTGGAACGCGAAAGACACCGCGCACTTCTCCCATTACCAGATGAAGCGCCTCGGGGCCGAGCAGCTTTCCGACGCCATCTGCCAGGTCACCGAGACGAGCGAGCGCTTTCAGAGCATCATCCCGGAGCCGTTCACGTTCCTGCCCACCGGCCATCGCGCCACTCAGCTTTTCGACGGCAATATCGGCACGGCCTTTCTGGAACTGTTCGGACGCCCGCCCAGAGACACCCCCTACGAAGGCGAGCGCAACTCCGAGACCTCGCTCTGGCAGGCGCTCTATTTCATCAACTCCGACCAACTCGAAGGGAAAGTCGTCAACAGCCCGCGCCTGAAGCGGTTGCTCAAGGCCAGCCAGAGCGATGCCGCGATCATCGACGAAGTTTATCTCGCCGCGCTCTCCCGTTTGCCGGAAGAGGACGAAAAACAAAAGGTGCTGGATTACGTCGCCAAAAACAAAGCCGCCCGCGCGCAGGCCATCGGAGACCTGGTGTGGGCGGTGCTGAACACGAAGGAATTCGTGTTCGTTCGCTGAGCTGTGACAACTGGTAAACAGACGTTCCACTGCTTCCTGCATGGTCGCCTGGAAAACAAGGGAGGCAGCGGCTGAATATGCGAAGCTGTGCGAAGTCGAAAGGAATGGCAGCCTATGTTAGACATTCAAAGCAGAAGAGTCACTTGGAACTGCGAAGGCGTGCGCCGCCGCGACTTCATCCGCGTCGGCGCGCTCAGCATGCTGGGCCTTACCCTGGCTGATTGGTTTCAATGGAAGGCCCGCGGCATGATCGCCGACGGCAAGGCCAAATCCGTCATCCTGCTCTGGATGGGCGGAGGCCCGACGCAAACGGACACCTTCGATCCCAAGCCGCAGGCCGGCGAGGAATATTGCGGCCCGCTCAGAAGGCCCATCGCGACCAACGTGCCGGGCATCAGCATTGGCGAACTGTTGCCGCTGCTGGCCAAGCAGGCCGACAAGTATGCCCTCCTCCGCAGCATGACTCACGGCAACAACGGCCACGAAACCGCCGCCTACATCATGCAGACCGGCACCATGCCGTCGGACCTGGCCTATCCGTCTCTCGGCTCTGTGGTCGCGCTCAAGAAAGGCTATGAAGCCGGCTACAAAGGCAATCTCCCGCCCTTCATCACGCTGACCAATCCGCTGGGGCGGTTTTCCGAAACGGGATTTCTCGGCGCGAAATACAAATCCTTTGCCACCGGCGGCGACCCGAATGCGAAGGATTTCCGCGTCGGCGGACTGGTCCCCCCGCGCGGCGTGACGGAACAACGCTTGCAGGAGCGGCGCTCGCTGCTGCAGACAGTGGACACTCTAGCCAGAGCCACGGAAAACGACGCGCGTTTCCAGGCGATGGATAAGTTCCAGGAAAAGGCCTACGGGCTGATTCTCGGCGACGCCAAACAGGCTTTTGATTTGTCCACGGAGAAAGATGAGTTGAAGGAGAAGTATGGCCGCAATCGCTTCGGTCAATCCTGCCTGCTGGCGCGCCGGTTGGTGGAAAACGGCGTGCCCTTCATCACCATCAACGACGGCGGCTGGGACACGCACAAAGATCATTTTCCCGCCATGCAACGGAAACTGCCCATCCTCGATCAGGGCTTTGCCGCGTTGCTGGACGACCTCGCCCAGCGCGGCCTCCTGGAGAGCACCATCGTTGTCTGGTACGGCGAGTTTGGCCGCACGCCCAAAGTGGCGGCCGAGCCGCCGTGGAATGGCGGGCGGCATCACTTCGGCGCCTGCTTCTCGGCCGTCGTGGCCGGCGGAGGATTCAAAGGCGGCGCGGTGGTGGGCACCAGTGACAACCGGGGTGAAGCGGTGCGGGAGCGCCCTGTCTATCCGTGGGACTTGTCGGCCAGCATCTACAAGCTGCTGGGCATCGATCCGCACGGCCGGCTGCCCCATCCGCAAGGCTGCGTCGCTCATGTCAGCCCGCTCGCCAGCGGCACCGTTCAAAGTGGCGGACTGCTGGCCGAAATCATGTAGCACGCGGCGAAAACAGCCCATGACCAAGCTGGAATTGAATTCGAAGACCGAAATCCGAAGACCGAAACAAAACCGAAATGCGACGGCGGGAAACCTGGGTCACTCGCCGGCGGGCTTCGGATTTCGAGCTTCGGATTTGTTTCGGAATTCGGATTTCGGTTTTCGGATTTGCGAAAGGCGGGTAACGCCCAGAATAACTCTGGCACCAAACCATGCCAAACGCCTCCTTCAACCATTGATCCTTGGGCTTCATTTGGTCATTGGCCATTGCCCATTGGTCATTCATTCAGCGCACTCGGCCCCTGCGCCCGCCCCGCAAAAACAATCCCTCACCTTCCCGCTCCTCACCTCCACGCAATCCAACTCTCCGACGACCTGCGTCGTTACTTTCGGCCCCGTCACTCCAATTTCCGCGCTCGCTTTCAGCCTGGACGGCAAAACGCTCGTGGTCGGCGGCTATCAGGAAGTGTTGGTCTGGGATTTGGTGAACGCCAGGCTTCTGAAGCGAATCGGCACCGGGCAGTTGAGCGACGCCGTCCACGCGCTTGCTTTCAACAAGGATGGCCGGTTGTTGGCCGTCGGCGAGGGGATGCCTCGGCAGTCCGGCGCGGTGAAGATTTTTAATCCGGAAACCGGCGAACTGACCGCGAGCTTTCAGGAGCCAAAAGACGTGGTCGATGCGATAGCCTTCAGCCCGGATGGGAAGCTGCTGGCCGCGGGCGGCGCCGATCCGTTGGTGCGGGTCTGGAACCTCGAGGAGAAGAAGCTCGTTGCCACCATCAAAGAACATAGTGACTGGGTGTCAGGCGTCGCCTTTAGCCCGGACGGCAAGTATTTGGCGACGGCCAGCGCCGATAACACCGCGCAGATTTGGGAGGTCGAGACCTGGAAATCTTTCACGAAGATTCAACAGACAGATGCGGTGCAAGGCGTGGCGTTTGGCCCCGACGGGGCTTTCCTGGCTCTGGCGGTGGGCGGTCCCAATGACCGGGCCGTGCGCATCCGGCAAATCGATTACAACCGGCAGACGAACACAACGGCCACGGCGCGGCCGGCCAGAAGGAGCAATACGCTCCAGACCCGGATGCTGGACACGCGCGCCGGCCTGCCCCTGGACGTGGTCTGGAACATGCAAGGCAACAGAATCTACGCCCCGTGCAGCGACAAGACAGTGAAGGTGGTCAATGCCGCCAGCGGCACTCTCGCCGCCACCCTGAGCGGACATGCGGATTGGGTCTATTGCGCCGCGCTCAGCCCTGACGGAACCAGACTCGCTTCCGGGAGCGCCGACGGCACCGTCAAGCTCTGGAGCGCCCTCGACCACCGGTTGCTCGCGACGCTGATTCAGCTTTCGCCTCGCACTGATGAATGGCTCATCCTCACGCCGCAAGGCCACTTCGCCACTTCCTCTGCGCGTGCTCTGCAATGGAAAACCGCCGATGTGATGCCCGCGTCAGAGGAGTCCACGAGCCGCCTGCAGAATCCCGAACTGGTCCGGGAATCACTCTTGGCAAAACCGATTGCAACTCCAGGCAGGTCTGCTCCTCGCGGGTCGGAAGAAAAGCCGCGGCGGCGCAATGCGGGCCGAGCGGTTAATCAATGAGCCTCCCGCAAACCTCTTGCGCCACGGACCATCCATGAACACTCCATTTCAAGCGCGCGGTCTTCGCCTGCTGGTGGTCTTCACGATGGTGGCGCTGCTCGTGCCGAGCGCGCTCCATCCAGAAGCCTCAGCGGCCCAGTCGGAAAAGGCCAAGGCCCAAGCCAAGCAAAGAAACACCGTCCCCGTTATCGAACAGCCCAAACCGGTCATCAACTACCTCTTTCCCGCCGGCGGACAACGGGGCCAGACCTGCGAAGTGATCGTAGGCGGCACCAATCTGGCCAGTGGCGCCGGCTTCGTGAGCAGCACAAATCCCGCTGGGAATGTTGCGCCTGAAGGAGCCGGAACAATTCGCATCACCGGCCGCGGAGTGACGGCGCACAGGGTTCAGGCCACGAACCTCAACAGCGTTCGCCTCGCAGTCACCATCGCGCCGGACGCCGAACCGGGAGAAAGAGAAATCCGGTTTGTCACGCGCGGCGGCGCTTCCAATCGTTACCGATTTGCCGTCGGCGACCTCCCGGAAGTCAACGAAGCCGAGCCGAACTCGGAGAAGAATCAGGCGCAGCGCCTCGAATCGCTCCCGGTGCTCATCAACGGCCAAGTCCTCCAAGGCGACCGCGATTATTTTCGCTTCACCGCCCAGGCCGGACGGACCGTCGTTCTCGAAGTGCAGGCCCGCGCACTCCTGCCCTACATTGCGGATGCCGTGCCCGGCTGGTTTGACGCCTGCCTGACGCTCTACAATGCCGCCGGCAAAAGGGTTGATTCGGTGGACGACTTCTGCTTGCGGCCCGACCCCGTTCTTATTTTCAAAGTCCCGGAAGACGGCGAGTACCTCCTCGAAATTTCGGATATTATTTATCGCGGACGCGAGGATTTCATCTACCGGCTTGCCGTGGGCGCGTTGCCCTACATCACCCATCTCTTTCCGCTGGGCGGACGGCGTGGCGCGGAGACGCGGGTGGAATTGCACGGCGCGAACCTGCCATCCGAGACACTGACCGTCGCGCTGCCGAGCGACGCCCCAGCGAACTGGCCAGTCCACGTCAGCCGCGATGGCCGGACTTCCAATAAGGTTTTCTTCGCGGCCGGCAACTGGCCAGAAATCCAGGAGATCGAACCCAACGATTCCATGGCCCAAACCAATCACGTCGAACCGCCCGTCACGATCAACGGCCGAATTCAACGGCCCGGCGATTCCGACTGCTTCGTCTTCGCTGCCAAAGCCGGGCAACGTTTTGTCCTGGAAATCCAGGCCCGCCGTTTTGGTTCGCCGCTGGACTCGCTCCTCACCCTCTTCAACTCGAAAGGCGCGGAGTTGCTGGCCAACGACGACACGGTTGATGCGATCGAACCGCTCGTCACACACCACGCCGACTCGCGCCTGGCCTACACGATTCCCTCATCCGGCAATTACGTGCTCCAGGTCCGAGACGCCCAGGGCAAGGGCGGAGACGAATACGCCTACCGGCTCGTGATGGCGCCCCCGCGGCCGGACTTCGCCTTGCGCATCACCCCGGATAACCCGCGCGTCGGGCAGGGCAGCACCGTCATGACCACCGTGAGCGCCGTGCGCCAAGACGGCTTCAACGGCGAGATCAGTTTGTCCGTGGAGGGTTTGCCGGACGGATTCATCACGAGCGGGGCTTTCATACCGGGCAACCAAAACGAAACGTCGCTCACTATCACGGCCCCGCTAGGGGCACCCCTTTCCGTGCTCACTCCCACTGTCATGGGCACCGCCAGCATGGACAGCGGCACTCTCGTCCGCCAGGCCATTCCTGCTGAGGCGGTCATGCAAGCGTTCAGCTTCACGCACAACCTGCCCACGAAAGAATTCCTGCTGACGGTGCTCGAGCCCGGCGCTTTCGCATTAACGGCGGCCACTCGCCCAAATGAAGACGTGCAAATCCCGCAGGGCAGCACGAACGTCCAAGTAATCGTGAAGGTGTCTCGCAAGGAAGGCATCCGAGGAGCCATTGGACTGGCGCTGGCCAAGCCTCCGGCCGGCCTCACCGCCAGAAACGCGTTCATCCCCGCCGACAAAGACGATGGCACGCTCACGTTGACTGCCACCCGGCAAGTCCCCGTCGGGCTCCGGCAAAACCTCATCATCACCGGCACCCTCCGCTCGGGCCGGGGCAATTTCACCGGCGTTGCGCCGGCCATCCCCATCAAGATTGTCGCTGCGCAGCCGTGAGCCAGCGTAGGCCGGTCAGGGCGGTTGACCAGTATAAGTTGAAGAGGCTGGCCAACAAGATGGACGTGCCGTACCAAAGCCTGGTTAAGACCTTCCTGGCCGAGCGGCTCAAGGCCGAGCGCAAGGCAGCGTAGGACCGCGGTGACCGGACGGCAGCAGGGGGTCACCACTACTTCGACGAGTTTGTGGACCTGTTGTGCGTTAGTGGCCTCCGGCAGTCCTCTTGAAGCGAAAGGGCTGTCCGCCGAGAATATCCGCGCTGGTGATCGTCGGACACCAATGCTTTTCGATATGTTCCACGACCAGATCGGTGCCGGCGAAGTGGCTGACGTAAGGCCGCATGCGCGAGTTGTACATCGTGTCGGTCAAGTCGCGCATCAGCAGCACGTTCTTGCCGAGGCTGACCATCTGCCGGATGGAGAAGGACCGCCCCAGGACGCACATGTTCGTGTGCACGCCCATGATGATGACATGGTCGATGCCCAGTTGCTGGAGCAGACTATAAACCTCCTCGCCGTTGTCGCTGATGGCGTCTTCAGGCGCGATTTCCAGGGCGGCAATCTGCCGTTTCCAGGGGCCGCCCCCGGGACATTGCGGCACGTCGTCGCAGCCGCCATCCGAGTCGTCAATGGGCAGCGGGCCTTCCTTGGCCAGGTTCAGCGAACGCCATTTTCCGAGGTCAGCCGGAGCGGGAACCTTGGGCGCTTGCTGGGCGCGTTTGCGCTGCGGGTACTCCGCATAAAAATTCATGGCGTCGCTGGGGCAATGAATGATGAGCACGCCGCGCCGGCGGGCTTCCTGGATCACCTCGTTCATCCGCGGCGCCATTTCCGCGACGCGCTCCGTCGCCCCTTTGCACCAGTGCCGGTCCCACATGTCGCAGATGATGAGGGCGGTCTTTTTGGCGTCCCATTCCACGAGTTTTTCGGCGATTTGATATTGGCCGGCCCCTTGGGTTGTCTCGACGCGGCGGCGCGTGGAGAGTTTGAGGGTTTGGGAATGGTCGGCAGCGAAAGCCGGCCCGCAGGCCAGCAGGAGCGCCGCAGTCACTCCGTGGACGGCGTGGCGGTATGGTAGCAGGTCGTTCATAGAGTTGAGGATTCCTACGCTGCAAGAATGGACCGGCTTTGCCAAGGTTAAAGGGAGTCTCGTCGCGGGAGCTTAGCCCGGAAATTTCACACTCCGCACCAACTGCCAACACGGCGGAGCGCCGGTCTGTGACCGGCTTTGGGCATTCCGACCGCGCTAAGCCGGTCACAGACCAGCGCTCCGTCTCAGCGAGTGTGAAATGTCCGGGTTAGACGCCCGCAGGATGTATTCGAGGTCGGAGCGCTTCATAGCGGCGCAGGATGCGCTGGCGTTCGTCCTGCGGCATGATGACCGCGAACGGGCTGCTGTGTCTCATGCGGTAGGCGTCTTCGCTGCGGTCGGCGAGCTTTTCCAGGACACCGGGCAAGCCGCGCGCACGAATGAGATCGAGCCATTCGCACAGGGCTTCCTTGGAGTGGATGGAATACTCCGGGTCGGCCAGGCGTTGTTCGATCCAGGCGACCACCAAGCCCAACTTGGCCGGTTCGCGCCGCAACACCGCCGCCATGACCTGGTCCATTTCGTAAGACCGCTCGTCGATGACCTGATGCCAGTTCACTCGGGCGAGTTAATCAGGAATTCTCTCCTGCCGCAACGTCGCCCGCATGCAGCATGGCGCCTTTCGTCGGCGGGGCTGCTTCCTCGGCTCCGGCGTGGTGGAAGCCTGGGGGCAAGACCGTGATCGGGACCCGCTGCAAACAAGCGGGCCTGTTCTGGTCCGAGCCGGGAACCGAGCACATCCTGGCCTTGCGCTGCCTCCACCACAGCCGCCGTCTCCAGGACTTCTGGGTCCACCGCCTCAACGCGCACGCCCCCGCAACGATTCACTCTCCCTCAACGCCTGACGTGAAGCATTCTGTCCCGCGCCCCTTATGAAGAAATCACGAAAATTTTTCTTTACAAGATTTGCCAGCGCGGCTATCAAGGGGCCAGACATCCAAGCAGCAACCGGGCACTGGTCATTCTCTGGGCCAGCCCCGCGGACAACAAAATCGCTGGATCCGCACCGAGCGAATGCGCACGGGTTGGGGGTGAACTGGCCAGTGCCGATCGGGACCATGACTGATGACATCAGAGTAAAGTGTGTGACACGAGTGCGCCGTTGCACCGCACCGGCGGCCCCGGTCTCTTCGCGACTTCCGGCTTTCAACGATCCTCGAACCTACAACCACAAACTATGAAGACACGAACCGCACACACCACGACGTCTGGGTTGACCTCGCAAGTCAGCGCCGGATGGACTTCCGCACACACGCCTCACACGCGCATCGGGAACTCCGGGAGGAAGTTCATCCGCTCTCACTGGATCGGCATCGTAGGAACGATGATGCTCTCGGTCGCCTTGACGCCGGCCATAGCAGGCACGCTCAGCAGCGACTTCACGACTGATCCCGGCGGCTTACTCCTCGGCAAAGCCAAGATCGAGGACGGCGTCTTGAAGCTTCAGGACCTGCAGGAATTGATCGATGGAACGTCGAGCCTGCCCATGCACGGCTCCTACATCTTGCCGCAGATCGACGCCGAGAAGGTCGCCAGTTTCACCGCCACTTTTAAGGCCAGCATCCACGGCGGCACCGAGCAGGCGGCGCAGGGCTTCAGCTTTGTTCTGGCGAACGACCTCGACCAGACCTCGCCCTTCCGCGAAGGCGGCGCGACCGGTGATGGCGCCGGATTCACGACCGGCCTGGTGATCTCGTTCGACACGGTGGACAACCTGGCCGGCTTCAGCGCCAACGGAAACGACCTAGGCGACGCGCCAGGCATCATTGTCCGAATCGGCGGGACTCGGCAGATTGCGAAGAAGTTCGCTAACCTCCGCACAGGTCCTCCCAACAATCAAACGCCCACCTTCGTCCCCGTCGAAATCAAGCTCGACGCCGACGGCACGCTCGATGTGAGCTACAACGGGGTGAAGGTCTATGACAACGTCCCAATCCCGTATATCCCTCTCGCCGGCACTTTCGGCTTCGGCGCCGGCACGGCCGAATTGACCGCAGCCATCCGCGCCAACCACTGGATCGACGACGTGAACATCACGACGACGACCGTGACAGCCGGCTCGCCGGTGCTCCTGTCGATCAGCCCGCCGTCGCAGGGCGCGCGCCCTGACGCCACGGTTGAGATTCAGATTGAAGACCTCGGCAGCGCCACCGTCTCAATGAGCTTTGACGACGGGGCGTCCTTCACGCCGAGCAAGTCAGTGGCTGGCAATGTGACAACGATCTCTTACGATCCGCCCGGCCTCCTGGCGCCCGGCTCCACGCACACGGTGAAGCTAAATTACGGCGCCAAGTCGCTGACCTACAGTTTCACGGTGATCAACGCCACGATCATCCCTGCGAGCTTCGCGGCGGCTCCGCACACCGTGGACGCGAGCGCGAGCGGCTTCAAGGTCCGTGTGCACCAGTTGGAGACTGGCCGGCCAGGTGGCAACAGTTACCAGGCGGCGGTGGACCAACTCGCCGGCAAGCTGGGGCCGAATGTCGCCGATCTGACCTCACCTCCGGCCAACCCCGACGGCTCGTTTGACAGGGAACTCATCAACATGGAGCAGGAAGGCGCCGAAGCGGGTCTCTTCAACGGCACCGAAGGCCACTTCGATGAACTGATCCCCGGCATCCCGGGTAGCGTGGGCAACACTGACAACATCGCGATGGAGGTCACCGGTTATCTGGACCTCAAGAAGGGCGTTAACACCCTGGGTCTGGTCAGCGACGACAATGCGCGCTTGAGCATCGGGCCCCATCCTCGGGATGTCACCGGCGCCAAGCTCATCGACATCACGATCGGCACGGCTACAGCCACGGTGTTGGTAGATCAGGATGGCATTTATCCTTTCAGTGTCATTTGGGCGGAGGGTGGCGGTGGCGCTCACCTCGAGCTCTGGTCGGTCGATTCCAGTGGCACACGCGTCCTTCTCAACGACCGCGCCACGACTGGTCACGTCAAAGTCTATCGCCAACTCAAGGCAGGGGTACAGAACGCGCCCTATCTGAGCTCCGCCAAGCCCGCGCCCGGCGACCTCAACGTGTCCACCACTCCCAAACTCGAGCTTGCCGCCACGGAAGAGGCGACGCAGGTCAACCAAGGCTCGATCAAGCTTTCCGTCAATGGCACGGCGGTGACTCTGCCCGCAGATGCCATCAGCAAGAGCGGCAGCGTAACCACCATCCGCTACTCGGTGAGCGACCCACTCGCGCCGAAGGCCGAGCAAAAGATCAAGCTGGAGTTGACTGACAGCGCCGGGCGCAACGTCGTCCGCGAGTACTCCTTCATCACCGGCACGGCCCGCGCGGGCGGCTTCGCTGGCGGCCAATGGGACTTCGACAACGGCAATCTGGAGGCCAGCATCGGCCGGGATTTGCGC
>ERZ1292640.546-Hain-H43-02um-R1-546-length-30784-cov-9_pt1 | contig 30784 bp, 31 predicted proteins | sample MGYA00564404_ERZ1292640 | MGnify/ENA primary metagenome ERZ1292640 (study PRJEB36523, sample SAMEA6512636) | groundwater metagenome | collected 2019-01-08 | study: AquaDiva: Metagenomics assemblies of 32 groundwater samples | reverse complement strand
GTGCGGCGCTCTTCGTCCATGATGCCGAGCTTGACGGTGCTGTCGGGCAGGCCCAGCATTTTTTCGACACGGCTGAACAGCTCGGCGGCAAAGGCGACTTCGGCCGGGCCGTGCATCTTGGGCTTGACGATGTAGACCGAGCCCTTGCGCGAGTTCTTGATGCCTTTTTTGCCCTTGCGCTTGAGGTCGTGAATCGCGATCGTGGTGGTGATCACCGCGTCGAGGATGCCTTCGGGGATTTCTTTGGTCGAGCCGTCGGCGGCGGTGTAGAGGATGGCCGGGTTGGTCATCAGGTGGCCGACATTGCGCACAAACATCAGCGAGCGTCCGTGCAGGGTGAGAGGTTTGCCTTTGGGCGAGGTGTACTCGCGGTCCGGGTTCAGACCGCGGGTGAAGGTCTTGCCGTCCTTGGTCACGCTTTCGGTCAGCGTGCCCTGCAAAATCCCCAGCCAGTTGCTGTAGGCCAGCACCTTGTCGTCGGCATCCACCACGGCCACCGAGTCTTCCAGGTCGAGGATGGTGGACAGCGCCGCTTCCACCACCAGGTCGCTGACACCGGCCGCATCGCTTTTGCCGATAGCCGTGCTGCGGTCAATGCGGATGTCGATGTGCAGGCCGTTGTGCTGCAGCAGCACGGACGACGGTGCCGAGGCCTTGCCCTGGTAGCCGATGAGCTGACTCGCATCGGCCAGCGTGGTGGTTTTGCCTCCCTGGAGGGAAACGACCAGCTTGCCGCCGCGCAGCGCGTAGCCGGTCGAGTCGATGTGTGAGCCTTTGACCAGCGGCGCGGTGCGGTCCAGCACATGACGTGCGTACTCGATGACTTTGGCGCCGCGCACCGGGTTGTAACCCTTGCCTTTTTCGGCGCCCTTGTCTTCGGAGAGTACGTCGGTGCCGTACAGCGCGTCGTACAGCGAGCCCCAGCGCGCATTGGCCGCGTTCAGCGCATAACGCGCATTCAGGATGGGCACCACCAGTTGCGGGCCGGCCTGTTTGGCGAGTTCGGCATCGACATTGCCCGTGGTGATGGTGACTTTTTTCGGCGCGGGCACGAGGTAGCCGGTTTTCTCGAGGAAGGCGCGGTAGGCCTTCATGTCGGCAATCGGCCCGGGGTGGGCTTTGTGCCAGCTGTCCATCTCGGTCTGCAGGCGGTCGCGCTCGGCCAGCAGGGCGATGTTTTTCGGGGCCAGGTCCGCCACGATGGCGTCAAAACCTTTCCAGAAGGCGGCGCGGTCCACGCCGGTGCCGGGCAGGACCTTGTCATCGACAAAGCGTTGCAGAACCGTGGCCACCTGCAGGCCGTGAAGCGTTGTGCGTGGGGTTGTTGTCGTCATGGGGGAACCTCAAAAAAAGGGCAAAAAGAAGGAAAGAAAAAAGGAAGCTCGAAACAGTGAAGCGGATTATCCCGCCGGGAAGAAACCCAGCACGTCGCGCAGATTGCTGCCGGTGCGCGCCGGCTGTGTGCCCAGTTCCTCGAAGGGCAGGGCGTAACGGTTGACCCAGAGGGTCTGGTAGCCGTACCAGGTCGCGGCCAGCGCGTCCCAGCTGTTGCAGCTGACAAAGGCGATCTGCGCTACGGGCAGCCCCGTGGCCTGCGGCCCGAGCCCATAGGCATCGGGGTGGGTCTTGTATTTGCGGATGCTGTCGACACTGATCACATGGTCGAGCAGGTCCTCGAGTCCGGCGGACTTGACGGCCACGTCCAGCATCGAAGGGTCGCCGTTGGACAGAATGCCGGTGACAATGCCGCGTTTTTTCAAAGCCTGCAGCACCTCGCGGTTTTCCGGAAAGGCCGACAGGTGCCGGTACTGGTTCATCAGCCGATCTTCGCGTTCGGCCGTCAGGTCCAGGCCCAGACGCTTGCACGCGTAACGCAGGCCGGCGCGTGTCAGCTCCCAGAACGGCCGGTAGTGCTCACCGCCATTGCTGGTGGTGACCAGCCGGGTGTATTCAATCTGCTTGTCGCGCCAGAGCACGCCCAGCGCCTGGCCCTGGCCCGGAAACAGCTGTTCCGCCAGCAGGCCGACGCTGTAGACGTCGAACAGCGTGCCGTAGGCATCAAAGAGAACAGCCCGTGGCGCGACGCGCCCGGTTTTGGGTTTTTCCATGGTTAGACTGTATTTGATACTTTGGCAAATATTAATTGATTAAAAAGCGATTTATCCATGACATATCTGCAGGTAATTTCCGGGCGTGACGGGCGCCGCATAATTTGCAGTTCATGAGCCGAGTGGTCGGCCAACCACTGTCTTTCAAGGATTCCACTGTGTCCGAGCCCTCCCCGCCGCCCCCAACGGCTTCTGGCCCCGCCACGCCCCTGCCGCTGGCAGGCCTGCGCGTGATCGAATTCACCCACATGGTGATGGGCCCGACCTGCGGCATGGTGCTGGCCGATCTGGGCGCGGAGGTCATCAAGGTCGAGCCTCTGGGCGGCGACAACACGCGTCGTTTGCTGGGCTCGGGCGCCGGGTTTTTTGCGCTGTTCAACCGCAACAAAAAAAGCATCGCCCTGGACCTGCAGACGCCGCAGGGCCGGGAGATTGCGCTCAAGCTGGTGGCGACCGCCGATATCGTCAGCGAGAATTTCAAGCCCGGCACCATGCAGAAACTGGGGCTCGACTACGCCAGCCTGTCCAGACTGAATGAAGGCCTGATTTATGTCAGCCACAAGGGGTTTTTGCCCGGCCCGTATGACCACCGCACCGCGCTCGACGAGGTGGTGCAGATGATGGGCGGCCTGGCCTACATGACAGGCCGGCCCGGCGACCCGCTGCGTGCCGGAACCAGCGTCAATGACATCATGGGCGGCATGTTCGGTGCCATCGGTGCCATGGCCGCGCTGGCCGCGCGCGCCAGAACCGGCAAGGGCCAGGAGGTGCAGGCGGCGCTGTTTGAAAACAATGTGTTCCTGGTGGCCCAGCACATGATGCAATTCGCCGTGACCGGCCAGCCGGCCGCGCCCATGCCGGGCCGCATCTCGGCCTGGGGCATTTACGACGTGTTCACCGTGCAGGGCGGTGCACAGATCTTTCTGGCCGTGGTCAGCGACACCCAGTGGCAGCTGTTTTGCGACGCTTTCGGGTTTGCCGACCTGCGCGCCGACCCGCGGCTGGACAGCAACAACGACCGCGTGCGGGCACGCGACTGGCTGCTGCCGCAGCTGCGCGAACGCCTGGCGCCGCGAACGGCGGCCGAACTCAGCGCGCTGTTCGAGCAGCACGGCCTGCCGTTTGCGCCTATCACGCGGCCCGAAGACTTGTTTGAAGACCCGCATTTGCAGCAGACCGGTGGCCTGGCGCCCTTGACGCTGCCGGACGGGCGGAAAACCCGCGTGCCGCTGCTGCCCCTGACCCTGGGCGGCGAGCGCCCCGGTGTGCGCCTGAACCCACCCCGGCTGGGCGAACACACCTTGGGATTGCTGCAGGAGCTCGGCTATGGCGAGGCGGACATCCAGGCCCTGCAGGACGGAAAGATCGTTGCGGTCTAAGCCGGCGGCGCTCGCCGGCCAGGGATCCGTCTGCGCCTCTATACTGCCGAAATGAACCAGTCAGTACATTCCGCGCGTCCGGCGAAGCCGGCGGCCAAAGCCGCGGTTCGCGAAACCACCCGCACCAACGATCCGGCCCGGACCATGGCCGGGATTCTCGAAGTGGCCACCGCGGAGTTCGCCAGCAAGGGGCTCAGCGGCGCACGCATTGACGAGATTGCGGCGGCCACGCGCACCAGCAAGCGCATGATCTATTACTACTTCGGCAGCAAGGAGGGCCTGTACATCGCGGTGCTCGAGGAAGCCTACCGCCGCATGCGCAGCATCGAAGCCGAACTGCACCTCGAGGACCTCCCGCCCGAAGACGCCTTGCGCCGGCTGGTGGGCTTCACCTTCGACCACCACCATGACAACCAGGACTACATCCGGCTCGTGATGACCGAGAACATGGAGCGTGGTGCCTACTTGGCGCAGAGCAAAAGCATCCAGCAGCTCAACGTGCCCGCGATCCAGGCCATCCGCAAGCTCTACGACCGCGGCGTGGCCTCCGGCGTGTTCCGGCCCGGCCTGGATCCGATCGACATCCATGCCTCGATTTCGGCCCTGACCTTTTTCAATGTGTCCAACCAGCACACCTTCGGCCTGATCTTCAAGCAGGATGCCCGCTCCCCGCAGGCGGTGGCTGCGCGGCGCGACAGCATCATCGAGATGGTCGTGCGCTTCGTCCGCGCCTGAGAGGGCTCGGCTGCTGTCCAGCCCGGCAGACCTGCCAAGGGTAAATACCGATTTGTAGAAACTAACTAGTTCGTACATTAATGGCTCCAGGCGCCTTTCGCAGCGCCTGCAGGAGACATTCATGGTCCGGAGAGTCATCAACAGCTACTGCCAGCTTCTGTCCTGGCTGATGGTCGCCAGCCTGGCGCTCATGGTGGTGCTGGTGTTCACCAACGTGGTGTTGCGTTACGCCTTCAACTCCGGCATCGCGGTGTCCGAAGAACTGTCGCGCTGGCTGTTCGTCTGGCTGACCTTTCTGGGCGCCATCGTGGCACTCCATGAGCGCGCCCATCTGGGCACGGACATGCTGGTAGCCCGGCTGCCGGTGCTGGGCAAGAAAATCTGCCTGGGTCTGGGCCATGTCCTCATGCTGTTCATCTGCTGGCTGCTTTTCAGGGGAACCCTGGACCAGGTCAAGATCAACTGGGATTCCACCAGTGCGGCGATGGAAGTGTCCATGGCCCTGTTCTACGGCTGTGGACTGGTGTTTGCCGTTTCGGGTGCGCTGATCCTGCTTAGCGATCTGTGGCGCCTGCTCACGGGACAGCTCACCAGCGAAGAGCTGGTCGGCATTCGGGAGAGCGAAGAAGTGCCTCACGAAGAGCACCAGCCCGCCCGCTAGCCGCAGGAACGCCGCATGACCATCGCCATCTTCCTGGGCTCCCTGCTCGCCGCCATGGCGCTGGGCATTCCCATCGCTTTTTCCCTGCTGCTGTGCGGCGCCGCGCTGATGTGGCACCTCGACATGTTCGACGCGCAGATCCTGGCGCAAAACGTGATCAACGGTGCCGACAGCTTTCCGCTGCTGGCCGTGCCTTTCTTCATGCTCGCCGGCGAGGTGATGAACGCGGGCGGCCTGTCGCGCCGCATCGTCAACTTCGCCATGACACTGGTGGGCCACATCAAGGGCGGACTCGGTTATGTCGCCATCGTGGCCGCGGTCATGATGGCCGCCCTGTCAGGCTCGGCCGTGGCCGATGCGGCAGCCTTGTCGGCATTGCTGCTGCCCATGATGGTGGCCGCCGGCCACGACAAGGCGCGATCCGCCGGCCTGCTGGCTTCGGCCAGCATCATCGCCCCCATCATTCCACCCAGCATCGGCTTCGTGATTTTTGGTGTGGCCGCCAACGTGTCCATTTCAAAACTGTTCATGGCCGGCATTGCGCCCGGCATCCTGCTCGCCGCGGCGCTCTGGCTCACCTGGTGGTGGGTGGCGCGCAAGGAAGCCGTGGCGGTGCCGGCGCGCAAGTCCCGCGCCGAGGTGCTCGCCGCTTTCCGCGATGCCACCTTTGCGCTGGTGCTGCCGGTGATCGTGGTGGTTGGCCTCAAATTCGGCGTTTTCACGCCCACCGAAGCGGCCGTGGTGGCTGCTGTGTACGCGCTGCTGGTCTCCACGCTGATCTATCGGGAGCTCAAGCTGAGCCAGCTGTACGGCCTGTTTCTCGCGGCAGCCAAAACCACAGCGGTGATCATGTTCCTGGTGGCGGCGGCGATGGTATCGGCCTGGCTGATCACGGTGGCGCAGTTGCCGGCGCAGGTGGTGACGCTGCTGCAGCCGCTGCTGGACAGCCCCAAACTGCTGATGATGGCCATCATGCTGCTGGTGATCGTGGTGGGCACGGCAATGGACATGACGCCGACCATCCTGATCCTGACGCCGGTGCTGATGCCCATCGTGAAGGCCGCGGGCATCGACCCGGTCTACTTCGGCGTGCTGTTCATCATCAACAACGCCATCGGCCTGATCACACCGCCGGTGGGCACGGTGCTCAACACCGTCGCCGGTGTCGGCAAGGTCAGCATGGACGAGGTCACCCGCGGCGTCTGGCCCTTCATGCTGGCCCAGTTCTCGGTCATGTTCCTGATGGTGCTGTTCCCCCAGATTGTCATGGTGCCCGCGCGCTGGTTCTATGGCTGAAAACATGTCGCCCCCACCTTGATTCCCCCGGCGCAGGGCGTGTCTGGTACGCCAGGTCCTGCACCCTTTCTGTTTGCGTACTTTGAATTTTCCCGAGGAGACAAACATGAAACGTCTGATGATCAAAACCCTGGTGGCTGCTGCTGCCCTGGCCGCCTTCGGCCTGGCCTCTGCCCAGGACATCAAGGAGCGCACCCTCAAGTTCGCCCACCAGAATCCCAAAGGCCACCCCATCGTGATGGGCATGGAGAAGTTCGCCGAGATCGTCACCGCCAAATCGGGCGGCAAGATCAAGGTCAACCTGTTTCCCGGCGGCGTGCTCGGCGGTGATGCGCCCAACGTCTCGGGCCTGCAGGGCGGCACCATCGAAATGGTGGTGCTGAACTCCGGCATCCTGGCCAGCCAGGCCAAGGAGTTCGCGGTGTACGACTTCCCCTTCCTGTTTGCCAATGCGAAGGAGGCCGATGCGGTGGTGGACGGCGCCTTCGGCAAGAAGATGCACGACAAGCTGCAGGAAAAAGGCATGGTGGGCCTGGCCTACTGGGAGCTGGGCTTTCGCAACATGACCAACAGCAAACGCGCCATCAACAAGGTGGAAGACCTGGCCGGCCTGCGGATCCGTGTGATCCCCAACCCCATCAACCTGGACTGGGTCAAGGCGCTTGATGCCAACCCCACACCCATGGCTTTCCCCGAGGTCTACGCCGCGCTGGAATCGAAGGCGCTGGACGGACAGGAGAACCCGCTGAGCACCATCCTGGCCAACAAGTTCGCCGAGGTCCAGAAACACCTGACCCTGACCAACCACGTCTACAACCCGCAGTCGGTCATCATCAGCAAGAAATTCTGGGACACCTTGAGCAACGACGAGAAAAAACTGTTGGCCGACGCTGCTGTCGAAGCTGGCAAGTACCAGCGCCAGGCGTCACGCGATGCGGCGGGCGCCACGCTGGAAGCCCTCAAGAAGGCCGGAATGCAGGTCACCGAATTGCCGCCCGCCGAAATGGCCAAGCTGCGCGACCGGATGAAGCCGGTGATCGCCAAATACTCCAGCGGTGTGGGTGAGTCCACGGTCAATGAACTGATGGCCGAGCTGGCCAGGCTGCGCAAATAAGAAGAAGGCGCCTGCGCGTCCGGGGCCTGGCCCCGGGCGCCGGGCTTCACCCATGTCCCCTTGTCTGATCTGCATGAACCCTGACCTGAGCGCTTTTTCTGGCTTGCGCGCTGCCTCCTGCGGGAGGCGGACATGATCCGCGGCACCACCACCCTGATTGCCCACCTCGGCTACCCGACCGAGGCGTTCAAGGCGCCGATGATCTACAACCCCTGGTTTGAACAGGCCGGTATCGATGCGGTCGTGGTGCCCATGGGCGTCAAGCCCGAGGACTACCCGCAGGTGCTCAAAAGCCTGTTCAAGCTCACCAACATCCGCGGCGCGCTGATCACCATGCCACACAAGGTGAGCACCGTGGCGCTGCTGGACGAATGCACCCCGGCTGTGGAAATTGCCGGCGCCTGCAATGCGATCCTGCGCCGTCCCGACGGCAGCCTGCTCGGCGACATGTTCGACGGTGCCGGCTTTGTGCGCGGCGTGGTGCGCAAGGGCCTGCAACTGGCAGGTGCCCGTGTGCTGGTGGTCGGCAGTGGCGGTGTGGGTTCGGCAATTGCCGCGTCGCTGGCGGCGGCAGGCATTGGTGCCATTGGCCTGCATGACGTCCACCCGGCGTCTGCCGAGGCGCTCGGCGTGCGTTTGCGCAAGCATTACCCGGCGTTGCAGGTGGGCACCGGCAGCAACGACCCGGCCGGCTACGACCTGGTGGTCAATGCCACCCCTCTTGGCATGAACGACGGGGACGCATTGCCGGTCGATGTGGCGCGCATGGCGCCATCGACCTTTGCTGGCGAAGTCGTGATGAAAAAGGAGATGACGGCCTTTCTGCGTGCGGCGCAGGCACGCGGCTGCAAGGTGCAGGTGGGCTCGGACATGCTGTTCGAGCAGATTCCGGCCTACCTCGAGTTTTTCGGTTTCGGCGCGGCGACGCCCGACGCCCTGCGTTCGGTGGCACGTCTGAGTTACTGACGCAGGCGGGCGGAAAAGCTCCTCATGTTTCGAACTGTTCACCCCCAATGGAGAAGCCCATGAACACCCCACGCCAAGCCGCAGCCGCCGACCGGGAAGCGATTGCGGAGGCCGCCAACCCGCTCGGGCTGGACGGCATCGAGTTCATCGAATACAGCACGACCCGGCCGCAGGCCCTGGGTCAGGTGCTGGAGATGATGGGTTTCCGGCCGGTGGCCCGGCACCGCTCGCGCGAGGTCCTGCTCTACCGGCAGGGAGCCATCAACGTGATTGTGAATGCCCACACGCCGGCTTTGCCCGCCGCAGCAGGACTGGAGGACAAGCCGGTGATCGCCGCCGTGGCGCTGCGCGTGCGTGATGCCGCAGCCGCCTACCGCCGCGCGCTGGAGCGGGGCGCCTGGGCCGTGCCGTCCCGCGTCGAGGTGATGGAACTGAACATCCCGGCGATCCATGGCGTGGGCACCAGCCGCATCTATTTTGTCGACCGCTACGACCGGTTTTCAATTTACGACGTGGACTTTGTGCCGATTCCCGGCGTGGACCCGCACCCGCCGGCGGTGGCGGGGCTGCATTTTTTCGGCGTTGTGCAATACATCGGCAATGACCGCGCCGAGGACTGGTCCGAGTTTTACCGTGAGCTGTTCGGCTTTACCGAGCTGCCCGCCGAGCAGCGCTTCGGCATCCTTCCCAAGGGCCGGATTCTGCGCAGTCCGTGTCCGCCAGCGTCGCGCTTTTACATCCAGCTGATCGAGCCCGAAGCGGGGGTGCTCGATGTGGAGGACGACGAAACCCTGCAGCGCATCGGCCTGGGGACGGCCGACGTGCTGGCCACGGTGGCCGAGCTCGGCCGGCGCGGCGTGACCTTTGTCGAATCGCGCGGCGTGCACACCGAAGACCGGGGCGCCCTGACCAACACCTGGCTGGGCAGTGTGAGTTTCGAGCTCGTGCACGACGAGCGGGGCTGATCACCATGAGCCACGACAGCGGAAATATCGCCGACTTCGGGATGGACACCATCTCGCTGGCCGGTCCTCTCGAGGCCAAGCTCCAGGCCGTGCGCGACGCCGGGTTCACCCAGATCATGCTGGCCGCGCGGGACCTGGTGGGGCACCCCGATGGGCTGGACGCGGCGGTGGCCGCCGTGCGTGCCAGCGGCCTGCGCGTGACCGGTTTTCAGGTGCTGCGGGACTTTGAGGGCCTGTCGGGACACCTGCACGACTACAAGGTGGACATTGCGAAGTCCATGCTGGAGATGTGCCATGCACTCGGTTGCCGGTTGCTGCTGATCTGCTCCTCGACCTCGGTGCACGCCAGCGGCGAGACACAGGCGCTGGTCAGGGATCTGCGCAAGCTGGCCATGCTGGCGATTCCGATGAACATCCGGATCGCCTATGAAGCCCTGTCCTGGGGCCGTACCGTCAATGAGTTTCCGCAGGCCTGGGAGCTGATTTGCCAGGCCGACATGCCCAATCTGGGTCTGGGTTTTGACTCGTTTCACATGGTTGCGACCCGGACCCCGCTGGACGAACTCGAGATGCTCGATCCCGACAAGATTTTCCTGGTGCAACTGGCCGACTTCATGTGGACCGAGATCAAGTCGGTGGAGGAGCGCATCGCCACTGCCCGTCATTTCCGTGTGTTCCCCGGGGAAGGGGTGCACAGCGCCGACCTCGCCGCCCTGGTGAGCCGCTTGCACAGCCTGGGCTATCGAGGCGACTACAGCTTTGAAGTGTTCAACGACGACTACCAGCAGATGCCTTTGCCGACGGTGGCCCAGCGCGCCCGGCGCTCGGCGTTGTGGCTGGGCGAAGAAGTGCTTCGGCGGTCCGTGCCTTTGCCCAACCGGATCCGGCTGAAACGCGGCCTCGATGTCGGTACGACTTGACACACGCTGAGGCAACGACGGTGCAATAAAGACCTTTCATGCGCCATTGCCACCTTTTGTGCCCATAATCCCGGGCCATGAGCAAACTCAAACAGATGGAGTCTTTCGTCTCGGTCGCCACGCGCGGCAGCCTGACCGCCGCAGCCAACGCGGAGGGCGTGGCACCGGCCATCATGGGACGGCGGCTTGATGCGCTGGAAGAACGTCTCGGCGTCAAGCTGCTGGTGCGCACCACGCGACGGATTTCGCTGACCCATGAGGGCAGCGCCTTTCTGGAAGACTGCCAGCGCTTGCTGATCGATGTGGCCAACGCCGAGGCCAGCGTGTCGGCCGGCGGGGTCAAGGCCAGCGGGCATCTGCGCATCACCGCGCCGGCCGGGTTCGGTCGCCGCCATGTGGCACCGCTGGTGCCGCTGTTTCGCCAGTCGCATGCCGACGTCACGATTTCGCTGAACCTCAGCGACCGCGTGGTCGATCTGGCAGGTGAGGGTTTCGACTGCGCGGTGCGCGTCGGCGACCTGCCCGATTCCTCGCTGGTCAGTGTGCGCATGGCCGACAACCGCCGCCTGTGTGTGGCCACGCCGGGCTACCTGCAGCGGCACGGCATGCCACAACACCCCACCGAACTCGCGAAATTTGACTGCCTGACGCTGTCCAGCGACGCGTCGCAGACGCGGGGCTGGGCGTTTCGCGTTCCACGCAACGCCCCTGGGCGACAACAGGAAGGCACCCTTGCGGATGCCGGCGTTCCGCGCAAAGCTCCTGGGCGACAACAGGAAGGCGTCCTCACGGACGCGCCAGGTGACGGCGACTACGAGGTTATTCATCTCAAGCCAGGCGGCCCACTCGACTGCTCGGACGGCCAGGTGCTGCACGACTGGTGCATGGCCGGCTACGGCATTGCCTGGCGCAGCACCTGGGAGGTCGAGGCTGAAATTGCCGCCGGCAAACTGGTGGCGGTGCTGCAGGACTTCGACGCGCCGCCCAACGGGATTTACGCGGTGTTCCCGCAGCGCAAGCACCTGCCGCTGCGCGTGCGCCTGTGGATAGACTTCCTCAAGCACAATTACGGCGAGCCGGCGTTCTGGACCGGCCAGCGCACCGCGCAGCCCTGAACATAACCGCCGGACCAGCCGCGAGACCTCCATGACGCTCGAAGCCCTGCTCTCCTACGCCCACATCCTGGCCATCCTGACCATGGTGGTGTTTCTTGCCAGCGAGGCCGCGCTGTGCCGCAGCGAGTGGCTCAATGCCGCCGTGGTCGAGCGCCTGGTCAAGATCGACCTGATCTACGCCGTGGCGGCGGGTGCCGTGTTGCTGACGGGCTTGCTGCGCGTGTTCCTGGGCGCCAAGGGTGCGGGTTGGTATGGCACCAACCCGCTGCTTTACGTCAAGCTGGGCTTGTTCGTTGTCATCGCCCTGCTGTCCATCCAGCCCACGCGGCTGTTTGCCCGCTGGCGCCGGGAACTGCGCGCCACCGGCCGCTTGCCCGATAACAGCCAGGTCACCAAGGCGCGCAAGCTGGTGATGGTGCAGGCCCATCTGTTGCCGCTGATCCCGCTGGCCGCCGTGTTTCTGGCGCGCGGCTACGGCAAGTAGGCTGCGCGGCGACTGCGCCGGCCCGCTTGCCGGGCCGCACCCGTAAAATCAGCGCATGCTCCTAGTCAAACAAGAATTGCTCGCGGTCCTGGCCGCTGAGCTGGACAAGCTGTCCCCCGGTGCCGGCCAGAAGGCCGCTTTCGAGTCGCCCAAGGTCGCCGCCCATGGCGACTTCGCGTCCACGGCCGCCATGCAGCTGGCCAAACCGCTCAAGCTCAACCCGCGCCAGCTCGCCGAGGGGCTGCGCGAGTCGCTGCTGGCGGCGCCGGCTTATCAGCGCTGGGTCGATGCGGTGGAAATCGCCGGGCCGGGCTTCATCAACTTCCGGCTCAAGCCGGCGGCCAAGCAGGAAACCGTGCGCGAGGTGCTGACGGCGGCCGGTCAGTTCGGCGTCAAGCCGGTGGACAAGGCACGCCGCGTGGTGGTCGAGTTTGTCTCGGCCAACCCGACCGGGCCGCTGCACGTGGGCCACGGCCGGCAGGCGGCGCTCGGCGACGCGATCTGCAACCTGTTTGCCACCCAGGGTTGGGACGTTTACCGTGAGTTCTATTACAACGACGCGGGTGTGCAGATCCACACGCTGGCCACCAGCACGCAGGCACGCGCCAAGGGCCTCAAGCCCGGCGATGCGCTCTGGCCCGAGCCGGCTTACAACGGCGACTATATCGACGACATCGCCCGCGACTTCATCGCAAAAAAGACGGTCCGTTCCGATGACCGTGAGTTCACGGCATCGGGCGACATCGAGGACCTGGACGCGATCCGCCAGTTTGCCGTGGCCTACCTGCGCCACGAGCAGGATCTGGACCTCAAGGCTTTTGCGGTCGGTTTCGACAACTACTACCTCGAGTCCAGCCTGTACAGCTCGGGCCGGGTCGAGGCCACGGTGGCCAAGCTGAAGCAAGCCGGCAAAACCTACGAGCAGGATGGCGCGCTCTGGCTGAAGTCCACCGACTACGGCGACGACAAAGACCGCGTGATGAAAAAGAGCGACGGCAGCTACACCTACTTCGTGCCTGACGTGGCCTACCACCTGGCCAAGTGGGAGCGCGGTTTCACGCGCGCCATCAACATCCAGGGCATGGACCACCACGGCACGATCGCCCGCGTGCGCGCCGGCCTGCAGGCCGCCGGTGCCGGCATTCCCCAAGGTTACCCGGACTACGTGCTGCACACCATGGTGCGGGTGATGCGCCACGGCGAGGAAGTGAAGATCTCCAAGCGCGCTGGCAGTTATGTCACGCTGCGCGACCTGATCGAGTGGACCAGCAAGGACGCGGTGCGCTTTTTCCTGCTCAGCCGCAAGCCCGACACCGAGTATGTGTTCGACATCGATCTGGCCCTGGCCAAGAACAACGAAAACCCGGTGTATTACGTGCAGTATGCGCACGCCCGCATCTGCTCCGTGCTGGCGGCCTGGGGCGGCGATGTCGCCACGCTCAAGGGCATGGACCTGTCGGCACTCGACAGCCCGCAGGCGCAGGCCCTGATGCTGCTGATGGCCAAATACCCCGACATGCTCGCCAATGCCGCAAGCGGGTTTGCGCCGCACGACGTGGCGTTTTACCTGCGCGAGCTCGCTGCCAGCTACCACAGCTATTACGATGCCGAGCGTATTCTGGTCGAGGACGAAGTGGTCAAGCTCGCACGCCTGGCACTTGTCGCCGCCACCGCGCAGGTGTTGCACAATGGCCTGAAGGTGCTGGGCGTGGACGCCCCGCAGAAGATGTAAACCAGAGCCTGACACCATGACGCGTAACCCTTTCACCAAGCACACCGGGCAAGGCATGAACACACAACGAGGCGGGACCCTGCTGGGTCTCATTATTGGTGCGCTGATCGGCCTGGCCGCTGCCCTGGCGGTGGCCGTCTACATCACCAAGGTGCCGGTGCCTTTCATGAACAAGAGCCAGTCGCGCAGCCCCGACCATGACGCGGTCGAGGCCAAGAAAAATCGGGACTGGGACCCCAACGCCCCCCTGTATGGCAAAAACCCGGCCAAGCCGTCTGCGGCTTCGGGCGGACCGGTGACCGATGTCACGCCCCAGAAGCCGGCAGCGGCGCCTGTGACCCCGGCCGAGCCGGTTGCCAAGACCGCCAAACCCGCGGCCGACCCGATCGGCGACTTGGCCAAGGCCAAGCTGGCCGCACCGGCCGCCGCCTCCGGAGCCGACCCGTTCAATTATTTTGTACAGGTGGGTGCTTTTCGTACCCCCGAGGACGCCGAGCAGCAGCGCGCCAAGATTTCGCTGATGGGCCTGGAAGCCAAGGTGACCGAGCGCGAGCAGTCCGGCCGCACGGTGTTCCGGGTGCGCCTGGGGCCTTTCGACAAGAAGGACGACGCCGACAAGGCCAAGGAGCGGCTTGACGCCAGCGGCATAGAAACCGCCCTGGTTCGCGTCCAGCGCTGAACTTTCTGGCGCCCGGGTGTCAAACCTGACAGGACATTGGCGTATTAACGGAGAAATGATTGATGCAACGACGTGAATTTTCGATAGCCACCGCTTCGGTGGCAGCTGCCGCCTCGCTGGGCGCCCTGAGCACCCCGGCCCAAGCCCAGGCGCCAGCGCCGCGCGCGGGAACCGACTTTCTGGTGCTGGACAAACCGGCCCCGGTCGAGGCGCCGGCCGGCAAGGTCGAGGTGGTGGAGTTCTTCTGGTACAGCTGCCCGCACTGCAACAGTTTTGAGCCGGCGCTGGAAGAGTGGATCAAAAAGGCGCCGAAAGACGTGGCGGTCCGCCGCGTGCCGATCGCCTTCCGTCCCGATTTCGAGCCGCAGCAGCGCCTTTTTTATGTGCTCGAGGCCATGAACAAGGTCGACGAACTGCACAAAAAGGTGTTTTACGCCATCCATGTGGAAAAGCAGATGCTCAACACGCCGGACCTGATTGCGGCCTGGGCGGAAAAGCAGGGCCTCAACAAGGCGAAGTTTCTCGAGACCTACAACTCGTTTTCGGTGGCGACCAAGGCCCGCAAGGCCACCCAGCTGCAGGATGCCTACAAGATCGACGGCGTTCCGGCGCTTGGCGTCGCCGGGCGTTATTTCACCTCGGGGTCGATGGCACAGACGATGGGGCGCGCGCTGCAGGTCACCGACTACCTGATTGCCCAAGTCCGGAAGGGTTAGCCCCCACGGTCGCTCACTGCGTGTAGCTCCCTGCCCCCCGAGGGGGCCGCTGCGCCTGCGGCCCGGCAGAGCCGGTTCCGCGGCCCCGGCTGGTGGAGAAGCAGCAGCCCCAGTGCTTGTTGCTTCCCATCCCGTTCGTCCTGAGCTTGTCGAAGCATGTCCCTCGGGGGCTATCGAGCCCCGCCCCGAATGGGCGGGTTTTTTATGGGCGTGGCGGTTTACCCGGAGTTGCGTCGCTACAATGGGCCCATACCACCAAAGCAGCAAGATTCGTGCCTTTATGAAAAAAACCGCCTGTGTACTGATGCTGGCCGCCGTCTTCGCGGCTTTTCCGGTTGCGGCTGAAAAGGCCGACCGCGACAAACCCATGAACGCCGAGGCCGACGCCCTGCGTTACGACGACCTCAAGCAGACCAGTGTTTTCACCGGCAACGTGGTCATCACCAAGGGGACCATCATTGTTCGTGGCGCCCGCGTCGATGTCCAGCAGGACCCCGAGGGCTACCAGAACGCGATCGTGATTGCGGCACCCGACAAGCTGGCCTACTACCGCAAGAAGCGCGAAGGTGTCGATGAATACATCGAGGGCGAGGGTGAAAGAATCGAATACGACAGCCGCGCCGACACCGTCAAGTTCATCAAGCGCGCCGTGCTGCGCCGTTACGTGGGTGCCACCCTGGCCGACGAAACCACCGGCGAGCTGATTATTTACGACAACCCGACCGATGTCTTCACCGTTGACGCCGGCGCCCAGACCAAGACCCCCTCCAACCCGACGGGGCGCGTTCGCGCCCTGCTGGCCCCGCGCAACACGGTTTCAGGCGCCCCCGCAGCGCCCGCGCCGGCCGGGCCGTCTCCTTCCCTGCGGCCCAGCACCACGCTGGGCAATGACAAGAAGTAACCAAACCCCCATGGATGTGTCCCCGGAAACCGCCCCCGTCAGTCGCCTGGTCGCCACCGGCCTGCAAAAATCGTACGGAAGCCGCCAGGTCGTCAGGGATGTCTCCCTTGCGGTAAAAAAAGGTGAAGTGGTCGGCCTGCTCGGTCCCAACGGCGCCGGCAAGACGACCTCGTTTTACATGATCGTCGGGCTGGTGCGCGCCGACGCCGGCGAGATCACCATCGACGGCGAGTCGATCGAGCACATGCCGATCCACAAGCGCTCGCGCCTGGGCCTGAGCTACCTGCCGCAGGAAGCCTCGATTTTCCGCAAACTCACGGTCGAGCAGAATGTGCGCGCCGTGCTGGAGCTGCAGACCGACGACGCCGGCAAGCCGCTGGATGCCGCAGTGCTCAACAAGCGCCTGGATTCATTGCTGCAGGACCTGCGGGTGGACCACCTGCGCGACTCGCCGGCACCCGCCCTGTCCGGCGGCGAGCGTCGCCGCGTTGAAATCGCCCGCGCGCTGGCCACGCAGCCGCGCTTCATCCTGCTTGACGAGCCGTTTGCCGGCATCGACCCGATCGCGGTGATCGAGATCCAGCGCATCATCGGTTTCCTCAAATCGCGCGGCATCGGCGTGCTGATCACCGACCACAACGTGCGCGAAACGCTGGGCATTTGCGACCACGCGTACATCATCAGCGACGGCCATGTGCTGGCCACGGGAACCCCTTCTGAAATCGTGAACAACGCCGACGTGCGCCGGGTCTACCTCGGTGAGCACTTCAAAATGTGATGGCTCCGACGTGATGGCTCCCCCCCGTTGTCGCTCACTGCGTGTAGCTCCCTCCCCCCTGCAGGGGGCGGCGCCTGCGCCCCGGCAAAGCCGGTTGCGCGGCCCCCACTTGGTTAATACCTCCCAACCCGCGTTGCTGCGCGTTTAGGGGGCGGCATGAAGCAGGGACTTTCCCTTCGCGTCTCGCAGCATCTGGCGCTCACGCCGCAGCTGCAGCAGTCGATCCGCCTGCTGCAGCTGTCGACGCTGGAGCTGAGCCAGGAAGTCGAGCAGATGCTCGACGAAAACCCGTTTCTTGAAGTGGCCGAGGAGGCCGCCCCGCGTGAGGATTTCGGCTTGGGCCAGGTGGACACGCCGGTCAGCCAGGAAACCCGTGAGTTTGAATCCACTACGGATTCCATAGCAGTCTCCGCAGATGATTCGGGGGCTGCGGGCCAAAATGATGCTGAACCGAGCAGTGAGGCCAAACTCGAGGAAAGCTGGGAGGGCGACGGCAGCGTCGACACCGCGCCTGACGACAGCGAGTGGGGCGGCGACGCCACGCCGCGCAAGAACAACAACGACGACAGCGATGTCGATGCCACCGAACTGGCGCGCAGCCATGAGTCGCTGCAGGACCATTTGCACCGGCAGGCTCTTTCGCTGCGCCTGTCGCCCGAGGGCAAGGCCGCGCTGCATTTCCTGATCGAATCGCTCAACGACGACGGCTACCTCGAAGACAGCCTGTCCTCGCTGGCCGCCGGACTGGCCGGCGACGACCTCGAGCAGCTTGAAGCGGTGGAGCATGAGTTCGCGGTGGCGCTCAAGCTGCTGCAACACATGGAGCCTGCCGGCGTCGGCGCGCGCAACCTCGCCGAGTGCCTGAGCCTGCAACTGCTCGACTGCAAAAACAACGACGAGACCCGCGCCGCCATCGCGATGTGCCAGCAACCCATGGAGCTGCTGGCCAAGCGCGACGTCAAACGCCTGTCGCAGCTCTGCGGTTTCCCCGAGGCGGTGATCAAGGGCGCGATTGGCCTGATCGGCCGGCTCGACCCCAAGCCGGGCCGCCGCTTTGTCAACGTCGAGCGCAACCTGATCGTGCCCGACGTGCTGGTGGTCAAGTCCGGCCGCGGCTTCAAGGTGTCGCTCAACAGCGACGTGATGCCGCGCCTGCGCGTGCATGACATCTACGCCAACGCGCTCAAGCAGAACAAGGGCCAGGGCGGTCAGGCGCTGCAGCAGCGCCTGCAGGAGGCGCGCTGGTTCATCAAGAACATCCAGCAGCGCTTTGACACCATCCTGCGCGTGAGCAGCGCGATTGTCGAGCGCCAGAAAAACTTCTTCACGCACGGCGAGCTCGCGATGCGGCCGCTGGTGCTGCGCGAGATCGCCGACGAGCTGGGCCTGCACGAATCGACGATCTCACGTGTGACCACCGCCAAATACATGAGCACGCCCTTCGGCACTTTCGAGCTCAAGTATTTCTTCGGCTCGGCACTCGGCACCGAAACCGGCGGCAATGCGTCCAGCACCGCGGTGCGCGCGCTGATCAAGCAGTTTGTCGCGTCCGAGAGCCTGAAAAAACCGCTCAGCGACAACCAGATTTCCGAGATGCTCAAGGAGCAGGGCATTGAATGCGCGCGCCGCACGGTTGCCAAGTACCGCGAAGCGCTGCGCATTGCGCCGGCCAACCTCCGAAAATCTTTATGAACCAACTCCAGTTATTTTTGCCCTGCGCCGCCGGCGTCGAAGAACTTCTTGCCGCCGAGGTCAAACGTATCACCGGCAGCACCGGCAAGGCCTGGCGCGCCGGCGTGCAGGTGACGGGCTCTTGGCGCGACGCGCTGCAGCTCAACCTGCACAGCCGGCTGGCGCAGCGCGTGCTGATCGAACTTCAGCACAACAGCTACCGCAGCGAGCAGGACCTGTACAACGCCGCAGCCGGCGTGGCCTGGGAAATCTGGTTCACGCCCAAGCAGACCTTCAAGGTCGAGATCACTGCACAGCACAGCCCGTTGACCAGCCTGAACTTTGCCGCGCTGAAAATCAAGGACGCCATCGCCGACCGCTTCCGCGACAAATACGATGTGCGCCCCGACGTCGACACCCGCTGGCCCGACGTGCGCGTTTATGCCCACCTGACCACCGACACCGTCACGCTCTACATCGACACCTCGGGCGAGCCGCTGTTCAAGCGCGGCTGGCGCGAGGACAAGGGTGATGCGCCGCTGAAGGAAACCCTGGCCGCCGCCATGCTGGCCGCCAGCGGCTGGAGCGGTGAAAACGGCCTGTGCAAGCAGGGCGTGCCGCTGTACGACCCCTGCTGCGGCTCGGGCACCATCGTCATCGAGGCGGCGCAGATCGCCTGCAACATCGCCGCCGGCATGGGCCGGCACTTTGCGTTTGAAAAATTCGTGCCCTTCCAGCCCCACGTCTGGGAAGGCCTGCTGGACCAGGCCGAGCAGGCCATCACGCCGCCGACCGCACCGGTGTTCGGCAGCGACGTGTCCTTCCGCATGGTCGACTTCGCCGAACGCAACGCTGAACGCGCCGGCGTCTCGCACGCGGTGCAGCTGCGCGGCGGCGACGCGCTGCAGCGCATGCCGCCCGCGCCCTCGGGCGTGATGCTGGTCAATCCGCCCTACGGCGAGCGTATTGACGTGGCCGGTGTGGCCGGCATTCCCGCGCTGCAGGGACGCGACCAGCGCCGCCAGCAGGGCGGCCAGGCGCAACAGGACCACCGCAACCAGCCCATCGACGAGTTCGGCCAGCCCTTGAGCCGTGACGCCGGCGACAGCCGCGACACCCGGGACACTCGCGAAGAGCCCGCCTTCGAAACATCGCGCGACCGCTCGGCCAACCCGGGCCGCGAGCAGGCCGTCAATGCCTGGGGCGAAGAGGCCTCGGACTTCTTTCCGCAACTGGCCAGCCACTGGAAGAAAAACTACGCCGGCTGGACCGCCCATGTGCTCACGCCCGACATGAAGCTGCCGCAAAAAATGCGTCTCAAGGAGTCGCGCCGCGTGCCGATGTGGAACGGCCCGATCGAATGCCGGCTGTTCCGCTTCGACATGGTGGCCGGCTCGGCGCGCGAGAAAAAGCCCGCCGCCACACCTTGAGCCCGACGGCCATGGACGCACAAGCGCGGGCTGGCGACTGCGTGGTGCTGGACACCAACATCGTGCTGGACCTGTTTGTGTTCGGCGACCTGGCGGCGCAGGCGCTCAAAAGCGCCGTGATCACCGGGCAGCTGCAATGGCTGGCCACCGAGGCCATGCGTACCGAACTGGCGCGCGTGCTGGACTACCCGCAGGTTGCCAAACGCATGACGCGCGACGGCCTGGTTGCTGCCCAAGTGCTGCTGGCCTTCGACACCCATGCGCGCACCGTGGCAGCCGGCCCCAAGGCGCCGGTGACCTGCAGCGACGCCGACGACCAGATCTTCATCGACCTGGCCGTGGCGCACAAAGCCTGGCTGCTGAGCAAGGACCAGGCCGTGCTTTGCATGAAAAAAAGGCTGCTGGCCCTTGATGTACGTGCGCAATCAGCTATTGATTTGATAGCTTTCTGAGGTTTTCCGCCGGAGAACGTACGCCGGAAGAACGGCTTCAGCCCAGCGCCTGCACGACCGCAGCGAAGAAGCTCGCGGGCTGAATCGGCACCGTTCCCTTGGGCTTGGGCATGGCGCTCCACTGGGCGATGACCACCTGCCTGGCGGGATGGATGTACAGGTACTGGCCAAAGATGCCGATGGCAAGATAAGCGCCCTGGTGCACCGCGCCGGCCGAGGCGGCCAGGGGCCACCACATATAGCCGTAGGGCGTCTCGCTGTCATGGCCGCTGTTGCTGCAGGCCTCCTTGATCCAGTCCTGGGGCAGGATCTGCGTACCACCGGCCACGCCGCCGCCCAGCATGAACAGGCCAAAACGCGCGAAGTCGCGCAGGCGTGCGCTCAGGCCGCTGCCCGCCACCTCCATTCCGCCCGGCGACTCCAGCCACCAGCTGGCATCGGCCTCCATGCCGAAGCGGGCCCAGATGCGTTCGGACAAATAGTCGGACAGCGGCTGCCCGACCGCCGCGCGCAGTACGGCGCCGGCCACCTGGGTTTCGCCGGTGCTGTAATTCCATACCGAGCCCGGCGGGCCGGCGCGCGGCAACGCGGCCATGCAGTCCATGAGGGCGCCCGGGCGCTGGCTCAGTTGCGCTTCCAGCAGGCGGCGCCGGTCGGAATGGGGGTCGGTGTAGGTTTCATTCCAGCGCACGCCGGAGCTCATTTGCAGGACCTGCCGGATCGTCACGCCCTCATAGGCCGAGCCTGCAAGCGTCGGGACGTAGCGGCAGACCTGCTCGTCCAGGCTGCCGATGTGGCCGTCGTGGATGGCCGCACCGACCAGGGTGGCGGTGATGGACTTGGCCATGGACATCGAGATCCAGCGCGTCTGCGGTGTATTGCCCAGCGCGTAATGCTCGAAGGCGACCTCACCGTTCTGGAGAACCAGCAAGCCGCTGACACGGTTCAGGGCCAGATAGTCGAAAAGATCCCAGCGGTGCCCCCCATCGTCGAACCCGATCACGGGCCAGGGCCGGGAACTCACGGGCAAAGCATGGACGTTGGCACCGCGCGCCACGACGCGGGTGGGGAACAGGTGGTCCACATGGCGAAGCGTGCTGACCTGCAGGTCGGGCAGCAGGGCACCATCGTAAAGATCCCGGATGGAGCCGATGGCCTCCAGGCCGGAAGCTGCGCCGGCCGCGGCTGGCTGGTCAGGCATCGGGTGTTGCATCGAAGCCGCTGGCAGGTCGGAATGGACGATGGAGGCAGCCGGAGGCGTCATGCCGGGACGCCCAGACCCAGCGCGAGGGCGGGGTAGCGGATGGGATACACCGCGTTGATACGGTCAAGCATGCAGGCCTCTGCGAAAGGAGCTGGGTGGGGCGAAAGCGCCGGGCCGGCCCGCGTGGGGCCTGCGGCTACACTGCCCATCATACGAGTTAAACCACCACGGACACCCCATGACAGACGCCGCCGCCCCTGCCGATTCGACCTTCCCGGGCGCCCTGAGCCCCGAGGATTTCGAAACCCTGGACAACATCCTCGACGACCTGCGCAAGCGTGAGGAAGAAACGCCGCAGTGGGAGTTCTGCGAGGGTTTCCTGGCCGCGCTCGCCTGCACGCGGCGCGAGATCCCGTCCGACGAATACATGGCCGTGCTGCTCGACTTCGAGGGGGCCGAAGACGAGGCCGCGGCCCGGCAGCTGTTTGCCAGCGACGCGCAGCGCGCGCAGTTCATGGACCTGTGGGAACGCCGCTACAAGGACATCTGCCGCGCGCTGGACGCCGACGTGGAAAACCTGCAGGACGAGCGCGCGTTTTACCCGCAGGTCGGCGACATGCGCGGCATGCTGGCCCGGTTGCCCGAGGAAGAGCGCAAGGGCATCGACATGGACAGCGTGCCCTCGTTTGCGCAAGTCTGGGCGCTGGGCTTCATGTACGCGGTCGAGTCCTGGCCCGACGAGTGGGCGCTCTCGCGCCAGGAAGCCAAGGACAAGCAGGCCGTCGAGGACCTCGACACGGCGCTGGGCGCCATCATCGAGCTGACCGACGACGACCCGGGCCCGATGGAAATGCCCATGCTTGGCGAAGACGCCGCGCCCAGCGCCAGCGAAGTGCGCCTCGAACAGTTCGGCGAAGCCTTATGGGCGGTGTACGACCTGCGCGGCTTCTGGCGCAGCTTCGGCGCCAAGGTGGCGACCATTCATAAAGAGGAAACGCCCGGCCGCAACGATTTGTGCCCCTGCGGCAGCGGCAAGAAATACAAGAAGTGCCACGGGGCGGGGTGAGCTAACGCTGCTCGGACCGCTGTCTCATCAAACGGGACTTCGCCGAAAACAGGAGCGCACGGGAATACAGCTTGTGAAAGCCAAGCAGCAGGCGAAAGGTCAAGCCCAAGCCAGGTGTTTGGGCTCCGGCCCTTGGGGCACGCGCTGGCACCACAGCGGACCCAAAGTACAAACGCGTGCTTGCGGCGCTTTCACCTTCCGCGGGAACGACCATCAACCATGAACGCGTGCGGCCCTGGAAGTCGCACATGAGCAGCTGGTCTTCACACCGTTCCTCGACGCTCCACGCGGCAAACGACTCAAGCGTTCCTGAGGCCAGTTGACCGGCCTGCGCGTCCGTCGAGGGTTTCGAAACGAGCCATGCAAGCAGCAGCCTTTCAAGCTTGAACAAGGGGGTTGTGTAAAAGGCCTGGACATACTCGGCATGGGAAACGGGTCGCGCTATCTCCGTGACGTAGCAATCCGCGTATGTCCCGCCGTACTGGTATTTGCTCAGGAGCGCGCCGTGCGGGAGTTCAGATCGTTGAATGGATGGCATGTGGTGGATGTTTGGAGTGCGACGTCGGACGTTGGAGTTGACCCGCTTCGTGTCCGTGTCGAACGACCTATTTGGCGTCACTGCACTACCTTCATTGTCTTTTCGATGTCGGAGATGAACTTTGCATGGGAAATCAGCGCTCCTTGGGCTATCACAGCGTGCGTCAAGATCTGCAGTCTATCTGGATGAATTGAGTTCAGCGCATAGAAGAACTCAATGGCATTGGCGATTGGCCGAGAGACGCTCTTACTTTCTCGATCGAATGACGCTCTGTCGAACGGATTCTCGTTAAACGGATACTGATACAGGGCGAGGCCGAGCCTCAATTTGTTGTCTGGATCGTACTCGGCGCAGAACAGGGCGAAGGAATCACCAATAGCGTGCTCCCAAAACTTGGAAACCGGAAGAAACTTGACTGCCAACAAGAGCAAGGCATGGCGGAGCAGCAGCAGTTGAAGGTCTGGGACCGCGAATCCAGACTGAGAGATGAACAGCCTTTCTTGTTCGGTGTCTGCGACAAGTTCTCTGACCATCGCTGACGCAGACACCCTTTCCTTGAACGGCCACATACTTAATTCCAACGTAGAAGTGAGCGGACTGCGCGGCTTTTCGCGCAGGTCCGCTCGAATGCCGGGTTTGGCATCATTTCGCGGTAACCATTTGCGCAATGATCGACGCAACAGAGAGAACCAAAGCAGCAATAGAGAGGCTCAACGACCAAAGCTGCCGCCTATGCTCCTCGTCCTTCTCCGCTAGAACCGCAGCGAGATACGGAAAATTGACGCAGTGTCGTTCGGGACCAACAACGATTGAAAAGAGATGGACTTGCGCGTCGTTGTCTTGCTTGTATCGGTACTTGGCATCCAGATGGTAATAGAGCCTTCCAAATAATATTTCTGCCGTGCATCCAAGACGGGATGCGACATCAGTAATTTTGATTGGCAGGTACGGATCGTTCTTTCCACGAACTTCACCAGGTGCCTTTCCGGGATAGCTGGACTCGTACATCTCATAGATGCACCGGAGAATCTGACGGTCGGTGGAAAGTGTGCTCATGGAGCCCAACGCAATTTAGGACGCAAAAACTGCGATGTGGCTTGGGCGCTGCGGTTGAACTTGGGCATTAGCATCCCCTGCAAATGGCGTGGCGAATGAGTTTTACCGCAATGCGCCGCAAATTCATACACAAATAAAACTTGTGAAAAACATCGCACGCTCCTCTTTTGCACTCCCCGACGCACCGGCCAGGTAAATTCAATAGCCTTTTTGGCCCCCAATCCAATGGGGGTGAGCGCCAGCAGCTATTTATTTCGTAGCAAATCAAGCTGGCTGCTGGACGCCCCGCTTCATGGCGCTCGGCACAGTCACCGGCGGTCAAACCTCCTGCGAATAAACGATGAAGCCCATGTGTTGGGCCACCTTGTCATAAAGAAGTCGGCCGGCTGAATTGGTCGTGTGTGTTTGCCAGTACACCCGTTTGATGCCGGCAGCCTTGGCCTGCTCGTACACACCTTCGATCAACGCGCGTCCGACGCCCTGGCCGCGAACCAGCGGGTCGGTGAACAGGTCTTGCAGATAACAGGTGAGTTCGATGCGGGTGGTACTGCGGTGGTACAGGTAGTGGGTCAGGCCGCACAACTTGCCGTCGCGCTCGGCGACGAGGGCAAAGACAGGTTCGGCCGGGTCGAAGAAGCGCTGCCAGGTGGTTTGTGTGATCTCCGGCGCCAGCGCGGTTTTGCCCTCGCGGCCGTAAAAGGCGTTGTAGCCGTCCCAGAGCGGCGTCCAGGCGGTGAAGTCGGTTTCGCGGAGCGGGCGAATGAGAACGGCAGAGGCCATGTTGTCCTGGGTCCCTTTTGTTAACGGTTGGGTTTGCCTTCGTAGACGCGCGCCAGCAGCTGTCCGAAAGCGGGCAGGCTGGCGGCCGGCGTGGGGCGAAGCACGCCTTCGGCCTGCAGGATGGCAATCAGCTTTTTGGGAGCCACCTGCTTGTCGCCGACGATCTCGACATGGCCTGCGCCCACCTCGACCCGCCTGGTGCGCCCGCCGGCCTCCACGATGGGGTGGCGTTGCTCTGCGAGTGAAAAAATATCGTCGCCTTCCACACAGCGTCCGTTTTCTTCACGCCGGCAAGTGCCGCTTTCGTCGGTATCAATCTTCAGGTGGCTGGCCACCTGCGGGGCCAACGGCCCGGGCTCGCGAATGAAGCGCGACGAATAGGTGATGTCCGCCCACTTCGCGCCAGTGGCGATATAGCAGCTCAAGGGCAGCATGCCCAGGGTGAGAGGGTACAGCCAGGTCTTGCCGCAGGTCCTGGCCGAGTCGATGCCGGAGAAGGGCCCCGAAACGGTGACCAGCCGCAGATCAACCGGCCGCGCAGGCAGTGTCGGGTTGGAAGACGCTGTCATCGCTTTGCGCGCAATCAGTGCACCCTGGCTGTGCCCGATCACGGTGATCTGGGGAACGCGCGATTGCGCGGCCAGCTGCTGGACCGCCTGCCTGAGTTCGTCTGCCGCCGTTGCCAACCGGGCACGGTCGTCATAGGTAAAGCAGGCCGTCTGCTGGCCGTGAAATGCCAGCACCTGGGCCAGGCCCCGAAACTGGCCGGAGGAGCCGAAGCAGCCATGCACCAGCACCTGCACCGGCTGGGTCGAATCAAGACGCAAGCTGCGGTCGGCATTGTCTGTGCATGGCCCCAGGCCGGGAATCCGGAGGGTGATGTCAGGCGCGGGCAGGCGGCCTTGTTCCAGATCGACGGTGTTCATCGCCTGTTTTGAAGCACAGCCGCCGAGCAGACCCAACAGGCCAAGCAGGGGGATCAAACCGGCCCGGCGGTGAAGGCCGCTGCGCGTCGTCACTGCGCGGCTCATGCGAGCGCACCGTACACCGGCTCGCAGCGCACCTCGGTCTTGACCGAGTTGGCAATGAAGCAGGCGTCGTGCGCCTCATGGTGCAGACTGTCCAGTTCTGCGCGGGTCGGCTGTCGCTCGCCGGAAAACTCCACGTCGGGCCGCAGGGTCACCAGGGTCATGGCCATCTTGCCATCGGCATTTTTTTCCATGACGCCTTCCGCGGCGTCGAAGTAGCGGTCCACGCAGAACTTGCGCTTCGCCGCAATCGACAGAAACCACAACATGTGGCAGCTCGACAGCGAGGACACAAAGGCTTCCTCCGGGTCCAGCGCCGAGGCGTCGGACATCGGCAGCGGCACCACATGCGGCGACGACGAACCGGGCACCTCCAGGCCCCCGTCAAAACGCAGCAGGTGGCGGCGGCTGTAGCGGTTGCCCGCAAAGTCGCCTTCGTTGCGCAGCCATAAAACTTCAGCGGTGTAGTGAGCCATGATGCTTACCTGAAGAAAGTGTGCAGGGCGTGCGCCGTTTCCAGCGGCAGCTCTTCGGGAATGAAATGCCCGGCCGGCAAGGCCTGGCCGCTGACAATGCCGGCGCACTGCGCCTGCCAGAGGTCCAGCGGCTGAAACAGCTGCTGCACCACACCGCGCTCACCCCATAGCACCTGGGTGTCGCAGGCGATCTTGTCGCCGCGCGCCCGGCTCTCGCGGTCATGCACCAGGTCGATGCCGGCGCTGGCGCGGTAGTCCTCGCAGGCGGCGTGGATCGCCTCAGGCGTGCAGAAGCAGCGTTCGTACTCGATCAGCGCCTCGGGCTCGATGTAGCTCAAGCCGCGGCTGCCCCAGCCGCCGAGCTTGGCGTGCAGGTAGGCGACGGCACAGCCGCCAATCATGGTTTCGGGCAGGGGGTTGGGCTGGATCAGGTGGAACCAGTGGTAATACGCCGTGGCAAAACGCATGTCGGTGGCGTTGTACATGTCCAGCGTGGGCGCAATGTCGATCAGGCACAGCCGGTCCACGCGCCCGGGGTGGTCCACGGCCAGGCGGTGCGCCACGCGGCCGCCGCGGTCGTGGCCGCACAGGTAGAAGTTGCCGCGGCCCAGCGCGTCCATCACGGCCACGGCGTCCTGGGCCATGTTGCGTTTGCTGTAGTTGCTGTGGTCGGGCAGGCCGGCCACCTTGGACGAGTCGCCGTAGCCGCGCAGGTCGGGCATAACCAGGAAAAAATGCGCCTGCAGCGCCAGCGCCACGCGGTGCCACATCACATGGCTTTGCGGAAAGCCGTGCAGCAACAGCAGGGTCGGGCCGGCGGCATTGCCGCCGTAGCGGGCGAAGATGGAGGTGCCGTTGACTTCGAAGTCGCGTGCCTCGAAGCCTTCAAACCAGGCCTGCGGCAGGGTGGAGGCCATGCTCAGTGCCCGCCCTGTTTGCGGCGCGCCAGGTAGGTGTGGAGGTTGGCCGCCGCCGTTTTGCGCACCTTGCTGCGCAGAAAAGGCGTCCAGCCCAGCAACAGGCCGGGCGTGCCCAGCGCCTGGCGCGCCCAGGCCCAGAAGTCGAAGCGGTCGCGGTGGGTGGCAATCAGCCCCTGCGGCGTGAAGGTAAAGCGCCCGTCGATCACGTTGTGCACCATGCGCCCGGTGGCGCTGAAGCGGTAGTGCGCCTCCCAGTGCGCCTGGCCGGCGGCCGCGTCGGCCTGGATGCCGCTGTAGTCGAGTTTCCACGCATCGCGCCCTTTGGCCCGGGTGGCGTCGCACAACATGTGCCACATGCCCATGACCTGCTCATGCCCGCGCAGCGAAAAGGCCTCGTCGTCAAAGGACGCGTCGGGCGCATAACACTGCGCCATGGTGTCCGGGTCCAGGCGCGCGAAGGCACTGTAGAACTTCTCCAGGGTCTGCTGGTTGGGGTGCATAAACACTTTCGGACGGGAGGGCTCGCGGGGATCTACTCGCGAAATCGTACACCCTCCGGCTGCGCCTGCGTCGCGACCTGTCGCCGACGGCAGGCACCCGGGCGACAGGCCGGGCATTGATAATGCGCCAACGCGACCCATCTGCTTGCCCATGATCCCATTTTCCGTTCTGGACCTCTCCCCCATCGTGGAGGGCAGCGACGCCGCGCAGTCCCTGCGCAATACCCTGGACCTGGCGCAACACGCCGAACGCTGGGGCTTCCAGCGCTACTGGCTGGCCGAGCACCACGGCATGGCCGGCATTGCCAGTGCCGCCACGGCCGTCGTCATGGCGCATGTGGCCGGCGGCACCTCGCGCATCCGCGTCGGTGCCGGCGGCATCATGCTGCCCAACCATTCCCCGCTTGTGATTGCCGAGCAGTTCGGCACGCTCGAATCGCTGTTTCCCGGCCGCATCGACCTCGGGCTGGGCCGGGCGCCGGGTTCCGACCAGGCGACGGCACGCGCGCTGCGGCGTGACCTGAATGCCGACCCCAACGAGTTTCCGCAGGACGTGGTCGAACTCATGCATTACTTCGATCCGGTGTCCGAGGGCCAGCGCGTGCGCGCCGTGCCCGGCGCCGGCCTGAAGGTGCCGCTCTGGATTCTGGGCTCCAGCCTGTTCGGCGCGCAGCTGGCGGCCCAGCTCGGCCTGCCGTTTGCCTTTGCCTCGCACTTTGCGCCGGCGCAGATGATGCAGGCGATCGAGGTTTACCGCAGCCGCTTCCGGCCCTCGGAACAGCTGGCGCGCCCCTATGTGATGCTGGGTTTCAATGTGTTTGCGGCCGACAGCGACGAGCAGGCACAGTTGCTGTCGTCGTCGATGCAGCAGGCCTTTGTCAATTTGCGCAGTGGCCGGCCTTCGCGCCTGCAGCCGCCGGTGGCCGGTTACGAGGAGCGCCTGACCCCGCCCGAGCGCGCCATTCTGGAACAAACGCTGTCATGCTCGGCCATAGGCGCTCCGACGACGGTGCGCCATGCGCTGGAAGCCTTCGTGGCCCGCACCGGCGCCGACGAACTGATGATCACCTCACAGATCTTCGACCACAAGGCGCGCCTGCGGTCTTACGAGATCACGTCCGGCCTGCAGCAGGGTTGAGGCGCGCTCACTAGCTGTTGTGGGGGCTACTTCTTGACCGACAGGAGCTCGATCTCGAACTGCAGCGTGGCGTTGGGCGGAATCACGCCGCCTGCGCCGCGCGAGCCATAGGCAATCGCCGCCGGGCAGGTGAGTTTGGCCTTGCCGCCCACCTTCATTTTCTGCACACCTTCGGTCCAGCAGGGGATGACGCGGTTCAGCGGGAATTCGGTCGGTTCGTTGCGCTTGTACGAGCTGTCGAACTCCTTGCCGTCCGGAAAGCTGCCGCGGTAGTGCACCTTGACGGTGTCGGTGGCGGCCGGGCTGGCGCCGCTGCCGTCTTTCAGCGAGCGGTAGACCAGCCCGCTGGCCGTGACGGCCGCACCAGCCTCCTTGGCGGCAGCGGCCGCGGCCGTATCGGCTTGCGCCCAGGCGGCGGGCAACACAAACAATGACAAAACGCTGGCACAGAGGATGGATCGCATGAGAATTCCTTGGGTGATGTTCAGAAAGACTGGCCGGGCCCGGCCTGATGCACCCATGTTAGCGCGGCACGGGCCAGGGCCGCGGGTCCGGCTCTGCCGGCCCGCAGGCGCAGCGGCCCCCTCGGGGGGCAGGGCGCTACACGCAGTGAGCAACCGTGGGGGCCACATTCAGCGCGGCGCGTTGCGCAGCAGGTCCCGGTTGTCGTTCCACCAGGGGTCGTTGACGCCCTCCAGCAGTTTGTCAAAAGCAAAAGCCTTCTGGCTGATCACCAGCCGGGCCGCGCAACGCCGCACGGCGTGAAAGGACTCGTCCGTGCTGTCCAGCGGCGGGCATCGGGCGCTGAGCCTCTGGAAATAGTAGGGCGGCCAGGTGCCGGTGGTGTTGACCTCCTGCCCGGACAGCCAGTACACCCCGTCGGTGCGGCTGGCCCTCCAGCGCTCGTACACCGGCGCGGGCAGGCCCTGCTTGAAAAGGTAGCTGCGCAGGTCGGTGGGAGCCTTGCCCGGCGCGGAAGCCGGCGCTTGTTGCAGGCCAATCCGCCCGGCGGGCAACAGGCGCCAGGCGCCGGCCAGCCAGACGATGGCGCAGGCGCCCGCGCAGTCGGCGCTCGTGACCGTGTGCGGGTACAGGGCGGCCAGGGTGTCGGCCAGCAGCAGGGCTTCCGCGGTGTCGCCGCCTGAAATGGCCAGCTCGACCCGCCCCAGGGCATGCCAGGCGTCGGCCGGTTTGCGCCGCACCAGTTCGGTCAGGCGGGCCGTGTCGCCAGGCACCAGCTCGCCGCTGATTCTCAGGCTGCGGGCCACACCGGCCAGCGGTCCGTCCGGGAAGGGGTTGCCGTAGCTGAACTCCAGCGCGTGGGCGCCAGGCAGGGCCAGCAGGGTCCCGAGCAGGGACAGCAGCAACATCTTTGCGGGGCCTGGCCCCCGGCTCGCCGCACCGGGGCGGTGCCCAGGCGTCTGGAGCCAGCGTGGTATCAGCATTCAATCCTTGTCAAACCCGTCAGCCGCGCTGTGGGTGCTTCTGGCCAAAAAACAAAACAACTTTACACGTCCCGCCGCTGCGGCGCTGCAGGGCAAGGCCTACTTTACACAGCCCGCAAAAACCCTTCGCCACGAAACCCTGAACGTCGCCGGCCTGGCGTTGATCTGCGGCAAGCCAGCCTGGCGCTCCTGTGCCATCCTGTCGCCATGAACACAGTCACCGCATCTGCTCCGGGTTTTCTTTCTGCCGCCACGCGTTTTCTTTTCTTCACCGGCAAGGGCGGGGTCGGCAAGACCTCCTTGTCGGCCGCGGCGGCCATTGCACTGGCTGATGCGGGCCGGCGCGTGTTGCTGGTCAGCACCGATGCCGCGTCCAACCTCGACGAGATGCTGGGCGTGCCGCTGCGCAACCAGCCGGTGGACGTGCCCGGCGTGCCGGGTCTGGCCGTGCTCAACATCGACCCCGACGCGGCCGCCGAGGCCTACCGCCTGCGCGTGCTCGCGCAGCTGGAAGCCGATGCCAGCGAGGAC
>ERZ1292640.543-Hain-H43-02um-R1-543-length-30835-cov-7_pt1 | contig 30835 bp, 22 predicted proteins | sample MGYA00564404_ERZ1292640 | MGnify/ENA primary metagenome ERZ1292640 (study PRJEB36523, sample SAMEA6512636) | groundwater metagenome | collected 2019-01-08 | study: AquaDiva: Metagenomics assemblies of 32 groundwater samples | reverse complement strand
GTTCCATCCATTCCGGGCGCAGCTTCTCGCCCGTGAAGATCAGCGGCGGGCGTGAACGATGGATGGTCCTGTCCTGCGTCTCGTCGTCGTCGAAAGGATTCACCGGCTTCGGTTTCTTGCCCGCCTCCAGCGCTTCGAGGGCAAACCAAAAGTCCTTTTCATTTTCGCGCTGGTGACAGGCCGTGCAGCGGAGGGCCGCGATCTGGCGATTGGCAAACTCGGGCCAAGCGTCCTGGCCGAGCGACGCGATATCGTGCTCCAGCAAGTATTGAAGCGCCTCGCGTTGATCGTCATCGAACCTGAAATCGGGGGCGAGGCTGCGTTGGGACGGCTCGTGAGCGAGGCATCCAGTGCGCCAATCCTTTCCCGCCAAGGTGTCGAGGCTGCGCACCACCGGAGCGGCGGCATTCCTGCCGCCGAGCCGTGGGGATTCCTTTCCCGCCACGGTCTCGAGGCCGGCCGCCATTTCCGCCGGGCTGACGCCGGTGATCCGATGGCAATTGACGCAGCCGAGTGACACCACCAACTCTCGCCCCTGTTGGGAGTCGCCACCAACCGGCAGACCGGCCTCCGCGCCCACCGGATCACTGCGCGAAATCAAGTAAGCCGCAAGCGATTCGGCTTCGCCGGCGCTGAGCTGAAAATCGGGCATGCGTGTCCAGGCGTAATATTTGCCCGGCGCGCGCAGAAACTCGATCAGCGCGACCGGTTGCCACTTCGCTTGGACGTGGCCCAGTGGACGCCGCGTATCACCTGCCAGCTTTTCGTCGCCCGGCAGCGAGTGGCAAGCAACACAGCCGAGCTTGGCGAAAAGGGCCTCGCCGGCTTGGATGCGGTCGGCAATCAGGAGTGACGCCGGCGAGAAACTTGGTTCTGTTCCTGGGACTGTCGAGTTCGCTTTTTGTTCGGAAATCAGCGTGGCCAGATAAGCCGCGATGTCGCGGGCTTGCGTCTGCACCTCTGCCTCAGAACCCGTCAGGCAGGCCGGCATCGTCGCATCAGGCAGCAGAGCCGCCGGCTGCTCGAGCCAGCGCGCGATCCAGCTTGGATTGAAGCGGCGGCCGCAGTTGTCGAGCACCGGAGCCTCCGCCGCCAGTTCCGGCATGGCATTCGCGAAGGGCACGGAAGGGATGTGGCATTGGGCGCAATGTCGCGTGACGAAAAGCTGGCGTCCGAGCCGCCGCGTCTCGCCTTTGCGCAATTCTGGGTCACCAGCATCATGCACCAAAGCCGTGGGCGGCACCGCTTCCATGGGCAGTTTTGCGTTCGACCAGAACAACCGGAAGGCCGCCTCGCCGGACGGCGGACTCTCATAGGCGACTTCGATGCGATTGAGCCCGCCTCTGAGTTGGAGAAGACGAGGAGCAACACCCTTGCCACCGCCGGCGTCACGAGCATCCAACCCGCCGAAGGGCGTAGCGTTGCCGCCAGCGGAGATAGCCAGTTCACCATTCACCCGCACCGTCACCTTGCCGCGGCCGGTGGCGTGAAAGGCGTAAGAATCGCTCAGGTCGAGCTTGATGAATCCGCGCCACGTCGAGACGAACGGGCCGGGCGGCAGGAACGGCGTGGGCGGCGAACCTGCCGGAACATTCAGCGCCAGCAACCGTGACCGGCGCGTGTCCGCAGCGCCGCCAGTCGCGGCGGCTCGGGAGACGAACGTCTGCGCGAGGCCGGAAGCCTCGTTCTTCAACTCGAATTGAACCTGTCGGACAGTGGCCACGGCTTGTTCGCCCAGCCATTCTTCGCCGCTTCGGTTGCCCAGCGCATGAATCGTGTTATGCACGAAAGTTCTAATCGGCGCGCCATCCGCCGTCTTCAGGTTCATCTGGATGTGCATTTGCATGACCGGGCAGATGCCAGGCAGTCTGAGAAACACGGTCCGCTCGTCCCGTGCCAGATGGGCCGAGGCCACCTTCAGCCGGTCGCGGCCTTGGCTGCCGTCGAGCTTGAAATCCGGCGAACCATAATTCTCTGTCCACCGATAATTCCACATCTCGACGCTGTAGTTGCCGGTGTCCATCGCGCTAGAAGGATCGAGCGGATCGGTGAACGTAAGGACGACGCCGTTGGTCGCCACGTGCAACTCGTTCGGCAGTCGCAACGACAGGCCGGTGTAGCGTACGCGATAGAAGCCGCCGGCTTGCGTCTTGTTGCCCGCCCAGCCAAACAGGCCGCACACATAAAATTGGCCGTCGCGCGGATGGAACCGGCCGCGCATGATGCCGGTGTCGAATTCAACGGGCAACGGCGTGACGCCGCCTTGCCTCACGCCGTTCACGGTTTCCTGCAGCACGAGGAAGATGCGCCCCACACCGTATGATAGGCTGAGCAACCGGTCTTGGAGCGGCCCCCAGCGGTCGGACGTGACCCAAGCCATGGTGCTGGGCGAACGGTCCACCTTGGGGTTCAGCCAGCAGAGCGGCGGCTCGTACTGCGTCGGCTTGCCTTCGGGGAACCACGACCACGTATTGCCGTAAAAGCCGCCGCGCTTGATGAGGTTCAGCCGGTTGGCGGGCATCCAGTAGCCTTCCTGGTCCGTGCTGAAAAACTCGCCGGCAGGGCTGACGGTCAGACCGTTGGGCGCGCGGAATCCTTTGGCGATGATTTCGCTGCGGGCGCCGTCCTTCGATACCTTTATCAACGTGCCGTGTTGCGGGTGCAGCGCGTCGCGGGCGTGGCGCGCGCCTTTCATGTAGTAAAAACTGCCGGCGGCGTCGGTTTGCAGGTCCAGGGCGAACTCGTGGAAATGCTCGGTGTTCAGCGTGTCGTTGTTGAAGTTCTCGTGCCAGTCGGCCTCGCCATCCTCGTTCAAGTCGTGCAAGCGCGTAATCTGGTCCCGGCCCAGCACGTAAACCCGGTCCTCGACGATCTTCAAGCCGAGCGGTTGGTACAAGCCGGTGGCGAAGCGCCGCCAACTGAGGCTTTCGAGTTTTCCATCCATGCCGGAGACAATCCACACGTCGCCGTTCCAGGTGCAGAGGGCGGCGCGGGTGCCGTCCTGGAAAAAGTCGAAGCCTCCGAAACGCATCCAGGAATTCCACGGATTATCGTCGGGCCACGTAATCGTATCAATGGCGTAAGGGCCGGCGTCCGGACCAAGCCGGCCGCGGGTGGAGATGGTTTGCGGCCAGCGCGGCGGGCCGCCTTGCGTCAGCGGCTGCAAATCCATCGCCGGCGTGGCCTGCCTGGCCAATTGCGCAAAGCGCGGCAGCGCCTCCTCCGCGACGCGGGCGAGCAGCACTTTGAATCGCACGGGCGTCGCTGCTGCCGGAAGGTGGAGGCGCACGTGGCCGTCCGCAGTCGTGATCCATTTCGCGCCGGCCGGCGCGCCGACCACGCCGGCGGCCACGATGCCGGTGTCGGCTGCCGGACCCGCCAGCGTCCGGAGTTCCATCTCGTTCAACTTGCGGCCGTAAAGGCGGAGGTCGTCAACCTGGCCTTGGAAAAACGATGTCTGCGGAAAATTGGGCGAGGTGTAACCGACGCGAACCGCGTGGCCTCGAGTGGGATTCTTCGGCTTGAGAACGCCGCTGCCTTCGCGCACGCCATTGACGTAGAGCGTCACCATGCCGTCCTGATGCGACCAAGTCATGGCCACATGCTGCCAACGTCCGTTCGCCACGCTGCGCTGCGCCGCCACGGCACCAACCCAGCCGATATCGAACGTGAGTTTGCCGCCGCGAATAAAAAGCGTCTTGCCATCGGGAATCCACGGTCCTTCGGGCGCGGTCTGAGAAAGGATCGTCCCGTCGTGCCGGGTGTTGATCCAGACGGCAAAGGCCAAGTCGCTCCTGGTGAAGTCCACGTCCTCAGCCCGGTCGAGTTGGCCGTAGCCGTTGCCGCTCAGTTCCAGGGCGCGACCGGTGTGCCCCGGCACCCAGCGGTGATTGTGCAGCCTGATCGTCCGCTGGCTTGGTGATTGATCCAGCGCTGTCTCACCCTGCGCCTGGTCGAAATCCCATTGAGCCAGCAGCCCCTGCTGAACCGGCCGCGCCGGGTCGGCGGAGGATGCCGGCGCGGCAGGAACGCGAAGGTCTCCTTGCGCTGGACTCTTGGCGGGCAGGCGTCCGCGCTCCGGTGCCAGCAACGCGACCGCGTGGCCGGCTGCGGCATCGGCGGGCGCAATGGCCAGCGTGTCGAGCGAAACCACCTGGCCTGAGCGGCCGCTTTCGAATGCGATTTGCAGCGCCAGATCGCGGTCGGACTTCCCGAGGTTGATGGTGCGCGAGAAAGCCGTCAGCCCCGCGCCCTTTTCCAGGCCGGGCATTTCCAGCACCTCCGTCTGGCCCACCGTGTAGGCGAGCACGACTTTTTGGCCGTGGAGAAACAGCCCCTTCCAATGCGCCCAATCGCGCGGCAACGGGCCGTAGATGAATTCACGCGGGTCTTTGAAGCTTCCTTGATTCGCCCAACCGGGAAGGCCGGCGTTGCCGAAGACCTGCTCGCCGTCAATGTGCGGATAAGCCCAATGCTCGCCGTCGAAGACAACACCTTTGAGCGCCACAAAATCGCCGGTCCAGCCGGCAGAATAACGCAGCAGATCGGTATCGAACACGACCGCTTCGTTTTGTTGGCCGCCGAATGCCTCCGCCAACCGGATGGCAATGCCTTTGAAGGCGATGTTGGTGGCCGGCTGGGGCGCTTCAATCGATGCGCTCAGGAACGGGCCGTACTCCATGTCGGCCCACTTTTGGCCGGTCTGGACGCGCGGCTTGGGCGCTGCCAACGCCGCCGGACCCGAGCCGAGCTTTTCCAATGTGCTGTCCGCGGAGTGTGCAATGAACGCCGGCGCAATCAGCGCCAGCATCAGCAGGAGGCAGGCGAGGGCCGCGCTGGAGATTCCCCAAGCCGCAGAAGTCGCACGCGAATGGCGCGCGGACGACGGCGTCTGCAGCCACCTTGATGGTAGGGCGAGACCCCGTCGAGTCCTGACTGTCCGGCCAAAGCGATTCCACCCCTCGACGGCGTTCTGACCGGCAAAGCCTTGAGTTCGACCCGGCCACGTTGGACTACAATCCGTTAAAAACCTCGTGGGTCTCGTTGATTCTTCAGGAGCGCGGACGGCCTTGTCCGTGCGAAGGGACGGACTGGCCATCAGCGCGCGGACAAGGCTGTCCGCGCTCCTTTGAGTGGGGCTTCGCCGCGTTGGGGAATATCGACCCTCAGGCCTGGCAAGACCTCGCCTCATAGTTGAAGTGAGCAGTTTGATGAGAGGAGCTTGCCAGTCTGAACTGAAAACTCAATTCTCTTATCGTGGCGGACTCCGTTCGCCGTTCCCGACACCTGCAAACTCGCAGGTTGCGCCCCGGCCTGCAGCGCAACGGTAAAATTGGGGTCACATCTCAACATTCAACATTCCAGCCAACATTGTCGCTGGGGACCAAGCTCAAATGTTAAATGTTGAATGTTGAGATGTGACCCCAATTCTTTCCAACCTGGCAATAGAGTGCGGCCAGCGGAGTGTCTGGCATGGGCAAAAGTTTTGCTCGGGCGAGCACGGACTGCTTGATTCGCCGCGAGCGTCAGATTACGATACAGACATGAGTAAGACAGCGACCATTCGCGCGCAGATCGAACCCACGCTTAAGGAGGAAGTGGACCGAATTCTATCCCGTCTGGGCCTGACGACCTCAGAGACGATTCAACTGCTCTATCGCCAGATCAAGCGACAGCGTGGGCTGCCGTTTCCTGTGGAGAGGCCAAACCCACTCACGGCCCGGACGCTGCGCGACAGCAAGGCTGGCCGTAACGTGAAGCATATTGCCACCAAGCAGGGCCTCTACACGGATCTGGGCCTGTGAGGACTTTCAGCCGCGCCAACCAGTTCAAGAAAGATGTGATGCGGCTGACCAAGCGCGGCAAGGACATGACCAAGCTCAAAGCCGTGATCGACTTGCTCATCGATGAAGAGCCGCTGCCGCCGCAGTTGAGGGATCATCCGTTGCGAGGTGATTGGGGCGGCAGCCGCGATTGCCACATTGAGCCGGATTGGGTGCTGATCTACACGCTGGAAGAAAACCACGTGCGTTTTGAACGCACGGGTACTCACAGCGACTTGTTCGAGTAGAATCCTGCGGCCATCACCGCTTCGCCAAATCCGCCCCCAGTTTGAGTGCCCGTCCACGCTCGATTTTCGCCGGCACAACCTTCTCTCCATACCGCACTCGGCACGGATTTGACAGCCGCGAGCGGATGCTCGCGCTGACGAGCTTCCCCTCTGCCCATTCAAGGTCCACTTCAAATCCTCCGCGCGCCCGCAGCCCCTTGACGCGGCCTGCCGGCCAGGCTTTCGGTAGGGCCGGCAGAAGATGGATCGTGTGAACGATTGGGGATCGCGGATTGCGGATTGCGGATTGGCCTGTTGCTTGGATTGTTTCGGCATTGTGTAATCCGAGTCCAATGTTTGTTTCGTGGCTTTGCAGGAGCATTTCGGCAATGCCGGCGGTTCCGCCGAAGTTGCCGTCGATCTGGAAGGGCGGATGGGTGTCGAACAGGTTGGGCAACGTGTTGCCCGCCAGCGCTTCGCTCAGCATTTTGTGAGCGTGATCGCCGTCGCGCAGGCGCGCCCAGAAGTTGATTTTCCAGGCCTTGCTCCAGCCGGTGCCGCCGTCGCCGCGAAAGAGCAGCGATTGTTTGGCGGTGGCGAACATGGCGGGCGCCGCCTCCGGCGTGATTTCGCTGCCCGGAAAAAGGCCCCACAAGTGCGAAACGTGGCGATGGGTTTCCTTCGGGTTGTCCTTGTCCTCCAGCCATTCCTGGAGCTGGCCGTGCCTGCCAATCTGGTTGGGCGCGATTTGCGGGCGCAACTCGGACAGTTTGGCGGCGAACTCCGCATCGAGGCCGAGGATACCGGCCGCGCCAATAGTGTTGGCGAAAAGGGCGCGGATGATCTGATGGTCCATCGTGGGGCCGGCCACCAAGCCGCCGATCTCCGGCGAGTTCGACGGCGTGCTGATGAGCCAGCCGGTCTTCGGATCTTTCACCAAAAAATCGACAAAGAACAGCGCCGCCTCTTTCATCGCCGGATAGGCGCGCTGGGCCAGAAACTGCTGGTCGCCGGTGAACAGGTAATGTTCCCAGAGGTGTTGGCAAAGCCAAGCGCCGCCGGTGACCCAAATGCCGTGGTTGGAATGGTTGATCGGAGCCGTGCCGCGCCAGAGATCGGTGTTGTGGTGCAATACCCAGCCGCGGCAGCCGTAGTGGGCCTGTGCGGTCTTGCGGCCGGTTTGCGCGACGTCGTCGATGAGATCAAAGAGCGGCTCGTGGCACTCGGAAAGGTTGGCCACTTCGGCCGGCCAATAGTTCATCTCGGTGTTGATGTTGACCGTCCATTTGCTGTCCCAGGGCGGTTTGATCTGGTCGTTCCATATTCCTTGAAGATTGGCCGGCTGGCAGCCCGGGCGGCTGCTGGCGATGAGCAAGTAGCGGCCAAATTGAAAGTAAAGCGCGGCCAGTTGCGGGTCGGGCTGCCGGGTGGCGTTCTTCAGCCGCTGATCCGTCGGAAGGCTGGCCACACCGGTTGTGCCGAGGTCGAGCGACACGCGTCGAAACAGTCGCTGATGGTCTTTCACGTGGGCCTGGCGGAGTTGCTCGTAACTCTTTCGAACGACCTTCTTCAGTACCGCGTCGCAGTGAGCGGCGGGATCGCCGGTGATGTCCTGAAAATTTCTGAAGCTGGTGGCGGCAGCCAGCGTGAGCGTGGCCGAGTCGGCATTCTCGACTATGATGGCACCGTCGCTGACGACGCGCTTTCCCCCTTCAACCGCCACCTGGAGGCGCGCTTCAAATTGCAGCCCGCCTTCCTCCACTTGTCCTGACAAGGCCAGTTGGCCGCTGTTGACCGAACGCGTGCGCGCCGACTGGTGCGGGCTGTCCAGCCTGGCGGTGAAGCTGACCTGGCCTTTCCTGTCGCTCGTGATCCGCAGGACGAGCACCTGGTCCGGGTTGCTGGCAAAGGCTTGTCGCTGGTACGTCACGTCGCCGACGCGATAGTCCACGGTCACCATGGCGGAATCCAAGTCGAGCTCGCGCCGGTATTCCACGGCCTGCTCATGGCCGGCGAAATGGACCCTGACGTCACCAAACGGTTGATAGGCCTTTTGCCGCATCGGCACGCTCATGAACTCGTTCATCGCCAGGTCCTGGGCTTGGCGCTGTTTCCCTTCGGCGAGCAATCGGCGAATCGCGGGCAGATGCTTCAACGCTCCGTCGTGATGGTATTCGTGGGGTTGTCCGGTCCAGAGCGTGTCCTCGTTGAATTGAAGGCGCTCGTTCGACAGGCTGCCGAAGACCATCGCGCCGAGGCGCCCGTTGCCAATGGGCAGGGCTTCATCCCACTTGGCAGCGGGCTGCGTGTACCAAAGCTTTGTTGAGCCAACCGGGTTTTCGGCTTGGGCATTCAAGCTCCAGGCCATCACGGTCCCCAAGCCCAGGCCGGCAACCGCGGCCAATCTGTTCGCGAGACGATTCTTCATTCTGCCTTCATTCCTTTCATTGAGAGGATCCTATTATCGTGCCTGTTCGAGCATGCTCACGGATAGCGAGGCGCGGTCACCGGGACCGGGCGCGCCAAGAGCCGGGCGCGGTTTGCATAGAGTGGAACCTTGGTGCCACTGGGAGAAAGCCCTTGGACAGCACTGCCCTTCCAATGAACGTTGTAGCTGGCCCCTTTCGCGGTCTCCACGGTCTCGTATTCCTTGAGTTGAAACTTCAGCTCGACCTTTTCTCCTGCATTGACTTTGGAAACCACCGCGTACTGGCCTTCCGTCTCGGCCTTGGTCTCAACGCCGCCGGCAGGGCCTGTCCTGGCTGGAACCTTGTCGGCAGTGAAAACAGCTCGGCGCAACCGCACTTGCGCCAAATCCGTTCCATCCGGCAACCGCAGCGCCAGGCGCGCCATCGGCTGATGTGCAACGACGGTGACCCGCCCTTCGCGGGGAAGATAACTCCAAAGTTCTGCGGCCACAGGCGTGCCGGCTGTGATCGGACCATCGGCCATGGCGCGGACCCGCCGATTGAAAAGGAGGTGCAGGCGGAGTTCTTTGCCGTCCGGCCGCTGCCGCCATTCGTATTGCGCGTTCCACGCCAGCGCCAGTCCTTGCACGCCGCCACCCGCGCCACAGCCTTCAATGTCGTCGTGTCCAATGAGATCGTTGGCCGTGCCCCAGCATTGAAACGTGCCGCGGATCATGCGGTCGATGCCGGCGTAACTGGCCTTATCGGTGCGCGGTGTCTCGGGCGCCAGCGGCGGAAGAAAGGACAGGTCAACAAACTGGTTTTCGAGCAATTGGTTGCGCAGGTGCCGGTCCATTTCGCCAAAAGGATCCACCACACCGGCGCGATGCAGCGCCAGCCCCAGCCGGAAGCGCGAGGCAATCGCACACGACTCACAAATGTGCGAACCGGACGCATCGGCCACCCAGCCGTAGCGCGTCGCATGCGTTCGGCCAATCCAGTCATAGACGCGTTTGGCCCACGCCACCAAATCGGGCCGGCCGGTCAACCGGCCAAACTCCGTGATGCCTGTGGCCATGTCCATGGTCGAGTGCAGGTGCCCCCACCAACCGTTGCCCAGCACTTCGCCGTCCGGCCTGATGCCGCGGCTGACTTCAGTCGAGTAACGAACGAGTTTCCCGATAAAGACTTTGACATCGTCTCGTCCGGTCAGTTGCCAGTACTCGACCAGCGGCAGAATCAGTCGCCCGCCATACCACGTCGGCGCATCCTTGCCTTTCGGATCATCAATGAACTGTTTCCCGTCGTATTCGTATTTGGGAAAATAAGCGTAATCGCCGCGGTCAACCGCCAGCCGCATCAGGCCATTGACGTGGCCATCCAGAACCTTTCGAGCCGGGAGCGAACCGGTCTCTTTGTGCCACGCCAGGAGTCCGAGCATGGCGGAGGATTGGCTGAAGAGACAAGCTCGGCGTGGGGTCCACTCCGCGCCGCGCGTGTAGCAAAGACCGTCACCAGGATCAAAAAGGCCGGCCAGATAGGAGCGAAGCAGCGTCTCGCGCGAGTCCATCGGAATGCCCGTCATGCGCCGCGCCAAAATCAACGCTTCAACGTAACGGCCCGTCATGTCGCCATCGTCCCATTTCTCATGCTCGGCGCGCGGCGGCGTGGCAAAAGGATAAATGCGGAAGAACGGCTGTCCGCCCCGCTGGAGGTCCATGCGGGCCAGCATGCTCGCCGTGGCAAGCCGGGCGGCATCTTGAAGGTCGTAAGTGTCGGGGACCTTGATTGCGGATTTGGAAGTCAGAGCCTCCTGGCGCCGGCTGTGAGCGGAGGGTTCGAGTGGAGGCGGCAGCCGGTTGCGATACGTCGGCTCGCGTCCTTCCGACGGGTTGACGCCGACGACGACGTCGCCGATCCAGCGGACACGGAATTTCTGTCCGCCGGCGGTGGCTTCTTCGGTCAAGTCGCGCAACGGGTAGCGGACAGACACGCGCGCCTGGGCGGGAACGGAGGCCAGCACGATGTAACCGTCTTCCAGAGTCCACCAGGTATCTGCAGGAGTGGGCGGGGGAAAGGTCTGGAATTTCGGATTTCGGATTTCGGATTTCGGATTTGACAACTGCGCCTCCTCACGTTGGCTCCTACAATTGATTTGAATTCCACCCACGAACACCGCCACATCCTTTGGCTGCACGCATTGAGGCAATCGGATTCTGACCGCTCCCGGCGCGCGCGGAATGACATCCAACCTGCCTGCGCAAGGTTGATAGCCGATCACCTGGCCCGCCGGTCCGCTCGAACTCAAAGCCAGGTTCACCCTCAAGCCGGTTTCATCGAAAGCCTGAATCGCTTCCCAGGCCAGCGCCAAGGCTCTCATCCCGCCGTTCAGGCAGCACCCCTCGACCGTGCCGACATCCTCGCCGCCGCGCGTGCCAAGGTGGCAGTTCGGCATGGACTGGCTGTCGAAACAACCCACGAGCAGGGGCGTCGGCTGTTCCGGTCCGCCGGCGTAAGCTTTGAGATCGCGAAATTGCGCTTCCACCACCTGGTTGCGCACAAATCGCTCCACGTCGTCCATGTAGGCAGGAAAACCTGACGCCGCGAGTTCCAGCGCCAGGCGGATGGCGCTGGAAATGGCGCACGTCTCGCTCGAACCGCCGGTGGGATACGTCGCGATCCAGCCAAAGGACGTCGCGTTCGAGCGCTGCACCCAATCATAGACGGCCCGGCAACACGCGATCACCTGCGGCCGGTTCATCGCCGCGGAGTGGCGCGCCGTGCGGACGCAACCCGCCAGCGTGTCGAGCCACGAGTGAATATGGCCTTCCCAGGAAAGAGCTTTGGTAATCGCGCCATCGGCGCCGAGAACCGGGTCCGCCAGCGCCCAGCGCGTCAGCCCTTCCGCCAGGACCAGCGCATCCGGATAGCCCGTCAACTCGTAAAAGCGAATGACGGGATAGATCTGGTAGCCGGCCAGGTGGCTGCCGGAGGACTCCGGGAGTTTGGCGGTGGAATCAACCAGTTGGTTGCCGTGCCGCTCCGCGCGCTTCAACAAGCCGCTGATAAGACGCTCGACGGCCACGCGCACCGCCGGGTCGCCCGAATCCGCGAACCACGCCACCAACCCGTAGAGAGCGCTCCCTTGCGAAAACGTGTGGTCCACCGCGCCCGACTTTGGGTCGTGGATCAGACCGTCCGGACCGAGCAGCTTGAGCAGATTGCGGCCGAGCCGGCCTTCCGCTTCGGAAAACTCCGGCCTGCTCACGCCCATCCGGCGTGTCAGGATCAATCCCTCCAGGTAACGCCCGGTCATGTCGCCCAAGTCCCAGCTCGCGTGCTCCGGCGCGACGGGGATTCCGCCGCGCCCGCGCAACAGAAACCAGGGACGATGCTCCATCGCTGGATCGAGCCGCCGGACGATCGCCTGAGCGGCCAGTTCCATCGGCTCACGCAAGTCCAAAGTCATCACCGGCGCATCATTGGCGCGCGCAGCGGCAGCATTGGAAAGCCCCCATGCACTCTGGCGGGCGCGGCAGCCGCAAATGAACATCACGAGTCCGGCGGCGAGAAGACAGAGGAATGGAACCGGTATGTTGATCTGGCTGAGTTTCATCGATCACAATTCCGTTAAAATCGGTTCCAGTGTCTATTCCCTTTTGCGGTTTTCGACGAGTCCTTTTTGGACTTTTATTCAGTCCATTCCCACCCTAATTTCAGGTCGCTTGGTCATGACTATTGAATCACCAAAGAAAATGAACTGTGCGCCTCCCGAAAACAGGACTATGAACTTGTCAACACGTTTTCTTTCACTCGCCGCCGCTCTGCTCGTGATCCCGGTCTCCGCCACGACCGCCGCTGAACCTTCAGCCTGGCCGGACGTCCACCTTCTTTCTGCCGAACAGGTGGAGCTATCCGGGCCATTGGCCGAGTCGCTCCGGCGCGGTGTGGAGCGCCTGGCCAAGGATCCTTTCACTGCGGATTGGCTCCTGGCCGACGTGTCGTTTAAAGTGGACCGCATTTTCACCAACTACAGCGGCGATGCCTCGGGCCGGTTCATCGAACTGGCCACGCTGACCAGCCCGCCTGGAAAACTCTCGCCGCCGGCGCTTCGATCGGTCCTTGATTCCGTGGCCCAGTATCAGAAGCCGGACGGCCATTTCGGCCTGGAGGTGGATCTGGCCAAACCGCTCGTGAAACTTGCCCCGCCCATTCCGATGCTCTGGGGCAACGCCCGCCTGCTCGTCGGACTCGTCACCGCCGCGCAGAAATGGAACGATCCCAAACTGCTCGCTGCCGCCAAGCGCCTCGGTGATTTCTACGTCGAAAGCGCGGCGCAGCTTTGCTCACCGGCCCGCGAGGCGGAATACCGCGCCAGCGGCACCTATGGCGACGGTTATACCTGCTGTTATTTCCCGGCTCTGGAAGGCCTGGCCATGCTCTACCGCGCCACGAAGGACGAACGCTACCTCAATCAGGCGCGGCGCATGGCGGACCTTTTTTGGAAGATGGATGCGCTGCCGGTCGAGCACAGCCACGGGAACCTGTGCGCTTGGCGCGGGATTCTGGAACTCTACGAGATCACTCGCGAGCGCTCTTACCTCGACCGGGCGCGGGCCAAGTGGGAAGCGGCGGTCACCGGCGGCTACGTCTGGCCCATCGGCGGCATCGGCGAGCATTGGAACGTTTTCTTTGAGGGCGACGAAGGTTGCAGCGAGTCCGATTGGCTGCGTTTCAATCTGGAACTCTGGCGTGACACCGGCGACACGCGCTATCTCGACATGGCGGAGCGGCTGATGCACAACCAATACGCGGCCAACCAATGCGCCAACGGCGGCTACGGCATGCGCCATTTCGACGGCGATGCCGCCGGCCCGGTGGCCACGAGCGGCCCCGTGGATGAATGGGCTTTTTGCTGCAGCTTTCATGGCCCGTTGGGGCTGCACTTTCTCAAGGCCTATCTGGCGGCAGGCTCCGACCGCGGCATCTACGTGAATTTTCCCGTCAGCTTTGCCACCACCGTCAAAGCTGGCGGACGCGATTGGCGGCTGGCGGTCACAACCACCCGCGACTCCCAGGAAGGTCTGGGCGCCATGGACATTGCACTGTCGCCGCAGGGCACCTCGGAGGCCGTGCGCACGGTCCTTTGGCTGCGCCTGCCGCCGCGGGCCTCGAATGTGCAGCTTGTGAGCGCCGCCGGTCCTGCCAAAGCAGGGTCAACGGAACGTGGTTATCTCCGCCTCGAACACGATTTTAAGGCCGGCGAGAAACTGACCGTGGTCTTCCGCTCGGGACTCAGCATCGAGCGGCGCCGCTTTCAGCCCGTCCAACCTGTATCCGGCACGATTTCGCGCCTCCGTGAAGTCTCCCTCCTCTCCGGCCCGGAAGTCCTTTTCGCCGCGCCCGCGCCGGATCGCGGACGCACCGCTTTGCTGGCCACCGTTGACCCAACCGGCCGCCTTGACCTGCTGCGGAACGCTCAGGGCGGTTATGCCAGCGTGTCACTCCCTTCTCTGGATGTCAGCGAAGCGCAAGTGTTGTCCGCGCTGGAATCCGCGCGGCCGGTCGCGCTCCGTCCCTGGTCGGGGTTCCAAACCCGTCTCCGGGCGGCGTTTGTGCATGACCTGGTGCTGGTGCCGGCCGACTCCATTCCTGCTCCGGCACGCGCCCGTTTTGCCGCACGCGCGCGGGTAGCGGACCCGTCTCTGAGCGGGCCCTTCTTCGGGACGAACCTTGAGACGAATTCAGACCTCTGGCGTGGCGCTGGCGGCTGGGAGTTTAGGCCGGAAGGATTGCGCGTTTCGGGCGGCGACGTCGGTTTGATCGACGGAGAGGGCTACGAGAATTACCGGTTCGAGTTTGAGATGGAACTGCCAAGGGAAGGCGAAGGCATCACCGGTTGGGTCGTGCGCGCGCAGAGTGCCAACGATTGCGTGATGTTCCAGCTACAGAGCGCCGATTCCCCTTTCAACGCGCCGCAATTCAAGACGCGGCCCAACACGTTACGCCCTCACGTCCGCCGCAATGGCGAATGGACAATCGCGGACCCGGTGCCGCTGCCCAAAGAGGTCCGGCGCGGCCAGGCGCACCGCATTGCCGTCGAGTGCCGCGCTGACACCATCGCTGTTTACCTTGACGGAGACAAGATTCACAGCCAGACCGATTTCGGCCTGCGAACCGGCGCCGTGGGCTTCCGGGCGGCGGGCGCGGCGGAGCAAGGGTTGTTCAGGAAAATCACCTTGCGCAAGCTGTGAGAAAAGAACGGCTGGGGTCACATCTCAACATTCAACATTTCAGCCAAAATCGTTGCCGGGAACCATGCCAAAATGTTGAATGTTGAGATGTGACCCCAATTCGCGAGCCATCGCCGGCCTGACGACGCGGCCTTGGACTATTATGGAGGTGTGCGGCGGACAAACGCATGCCATTGTGAAGTTCGGCATTGACGAACTGCTGCCCAAGGAAATCACGCTGATGCACGGCCCCGGCTACCCGGTCTGCGAGACGCCCCTGGAGCTGATTGACAAAGCCATTGACATCGCTTCGCGCCCCGGTGTCATTTTTTGTTCGTTTGGCGACAGGCTGCGAGTGCCAGGCAGCCGCTGCGACCTGCTCACCGTAAAGGCGAATGGCGGTGACGTCCGCATTGTTTATTCGCCGATGGATGCAGTCAAGCTGGCCCGCGAGCAGCCCGGAAAGCAGGTCGTTTTTTTGCCGTCGGTTTCGAGACCACCGCCCCGGCCAAGGCCTTGGCGGCCTATCGGGCGCGGCACCAGGGATTGCGCAACTTTTCCCTGCTGGTCTCGCACGTTCTGGTCCCGCCGGCCATGGAAGCGATCCTTACGACCGCCGCACGGTGGTCACTCTCTCCCCGCAAGGAACGAGCTGGGAGAGAGCCGAAGAGAGGCGCATCCAGAGAAGGGAACTTCCTCTCTCCAGCCCGCTCCTCCGCTTCAAGGAGGAGAGGGGGAACACTGCCCTCTGTCACTCTAACCAGACTATGTTCAAACTTGCCTTGATCCAAATGCGCGTCGAAGGGGGCGCCAAAGAGAAGAATCTGGATCATGCCGCAGCCCTCATTGCCGAGGCGGCAGCTCAGGGAGCGGCCTTGGCGGTTTTGCCGGAAGCGATGAACCTGGGCTGGACACATCCTTCAGCGAAGGCCGAGGCAGACGAGATTCCCGACGGGCCGTCGTGCTCGGGTTTGAGGAAGATGGCCAGGGAAACGGGCCTTTACCTTTGCTCAGGGCTGGTCGAGCGCGCCGGTGACAGAATCTTCAATGCCGCCGTCCTGGTTGATCCGAAGGGCGACGTCACTCTGCATTATCGCAAGCTCCATGAATTGGAGATTGGACACGATTTGTATGCGCTGGGCGACCGCCTGCAAGTGGCGCAAACCAGCCTGGGCACGATCGGACTTATGATCTGCGCGGATGCTTTTGCGCCGGGACAAGTCATCAGCCGCACCCTGGGTTACATGGGCGCGCAGATCATTCTCTCGCCGTCAGCCTGGGCCGTGCCCGCCGATCATGACAACCAGAAGGAACCGTATGGCGCACTTTGGCTGGAGAATTACGCTCCCGTGGCGCGCGATTTTCGGCTCTGGATTGCCGGGGCCAGCAATGTCGGTTGGATCACCGGCGGCCCTTGGCAAGGCCGCAAGTGCATTGGCTGCTCGCTGGTCGTCGGTCCCTCGGGTGAACCGGTGTTGCGGGGGCCGTATGGAGAAGAGGCCGAAGCCATTCTCTATGTGGACGTAGCCTTGCAGCCGCGGCCGGCTCAAGGAGAAGGGTGGACGAGCTACTGGGCAAAGAGACCGGATGGCTGAAAAACCGACTGGTCTTGACTCGGTAACACGCCTCCACTCTGCAGCCCTCTGACCTCTCGGCCACTGGATGAGGCCGGATCGGTGTCCAGTCTCAGAACGCCTGCCGCCAGACCGCAGCCAGCGGGTCAACCTGGAACTCGACGAATCCCAACCGCCATCCGCTGCCACGAAACTCCAATGCATATGCATCAAAGTTTCGTCGTGGGGCTAACGCGATGGGAGCGTCCAAAACCCGCCGGCCAGGAAATTCGGGGTCACATCTCAACATTCAACAATTAATCCGGCCTGCCGACCGTGACCCGCGCGAGGCGGGTGCTACCCGAACAAAGTGTCGGTTGTCCCTCCCAAACGAATGCTCGGAACGGCAACAACTGGACCTATTTCCCCCGCCCGACCGCCTTGAGCGCGGGCAACTTCTTCGCGGCCACTACGGCGGGTTTGAACAAGGTCAGCAGCATGGAGAACTGTTGCGTCGCCTTCACGGCGTGCGACAGGTCGGGCGGCATGTAAAGCAGGTCCCCGGCCTTCAGCAAATGCGATTGGCCGGCCAGCATGAAATCACATTCGCCGGAGAGAATCTGAATTAACGCGTGCTGCGTCGAAGTGTGCTCGCTCAACTCCTGGCCGGCGGCGAAACCAAACAAAACGACGCGCGAATCGGGCGTTCTCAGCACCGTGCGGCTGACAATGCCGTTGGGCGCGAATTGGGTCTCTTTGACCAGGGAAATGATCGTTTGCTTCTGGATGTCAATTAAAGGTTGTTCACTCATCACCACAACTTGGCCGAGCCGCAGCGCCCCGGCTTTGATTTGAGTCAATGGGCCGCGCTGCCCGTCTTTTGAGCAAAAATTTCTTCTTGACGCCACCGCAAAAGTGTATTAGTGCATTAATACACAATGCAACTGCACCTCTCACCGCGCGATGGCCTGCCCATCTATCGGCAGATTGTCAACCAGGTCAAATACCTGATTGCCGCCGGACGATTGGCGCCGGGTGAGGAACTGCCGCCGATCCGCACGCTGGCCGGGCAGCTCGTGATCAACCCGAATACCGTGGCCCGCGCTTACCTGGAGTTGGAACAGGCCGGTCTCGTGACCAAACGCCACGGCTCGGGCACCTACATCTCGGACGCCGGTTCGCCGCTCAAGCGCGCCGAGCGGCTCAAGCTCCTGACGCAGCGAGCGGATGCGCTGCTGGCAGAAGCTCGTCATCTGGAGGTGAATCTCGACGAGTTGATCGATCTCCTGCGCCAGCGTTTCAAAACCATGCAACCGGAGGAGGAAAAATGAGTCCATCAACCGACCGTATAACGGACACCGTCATTTCCATCGCCGGCCTGTCACGCCGCTTCGGCGCCAAACTGGCGCTGGACAACGTTTCGCTCGAGGTCACCAGCGGACAGGTCCTTGGCCTCGTCGGAGCGAACGGCGCGGGCAAAACGACGCTCATCAAGCACATCCTCGGCCTGCTCAAGCCGGCCAGCGGGTCGGTGCGCGTATTCGGGCTCGATCCGGTGGCCGACCCGCCCAGCGTGCTCGGGCGCATCGGCTTTCTCTCCGAAGACCGCGACCTGCCCGCCTGGATGCGTGTGCAAGAGCTGTTGCGCTATTCACGCGCGTTTTACCCCAAATGGGATGCAGACTACGCCGAGAGTTTGCGCAGGCAATTCCAGCTTGATCCCCAAGCGCTCATCAAACATCTCTCGAGGGGCGAACTCGCCAAGGCCGGCTTGCTCCTTGCGCTGGCCCATCGGCCGGAATTACTGGTGTTGGACGAACCCAGCTCCGGCCTCGATCCGATGGTGCGGCGCGAGATGCTGGAGGCGATTGTCCGCACCGTCGCCGACGAAGGCCGGACCGTGTTTTTCTCGTCGCACCTCCTCGACGAAATCGAGCGCGTTTCCGATCGGGTCGCCATGATGGCCCACGGCCGGATTGTTCTCTGCGGGCCACTGGCGGACATCCTGGAATCGCACCATCGGCTGACGCTGCGGTTCGAGAAGCCGCTCTCCAAGGCCCCCATGCTCAGCGGTGCCTTGAGCGTGAGCGGCGACGGACTGGAGTGGACCGTGCTGTGCGACGGGGCGCGCGGCGAAATGGCTGCGGCTGCCAAGGTGCTTGGCGCGCAGGTCGTTGCGGAAGAAGGCGCAACGCTGGACGAGATTTTTCTGGCCCGGGCCGGCCGAGCCGCCAGCTCAGCCGAGAATCTGGAGACTTGACTGCATGAGCTCACCCGCAATGGCTCTCATCTGGGAAATCTGGCGGAAGAACCGCTGGGGCTTCGCCGCCCTGCTGCTGCTGCTGGCCGGTTGCGCGGCCTTGAGCCTTCTCGTCGCTCATCTGACAGAGAAGGCAAAGCGCCTCGAAATCGGGCGGCAGATTCTGGTGGGCGGCACTCTTGGCGCGGGCCGGGTACTGCCGATGTCCCCCACCGGCTTGGTGGCGCAGGCGGTGCAACTGAGACTGGAATCAATCGGGTTCCGTCATAAGACTCCAGCCGCTCCCGAAGCAACTGGGGCCGCAAAGGCTGCGGGCGGAGGGCAATTCAAGGCGGACACAAGCGCCGTTAATCAGGCAAGCTCGGCGGAAACTAATGCGCCCAGGACGATGGTTGCACGCTTCGTAGTGTTCGATCCGAAGGCAGCAAAGCCGGAGTCAACGGTCGTCTATGAAGGGATTCTCTCGCCCAACGACGCGTTTTCCTGGTCAGGAATCGCGGGAAAGGAGAACGGGATTCGTCTTTCGCTGAACGCGACGAATCTATTCGAAGGACCGCTGCCACCCAACCCCACGCTGGCATGGTCGGCGGCCGGCGGTGGCAAAGGAGACATCGCGCTCGTGCTCGCGCCGCAAGCCCCGGAAGAAATCTCCCTCGCAATTTACACGGCGGAGAGATGGCGGGAAGCCGGACTGGCCTGGAGTGCGGTGTTAATGGGCTTTTCGGTGCTCGTCGTTTTCGGCCTCTTCGGATGCGCGGAACCCCATGCTGCGCGGGGTTTTACGGGCCTGCCGCCACGTCGGTTTACGCTGCCGGTGCGGACGGGGATGCTGGTGGCTTGGCCGATTGCATTGGGAGGCGTGTCCATGCTGATTCTTTACTTCGCGTGGTCGCGGCTCGTTTTCCGGTCATTGTTGCCAGCAGGAGTCAGGATGCCAGACCTCTACCTGGCCGTGTTGCTTCTGGCCGGCCTGGCCATTTTTCAAGCGCTGGTTTGGGGGCTGCCGTCCTTTCCGAAGACGCGCGTTTTCCTTGTCACGCTTCTCGTTTTGGGACTTCTGTCGCTGGCGGCGCTGCCTTTCCTCATGCAGCAGGACGTGGCCGCCGATGCGATTACGTTCTGGACAATGAGAAAATCGGCCTTGGCCTCAGTATGCTGGGTGATCGGCATTGCCGCGGCCTGGATTGGAGTGAGACAGGAACGGCGTGGCGGGTGGGCCGGCTGGCAATGGGGAACAACGGCCATGATCCTCCTTCGCGAGCTCGGCCCGACTCCGCTTGAGTTTGGTTCCGCCCTGCGCGCGCAGTTTTGGATCGAGTGGAAACGCAATTGCCGGCTGCCGCTGCTGGTGTGGACACTGCTGGTGTGGATGGCACTGGGCGTGACATTGTTCCGTACCTATTTCCACGATCGTTACCAAGGGTGGTACCAACAAGCGTTTATTTACACCGACGTAATTGCAGCCATCGAGTTCCTCACATCGATAGGTCTTGTCGGCTGTGTTACCATTATGGGGCTGAACCTCGCGCGTGACGGCAGTTCGAAACAACTTGCACTTTCCTCCTTCATCGCCACGCGCCCGGTCCACACCGGATCGCTGCTCACGGCCAAACTTTTAGCTGGGTTTGCGACTTGGATTTCGGCGGTAGCTATACTCGCTGTGAGCGCGTTCGTGGCGGCTGCAGCTTTGGGTGAAACCAGCAAGATAATCAGAGGAATGCCGGGTTCTGTGAACATCATGATCCTGTTGGCGGTCTCGTGGAATGTTTTTACCGGCATCCTGCCGCTTTGTCTGTCGGGGAGAATTCCCGGATTCCCTTGGTCGCTGTTACCGCTGCTCTTGATCTACGCAGGTGTGATCAACGCGTTCATTTGGTTCGCCCGGCACCATGAGTATTACGGCCTGCTCTTCGGATTGCTGACGGTGGCTGTTTTGCTGAAACTATTGGTAGCCTTTTGGGGATTTCGGCGGGCGCTCGGATTGCGGTTGGTTTCTGCGGGCTTTGTGGCCGGCTATGGCGCTTTCTGGCTGTTGGGCACTGCCACATTTGTATCGTTGGCTTGGGGCTTTGAGGAGAAAGCAGATTGGGCAGCGGACACGGTATGGCTGATTCCCGCCGCCGTTGTGGCAGTGCCGTTGGCGCGCATCGCTCTCTCGCCGCTGGCCTTGGCGATGAACCGCCACCGCTGATGCTGGTTAGCACAGCGCAACGCAACACAGCGTGGGATTTTTGTCTGTCCGAAGACAATCCCCGGCGTGCAGATCCATGCCGGTCAGAGAGTCGTTATCAGTCCAACCTTTTCCAGGCCAGGAGGATATGTTTCACTGGACGGCCAGCATACCGGATCGAGCCAGGGGCGGCTTAACCACTTTCCCTTCAGCAACCTGAAAACGGCAGTTCAAGCGAACCACGGATTTCGCGGATCGCACGGATAGAGGGAGTTCTGGCGATTGGCATGCCGGTCCGCTGTTCACTTGGCGGGTGATTCCGCTCGTTGTTCGATCTGCTTCTTCATCCGTGTCATCCGTGAAATCCGTGGTTGCAATGGCCGGATCCAAGTTCAACGTCCTCGTCGCGGCCAATAATCGCGATTGACGGCTCAAGGTCTTCCTCGGCTAGAATGGAGGCATGAAAACCATCATTAGCGCCGACCAACTGCGGATCTTACTCAACGACACCCGTCAGACCATGGGGGAGCAGCCCTGGACCCAGGCTATCGATGACCATTCCCAAGTGGTCAATATTCCCCATGGCAAATTTGAGGCCTTGCAGCGACTGGAGAAGAATGAGCGGGTCTTTGTTCCGGTGGTGCGCACGCAGAAGAAGGGCGGCAAGTTGATCGAGCACGGCTTTGAGCTTCATCGCCGTGAAGCGGGCTGGGAAGTCGTGACTGCGGCACTCGAAATGGAGGGCGACAAGCCTGCAAAAGTGCATGCGGAGGCCGCACGCAACCACGCGGTGCAAAAGGAACTGGAGAGGCTCCGCCTTCACGTGGGCCGCGCCAAGCAAACCCCCTGACGCACGATGTTTGGCGATTTGGCTTTCCGAGCCCGCCACGAGTCAGTTGCCCCGAGTCTCGACGCGCACTTCGCAATTCGTTGGCGCGGCGCAGCCGATCATTGCCCGCTCGCCTGTGCCGGACGGTTCTTCGCCTTGAATCTGTAGGGGAGCACGTCGGGCACCACCCTCACTTCCGTGGTGAATTTGAATGGAGCGGGCCGGTCTTTCGAGGCATAGGTCAATTCCACCAGGCAGGCGGTCCAGCCCTTTTCGGGCTTTTCCACTTTCGTAAGAAAAGCGCCGTCCCTCTGCGCTGCAAGCTCTGTGCTCGTCCAGGCTTTTCCGATGGTTTCAAGCCGGAAGTCCCGCGCGTTGGGGTTCGTCGCTTGCCAGAGTTTGACCGCCGTCGGTTTGTCCACCACCTCGACCCGCACGGACCCATCACGATCGAACTTCCAGGAGAAGCGAGGAAGGGGTGTTTTGTCGAGGATGGCGCCATAGCATGCCACGAGCGTTTCCAACGCGTCCGTGTCTTTAAGGGAGTGGTCGGCATTCGGAACGTAGCGGAGGTACTTGATGTCGGGCAGGTCGTGGAAATAGAACTGGCTGGAATCGGGGAGGAAGAACTGGTCGCCGGTGGCGTTGATGATGAATTTCGGCAGGGTCAAGCGGTCGCGGTACTCGAACGGCTCCTCGATCTTCATCAGGTTTCGGTACTCCTTGGTTCCCTGCCAGTCCATGATGCCCAGGGTCTCGTAATCGCCAATGGCGGGTGAATAAAAGCCATAAGCTTCCCAGTGGTGCATCATGGAAGGCTCGATGTTGAGCATGTCGATGACAATGGGAACGATGGCCACCACGCGCGGATCAACCGCTGCCGTCGTCCAGGTGGTCCAGCCGCGCTTGGAACCGCCCGCGACAACAAACGAATCAACCTTCAGTTCTCCGCCTTCTTTGCTGGCGCAGAAAGCCGTCACGGTGTCCATGGCCCGAACGGCGCTTTTCGTCATCGGCAGACGGGTGGGCCAGCGCTCATCCCCTGTGCGCAGATATTTGTCCCAGCAGTAAGCGATCAACGCATCCTCGGAGCGCTTCTGGCCGTCCCCGGCAAAAACCAGAGGCTGGTTTGGGACCATGCGCAATTCGGCGACCATGGACTTGGTGGCGAGTGCGACGCGGATCATGTTCCCATCCGCCTGTTTGGGCGCTTCCTTTTCGTTGCCGCCGCCTGCGATGAACAGGAGCGCGGTGGAGCCGGTCACGGTGTCGGGCCGGGTGATGGCCAGCCAATGTTTCCAGAGCGTGCGATCCACCTCGTTCGTGGTCAGCCACGACTGCGACGTCATCTCCAGAATGCAGGTGGTATAGTCTTGGCTGCGGTGGGTGCTGACCAGCCGGTAAGAATAATTTGGATCAGGCGCCGCCACGTAGCGGTCGAGGGCGGTCGGCTCCCGTGCGCTGGCCGGACTGCCGGCGGCGGCGGCGAAGTCGGGGCGCAGGTTGGACACCTGCGCTCCTGGTGGGCCGGCCGGACGGCTGGTGGCGGCAGCGAGCAGGAGGAACAGGGGGGTGATTTTCGTGATCAAGAATGATTTTGCCATGCGATGCACATCGAAGTGTTGCCGGAGGTTTATGACCGAGAGGCCGGGTGAGTGCAAGGATGGATTCAGGGCGGATTCAAGAAAGAAGCTCTCGCCTGGGCAGCCGGGGTGGAGCGCCGATTTTTAATCGGCTTGAGGGTCCCACAGGCTGGTCGTTGCGCCAAAGCCGGTGGCAAACCGGCGCTCCGTTTTCTTGAATCCGCCCTGGGATGGATTGGCGCGCGTTTTTTTTCGCTCGCTTCCGCCGGCCCGCTGGCCTTACCTGTAAGAGACTGATATTCAAACCGACATGAGCGACCATGATTCCAACGCGACCATGGCGGTGTTTCTCGACCTGGAAAACATCGCCCTCGGAGCCCACGAGGCCCATTATCCCCAATTCAACATTCAAAAAGTGCTCGAACGCCTCCTCCTCAAAGGACACATCGTCGTCAAGAAGGCTTACTGCGACTTCGACCGCTACAAGGCCTTCAAGCGCGACCTGCACGAGGCCGCCTTCGAACTGATCGAGATTCCGCACGTGCGCCAGTCCGGCAAGAACTCGGCCGACATCCGCATGGTGGTGGATGCGCTCGATCTCTGTTATACCAAGGGCCACGTCGATACTTTTGTCATCATCAGCGGCGACTCCGATTTCTCGCCCCTGGTGAGCAAGCTGCGCGAGAACGCCAAAACCGTCATCGGCGTCGGCGTCAAGAACTCCACCTCCGACCTGTTTATCAACAACTGCGACCAGTTCATTTATTACGACGACTTGGTGCGCGCAGAACCGCCCAAGGCGCGGCCGCGTAGCGCGGCCAGCGCCTCTTCCGCGGCCAAGACCGGGGAGGGCGACAGCAAAGGCCCGCCTCTCACCGACGCGCTCGATTTGGTGGTCAAAACGCTGGAAGCCATCACCGAGGAACGGGATGAGGACGAACTCATTTGGGGCTCGATGATCAAGGAAACGATCAAACGCCGCAATCCGGGCTTCAACGAGCGCGCCTACGCATTCCGTTCGTTTAATGCCCTGCTCCTGGAAGCTCAGAAGCGTGGCCTCCTGAAACTGAAGGCCGACGAGAAGTCCGGCGGCTACACCGTTCAAACCACGGACTGATGGACGGGCCTCCGTGGAGGGCGGCTGTTCCTCTCCGGCCCGACACAGCGCGCATCGTAGAGCGACTGTGGAGAATCGATTTGCGGCATCGTCCTCGTCGTCGTTCTCGTCCTCGTCCTCGATGTTGCCTTCATTTTCGAGGACGAGGAGGACGACGAGAACGAGGACGAACGGCCGGTCTGGAATTTCCGTACGCGCTGAAAGAAGCGCCCCCGACACAGCCGGCGCGAGGTTTGACTTGATCACAGACACGGTTCCGATTAACACCAAAGAAAGACCCATATGCACTGGACCATCAGACATCTAACCTTTGTGGCAATTTCAGCCGTCTCCGCCCTGGCCGCCGATGAGCCGCCTGCCAGCCTCGCCAAACCGCTGGAGCCGTTCCGGCCTTTTATTGGCAAGGCCTGGAAAGGCCCATTCCGCAATTCAACGCCGGAGAAGCCGGTTTATGATGTGATGAAATGGGAACGCGCGCTCAATGGCCAGGCCGTTCGCATCCTGCATTCGGTCAATCAAGGGGAATATGGGGGCGAGACGATCATCGTATGGAATCGCAAGACGGAGTGTCTGGAGTTCCACTATTTTACCACGGCCGGCTTTTTCACTCAGGGAACAATCAAGTTTGAAGAGCGCAAAATGATCTCGCACGAAAAGGTGACCGGCAGCCAAGGCGGCGTCACCGAGGTCAATGGCACCATGGAAATCCTGCCGAACGGCCGCCTGCACAGCAAGTCGCGCTATCTGCAGAACGGCCAATGGGTCGATGGCCACGAAATCACCTACGAAGAATCGCCGGGGGCTGAGGTGCGGTTCAAATGAAACGAGGCCCAAAATTCTTGAGTTGACATCCGCTCGCCAAGGTCAGGAAGATATTCCTTATGAATGAAGCCACAAATAGCCTTACCACACGTCGTGAGTTTTTGAAAAACACCAGCCGGATCGCCGCGGCCTCGGCCTTGGCGGGAACGGCCCTCCCTTATGTCCACGCCGCAGAAAACAACACCATTCAAGTCGCCCTGATCGGCTGCGGCGGCCGCGGCAGCGGCGCCGCCGTCAACGCCCTGAACGTCAAGAATGGACCGCTCAAGCTCGTCGCCATGGCGGATGTGTTCAAGCAGCGTCTCGACGGCAGTTATGACGCCTTGAAGCGCAATCAGGTCGGCAAGTTGGTGGATGTGCCTGAAGACCGTAAATTCGTCGGTTTTGACGCTTACAGGAAGGCGATGGATTGCCTGAAGCCGGGTGACATCGCGATTTTTGCCAGTCCGCCGGCGTTTCGTTGGGTGCATTTCACTTACGCCATCGCGAAAGGCCTCAACGTGTTCATGGAGAAACCTGTGACCGTGGACGGCCCGACCAGCCGGCGGATGCTGCAACTCGGCGAGGAATCCGTGAAGAAGAACCTCAAAGTCGGGGTGGGATTGATGTCCCGTCACAGCCGGGCGCTCCAGGAACTGGCCCAGCGCATTCAGGACGGCGAAATCGGCGACATCATTTTGATGCGCGGTTACCGGATGCATGGACCCATCGGCTTTTTCTCGTCGTTGCCGAAGCCGCCCGGCGTCAGCGAGTTGATGTACCAGGTGCAGCGCTTTCACAGTTTCCTCTGGGCCAGCGGCGGGAACTACAGCGACTTTTACATCCACATCATCGACCACCTCGGCTGGATGAAGAACGCCTGGCCGGTCAAGGCCCAGGCGCTGGGCGGCCGCCATTATCGCCAGAGCCCCGAAGGTGTCACTTACGTGGACCAGAATCTCGATACGTATGCCGTGGAATACACCTTTGAGGACGGAAGCAAATTCGACTTTGACGGACGCTGCATCAATGGTTGCCATGACATCTACTCCAGCTACGTCCATGGCAGCAAAGGCCTGGCGGTCGCCTCCAGGAACGGCGACTGCGGGACACCCTCCGCCATTTTCAAGGGCCAGAATCCGAGGCGCTCGAACTTGCTCTGGGAATCCAAAGTCAAACCGGACGAGCAGGACCCCTATCAAAACGAATGGAACGACCTGGTTGACGCCATCCGCAACGACAAACCTTACAACGAAGTCAAACGCGGCGTCGAAGGCAGCCTGGTCACCTCCCTGGGCCGCATGGCCGCGCACACAGGCCAGGAGGTCACGTATGAGGAAATCCTTAATTCCGACCACGAATTCGCTCCCGGCCTCGACAAACTGGCCGCTGATTCTCCCGCGCCGCTGCAGGCCGGGCCCGACGGCAAATATCCGGTCCCGGCACCGGGCATCAAGACGAAGCGGGAGTACTGAAAACGGTTTGCACCGCTTGGAACAAGGCTTGTTTGGCGGCGTGTTCCCGGCTACATTGCCGGCATGAAAACGCTGACCGTCCACGTGGCAGAAGAGCAACTGAGCCAGTTCATCGCCGGAGTGCATCCTGGAGATGCCGTCGTCCTGACCGGTGGCAAGAGGCGCGTGACTTTGGAGGCAAGCCCGTCGGAAAGTGGGGCCTTGGATTTGGATGTGGAGGAGGACAGCCCGGAATTGGCGGCGGAATTGTGGAAGGCGGCCCAGGGACCGTTCACTCCCTATTCACGCCAAGACCTGGAAGCTGTGGCCGGGCAAGTCCTCCGTGAGAAGAACCGCGAATGAACCGCCCAGTCCGCAAGGCGGAGCAATTCATCGCGGATTTCGACCGGCAATTCCGTTGATATGACCGGGAAGCAGGTTGGGAGGTGGCGCGGCGCTACCTGGCCGCAGTGCACTGCACCTTGGAAAAGCTTGCGCGGCCACCGGACTTGGGCCAGGTGCGATGATTCCCGCGGCCGGAATTGCGCGGCGTTCGTTCGCTCGCAGTTGAGCGCCCCTTCAATCGGCACCTGGTTTTTTACCGATATGACGAAGCAAGCGTCGAGGCGTGGCGGGTGATTCATGGCGCGCGTGATTTGCCGCGACGCTTGCTTGAACCGGCGGGATTCGATGCTGAGTGAGTTGCGTTGTAAGGAGGTCGTAAAGTCAAGAACTTCATGCACATACCCATTCATGCTGATGCGGCGCCTTTCATCCCGCCAAGCGATTCCTGAACCTCTGAACCCATCGCCTTGCGCTGCTGCGGACTCTACGATTAAACCCCTGTCCCAAGCAAGCCAAGGCGATTGACCCGAACCGGCATCGAGGCAAGAGAGCGCGGAGAGCGCAGCACGGCGGAGCCGCAAGTAAGGGAGCGCCGACATTCTTGTCGGCTTTGGCGTTGGCGCACGGTTCGGGCCGACAAGAATGTCGGCGCTCCTGCGCCTCGCCAGAGAATCCTCGCGGGCCGCGAGGTTTGGACAGATTGCGGTGTGGAGAGCGCAGCGCCGCGGAGCCGCAGCCAAACTTGGCAGGACGAAATTCCCTCTCTGTCGTGACGGCTTATGCAGGTGTTGAGCCGTGCCTTTGCGGTTGTGGTGTGCGCTTTCCTCAGCCTAACGTCCCGCCGCTCGGAGGAGTCTGTGGGGCGTTCGGTCTTTGAGAAGCCAGCAGGAGCAGTGAACTTGTCGCCAAGGATGGCCCTCGCTGGTAAAGTCGAAAGCGCCCGTGGCGACAAAGTTCATCATCACCGCCGATCTCCATCAGAGCATCGGGAAGTGGCGCGATCTCGTGCGCGTCGTCGAGCAGGACAAGCCCCGCTTCGTCCTGGTCGCCGGTGATCTTTTGCCCAAGGACGGCGGGTTCGATGGTCAGCGCGGTTTCTTCCGGGTGCTGGCCGACTACCTGGGCGCAATGCGCGGCTCCGGGAGGACCACGATCCTGACCTTCTTCGGCAACGATGATTTCCACCCGCTCGAACCGCTTCTGGACGATCTGGCCGCGAAGGGCCTCTGCGTGAACCTGAACGGGAAGGTTCACCGGGAAGACGGCAAGGTGTTCTGCGGCATGAACCACGTCCGGGACTACCCGTTCGGTTACAAGCATTGGTGCGCTCCCGATGGCGACTTCATTGCCTGCCCGGTGCAGTTCTGCGGCGAGGGCCTGACCCTGGACGCCAGAGGCCGCTGGACCGAGTTGCCGAACCTCCGAGAATACCTGCTGGCCAAGCCAAGCCTCCACGAACGGCTCGAATCCCTGCGGTCGCAGCTCATGCCCGATGAAGTCCGGCGCAGCGTCTGGCTCGTCCATTGCCCCCCCGCCGAGCTTGGCATGGACATCTGCTACGACCGTCGCCAGGTTGGCTCCCCGAACATCCTGCGGTTCATCCAGGAGACTCAACCTTTGCTCGGATGCAGCGGCCACATTCACGAATCGCCATACCAAGCCGGTGGGCAATGGGCTGCGCGGGTTGGCAGCACTGTTTGGTTCCAGCCGGGGCAGGAAGGCCGGAAGCTCCACTCCGTCAGCTTGGAAATCGCCGACGACCTCAGCATTCGTGCCTGCCGTCACAGCGTTTTCGGCGCTGCCGCGATCTGAACGATAGTCTTCCGAAGAGCGGTCATAAGGCGCGTGAGCGATACGGGGCGGCCGTTCTTGGGCCACGGCTGGCCGTTCATCTTGAGCGAGAACTGGCGGGTGGCAAAGGGGGTGCGGAAGAGCAAGACCTTCAGGTTTCTGGAACGGGGATTATCCTTGATAGAAATTCGCAAGTCAGGTTTCATAAGACTATGGTAACAGGCAGGGTTAAGAAAATCATCTGTGCAGAGAGCCATGCACGCCCTGCGGCATAATAATAATTTAGGCGATAGAACGTATGACTTGGCACGACAGCATCGCATTTTTAGTAAAGCAAAGCGTAGCCTCCGCTTTAGAGTTCGCATCCAGAGGTGGCGGCGATCTTTGCGAGCCAATTGGCGATTCCACTCCTGTTGGTGAAGAAGAAGCAGATGAGGCATGTCTGACTTTCGCATCTGATCTAAGGTGGCCTCAAACACTTTCCAACCATGCGATGCGCGAATGTCTTGCGCGTTTGAAACAGGCATTTGACCTGGCGGAATTTGTTGTGGCCGAGGCAGAGCATATTTCTCCAAATCATGCCGCTGTTCGATTGGAGATACCAGATGCTCATTTGCTTCAATGGCTCTTGATTGATTACTGGCGCATGGTCGGACGTTCACGAGCGATTTTCCGATGTTTTTCACCACACAAACCAATCGCCTAACGAACCAGGACGGTCGAGCGAACAGCCGCCGGGCTTTCAGTTTTCGTTTGGTTGTTTTGCATATTATCGTTTGGGATCATTCGGCGGCTGCCGCTCACCTTGGGCTAGGCCGATTCGCACGCTTATGAACGATGACCGCATCAAGAGGCACGACAACTTGAATCGGGCTTTCACCGAAGGCACGGTTTGGGGCGAGAGTGAGGATCAGTTGCGCACTCACATTCGGACCATTGCTGAGGGAGCTATACCAAACACTCCACTTGCTCTTGTCGAGATTGTCCGCGCTCTCGCCATCAACCACATCCAGATGGCTCGCACCATTGAGCGCCTGAACCAAGAGAACGGTATCGTCGCCAAGCGCGTTTTGATTTTGACTTGGGTTTGCGCCATCTGCGGAGGCGTTCAGGCGTTCGGCGTGTTCTGGATGATTTTTCACGGCCCTTAGTCGGTTTCCTATGAGGTATCCAGCCACAGCATATTACGACGCTGCTGATGAGCATGAGCGCGCACGGAATCACCATTGGCCAGTCAACGGAACGGCCTTCGTTCAACAAGTGCGCTCCATCTAACCTGCACCCGCCCTTGGCTTCGTCGGAGCGTCTTGGTTGTCTGTTCCTTGGTTTTGCTTTTCACGCCCAACGCCGGGTGCAAGTCGCTGAACCAAAAGGTCTAGGTGGCAAACCGATGCCCTCACGCACAACGCAACACTCATGAAGAAGACGCCCATTTCCATCTTGGCAGTTGTTTCGCTCCTCCTCGGTTGCGAGTCCACGCCACACTACAACCGCACCAAAGTCGTGACCTTTGGAACGTCAATGCCCCAAAAACCATACGGCACCGTGAAGCTGTTTCAGAGCAAGGAAGAGGTGCCAGCAAGTTATGATGTCATCGCCATCATGTCCGTCGAAGGCAAGGCTGGCGAGGAGGCAGCATTCATGAAGGCATTCCTGTATCGAGCAGCCGACCTCGGAGCTGACGCCGTCATCTTCCACCGCGTTAGCCTGGCCGCCGAGATAGAGGGCGGTGGCTGGGTCGTGGATAAGAGCGGTGGCTTCGGTTTGCCCTTCCGCACGAGGCACGAAGCAGTTTATCGGGGAGAGGCCATACACTTGAAATGATTCAGCAGCCTAGTAACGTGCGCGTGTGAAACTGAAAACTGTGCTGAGTCTGATTGTCTTGGCCACGCTGGTGGTCGGTTGTGCCACGCCGCCGAAGGGCGCGACTCTTGTTGATGACCCCGAAGATTTGCCCACGTTGCAGGCGGTGCTCGCAGACCGTCTCTCGCAACTGAAGATTCGTATGTCCTTGGCGGAGTTCCGGCGGTTGATGCCAGAGGCATACGTCGGCGGACAGAGCGAGGCTACGACCGCCTACGAGGTTGCCAAAAGCCAGAAATACGTCACGCAGGGTGACATTGACTGGCAGAATTTTTGGTGGGGCGTTGGGAGTCCGCGAACGCGCTCCAAACGGGATGTGCTTTGGTTTTACTTTTACAAAGACCAGCTTGTGAAGTGGGGACGACCGCAGGACTGGCCT
>ERZ1292640.542-Hain-H43-02um-R1-542-length-30839-cov-7_pt1 | contig 30839 bp, 29 predicted proteins | sample MGYA00564404_ERZ1292640 | MGnify/ENA primary metagenome ERZ1292640 (study PRJEB36523, sample SAMEA6512636) | groundwater metagenome | collected 2019-01-08 | study: AquaDiva: Metagenomics assemblies of 32 groundwater samples | reverse complement strand
GAACCGGTACGGCCTGCGGTACTCCGTGTCGCGTTTTCTGGCCGGGCAGATCGACCTGTCGTGTCCCGAGGCCGGGCAGACGTTGCCGCAATACCGTGCCGGCACCATCAAGGCCTATGCAGTGCTGACCGGGAAGCGCTGGTTCGCGGCGCCCGAGGTGCCGACCATCGACGAGGCGGGCGTCAAGGGCTACGAGATGACCTACTGGTTTGCCGCCTACGTGCCGGCCGGCACGCCGGCGCCGGTGATTGCGCGCCTGAACAAACTGCTGGTGGGCGCCGCGCACAGCAGCGCGGCCGCCAACTTCTACCAGTCCACCGGCACCGAGATTTTCACCAGCACGGCGGAGGAACTGCGCAAGTTCCAGACCGCCGAGTCGCTGAAGTGGGGCCGCATCATCAAATCGGCCGGCATCGAGGCGGAATAAGCTTCAGCGCACGGTCAGCGGAATGGTGACCGGCCCATCGTTGACCAGGTGCACCTGCATGTCCGCGGCGAACTGCCCGGTCTGCACCACCGGGTGCGCGGCACGCGCCCGGGCCACGAAGTCGTCATAGAGCCGCCGCCCTTCATCAGGGGGCGCCGCATTGCCGAAGCTGGGGCGGTTGCCGCCCGCAGTGTCGGCGGCCAGCGTGAACTGGCTGACGATCAGCAAGCCTCCGCCCACATCCTGCACGCTGCGGTTCATCTTCCCGGCGTCATCCGAAAAAATGCGCAGCTTGAGGATCTTGGCGAGCAGTTTGTCGGCCAAGACTGAAGTGTCGCCGCGTTCGGCGCACACCAGAATGAGCAAACCCGCGTCGATCTGACCGACGGTGTGACCATCGATCTCGACGCGGGCTTCCTTGACGCGTTGAAGTAGAGCCAGCATGCGGCGTTTATACCGCGTCCCGCTGGCTCCCTGACTCGCGGTTTACTTGCCGCGGGCCACCGACTCCATGGCGCGTTTTTCCAGGGTCCACTGGTGCATGGAGCCGTCGTACAGCTTGGCCTGCTTGTTGCCCAGCAGTTCGTGCAGCACGAACCAGGTGCCCGAAGCCTGGTGGCCGGTGTTGCAGTAGGCGATGGCGGCGGCTTGCGGGTCAACACCGCTCATCTTGAAGATGTCGCGGTAGGTGTCGGCCCCCATCAGACGGGCGGCGTCGCCGCCCTGGCTGGACATCAGCGTGGTCGGCACGTTCTTGGCGCCCGGGACATGGCCGAAGGTGCTGACAGAACTCGGCTTGCTCAGGCCCAGGAAGGTGGCGGTGTCGCGCGCATCGATCAGTTGCGACTTGGCGTTCATGGCTTTTTCGACATCTTCCGAGCTGGCCGTCAGTTCGGACGAGCGGTCCGCCTGGGCGACCCAGTTGCCTTCAGCGGGCTTGACCGCTGCGCTGCTGACCTCGCGGCCTTCGGCAATCCAGCCGGCAGTGCCGCCGCTGAGCACGGCGATGTTGTCTTCCCCGTAGACCTTGAACTGCCAGTACAGGCGTGCGGCTTCGTTGAAGTCGATCGGCTCCATGCCGGCCGAGACCAGCACGATGGGGCGGCCAGCCTGCACGCCCCAGCCGCGGGCCAGCTTCTCGAAATCAGCGCGCTCGGGAATCATGCCGCTGAGCTTGAGGTCGTTGATCACGCGCGTCACGCGGACTTTCTTGTTGTCCACCGGCACGGCATCGGCAATGTGGCCGCCGAGTTCGACCAGGAATTTCTTGCCGGTCTTCTTGTCGGTTTCGAATTCAGGCGTCGCCGTGAACGACTTCTGGTTCGGGCGCACATCGAGCACCGTGACCTCGGCCCGGTTCTTGGCCAGCCATTCGCCGTCGACCACGGGGCCGGGCACGTTCAGGGCCAGCGCCCACTGGGCCAGGCCCAGCAGGGCAGCGCCTGCAAAAAAGCGGATTTGAGTTTTCATGAAGGTCTCCTTTTACGAACGGGAACGGGATGGCTGGCCGGCCATCTGCAAAGCATCCTGCGGCCAGTGAACGGGAACGGAACTCCAGACGGCGACACGGCGGTCGGCCCAGGCCTGCTGCCGGTCGATGCGGTGACGCATGCAATGGCACGCCAGCGCCGCATCACGCTGCTGCAGCATCTGGCGCAGCGGCACGGCATAAAAACGCACCATGTCGGCTAACCACAAGGCGGCGCCGGCCAGCGGGCCGCGCAAGCGCAACTCGAATGCGGACAAGCCGCGTACCAGCGACTCGGCCGCCTGCCAGCGTTCGCCGGTGACCCACTGGTTGGTGGCAAACCAGGTCAGCGGCAGGCCGCGCACGTCAAGCGAGAGTCCGGTCAGATGCGTGAGAAGCCCCTGCGGACTGCGGCGAAACAGATGGATATGGCCATGCTCTTGCGGATGACGTGCACTGTTTTTTTCAGCGCGATCATGCGCATGGAAATAGAACTGCCAGCGGCCGGTTTCATCCACGGCGTCGTTGCGTGGGTAGTGCTGCCAGATTTCGAAACGCTGGCTGCGGCCGATGAAGGGGTAGAGCATGGAGCGCCCCTGGCGTGCCAGTCGCAGCTGCCGCGCGAGCGCGTCGCGCGCAGCATCCTCCCGGTCGGCAGAGGCAGCCATGTCCGTCGTGATCAGCGGCTCTTGCCGGCGCAGGGATTGTCGCCACCACTGCGGCGACGGGACTTGCCGGCACAGGGGTTGCCGGCGCACGGGTTGTCGGCACGGCTGCGGCCCTTGCCCGCGCAGGGGTTGCCGGCACAGGGGTTGTCAGCACGGCTGCGACGGCGCGAGCCGGCACACGGGTTACCGCCGGCGCACGGTGCGGCGGCCTTGGCCGGTGCATCCGCAGCCTGCGCCACGGTCGCGGCCGGCACGGTGAGCAGGGTCATGGCCAAGGCCGAGACCAGCGGGGCCAGGTTGTTGCGGGTACGTTTCATGAAAAATCTCCTGCAAAAAATTGAAATGCGTCAGACCTGGCCGGCCGCGCGCGCACGGCGCTCGAACCAGCCGCCGAGGAAGAACACCCCCACCGCGGCAGCGACCAGCGCCGCCAGCACCAGCCATTCGGGCACGCCCAGCAGTTCGGGCAGACGGTCGCCTTTGGTCAGCTCACCCGCAGTGGTGAGTGCATCGAGTTGCGGGAAGAGACCGGCAAAGATGAAGGTGCCGATCAGCAGACCAGCGAAGAACACCAACGCATCAAGGCGACCTGTCATCAGCCCCACGGCCGAGGTGCCCGGGCAGTAGCCGCCCACGGCAAAACCGGCACCGATCAGCGCGCCGCCGACGGCGATGGCCCAGAGGTAGGGAATGGGCACATAAACCGACTCCGCATTGACCACGCCCATCTGCCCCAGCACGTACAGGCCGACTGCTGTGAACACGATGGCACTGAACATGACCTTGAACACCGACCAGTCGGTCAGGCGGAACTGCGCGGTGAGCTTGCAGCCGCTGCCGAAACCGGCGCGCTCCAGCACGAAGCCGAAACCGAAACCAAGCAGCACAGCCATCAGCGGGCCGCCTGCGGCGAACAGAGCATTCATTTGACACCTCCACCGCTCAGACGCGCAGCCACCAGCCCGGCGGCAAAGAACGCACCGAGGAAAACGAAGCCGGCCACGCTCAGCACCGCCGCGCCCGACAGACCGACACCGCTGGTACAGCCGGCAGCAATGCGCGCGCCGATGCCAGCCAGAATGCCGCCAGCCAGGGCTTTGAGCAGACGACCGATGCGGCCAGCGCTGGCGGCACCTTCGATGCGCCAGGCCATGCGGCCAGCGAAGAAGGCCGACACCAAAGCGCCAAGAAAGACCCCGATCACCTGCCAGGTGATCCAGGATGACAGCACCGAGCCGTCTTCGATCATGGGGCCGAGGTAGTCATTGGCCAGCGTCCATTGCGGTGCCGCCAGATCACCCAGCCACGCCGTCAGACGCGTTGTGAAACCGGTGGCACCGAGACCATGGCCGGTCAGCACAAAGGTCAGCAGCAGCACCACACCCAGCGCCAGCCCGGCCCGCCAAGCCGGCCAGTAGGGCCGCTGCGGCAGTTCACATGAATTCGAGATTTCCACTTTGCCTCCTGAAACAGGAATTTTTGCCATTCGATATATACCCCTGGGGGCTTATGACCAAGGTGAAGTATAGGATCAATTCAGAAAAAAGGCAGCACCCGCCGCCGCACGAGCCTTCAGAGCCGGAACGCCTGCACGGCCTGTTCCAGCTTGTGCGCCTGCTCCTTCAGGCTGCCGGCGGCGGCAGCAGATTGCTCCACCAAAGCTGCGTTCTGCTGCGTCATCTGGTCGAGCACGTTGATGGCGCTGTTCACTTCGCCAATGCCGCTGCTCTGCTCGCTTGAGGCCGCCGTGATCTCGCCGATGATGTCGCTGACGCGCCGCACCGAATTCACGATCTCTTCCATCGTGCTCCCCGCGTCCTGCACCAGGCGCGAGCCGGAATTCACCTTTTCCACCGAGGCGCTGATCAGGTCCTTGATTTCCTTGGCCGCCTCCGCGCTGCGCCCGGCCAGCGCGCGCACTTCACTGGCCACCACGGCAAAGCCGCGGCCCTGCTCGCCGGCACGGGCCGCTTCCACCGCCGCATTGAGCGCCAGGATGTTGGTCTGGAAGGCGATGCCGTCGATCACGCCGATGATGTCGCTGATTTTCTTCGAGCTGTGGTTGATCTCATCCATGGTGGTGACGACCTGGCCGACCACCGCTCCGCCGCGCGCGGCCACTTCGGCGGCAGTGGCCGCCAGCTGGTTGGCCTGGCGTGCCGCCTCGGCCGATTGCCGCACATTGCTGGTGAGTTCTTCCATGCTGGAGGCGGTGCGCTGCAAGTTGCTGGCGGTCTGCTCGGTGCGCTGGCTCAGGTCCTGGTTGCCGGTGGCGATTTCGCTGGAAGCCAGGGCCATGTTTTGCGCGCCATGACGAATGTCGCCCAGCATGGCGCGCAGCACGCTGCTCAGGCGCTGCAACGAATCCAGCAGGCTGCCATCAGGGGCCGGCTGTACGTCGAGTGCCAGATTGCCGTTGGCCAGCTCGGCCAGGGTCTGCTGCGCCTCCGTGGGCTCGCCGCCGAGCACGGCGCGTGCAGTGCGCCGGATCCAGACGGTGAAGCCGATGCAGACCGTCACGCAGACCAGGGTCAATATCGCTGTCAAGACGCTGCCGAGCTGCAGGTAGCCGGCCATGGACTCGCCGGTCGCGACGCGCGCCTGCCCTTGCAACCATTGCGCACCCGCCACCACGGTGGAGCCGGCACCGGCCACCATCACGGTCGGCACGATCATCGACAAGGTCAGCTTCTGCGTGTAGTTCATGAAGGTCTTCGCTTCTTCTTGTTCTTGACGGGCAGCGCCATGCAGCAGGAAAGAGAGTTCAGCGCAGCGTAGCTCGGGCCTGCTGCAGCCGGTCGTCGAGATAAGCGCCATAGAAGTCGGGGAGGTAGCCTCCGACCAGCCGCTCGGCCACTTCCGCGCCATCGCGCCCGAAAAACAGCACCGTCGGCGCGATACGGATGCGCCACTGGCGACTCATCTCGTCATGGCTGAGGCCGGCACCACGAAAGTTCTTCAGAAGACGCTGACTACGCATATCGACCTGAACCACCGGCAGTCCCTGCTGCTCCTGCAGCGGGCCCAGGTAGTTCTCGCGCGCCACCTTGCAGAAGGGGCAGCCTTCGAGGCTGACCATCACCACCAGCGGCTGGCCTTTTTTCAGCGCCCGCGCCAGTTCGTCTTGCAAGGACACGGCCAGTGGCAAGGTGGCTGGCGTGGCTTGGGCCATGCTGCTGGCACACAAGGCCGTACCCGCCAGCAGCAGTTCGCGCCGCGACAGGCCGAGGCCCACCGGTTCAGGCTGGGTCCTCATCAACGCGCTTCCTGTTCGAGCAGCAGATAGGTGTTGTAGGCGTTCATGCGGTTGGCCACGCGAAACAGCGGCAGGTGTTCGAACTGGGTCCAGTCGGTGTTCTTGTAGGCCTCCTCGAAGGGTTCGAGGTTCTGCGCCGCCTTGCCCATGCTTTCGCGCAGGTAGATCAGGTAATCGCGAGTCAGCTGCATGTCTTTGCGCGCCTCGTGCGAAAGCGGGCCATGCCCCGGCACGATGACCGTGGCATCGAACGCCAGCAGCCGGTCCAGCGCCGCGATCCAGTGCCGGCTGTCGGCCTGGCCCACGTAGGGGATGCGGCTGCGAAATACCAGGTCGCCGGCAAACAGCACCTTCTCGCTCGGCAGATAAATCGCCAGGTCTTCCGGTGTATGCGAGGGGCCGACCGGCTTGATCTGGAACTGCACACCGCCGACCGTCAGAGACTTCTCGGCATCGATCCACTCGTCGGCCTCGACCAGATGGGTGTCGTTGTTGACCCAAGGCGCCAGTTCCTGGCGCGACACTTCCAGCCGCAGGTGGGCGGTTTCAGAATTCAGGTACGCCTTGGCCGCGCGGTGCGCAATGATGTGCGCTCCCAGTGCCTTGAAGGCCTGCAGGCCGTAGATATGGTCGGCATGGTAGTGCGTGACGATCACATGGGTGATGGGCTTGGGCGTGACCTTGCGGATCTCTGCTGCCAGCCGCACGGCCAGCGCCGGCGAGCCCAGTGCATCAATGACCACCACACCGGCCGGCGTCACGACGAAGGCCGCATTGGAGATGAAGTTCTGGTTGGCCGGCGAGCCCAGGGCCGACACCCCTTCGACATACCAGGCCGAAGGCGATACCTGCTGCGCCGCCATGGGCAACGCCTCTTCGGCATGCGTCAGTGCCGCCATCAAGGTCAGTCCCAGACACGCCATCACCCTGAACAGGAAGGTCGTCTTTGTCGTCGTCATCACTGTTTTGTCTCCACTCCGAGTACGCCAGACCCGCCATCTCCGCACCAATTCTTGAGACAGATCAAGGCGCCCAGGGATAATCAAAATTACTATGCAATATAAGCAAATACTAAATTATGGGACAGGCCCATGAATCTGGCAACCCTTCTTGAACAGCATGGTGAGAGCACCATCCTCGCCGTCGGCGGGCTGTGCATTGGCGCCCTGTTCGGCTTCTTTGCGCAACGTTCCAAATTCTGCCTGCGCGCCGCCGTGATCGAGTTCTGGCACCACAAGTTCGGCGAAAAGCTCTCGGTCTGGCTGCTGGCCTTTTCCACCGCCGTGGTGGCCGTGCAGGCGCTTATCCTGCTGCATTCCCTGGATGTGGGTACGGCACGGCAGATCGCCTCGCGCGGCAGCCTGTCGGGCGCCCTGATCGGTGGCCTGCTGTTCGGCGCCGGCATGATCATGACGCGCGGTTGCGCCAGTCGTCTGCTGGTCCTGTCGGCCAACGGCAATCTGCGCGCCCTGCTCTCGGGCCTGATCTTCGCTGTGACGGCGCAGGCGGCACTGTCGGGTTCGCTGGCCCCCTTACGCAACACGATCAGCGCCTGGTGGACGGTCGAAGGCGGCCCGACGCGCGACCTGCTGGCCATCACCGGCCTGGGCCACTGGGGCGGATTGGCCTTCGGCTTGGTATGGTTCGCCGCCGCACTCTTCTTCTCGGTCCGTAGCGGCTGGGGTTTCTGGAAGTGGGTCGGCGGCATCGGCACCGGTCTGATGGTGGCCGCTGGCTGGTGGTACACCTACCTGATTTCTTCCAACTCGTTCCAGGTGGTGCAGGTACAGGGCCTGACATTCAGCGGCCCGTCGGCTGAATGGCTGATGCGGGTGCTGTCGTCGCCGGCACCGGCCATCGGCTTCGATTTCGGACTGCTGCCCGGCGTGTTTGCCGGCGCCTTCATCGGCGCCTGGATCGGGCGCGACTTCCAACTCGAAGGCTTCAAGGACGGCTACAGCATGCGCCGCTACATTGCCGGTGCCATGCTCATGGGCTTCGGCTCCATGCTGGCTGGTGGCTGCGCCGTCGGCGCCGGCATGACCGGTGGCTCGATCTTCGCCCTGACGGCCTGGATGGCGCTCATCGGCATGTGGGCCGGTGCCGGCATCACCGACCGCCTGCTGGACAGCCAGACCGCTGCGCACCAGCCCAGCGAGCGCGTGCCCGGTACGCAAGCCAATATGAAGGCGCCCTGAAAGCCGCCTGAAAGCCGCGCCCTTTAATATCCTGAGGGTAAATACTCGGGACAAGCAACGGGCGTCTGATTACATTAGCCCCGAGTGATATTTCATGAACCTCAAGAAGGAGACTCACATGCGTCTTAAGACCCAGCTTGTGGTGGCGGTGCTATCCGGCATCGCTGCCACCGCCGCCGGTGCCGCTACGCCGCAGGAAACGATCAAGCTGCACCAGCGCGCGCTGGCCGCCACCTGCGCCAACTGCCACGGCACCGAAGGCCGCACCACTGACGGTTCGGCCATTCCTTCGCTGGCTGGCATGCCCCGCGACTACATGGTGACGCAGATGAAGGCCTTCCGTGAAGGGACGCGTCCGGCCACCGTGATGCATCAGATCACCAAGGGCCTCACGGACCAGCAAATCGAGTCCGTGTCCACTTATTTTTCTTCCCTCAAGCGCTAACAGGAGATGGCCATGATGAAACGACGCAGCTTTGTTCAGGCATCCCTGGCCCTCGGCACCCTGGGCAGCAGCCTCTCGATGGTCGGTTGCGCCACCACCGGCAGCGTGCCTGCCAAGGCCAAGGTGGTGGTCATCGGCGGCGGCTATGGCGGCGCCACGGCAGCCAAGTACGTGCGCATGCTCTCCAACTACCAGATCGACGTGGTGCTGGTCGAGCCCAATGAAAACTTCATCTCCTGCCCGGTCTCCAACCTGGTGATCGGCGGCTCCAAGACCATGGGCGACATCACCACGCCCTACGACAATCTGCGCGGCAAACACGGTGTGATTCACGCACGTGACATGGTGAGCCGCATCGACGCCGCCAAGAAGACCGTCACGCTGGCGGGCGGCGCCACCATCGGCTACGACAAGCTGATCGTCTCGCCCGGCATCGACATGATGTGGAGCAGCATCGAAGGCCTGCAAACGGCCAGCGCCGCCGGCCAGATCCTGCAGGCCTGGAAAGCCGGTCCGGAAACGGTGGCCCTGCGCCGCCAGCTCGAAGACATGCCCGACGGCGGCGTCTACGCCATTGCCGTGCCGCTGGCACCCTACCGCTGCCCGCCCGGCCCCTACGAGCGCGCCAGCCAGGTCGCCAGCTACTTCAAGAAGGCCAAGCCCAAGTCCAAGGTGCTGATCCTGGACGCCAATCCGGACGTCACCTCCAAGGGTCCGCTGTTCAAGAAGTTCTGGGCCGAGAACTACGCCGGCATGCTGGAGTTCCGCGGCAACCACAAGGCGGTCGCCGTCGATGCCAAGAGCAAGACGATCAAGTTCGAAACCTCCGACGACGTCAAGGCCGACATCCTCAACGTGCTGCCCAGCATGAGTGCGGGTGCGATTGCCATGCAGTCCGGCCTGGCCAACGTCAACAACCGCTGGTGCAATGTGGACTACCTGACCTTCGAGTCCACGGCCGCCAAGGACGTGCATGTGATTGGCGACTCGGTGCTGGCCGCGCCGCTGATGCCCAAGTCCGGCCACATGGCCAATTCGCACGGCAAGGTGGTGGCCGCCGCCGTGGTGGCCCAGCTCTCGGGCATGGACGTCAACCCGCAGCCGCTGCTGACCAACACCTGCTACAGCTTTGTCAACGACAAACTGGTGGTGCATGTGGCCTCGGTGCACCAGTACGTTGCCGCCGAGAAAACGTTCAAGACCGTGGCGGGCTCAGGCGGTGTGTCGGCTGCCCCCAACGAGCTTGAGGGTATCTACGCCTGGAACTGGGCACAGAACATCTGGGCCGATACACTTCTTTGAGCTACAAGAGCCTGGCATCACGCCGGGGCTCGCCAGGGCCGGTGCCCGCCGGCCTTTCTTTTTTGGCAGACAACATCAGGAAATGATCATGTACAAATTCATCGCCACACTGGCGCTCGCCCTCGCAAGCACCCTGGCCTTCATCGGCCCCGCCCAAGCGCAGGCCACACAGCAGGTCAAGGTGGTCTATCACATCAACACCGATGTCAACACGGTGCCGGCCATCCTGAACAACATCCGCAACCACATGAATGCCGACCCCAAAGCCAAGATCGTGGTGGTCACGCACGGCCCGGGCATCAACTTCCTGCTGCAGGATGCCAAGGACTCCCAAGGCCGCGAGTTCAGCGGCACGGTAAGCGATCTGGCCGGCAAGGGCATCGAATTCAGGGTCTGCAACAACACCTTGACCTCACGCAACATCAGCCCCGACCGCCTGCTGATGGAGACCAAGGTCGTGCCCTCCGGCGTCGCCGAAGTGGCCCGTCTGCAAGCACTGGAAGGTTACGTCTATCTCAAGCCCTGACGTGAGGGCGGCCGGGGCCTGCGGCTCCGGCCCGACTCAGGCCGTCGGTTCGAAATTCGCCTCGGTGGCGATCTGCGTGCACACCGCGCGGCACAAGGCGGCCACCCGGTCATCGATGATGCGGTAGTAGATCTGCACGCCCTCACGGCGCTTGCCCAGCACGCCGGCCTGGTACAGCGTGGTGAGATGCTGTGACATGTTCGGCTGCGTGGTGTCGATCTTGCTGAGCAGGTAGCTCACATTGCGCTCGCCATCGCACAGATGGCTGATGATCTTCAACCGCATCGGCGCCGACATCACCCGAAACACCTCGGCAGCCAGCTCAAACACCTGATCAGGCTCGGTCACGCTTCCCGGTGTCGCTTGAATGGTTCGCTTGGTCATGGCAGATAGGGTCCGCAATATAAGTCCATGCTCATTTTATACACACTCTTTCAGCTGCTGCGCTGGCGCAAGGTACGGCTCAGCAGCACCACAGGAATGAGCCCGACAAGCACCAGGGCCAGCGAAGGCAGGGCCGCCTCACCCAACCGCTCGTCACGCGCCAGCTGATAGGCCACCACCGCCAGGGTGTCACTGTCAAAAGGCCGTAACACCAATGTGGCCGGCAGTTCCTTCATGACATCGACAAACACCAGCAGCGTGGCCGCAATCACCGAGCGGCGCAGCAAGGGCCCGTGCACCCGGCGCAACAACCCCAGATCGCCGGTGCCCAGCATGCGCGCCGAATCATCGAGGCTGGCCGGAATGCGCGCATAGCCGCTTTGCACCGACTGCAGGGCCACGGCGCAAAAGCGCACAAGGTAAGCCCAGACCAGACCGAGCGAAGTGGCCGTCAGGTAATACGCCAGACTGCTTTGCGGCCAGAGCGCCTGCACCCAGCCGACCGGCAGCAACAGGCCGACCACGATCACCGCCCCCGGTACGGCATAACCCAGCCCGGCCAGATAGACCACCGCGCGCGTCACGAGATCAGGCGTGCGCCGCAAGCTGAAGGCCAGCAGCAAGGCTAGAGCGACCGCCAGCACGGCGCTGATCAGCCCCAGGCGCACGCTGTTGAACGCCCAGATTGCAAAGCGGTCCCAGGGCAGGACCGCCCACTCCGCCAGCAGCGGCCGGAACATGAACAGCACCGGCGCGACAAAACCCATGAGCAGCGGCAGGCCGCACACCCCCCAGGCCAGCCACTTGCGAGCGCCGCTCAACGGAACCGGCCGCGCCTCGGCGCCGCCGGTACGCCCCCCGCGGGTCGCAAAGCGCATGCGTCGCTGCGACCGCTGTTCCAGTTGCAGCAGCAGCACGACCAGCAGCAGCAGCATGGTGGCGAGCTGCGCCGCCGCAATGCGGTTGTCCATGGCCAGCCAGGCCTTGTAGATGCCCGCAGTGAAGGTCTGGATGCCGAAATAACTGGCGACACCGAAATCAGCCAGCGTTTCCATCAGGGCCAGCGCCACCCCGGCCGCCACCGCCGGCCGGGCCAGCGGCAAGGCAATCTCGCGAATCCGGCGCGACAGCGGCGCGCCCAGCAGGCGGGCCGCTTCCATCAGGTGCGTGGCGCGCTCGCCCAAGGCGGTACGCGCCAGCAGGTAGACGTAGGGATAAAGCGAAAAGGTCAGCACCCAGGCGGCACCGGCCGTGTTGCGGATTTCCGGGAAGACCCGGCCTTCCTGCCCCGTCAGCCCACGCAGCAGGGTCTGGAAGGGGCCGCTGAACTGCAGAAAATCGGTGTAGGCATAGGCCACCACATAGGCCGGCATGGCCAGCGGCAGCAGCAAGGCCCACTCGAAAACACGGCGACCAGGAAAGTCGAACAGGGTCACCGCCGCCGCTGCCGACAATCCGACCACCATCACGCCGGCCGCCACCATCAGGCACAGCCAGAACGTGGTCGCAATGTAGTCAGGCAGGACCGTGCGCGCCATCTCGCCCAGAATCTGGGCCGTCTGCGTGCCATGCTCGCCCCAAGGCGCCCAGGAAGCCAATACCGCCAGCACAGGCAGCATCAGGACGGCAGTGAACAGCAGCAGGAAGAGGTGGCGAAGCCGGTATGACGGCATGAAGAGAAGGGGTGAACGCTCGGTCAGGATAAATGAGAATTGTAAGCATCTACAATGGGGCACCATGTTTCTAGAGGTCTCCCAGCTCCAGGTCCGCTACCCCGACCGCGCCCAGCCGGCGGTCAATGGGGTCTCCCTGGGGTTGCGTGCCGGCGATATCGGCGTGCTGATCGGCCCGTCCGGTTGCGGCAAGACCACGCTGCTGCGTGCCGTGGCCGGCCTGGAGCCGGTCACTGGCGGCGACATCCGGCTTTCGGGCCAGGTGGTGAGCAGCCCCGCCTTCCAGTTGCCCCCGGAGGCCCGGCGCATCGGCATGGTGTTTCAGGACTATGCGCTGTTTCCCCACCTTGATGTCGGCCGCAACGTGGCCTTCGGCCTCCACCAGTTGCCGGCGGCCGAACGCACCGCCCGCGTCAAGGAGGTGCTGGCGCTGGTTGGACTTGAGGGCAGCGAGACTCGTTTTCCCCATGAACTCTCTGGCGGGCAGCAGCAGCGCGTTGCCTTGGCACGCGCGCTGGCGCCGCGCCCGCAGCTGCTGCTGCTGGACGAGCCGTTCTCCAATCTGGATGTCGATCTGCGCGAGCGCCTGGCGCACGAGGTACGCAGCATCCTGAAAGCGGCCCAGGCCACGGCCCTGTTCGTGACGCATGACCAGTTGGAGGCCTTCGCCATCGGCGACATCATCGGCGTCATGCACGAAGGGCAGCTGCACCAGTGGGATGATGCCTACACGCTCTACCACCGCCCGGCCACGCGCTTTGTTGCCGAATTCATCGGTCACGGCGTGTTCGCCCCGGCGACCATCCGTGAAGTCAACCGGCAGATCGTGGTGCAGACCCCGCTGGGCGACCTGACCGATGTGGCCGAATGCCCGCTGCCCTGTGCTTTCGCTGCCGGCGAATGCGACGTGCTGCTGCGCGCCGACGACATCGTGCACGACGACACCGCACCGGTGAAGGCCGAGATCATCCGCAAGGCCTTCCGTGGCTCCGAGTTCCTCTACACGCTGCGCCTGAAAAGCGGCCAGACCGTGCTGGCCCATGTGCCCAGCCACCATGACCACAAGATCGGCGAGTGGATCGGCATCCGACCCGAGGTCGACCATGTGGTGACCTTCAACCGTGCTTGCTCGCTTCGCAACGGCGAGCTGTGCCAGATGCCTTGCGCCGGCGCCCAGGTCGACTGTCCGGCCACCATCGCGCAAGAAACAAGCTGAAGCTCAGGTGTGCGGCGGCAGCTGGCGCAGCTGTTCGATGGTGGCGCGCAGATCTGCGGCCCAGGTACGGCGATCGCGCCCCACGGCGGGCTGCGGCTCTCCGAAAACCATCTGCACCGTGATGCCGCGCGCACGCACTGTGCGCCAGACCGAGCCGAACAGGGTGTCGTCACCGACGTAGCAGGGCGCCAGGCTGCGCTGCCCGCCATGCGTTTCCAGGAACTGCAGGGCCACCGGCTGCACCGGCGCCTCTGCCGTGATGGCCGCCTGCAACAAATTGGCATGAAAGGGCAGCAGGTGCACGCCATCGCTGGTAGTGCCTTCCGGGAACACCGCCACGACATCGCCAGCGCGCAAGCTGTCAGCCATGTGGTGCACCACGCGCATGGCATCGCGGCGCGATTCGCGCTCGATGAACAGGGTGCCGACGCCAGCGGCCAGCGCACCGATGACCGGCCAGCTCTTCACATCCGCCTTGGAGACAAAGCGGCAGTAGCGCGCCGCATGCAGGGAGGTGATGTCAAGCCAGGAGATGTGGTTGGCCACCAGCAACACCGGCCCACGGGTTGCCGGCGTCCCTTTCACTACCAGCCGGATGCCCAGGCGCGCCAGCATTTCGCGCGACCAGACTTGGACCCGGATTTCCCTTTGTTCCTGCGGCAAGCGCGGAAACAGGAACAGGATGGTCAGCAGCCCGGCCAGGATGTGAAGCAGGGCGCGCCACAAACGCCAGGCGGCGCGCCATCGTGAGGCAGGCCGATCAGGCCTGGAACGCAATCTGCCCACCCACGATGGCGCAGCGCACTCGCCCAGGCAATTCGTAGCCGGAGAAGGGCGTATGCTTGCCCTGGCTGCGCAACATTTCAGGCTGCACCACCCATTCGGCTTGCGGGTCGAAGACACAGACGTCAGCCACACCCCCCATCACCAGCTGGCCGGCGCTCATCTGCAGCGTCCCTAAAGCGTTGCCCAGCACGCGTGCCGGCTCGCTGGTCAGTACGGCCAGGGCGCGCGTCAGACCGACCCCGCTTTCCTGCCCCCACTTGAGCGCCAGGCTCAGCAGCAGCTCAACCCCGGTGGCGCCGGGCTCGCTTTCGGCAAACGGCAGCGCCTTGGCATCCTCATCCACCGGCGTGTGGTCGGACACCAGCGCATCGATGGTGCCGTCGGCCAGGCCTTCGCGCAGGGCCTCGCGGTCGGCCTGCTGGCGCAGCGGCGGGTTCAGGCGCATGCGGCTGTCAAAGTAGCCGATGTCGGTGTCGGTCAGATGCAGCGAGTTGATGCTGACATCGCAGGTCAGCGGCAAGCCTTCATCCTTGGCCTGGCGCACCAGCGCCACACCGGCGGCGCTGCTGATACGGCACAGATGCACCCGCGCGCCGGTGGCACGCATGAGCTCGAAAATGGTCTGCATGGCGATGACTTCCGCGGCCACCGGCACACCCGACAGGCCCATGCGCGTTGCCAGCGCCCCGCTGGCCGCCACGCCCTGGCCGAGGTAGTAGTCCTGCGGCCGCAGCCAGACGGCGTAGTCGAAGGTGCTGGCGTACTGCAAGGCGCGCTGCAGCACCTGGGTATTCACCAGCGGTACGTCGGCCTGGCTGAATGCCACGCAGCCGGACTCCGTCAATTCCACCATCTCGGTCAGCACTTCACCCTGCAGGTTGCGCGTCAGCGCGCCGAGGGGAAAGACGCGTGCCTGATGCAGTTTTTCGGCACGGTACTTGAGCATCTCGACCAGACCCGGCTCGTCGAGCACCGGGTCGGTGTCGGGCGGACAGACCAGACTGGTCACGCCGCCGGCGACCGCGGCCTCCATCTCGGACTCCAGCATGCCCTCGTGCTCGTGACCGGGCTCGCGCAGGCGCAAGGCCAGGTCCATCAGACCCGGAGCGACGATGCAGCCTGCCGCCTCGACCGTGCGATTGGGAACGAAATCGGCCGGCGCGCTGCCGATGGCGATGATGCGACCAGCCGCAATGGCCACATCGGCGATTTCATCCCGGTTGCTGGCGGGGTCGATCACCCGGCCGCTTTTGATCAGTACTTTCATCTTGTATCCATCCCTCTCACGCTTCGTTGCCGGCAACGATGCTCATCACCGCCATGCGCACCGCAATGCCGAAGGTCACCTGCGGCAAGATCACGCTCTGCTTGCCGTCCACCACGGCCGAGTCGATCTCGACGCCGCGGTTGATCGGCCCCGGGTGCATCACGATGGCATCGGGTTTGGCCAGCTGCAGCTTCTCGGGCGTCAGGCCATAGCTCTTGAAAAACTCCTGCGACGAGGGCAACAGCGCACCGCTCATGCGCTCGTTCTGCAGCCGCAGCATGATGATGACGTCGCAGCCTTTGATGCCTTCTTCCAGCGTGTGACAGACACGCACGCCCATCGGCGCCATGTTGGCCGGCACCAGGGTCTTCGGCCCCACCACGCGCACCTCGGCGCAACCGAGCGTCGTCAGCGCATGGATGTCGGAGCGCGCCACACGCGAGTGCAGCACATCGCCGACGATGGCCACCGTCAGGTTGGAAAAGTCCTTCTTGTAGTGGCGGATGGTGTACATGTCCAGCAGGCCCTGCGTCGGGTGCGCATGGCGGCCGTCGCCGGCATTGATGACGTGGACATGCGGTGCCACGTGCTGGGCGATCAGGTAGGGCGCACCGGATTCGCTGTGGCGCACCACGAAGAGATCGGCCGCCATGGCGCTCAGGTTGGCGATGGTGTCGAGCAGCGACTCGCCCTTGGACGCCGAGGAACGCGCGATGTCGAGGTTGATCACGTCGGCCGAGAGACGCTTGGCCGCGATCTCGAAGGTGGTGCGCGTGCGCGTGGAGTTCTCGAAGAACAGGTTGAACACGCTCTTGCCGCGCAGCAGCGGCACTTTCTTGACCTCGCGGTCGCTGACGCTGACGAAGTTGGCCGCCGTGTCGAGGATGTGCGTCAGGATGTCCTTCGACAGTCCTTCGGTCGACAGCAGGTGAATCAGCTCACCGTTCTTGTTGAGTTGGGGATTGCGTTTGTAAAGCATGGTGCGTGTCTTGGGCTGGGCGGTCAGTGCGGTCTGTTCATGTCACGTGCAGGCGGATGGCCAGTCACGCGGCCTCCACTTTGAAACTGAAATGGCCTTGGTCGTTGCGCGCCAGCGCCAGCGACTGACCAGCCGGCAGCGTCACCCGTGCCGCCGCAAAGTCCGGCTGGATCGGCAGCTCGCGCCCGCCGCGATCCACCATCACCGCCAGCCGGATGCTGGCTGGCCGGCCGTAGTCGAACAGTTCGTTGATCACGGCGCGGATGGTACGGCCGGTGTAGAGCACGTCATCGAGCAGCAGGATCTGCGCGTCGTTGACATCGAAGGGCAGCAGGGTCTGCCCGCCGGCCGCCAGGCCGCGCTGCGCAAAATCGTCCCGGTGCATGGCGGAAGAAATGACGCCCGGCTCACCCGGCAGGTCCAGATCGCGCTGCAGCCGCTCGGCCAGCCAGGCACCGCCGGAAGTCACGCCCACCAGCCGGGTCTGGCCGTCGCACAGCCCTCGCACGCCGCGCAGCAGTTCGCGGTACAGCGCCTCCGCATCTAATACCAGTGTGCTCATGCCATCGTCCTCAAAAACTGTTCCAGAATGATGCAGGCTGCGCCGGCATCGGCATCCTTGGCGCCTGCGGCCAGCGCCTCGGTCGTGCTGTAGCGCTCATCGACCTCGTAAACCGGCAGGCCGAAACGGCCGCGCAGCTGGCGCGCAAAACGTCGCGCGCGCACCGTATTGTCGTGCTCGGCCCCGTCCGGATGGAAGGGGACGCCGACCACCAAGGCATCGGGCTGCCACTCGCGCAGTCGCTCGGCAATTTTGACAAAGCGGGCATCACCCTCGGCCTGGATGGTTGGCTGCGGCTGGGCGCTGCGTAACAGGCGCGTCCCCACGGCCACACCCGTGCGCTTGAGGCCGAAATCCAATGCCAGAAAGGTTTGCAACTCGGCAGGAACGGACGCGGCAGGCACGGATGCCGTGCTCATGCATGCCCCGCTTCAGGTGACAGCATCCAGGCCTGCAGGCCCAGGAGGGACAGGGCCTTGTCGTAGCGCTGGGCGACCGGCGTGTCGAAAATCACGGCCAGGTCGGCATCGACCGTCAGCCAGCTGTTCTCGCCGATTTCCGACTCCAGCTGGCCCTCGCCCCAGGCGGCGTAGCCCAGCGACACCAGCACGCGGCGCGGCCCGCCGCCGGTGGACAGGGCCTCCAGCACGTCACGCGAGGTGGTCATCTCCAGCCCACCTGGAATGACCATGGTGGAGGCATAGAGCGGATCTTCAGACTCGGTTTTCTCGGGCAGGATGGCTTCGTGCAGCACGAAACCGCGTTCGGTCTGCACCGGCCCGCCCTGGAAAACCGGCTCGTCCTTCAGGTCGGCACGGCCCAGCGGCAGCTCGACCTTGTCGAACAGGTTTTGCAGCTTGATGTCACTGGGCTTGTTGATCACCAGTCCGAGCGCCCCGCGTTCGCTGTGCTCACAGAGGTAGACCACGCTTTTGGAGAAAGCCGCATCTGCCAGTCCGGGCATCGCAATCAGGAAATGATTCGTGAGGTTGATGGGTGCAGAATCATCGGACATTCTTTGATTTTAGCGGTGATCATGCAAAAACCGTTCGATTCCGGCCTGGTCTGGTTCCGGCGCGATCTGCGCACCGACGATAACCCCGCCTTGTGCCTGGCATTGCGGCAGTGCCGGCAGGTTTTCTGCGTCTTCGTTTTCGACCGCGACATCCTCGACCCCTTGCCCAAGGCGGACCGGCGCGTTGAATTCATCCGCGCCTCCTTGCTGGAGCTTGATGCGAGTCTGCGCTCACTGGCGGCCAGGCCTGAGGCCGGTCTGATCGTGCGCCACGGCATTGCCAGCGAAGTGCTGCCATCACTGGCGCAGGCGCTGCAGGTACAGGCCGTGTTCGCCGCCCACGACTACGAACCCCAGGCAATCGCACGCGATGCCCGGGTACGCGGCCGCTTGGCCAACCTCGGCATTGCCCTGCACACCTGCAAGGACCACGTCATCTTCGAAGGACGCGAAGTCCTGACCAAGACCGGCACGCCCTATGGCGTCTTCACCCCCTACCAGCGCGCCTGGCTGACCAAGGCGCATGCCCACCCGCTGCACATTCAGGATCCGGCGCCGCTGGCCTCGGCCCTGGCCGCACGGCCGGCCGGGCTGAGCCCGTCCGTACCGGAACTTCACGACCTTGGCTTCGAGAAGACCAATCTTGCAGCGCTTCGAATTCCCACCGGCGCCAGCGGTGCCCACGAACTGTTCGCAGATTTCTTCGAGCGCATGGACCAGTATCACGAGACGCGCGACTTTCCCGCCGTCAAGGGGCCGAGCTACCTGAGCGTGCATCTGCGCTTCGGCACGGTCTCGATCCGCAAGCTGGTCGCCACGGCGCTGCAGCGCAGCCTGGCGGGCAGCCGCGGTGCCGCCGTCTGGCTGAGCGAGCTGGTATGGCGCGAGTTCTATTTCCAGATCCTGGCCAATTTTCCGCACGTCTGCACCGGCGCCTTCAAGCCCGAGTACGACGCCATCCGCTGGGAGCGCGGTCCGCACGCCCAGGCACTGTTCCAGGCCTGGTGCGAAGGGCGCACCGGCTACCCGCTGGTCGATGCGGCCATGCTGCAACTCAACCAGACCGGCTACATGCACAACCGGCTGCGCATGGTGGCTGGCAGCTTCCTGGTCAAGGACCTCGGCATCGACTGGCGCAGGGGTGAAACGTATTTCGCCGAGAAACTCAACGACTTCGACCTGGCCGCCAACAACGGCGGCTGGCAGTGGGTAGCCTCCAGCGGCTGCGATGCGCAACCCTGGTTCCGCATCTTCAACCCGGTCAGCCAGAGCGAGAAGTTCGACCCGGAGGGCAAGTTCATCCGCCGTTACCTGCCGCAACTGGCAGCCCTGCCCACCGCCGCCTTGCATGCCCCGTGGAAAGCCAGCCCGCTGGAACTCGGTGCTGCCGGCATCGCGCTGGGGCACAACTACCCGCAACCGCTGGTCATGCACGATACGGCACGCGCCCAGACCCTGGCGCGCTACGCGGTGGTCAAGAAAAACCCCTAGATGCTATTATTTTGATAGCTGCTCGCACATTATCAACGCCGCACAAGACCTGAATCAGGCCTCAACCTGTTGCGCACTGTAATGCCGCACCAGATTGAGCAGCTCGTCTTCCGAATAGGGCTTGCCGAGGTAATGGTTGACGCCCAGTTCGCGCGCATGCTCGCGGTGCTTCTGCGCAATGCGCGAAGTGATCATGATGATGGGCAGATCGCGCAGACGGGCATCCATGCGGATGTTGCGCACCAGATCGAAGCCGTCCATGCGCGGCATCTCGATGTCTGTCAGCACCACCGTCGGCTTTTCCTCCTGCAAGCGCTCCAGCGCCTGCAGGCCGTCGGACGCCAGGGCCACACGGTAGCCTTCGCGCTTGAGCAGACGCTGCGTGACACGGCGCACCGTGATGGAGTCATCCACCACCAGCACCAGCGGCAACTCGCTCGCCGCCAGCCGCGCTGCCGGCATGGTTTCACGCGCCCCGGTTTGCGACAAGGCGGCAGCACCCGTTTGGGCGGCCAGTTGCAATTCGCGCGCCCGGTCGCCGTAGATCGCCCCCAGCGCCACCGGGTTGTAGATCAGCACCACCGCGCCCGAGGCCAGCACCGACATGCCGGCCAAGCCCGGCAACCGCGAGAGTTGCGGCCCGAGGTTTTTCACCACCACTTCCTGGTTGCCCAGGATTTCATCCACGTGGATGGCCAGACGCTGGCCCGCACTGCGGCAAACCACCACCGGCAGGGTCTTGCCCTGGGCCTCATGGCTGCGTCCGGAGGATTGCAGCAACGCGCCGGCCCAGAAGAAAGGCATCGCCTCACCCACATACTCAAAACTGCCGCTCTGGTAGGCTTGATCCAGCTCAGGCACGGAAACGCGCCGCACGATCTCGACCAGATTGGCGGGCACACCCACCGTCAAATGTCCCATGCGCAGCATGACCACCTGGGTCACCGCCGTGGTCAGCGGCAACACCAGCTTGAAGCGGGTACCCCGACCCGCTTCGGTGCCGGTTTCGATCCGCCCGCCCAGGGCATAGACTTCCGAGCGCACCACGTCCATGCCGATACCGCGGCCGGCCAGTTCCGTCACCTGCGCGGCCGTGGAGAAACCCGGTGTGAAGATGAGGTTGGCGACATCGGCATCCGGCAGCATCACGCCGGGCGCAACCAGTCCATGAGACTGGGCTTTCTCGCGAATGCGCGCCAGGTCAAGCCCTGCGCCATCGTCATGGAAGGTGATCGAGACGTCGTTGCCTTCCTGATGCAGCTCAATCGTAATCGTGCCCGCCGGCGACTTGCCCAGCGACTCACGCCGGGCCGGCGCCTCGATGCCGTGGGCCACGGCATTGCGCAGCATGTGCTCGAAGGCCGGCGCCATCCGTTCGAGCACGCCGCGGTCCATCTCGAGCGAACCGCCGGTGATGTCGAGCTTGACCTGCTTGCTGGCCTCCTTGGCCGCTTGCCGCACCACGCCGTAGAGGCGTTCGGAAATGCTCTCGAACTCCACCATGCGCGTGCGCAACAGATCGCGCTGCAGCTCGCGCGCCTGGCGCGCCTGGGCGACTGAGTCGTCCTCCGTGCCCTCCACCGTGCGCAGCAGGTTGCGCTGCACGGTCGCCACGTCATTGACCGACTCGGCCATCATGCGTGTGAGTTCCTGCACGCGCGTGAAACGGTCGAACTCCAGCGGATCGAAGCCCTGCGCCGTATCCTTGGCCATTCGGGACTGCATCTGGCTTTCTGCCTGCAGCTCGATATCGCGCAGATGCTGGCGCAGCCGGTCCAGATTGCCGGTCAGCTCGTCGAGCGAGCTGCGCAATTGGCCCACGCGCACATCGAGGCGGGAGCGCGTGATCATCACCTCGCCAGCCTGGTTGAGCAGGCGGTCGAGCAGCTGTGAGCGCACCCGCACCGATTGACCGGTGCCATGCCGCACGCTTGGTGCCAATGCACTGCTCAGGGACGGAACCTGCGCCGAGGGAGCGAAGCTCATCGGCGGAACCGTTGCGGCCAGCGCTGCGGGGGCTTGCGGCATCTCTGCCGCCACCGCCGGCATGCCCTGCGCCTGGGCGCTACCGGCACGCAAGGCATCAAAGTCCTGCTGCAACGCATCGAAACGCGTCAGCAAGGGCTCGATCTGCGACGTCTGAACAAAATCGGCGGCCATCTGCTCGATGGCCGACTCCATGCGGTGCGCCATTTCACCCAGGCGCATGGCGCCGGCCAGACGCGCGCTGCCCTTGAGCGTATGCAGGACCCGCAACACCTCCATACGGGCACCGTTGTTGTCGGGCCGGACCGACCATTCGCGCAAAGCGCCGCTGAGCTGGGGCAGCAACTCGGCCGCCTCCTCCTCGAAGATCGGGAAGAGATCGGGATCGATGGCATCCACCGCGTCGATGTCATCCACACGGTCTTCCACCACGATCTGTGCCGCGCCGACATGGGCGTGGGCCGGCACAGAAGACTGGGCTGGGGCAGCCTCAAGCTGCTGCTCGGACGCGGGAGCGGTCGAGACGAAATCGAGCGAAAAATCCTCTTCGGCATCGATCGTCTCCGCCGCCGCCACATCGGGCACGTCGAGCTCGATCGGAGAAGATTCCGTAAGGGCAGCGGCACCCGTGCCGGCAAAAGGGGGCTTCAGGAGGCCACGCAGCGCATCGAGCAGCTGCGGATCCGGCTCCTTGAGGAAACCGGCCGCGAACTGATGCAGCAAGTGCCGGATATCCTCGGCCGCCGCCAGAAAAATGTCAGCCTGCTCGGCCTGCCCGCCGGCCTGCAGTCGCACATGCTGCAGGGCCTGCTCCAATGCACGCGCAATTTCGGACAGAGCGCGGAAGCCGACCGTGGCCGAACTGCCCGCCAGTGAATGGGCGAGCGCAACCGTGGAGTCGGAAACCGGACGATGCAATTCGAGCGCCCATTCGCTGAGCTCGGTCTGCAAGCGACGCGACCATTCGTCGGCCTCATTGAGATAGACGTTGTAGAGCGGAATGCCGATGCGCAAAGAGCCGATGACCTTGACCTGCTCATCCGCGGCCTCGTCAGCCACTGACGAGCTCGGCATGTCAACGACCGGCTCCTGTGGCGGCAGCACCAACTCCGGCAACGCAATCTCGGCCAGTTCGGGCACCTCATCGTCCGCAGTTTCGGCCAACGACAGCTCGACGGGCGCCAGCTCGGCATCCGCCTCTGACAGCACGGCCGGTGCAGTTTCAAGCGTGCCAGGCCGGGTGACATCCTCGTCGGATTCGGCAATGCCGGATTCAAATGCGGGCTCCGCAGCGGCCGGCCCCGCCGGCAGCGACACGGCAGCCAAGCTGCCAAAGTCGATGCCATCGAGCTCCAGCGGCGGCTCGACCACCGCCCCCGCCCGGGGCGTCGTGTCGGCGTCAAACACCAGCGGAATCTCCAACTCGAAATCCGGCCCCAGTTCAAGCTCAGGCAGCGGCTCGGCTGGCGGTGTCTGTACCGCCAGTTCAGGCTCGACCGGCATGGGCTCTTGCGAGGCCACCTGCGGCGCCGCGCCGGGGAGGCCGAGCGGAACAAGCCGGCCCGCCAGCCTCAGGCCATCCGCCGCCTGACGGAAAGGCGCCGCGCTCCAGGCGGCATCGCTGCCCTGCGCGATGTCCTCCACCCATCGGCCGAAGCCTTGCATGGCTTCGCCCGAGAGCTGCAACAAGGCTGCGCTCGCTGGCTTCTGTTCGGCCAGCCAGCTGTTGAGCAGTTGCTCCATGGCCCAGGCGGCTTCACCGAACTCATCCAGACCGACCATGCGAGAACTGCCTTTGAGCGTGTGAAACACCCGGCGCACCGTGGTCTGCTGCCCCAGCTCGGCCGGATCGCCAGCCAAGGCCGCCAAGGCATCCTGGCCGTTGCGCACCACTTCACGTGCCTCATCCAGGAAGATGTCACGCAACTCTGCATCATCGTCTTCGCCCGCCGACGGCTGCGCTTGCGGCTCAGCCACAGGCGCCACGGGTTCCGACACCAGCGCAGCCACCTCCTGCAAGCGCTCGGCGGCCTCGGGGAGCTCGGCAGCAGGCAACACCGCCTCCTGCACAGGCATGGGGGTCGCCTCGGGCGGTACAACCGGCGTCTTTTCCTTTTCGCGCCCCATCAGGGACACGAATTCACCCAGCGCTTCATCGTAGACAAACAGCTTCTTGGCCAAGGCTCGCTGGTAGCTCAGCATGTCGATCAGGAAACCGAGCGCACCGAGGCTGTTGCCCAGCTTCTCGAACACGCCCGTGCGCGCCGTGGCTTCGTCGACCTCGTCCACCAGCAGCCGTTCGACGCTGTCACGCAGGCGCAACGTCGCCAGCGCCGCCTGGTCGAGACCGAGCACGGAAAACACGCCGCGCATCTGACCCAGCCGGCTCGGCACCTCTGCCAGCGGCTGCTTGTCCTGCGGTTTGCGGAAGAACTGGTCCAGAGAGTTCTCGACCTCGGCCAATGTGGTGCGCAATTCATCGACCACGCCCCCCATGGTCTGCCGGTCGCTGACGCGCCGGTAGAGGTCTTCCATCCAGCCCTCCAGCGGCTCAGGCTGGCCGCCGGCCATCACGTGCTCCAGGCGTCGCGCCAGACGACGGCTGCGCTCGGCCATGCTGGTGTCGGTGGGATCCATGTCCTCGTAGGCGGCGTTGAGGTACAGGATGGCCGTGGCCACTTCCATCGCCACCGAAGTGCTGGGTGGCTCGCCGGAACGTACCGTGCCCTCGACAGCCCGCGTCAGGGCGTGCGCCAGCTCACCGCTTTCCGGATGCAGCTTCAGAATGGAGTCGCACACCAGATTGAACTGCTCGGTGACCACCTTGAGCCGGTTGGTATCGCCACCGGACAGTGTCGACCAAGTCTCGGTCGCCGTGGCGATGCGCTTGCGGGCCTGAACCAGCAGCGCCGGCTCGAAGCGCCCGAACAGCACGGTCTCGTAGTCGACCGCGCGTTCTTGTGTCAGACCATAGGCTTGCCGAACCGCTGCCAGCACCGGCGCATCCGCCTCCGAGGCAGGAACGGATTGGGCACAGAAGAACAGCAAGTCCTGCGCCAGGCGATCCGACACCGTGTGATCGCCACGCGCCAGACTGGCGTACTGCAACAGGACACGGGAGGCGGCCCGCTTGACATAGACATCGGCCGGGCACAACTTCTGGGCCAGGGCCTCGAAGTAGGCCGCACAGATCTTCCAAAACACCCGCGGTTCGGCCACCTGTTCGCCAGCGGCCAAGCCCAGGCTGATGTCGCGCAGAATCCTGGCCGACGAGACGCTGCCGGTCTTGACCATGCTGAGCACCGCCGGATCCATCTGGATCCGGACCGTGGGCGCATAAGCCAGCGGCTCGGGCTGCACCGGCAAGGCCATATCGATCCAGCGCCATTCCGGCGCCCACAGGTCAGCAGGGTGGATGCGATCCTCCCCCACCAGCTGCAGCACATCGCGGTACTGGGGAAACAGCGCCACCGCGGAGATCGTCTTGCCGCGCAGCACGCCCTCCAGATGTTCCATCAGGGCAAAACTGGCGCGTTCGACCTTGGTGGCGGCCTCTTCGCTGCAGAACTCGGGACGCTGCACAAATTTCTGCGCCAGCGCCTCCATGGCACGCAAGACCTTGGCAGGTGCTCCCAGCCCCACCATTTCCAGCGCCCCCACCGCCTGGTGCAACTGCTGGCGTGCAATCCGCAACTGGCTGGCATCCAGCGACTCCAGTTCGGAGCCGCGTGCCAGCTCGGCATCACGGACAAAGCGGCGGATTGCCTTGGTCGCGCCATCGAGCGACTTGCGGAGTTCGTCCAGCACCCAGGCCAGCGGCCCAAGATCGTTGACCGCCACTTCGGGGTCGCTGTTGATGGCTGCGTACGCTTGCATGGGTAGGCTCGCTTCTGCGGATGACGTTGGGCGGACGATCCGGGTCAGGCGATCTTGAAGCGTGCCACCGACTGGCGCAACTCTTCGGCCATGCGCGAGAGTTCGCGCACCTGGGCGGCGGTGGAGCGCGTGCCTTCACCGGTCTGCTCCGTCACGGCAAAAATGTGCTGGATGTTGTCGGCCACCACATTGGCCAGGCCGGCTTCCTTGGAGGCGGCGCCGGAAATCTCTTCAATCAGTTCGGCCAGCCGGCGCGACACGCGGTCGATCTCGGTCAGCGCCGTACCGGCGTTGTCGGACAGCTTGGCCCCTTCGACCACACCCTGGGTGGAGCGCTCCATGGCGGCCACGGCGTCCTGGGTATCGGTCTGAATCGCCTTCACCAGGGCGGCAATCTGACGCGTTGCATCGGCCGAGCGTTCAGCCAGTCGCTGCACCTCCTCCGCCACCACCGAGAAGCCGCGCCCGGCTTCACCCGCTGAGGCCGCTTGAATGGCAGCATTCAGGGCCAGCACGTTGGTCTGTTCGGTAATGTCGGAAATCAGCTCGGTGATTTCACCAATCTCCTGCGACGACTCGCCCAGACGCTTGATGCGCTTCGAGGTTTCCTGGATCTGGTCGCGGATCGAGTTCATGCCGCCGATGGCGTCCTGCACGGCTTGCAGACCGGACTCGGCCGCCTGCAGCGACTGGCGGGCCACTGCAGCTGACTCCTGCGCCTGCACCGACACCTCGTTGATTCGGGTCGCCATGTCCACCACCGAACGGCCGGTTTCGCGGATTTCATGCAGTTGTTCGTTGGACGCCGCCAGCAGCTCGGTCGAGGTCTGGTCCACCTCGGCCGTCGTCTGCGCCACCTTGGTCGCCGTGTTCTGCACGTTGCCCACCAGCAAGCGCAACTCTTCCACCGTGTAGTTCACCGAGTCGGCGATGGCGCCCGTGATGTCCTCGGTCACCGTTGCTTCCTGGGTCAGGTCGCCCTCGGCCACTGTCTGCAGTTCGTTCATCAATCGCAAAATGGCGGCCTGGTTGGCGTCATTCACGCGCTTGGCTTCCTGCTCCTGGCGTTCGGCTTCCAGCCGCTGCGCCTCGGCCAGCACCTGGCGCTTGCGGCTGTCCTGCAGCTGGACATAGGCCAGACCGCCCGCACACAGCAGCGAGAACAGGGCCGCGCCGCCCAGTGACAACAGGGCCACCGGACCCAGACCGGTATTGGCTGCCAAACGGGCCTGCAGCTCTTCCAGATCGCGCCGGATCGGTTCGCTGTCGGCAATGATGGTGACCTGCGCCTCGCGCGCCGACACCAGGCCCTGCAGATTGCCCAGAATGGCACCGGCCTGGGTGCGCGTCTGCTCATACAGCTTGATCAGGGCGCCGAGCTGCTCACGCGTCTGGGGATCCTTGGTCGCGCTCAGGCGCAACTCGGGGCTGCCGTCGAGCAGACCTTGCGCAATTTCCTTGAACGAGTTCAGATCCTTGCCCAGCAGGAACACCGCTTCCGGGCTCACGCCTTCGGCCGTCAGGAACTCGTTGGACGACTTGCCGATGCGCTGGGTCAACATCACCAGCTGGCCGGCCGCCGAGATTTCAGTCGCTGGCGCATTCTGCTGCAGCTTGAGCGAAGACACCGTTTCGGCAATTTCCAGCAGGTCCGATGACTGGCGGTTGATCAGCCGCAGCGCTGCCCCGACCTGGGTCAGGATCTTCTGCTGACTCATGATGACGCCCGCACTCTTTTCCGCCTTCAGCATCAAGGGCAGGGTCTTGTCGAGCTGCGGCTGCAATTCGTCGTCCAGCGGCTGCAGCCTGAGTTCGTCGTCGCCGCTCTTGAGTCCCTTGAGGGTTTTGGCCAGGAAGCTCGAGCTCTCGGCGACTTCCGGGAATGCCTGCGGCACGCCCACCAGCGCCTGCGACACCGATTTCGCCAGCCGCTGCGACTGCATCAGGGACTGGCCGGTGGCGCTCACCTGCTGGGCCACCTTGTCCGCGCCATTCAAGCCCACAAACGCCACGGAAGCCAAGGCCACCAGCGAGAGGCCCAGCAGCGAGGCCAGCAAACGCTGGTGCTGCACCACCGTGCGCCGGCCCAGCAAGGGAACCGAAATGAGGTCGCTCAGGTCCGCCTCCGGCTGGGCCGGTGCGCTCGGTTCCGTCCCGGTCTCTGCGACCGCCTGGGCTTGCGTGCTGACCGTCATCGGCTCGGTGTTGGCGGCACCGCCGACGGTCTCATCGGGGGTGGCCAGACTCAGGCTCGAAGCCTGTTCGGAATCGGGTGCCTTCTTCTTGGCAAACAGATTTTTCAGTTGATCGACAACAGACATGGTGGAACCCCAAGTTGTAACTTAAGCACTGATGCTCAGGAATTCAGGCAGCTGCGACAGCAACTGGAGATTGATCTCCTGCCAGGACTCCCCACTGGCATCCACATACCGATTCCCGAAATACGCAGGCGCCGACTCCGCCGGCGGCTCGGACCCCGAAAACGTCTCCACATGGCGCAGGCCGGCCAGTCCATCGACCAGCAAGGCGCTGTTCACCTCCAGTGCCGCATTGAAGGTGACGACACTGGCCTCCCCCGGCAGCGGCTCGGAGCGCCCTGGCGCACCACCCTGTCCGACAAAGGCCGTCAGATCGACCACACCGTACAGGCCACCACGCAAATTCACCACGCCCAAAAACCAGGGGTGCGCATAAGGCACCACCTGGATGTCGGACAGCGGAAAAATCTCACCCGACTGCGCCAGCGGAAACAGGTAATTGCGCCCGCCCGCCCGCACGGCCAGCCACGAAATGGACAGCCCCTCGACCTTGGCCGTTTGCAGGCGGCTGGCAAGACGTGTCTGGAGCTCCCGGAGTGCTTCGCGATTGGCCATGGGTTCGGTGGATCAGCCCAAAGCCTTGATCTTGCCCAACAGTTCAGCCGCATCGACCGGTTTGGTCACATAGTCGCGCGCGCCTTGGCGCAGGCCCCAGACCCGGTCCGTCTCCAGATTCTTGCTGGAGCAGATGATGATGGGGATGTCGGTGTACTCCGGCGTACGGTTGATGGCACGGGTCAGCTGGAAACCGTTCTGTCCCGGCATGACCACATCCATCAGGATCAGGTCCGGCTTGTCCTCCGCCAGGCGGCGCAAGGCCTCTTCAGCGCCGTCGGCCGTCTTGACCGTCATGCCGTTCTTCTGCAGCAGATCCGTCAGAAACATCAGCTCGGTCTTGGAATCGTCAACGATCAGAACTTTTTTCACCGGCATCAATTTACTCCTTGCGTGACTATGCCAAACTGCTGTACAGCCTGCAACAACTGGTCTTTGGTGAACGGTTTGGTCAGATAGTCCTGCGCCCCCACCATGCGGCCACGCGCCTTGTCGAACACGCCATCCTTGGATGACAGCATCACCACCGGCACGGCGGCGAACTTGGGGTTGCGCTTGATGATGGCACAGGTCTGGTAGCCATCAAGCCGGGGCATCAGGATGTCGCAGAAGATCAGATGCGGCTCGTAGTCGTTCACTTTGGCCAGGGCATCGAAACCGTCTTCGGCCAGCAGCACATCGTGCCCGCCCTGCTTCAGGAAGATCTCGGCACTGCGCCGGATGGTGTTGCTGTCGTCGATCACAAGGACCTTGAGGGCCGGTTCTGGGGTACTCACGGAACGGTGCTCCTGATCAGTGATGGGCGGGTTCTGCAACGAACATCTTGATACAGATATTTCAGATCTGGACCATCTCGAAGTCTTCTTTGCGGGCCCCGCATTCAGGACAAGTCCAGTTCATGGGCACATCGGCCCATTTCGTGCCGGGGGGGATGCCGTGCTCCGGGCAGCCGGTTGCCTCGTCATAGATCCAGCCACAAATCAGACACATCCACGTATTGGTTTCACTCACAGCTTACGGAGCCTTCGAATAGAATGCAAACATTGTATAGAGGCGATACAGCCGATTGAGGCCTGTACGCCACGAAATGCGATATTCTGCCTGATGACAACTGCAGGCCAGCCCATGCAAACCCCACCCCCAACCGACACCGAACACGAGGAAACCCGCCCTGCGTGCGTGCTGGTCTTCAATGCCAACGACCCCTGCGGTGCCGGCGGCCTGTCCAGCGACGTGACGGCCATCGCCTCGGTGGGTGCGCACGCACTGCCGGTGGTCACCGGCACCTATGCGCGCGACACGGCCGAGATCTTTGAACACTTCGCCTTTGATGAAGAGGTGGTGGCCGAACAGGCCCGCACCCTGCTGGAAGACGTGACGGTACAGGTCATCAAGGTCGGCTTCGCCGGCACGCCGGAAAACCTGACGGCGATCGCCGAGGCCGCGTCGGATTACCCGGACATTCCGCTGATCGCCTACATGCCCAACCTGTCGTGGTGGAGCGAAGTCCAGATCGATCTGTACCTGGATGCCTTCCAGGAACTGGTGCTGCCGCAGACCGCCGTGCTGGTGGGCAACCACAGCACCCTGTCGCGCTGGCTGCTGCCGGACTGGAGCGCCGAGCGCGCGCCCAGCGCACGCGACATCGCCCGTGCCGCCGCCGAATTCGGCGTGTCCTACACCCTGGTCACCGGCATTCCGGCCCCCGACCAGTTCATCGACAACGTGCTGGCCTCGCCGCAGACCGTGCTCGGCAACGTCAAATTCGAACGTTTCGAAGCCGTGTTCTCCGGCGCCGGCGACACGCTGTCGGCCGCCCTGGCGGCCCTGATTGCCAGCGGCAGCGATCTGGGCGAGGCCTTCACCGAAGCCCTGGGCTACCTCGACCACTGTCTGGACAGCGGCTTCCGCCCGGGCATGGGGAACGTGGTTCCCGACCGTCTGTTCTGGGCCCAGCCAGATGACACCGATGCGGATGAAGCCGACGATGATGCGTCGGGTTCCGCCTCCAGCTTTGAATTTCCCCCGCATGACACACAGCACTGACCTCAACGAATCCCTGTTCGAACGCGCCAAGCGCGTCATTCCCGGCGGCGTGAACTCGCCCGTACGCGCCTTCCGCGCCGTCGGCGGCACGCCGCGCTTCGTCAAACGCGCCCAGGGCGCGTATTTCTGGGATGCCAACGACCAGCGTTACATCGACTACATCGGCTCCTGGGGTCCGATGATCCTGGGCCACGGCCACCCGGCCGTGGTCGAAGCGGTACAGAAGGCCGTGCTGGAGGGCTTCTCCTTCGGCGCCCCCACGGAACGCGAGATCGAGCTGGCCGAGGAAATCCTGAAAGAAGTGCCGTCGATGGAGATGGTGCGCCTGGTCAGCTCCGGTACCGAAGCCGGCATGAGCGCCATCCGCCTGGCGCGCGGCGCCACCGGGCGCAGCA
>ERZ1292640.540-Hain-H43-02um-R1-540-length-30877-cov-8_pt1 | contig 30877 bp, 23 predicted proteins | sample MGYA00564404_ERZ1292640 | MGnify/ENA primary metagenome ERZ1292640 (study PRJEB36523, sample SAMEA6512636) | groundwater metagenome | collected 2019-01-08 | study: AquaDiva: Metagenomics assemblies of 32 groundwater samples | reverse complement strand
TCGAAGGCGACCTGCGTCGCGAGACGACCATGAACATCAAGCGTTTGATGGACATTGGTTGCTATCGTGGCTTCCGTCATCGCCGCGGTCTGCCGATGCGTGGCCAGCGTACGCGTACCAACGCCCGTACTCGCAAGGGTCCGCGCAAGGCTGCTCAGTCTCTGAAGAAATAAACAGGCATTGAAAGATTACCATGGCTAAATCACCCGCCAATAATGCCGCGCAGCGTGTGCGCAAGAAAGTCCGCAAGAATGTGGCCGATGGCATCGCACACGTTCACGCGTCTTTCAACAACACCATCATCACGATCACGGACCGTCAGGGCAATGCCCTGTCCTGGGCCTCCTCTGGTGGCCAAGGTTTCAAGGGTTCGCGCAAATCCACGCCGTTCGCCGCTCAGGTGGCGTCCGAAGTGGCTGGTCGCGCTGCGCTGGAGCAGGGCATCAAGAACCTGGACGTCGAGATCAAGGGCCCTGGTCCTGGTCGCGAGTCCTCGGTGCGTGCACTGGCCGCTCTGGGCATCCGCATCAACATGATTTCTGACGTGACGCCGGTGCCCCACAATGGCTGCCGTCCGCAAAAGCGTCGTCGTATCTGAGCGTTGTACGCCCGGTTCGAACAAGTTTTTTTAACCAAGCCCACCGCCACCGGCCTGTCGCTGGTGGCTCCCACAGGCAACTGTGGAAGATGACATAGAAGGAAGCTCAAGTGGCACGCTATCTCGGCCCCAAGGCCAAACTCTCCCGCCGTGAAGGCACCGACCTGTTCCTCAAGAGCGCACGCCGCTCCATCAGCGACAAGGCCAAATTCGATTCCAAGCCTGGTCAGCACGGCCGCACTTCGGGTGCCCGTACCTCTGATTTCGGTCTGCAACTGCGTGAAAAGCAGAAGGTCAAGCGCATGTACGGTGTGCTGGAGCGCCAGTTCCGCCGCTACTTCGAGCAAGCTGACAGCCGCAAGGGCAACACTGGTGCCAACCTGCTGTTCCTGCTCGAGTCGCGTCTGGACAATGTGGTCTACCGCATGGGCTTCGGCTCCACGCGTGCCGAGGCACGCCAGCTGGTGTCGCATAAGGCCATCACGGTGAACGGCAATGCCGTCAACATCCCGTCTTACATGGTTAAGGCCGGCGATGTGGTGGCCGTGCGTGACAAGTCCAAGAAGCAGAACCGTGTGGTGGAAGCTCTGCAGTTGGCACAGCAAGTGGGCATGCCGGCCTGGGTTGAGGTGAACCTCGACAAGGCAGAAGGTACCTTCAAGAAGGTGCCGGATCGTGACGAGTTTGGCTCTGACATCAACGAATCGCTGATTGTCGAGTTGTACTCTCGCTAATCCAGGCGCATTTCGAATCCGTTCCCGGAGCGCGGGCCGCGCTGCCGGGTGCTTCACCAGCCTTACCGGTGTAACGAGCCGGGGGTATTGACAGGAAGTCTGCATGCAAACCAGTCTGCTTAAACCCAAAGCAATCAACGTCGAACAACTCGGCCCCAACCGCGCCAAAGTGGCGCTGGAGCCGTTTGAGCGTGGCTACGGCCATACGCTGGGCAATGCGCTGCGCCGTGTCCTGTTGTCGTCGATGCCGGGTTATGCTGCGACGGAAGTGACGATCGCAGGTGTCTTGCACGAGTACTCGTCGATTGACGGCGTGCAGGAAGATGTCGTCAACATTCTGCTCAACCTCAAGGGCGTTGTGTTCAAGCTGCACAACCGCGATGAGGTGACGCTGAGCCTGCGCAAGGATGGCGAAGGCGTTGTCACCGCCGGTGACATCCAGACGCCGCACGACGTCGAAATCATCAACCCCGACCACGTGATCGCCACGCTGTCGGCCGGCGGCAAGCTTGACATGCAGATCAAGGTCGAAAAGGGCCGCGGTTACGTGCCTGGCACGCTGCGTCGCCACGCCGATGAGACGACCAAATCGATCGGTCGCATCGTGCTCGATGCCTCATTCTCTCCGGTCAAGCGCGTCAGCTACACCGTCGAGAGCGCTCGCGTCGAGCAGCGCACCGACCTGGACAAGCTGGTCGTTGAAATTGAGACCAACGGCGCCATCACCGCTGAAGACGCCGTTCGTGCTTCGGCTAAAATCTTGGTTGAACAGCTGGCTGTGTTTGCCCAGCTCGAAGGTAGCGAACTCGCCGCCTTCGAAGCACCGGCAACGCGCGGCGGCACGCAGTTCGACCCGATCCTGCTGCGTCCTGTTGATGAGCTGGAGCTCACGGTCCGTTCGGCAAACTGCCTCAAGGCCGAGAACATCTATTACATCGGCGACCTGATCCAGCGCACCGAGAACGAATTGCTCAAGACCCCGAATCTGGGTCGCAAATCGCTCAACGAGATCAAGGAAGTCTTGGCTTCCCGCGGTCTGACGCTGGGCATGAAGCTGGAAAGCTGGCCGCCCGCCGCTCTCGAGAAGCGTTAATTTTTAAAAGCGGACCCGGTCACCGGGTCCGGTGCCCCAGGCAGTACCTGATACGGCTGCCTGTTATATAAAGAAAGGAAAGCACCATGCGCCACGGACACGGACTCCGTAAACTCAACCGCACCAGCGAGCACCGCCTCGCCATGCTGCGTAACATGATGAACTCGCTCATCGAGCATGAGGTCATCAAGACCACTGTGCCCAAGGCCAAGGAACTGCGCCGCGTGGTCGAGCCCATGATCACCCTGGCCAAGGAAGCCACTGTGGCCAATCGCCGCCTGGCCTTTGACCGCCTGCGTGATCGCGACAGCGTCACCAAGCTGTTCAATGAACTCGGTCCGCGTTTCAAGACGCGTCCCGGTGGCTACACCCGCATTCTGAAGATGGGTTTCCGCGTGGGTGACAACGCCCCCATGGCGCTGGTCGAACTGGTTGATCGCCCTGAAGTGGTCGAAGCGCCTGCTGCCGAGACAGCGAAGTCAGAATAAGCTATAATTCTTTCTTACCGCGCGATGGAGCAGTCTGGTAGCTCGTTGGGCTCATAACCCAAAGGTCGGAGGTTCAAATCCTCCTCGCGCAACCAACACAAAAGCCCTCTTCATGAGGGCTTTTTTGTATCCGCGGCAGCAGGTTGCTTGCCCGAGAGTCTCTGTGCTGGCAACATGCATCAGACCCGACTAGACTTGCAATCTAGGAGCGCGCATGAAAGTCATCGATTCCATCGTCACGCAGTCGGCCAGCATGGCTGCGATCCGGCGTGACATCCACGCCCACCCCGAATTGTGCTTTGAAGAGATCCGCACCGCCGATCTGGTGGCGCAGAAGCTGACCGAGTGGGGTATCCCGGTGCAGCGCGGTCTTGGGGGCACCGGGGTGGTGGGTATCGTCAAGAGCGGCTCGTCCGCACGCGCCATCGGCTTGCGTGCCGACATGGATGCCCTGCCGATGCAGGAGTTCAATACCTTTGAGCACGCCAGCCGGCACGCTGGCAAGATGCACGCCTGCGGCCACGATGGTCATACCGCCATGCTGCTGGCCGCCGCACAGCACTTCGCCAAGCAGCGTCATTTCGACGGCACGGTGTACCTGATCTTCCAGCCGGCCGAAGAGGGCGGTGGTGGTGCGCGTGAAATGATGCGTGACGGGCTGTTCGAAAAGTTCCCGATGGAGGCCGTCTTCGGCATGCACAACTGGCCGGGTATGCCGGTTGGCAGCTTTGCCGTCAGCCCGGGGCCCGTCATGGCTTCCAGCAATGAGTTCAAGATCACCCTGCACGGCAAGGGTGGCCATGCGGCCTTGCCGCACAATGCCATCGATCCGGTGCCGGTGGCGTGCCAGATCGTCCAGGCCTTCCAGACCATCATCAGCCGTAACAAGAAGCCGATCGATGCTGGCGTCATCTCCGTCACCATGATCCACGCTGGCGAGGCTAACAATGTCATCCCGGATCGGTGTGAATTGCAGGGCACGGTGCGTACTTTCACCCTGGACGTACTGGACCTGATCGAGCAGCGCATGCGCCAGATCGCCGAGCACACCTGCGCGGCTTATGGCGTGAGCTGCGAATTCGAGTTCGAACGCAACTACCCACCCACCATCAACTCCGCGCACGAGGCGGAATTTGCGCGCCAGGTCATGGGGGGCATCGTTGGTGAAGCCCAGGTGCTGCGCCAGGAGCCCACCATGGGGGCGGAAGATTTTGCCTACATGCTGCAGGCGAAGCCGGGTGCCTATTGCTTCATCGGCAATGGTGACGGCGTGCACCGCGAGATGGGGCATGGCGGGGGGCCCTGCACGCTGCACAACCCGAGCTACGACTTCAACGATGAGCTGATTCCGCTGGGCGCCACCTACTGGGTCAAGCTCGCAGAAGCCTGGCTGGCCCCGGACGACTGATCAGGATTTATCGCAAAAGCCGCGGCTGGCGGCAATTTGCAGCAGGCCGTCGAAGATCAGGCTGTCGACCAGTTCGAACGGGACGGACATGCTGGGCGCCATCTTCCAGCCGGCGCCACCGGCCATGACGCACCAGGGTTCCGTCCCGCAATGTTGGCGCACATGCTGCACCATGCGTTCCATGGCGCCGGCGATGGCATAGGTGCCGCCGCTGGTCAGGGCGTCGCTGGTGTTGGTGGGGAAGGGGCGTACTTCGCCGGTGGGAACATGCAGGCCGGCGGTGCCAGACTCCAGCGCGCGCAGCATGATGCCGTGGCCAGGCAGAATGTAGCCGCCGAGGAATTTGCCACTGACGTCAATCGCCTCTACGGTCACGGCCGTGCCCACCATGGTCACCACGATGGGCCGCGGCGCGCCCATGGCCAGCATGCGGTGCCAGGCGCCGATCATGGCGACCCAGCGATCGGGGCCGAGCCGCGCCGGATGGTCGTAGCCGTTCGTCAGACCGGCTTCATGGCCACTGGAGACCACCCACTGCGGGGCAACGTCCCACATTTCCATCTGATCCTCGACGCGGTGCTTGACGGCATCGCTGGCCACGACGCAGCCGAGCATGCAGCTGGGTGCAGTCAGCCTGGCCCACGCACCATCGGCCAGCTTGTCGATGTTGTCCAGAAATTCGGCGCCTTGCGCCAGCAGATTGGCGCCAGGACGCGGCGCATCGAACAGCGCCCACTTCAAGCGGGTATTTCCAACGTCAATGGCGAGAAATGTCATGGTCATGGCTCAAGGTTGCCGCATTATCGACGCAGTCAGAGGCTGCATGCTGTCTCAACCTTGACGCCACGGCAGGCCATGGTAGCGCCAGCCGCCGCGGTGCCCGCGGTGGGCCTGCTCGTCCGGATCGCCTTCAAAGCCTTCGAGGATGTTGTAGGCCTCGATGCCGAGTTCGGTGGCGCGTTTGGCCGCGGCAATCGAGCGCACGCCGCTGCGGCACAGCAGCACAGCCTTCTTGCCCGGTGGCACGGCAGCCTGGATGCCGGCGTCGAAGCCTGGGTTGAGGACCATGCCAGGCCATTGCTTCCAGGCCAGGTTAACCGCATCGGGGACGAATCCGACCCATTCACGTTCGGCATCGGAGCGTACGTCAAGCAGCACGGCAATGCCGGCTTTCCACCAGTTGTAGGCAAGCTGCGGCGAGACATCGCCGGCATAGCCTGCAGCGGGACGCACGTTCAACAGCAAGGCGCCACCGGCATCATGGCGCAGGCCGGAACTCGGGTTGGCTGGAACGGCCTCGTCGATACGGTGCGGCTTCGGCAGGTTGAGCGTATCCATGATGGCCTTGAATTCGGCCAGGGACTTGCCGGCCACGCGCGCATTGCCGGTCTTCTCTGCACCAATGGTCGATTGCGTACGTCCCTGATAGTCGTGGCCAGGCCGGACCACCGTGTCGTCTGGCAGGGCGAACAGGACCTGCGTCAGGCTGTGATGGAGCGCTTCGGCACTGCCGGACTGGAAGTCGGTGCGGCCACAGCCGTTGATGAGCAAGGTGTCGCCGGTGAATACATGACTCTGCTTGTTCGTCTGCCACAGATAGCTCATGCTGCCGGCCGTGTGGCCTGGGGTGTGCAGGGCGCGGATGGTTTGGCTGCCGAATTTCAGCGTGCTGCCATCGGCAAGCTGGATGGCGGCGGTGCGAATGCCGCAGGCTTCGGGTGCTGCCGTCTGCGCGCCCGTGTGCTCGGCCAGTCGTCCGGCACTGGTGATGTGATCGGCATGGGCATGGGTCTCAACAGTCCACAGCAGCTTCAGACCGTACTCGCGCAGCACCTGCAGGTCGCGCTCGAGTTGATCGTCCACCGGATCGATGATGAGGGCGTCTCGCGAGGTTTCGTCGAACAGCACATAGGTGTAGGTGCAGGACGCAGGATCGAAGAGCTGGATAGGGTTCATGGGGTGCGCAAGGGGCGGGAGGACGCTCAGCCGGAAACAGAACTGCAACTCTAAAGGATTATTGGCCTGGCGTACGGGGCGACACTGGGCGGGTCTAGGCCGGCGTTAGTTGCGGGCGATGCAATGAATTGGGCGCACCGCACAACTACAGCGTCGGTGCAGGCGGTGGGACTGTGTCCACCCATGTGAACGCTGAAAGAAATTGCGCCTGTCAACGGTGTCTCCTCTGCGGTGCACATACGCGCAGAAAAGTAAAAACAGCTTTATGGCGGGCGGCTCGTGACCTTGGTGAAAACCCCTAGATCCCGCAGTGAGTCAAAGGGGAGAGAATCACGGCCGAGATGGTAAGCAAACTCATCTTTTCTACAACTGGAGATTACCGTGACCGATAACAAAACCCCCCGTCGTCGCAGCCTGCTCAAGGGCGCCGCACTTGCTGCTGGTGCCATGTCCGCCCCCATGGTGGCAACGGCGCAAACCGCAACGACCTTGCGCTTTCAGAGCACTTGGCCGGCCAAGGATATCTTCCATGAATATGCGCTGGACTTCGCCAAGAAGGTCAACGACATGGCCAGCGGCAAGCTCAAGATCGAAGTGCTGCCGGCAGGTGCCGTGGTGCCGGCTTTCCAGTTGCTGGAGGCGGTGAACAAGGGGACGCTGGACGGCGGTCACGGTGTGGTGGCCTACCACTACGGCAAGAACTCGGCCCTGGCCCTGTGGGGTTCCGGCCCGGCCTTCGGCATGGACCCCAACATGGTGCTGGCTTGGCACAACTACGGCGGCGGCAAGGCCCTGCTGGAAGAAATCTACAAGTCGCTCGGCATGGATGTGGTGTCCTACCTGTATGGCCCCATGCCCACCCAGCCCTTCGGCTGGTTCAAGAAGCCGATCTCCAACGTCGCACAGATGAAGGGTGTCAAGTTCCGTACCGTCGGCCTGGCGGTTGACATGTACACCGACATGGGCGCGGCCGTGAACCCGCTGCCCGGCGGCGAAATCGTGCCGGCGCTGGACCGCGGTCTGATCGATGGCGCCGAGTTCAACAACGCCACCTCCGACCGCATCCTGGGCTTCCCCGATGTGACGAAGAACTGCATGCTGCAGAGCTTCCACCAGTCCGGCGAGCAGTTCGAAATCCTGTTCAACAAGGGCAAGCTCAATGCGCTGCCGGCCGAGTTGCGCGCGATCGTCGACTACTCCGTGCAGGCGGCCAGTGCCGACATGAGCTGGAAGGCGATCGACCGCAATTCCAAGGACTACATCGACCTCAAGAAGCAGGGCATCAAGTTCTACAAGACGCCCGATGCCATTCTCAAGACCCAGCTGGATTCGTGGGACAAGATCATCGCCAAGAAGAGCGGCGAAAACGCCCAGTTCAAGAAGGTGATCGAATCGCAGCGTGCCTATGCTGCGCGCGCCAGCCAGTGGCAGAACGACTACATGGTCGATTTCAAGATGGCCTACAACCATTACTTTGGCAAAGGCGCCAAGAAAGCCTGATAATTCCGGGCTGACTGATATAGCCTGAAAATTTCAGGCTATCTGATCATGCCAGCCATCCGGCTAGCCGGGTGGCTGGTTTGTTTTTTGTAGTTCCGATAGAGATCTGATGAGAGTCCAAACATTACTCCATACGGCGGATCAGATCAGCACCTGGGTAGGCAAGGCGTTTGCCTGGCTCATCGTGGTGCTGATGCTTCTGGTCGTTGCCGAAGTATTCAAACGCTATGCGCTCAATGCGCCGACAGCCTGGGTCTTCGACGCCAGCAACATGCTTTACGGCACCCTGTTCATGATGGGCGGCGCCTACACCCTGGCCCACGATGGCCATGTGCGCGGTGACTTTCTCTATGGCAGTTTCAGGCCGCGCACCCAGGCCAGCATTGACCTGGTGCTGTACATCGCCTTCTTCCTGCCCGGTATTGCGGCACTGACCTGGTCGGGCTGGAGCTACTTCCAGGATTCCCTGGCCATCCACGAGCAGACGTTCAACGCGGATCCGCTCCCGGTCTATCCGTTCAAGTTCATGATTCCTCTGGCGGGCGCACTGGTGCTGATGCAAGGTGTTTCCGAAATCGTGCGTTGTGTGGTTTGTCTCAAGACGGGCGAGTGGACGCCCCGGATCAAGGACGCCGAAGAGTCCGATGTGGTTGCTCAGCAGCTCGAAGGCAGTGAATTTGTCGATGAAGAAGCCAAGCAGTTGGCCATCGAGAAATCGAAAGGAATGAAGGGCTGATGATGAGCAATGCTGCACTTGGTTTGACCATGCTGTGCCTGATCGTGGTGGTGATCATGATGGGCTTCCCCACGGCGTTCACGCTGATGGGCTTGGGCATGATGTTTGGCTTCGTCGCCTTTTACGATCCGACGCAGCCCTGGCTGGACAACCGGATTTTTGACCTGATGGTTCAGCGCGCCTTTGGTGCCATGAACAACGACACACTGCTGTCGATCCCGCTGTTCGTGTTGATGGGCTACGTCATGGAGCGTGGCGCGCTGGTGGACAAGATGTTCCACAGCGTTCAGCTGGCGTTCCGCAAGTTGCCCGGTTCGTTGGCCGTGACCACGCTGGTGATCTGCACTTTCTGGGGTATTGCCAGCGGCCTGGTTGGCGCCGTGGTGGTGCTCATGGGTGTGATCGCCATGCGCCCCATGCTCAACGCCGGCTATGACACGCGTCTCGCGGCCGGCGTCATTACCGCCGGGGGCACGCTGGGTATTCTCATCCCGCCTTCGGTGATGATCATCGTCTATGCCGCCGTGGCGGGACAGTCGGTCGTCAAGCTGTACGCCGCTGCCATGTTCCCCGGGTTCTTCCTGGCACTTCTGTACCTGATCTACGTGATCGGTTGGTGCCTGATCAACCCGAAAGTCGCGCCCAAGTTGCCGCCGGAGCAGATGAAGGCACCCATCTCGCCGTGGGTCGCACATATTTCATCGAGCTACTCACGTTTCATGCTGCCCGCCTTGCTGATGGCGGTGGTTTCGCCCGCCAAGGCCTTGCGCAGCGGTGTTGAGGGCGTGAGCCTGAAATGGTGGCAGTTGCTGGCCGGCCTGATGCGTGCCTTGGCGCCGGTCATTCTGGCGGCGATTACCCTCGGCGCGGTCTGGTGGTATGTGACCATTTACTCGCAAAAAGACAACGAGCCTGCACCGGTCGAGGTGGCGCAGATGGCTGAAAAATCGGCAGCCCCGGCGGCTGAGTCGGTGCAAGAACCACCGGCGGCCAGTGGTCTGCAGGCACCTCCAGCCGAAGGTGACTTGCAAGCGCCTCCCGGTTCTGGTGATCTGGCGGAGCCCGCTGGTTCCGAAGCGAGTGCTGCCAAGGTTGAGCAAGACGAACCCCTGCAAGAAATGGGGGTCGGGGAGGCGACCGAGGTGCCCAAAGCGGAACCGGTGCCCGAGAGCTTCTACAACGGCTTCTGGATCGTTTGCCTCATCACGCTGGCCTTGCTGGGCTACTACTACTCGAAGTTCGACGCCGAGCAGTATGAGATCGTGTCCATGCTGATCCATTCGGTGGCGCCTTTGGCCATCCTGACCTTCGTGGTGCTGGGCGTGATCCTGTTCGGTATCACCACGGCGACCGAGTCGGCGGCTGTCGGCGCAGCAGGGGCCTTCCTGATGGCTTGGCAGGCCGGCACGCTGAATTTCCAGAAAATCAAGGAGGCGGTGTTCCTGACCTCCAAGACCACCTCGATGGTGTGCTGGCTGTTCGTCGGTTCGGCACTGTTCTCGGCCGTGTTCGCCATCCTGGGCGGGCAGCGTCTGGTGGAGGAATGGGTGCTGGGCATGAACCTGTCGCCGATGCAGTTCCTGCTGCTGTCGCAGGCCATCATCTTCGTGCTGGGCTGGCCGCTGGAGTGGACCGAGATCATCGTGATCTTCGTGCCGATCTTCCTGCCCTTGTTGCAGCATTTCCAGATCGATCCCATGCTGTGGGGTGTGCTGGTCTTCGTCAACCTGCAGGCGGCCTTCCTGAGCCCGCCGGTGGCGATGTCGGCCTTCTACCTGAAGGGGGTCTCGCCAGCGCATGTGACGATCAACCAGATCTTCGCGGGCATGATGCCGTACATGTTCATCGTCATCATCTGCATGGTGCTGATGTACATCTGGCCGGGGCTGACCCTCTGGCTGCCAAACTACCTGTACGGTGGTTAAGGCATAGCCACTGGGAGCGTGGATCAAGGGGGCGCGAAAGCGCCCCCTTTGCTTTGGAAAAACGGTAAGATTGACGTTTACGTAAACGTCAACCACAGCGGATGTGCTTCCCTTTCGGAGCACCACCGGCCGGGTTGACCCCGTCCTCTCAGGAAATTTCGCCATGACCGATCTGTCTGCCGAATACAAGGCGCTCGCAAACTACCGTCCCACGCACAAGGTGCGCTTCGTCACGGCGGCCAGTCTGTTTGACGGGCATGATGCGGCCATCAACATCATGCGTCGCATCCTGCAAAGCATGGGTGCCGAGGTGATTCACCTGGGCCACAACCGCAGCGTGGACGAGGTGGTGACGGCGGCGCTGCAGGAGGATGTGCAGGGCATTGCCATCAGTTCCTACCAGGGCGGTCATGTCGAGTATTTCAAGTACATGGTCGATCTGCTCAGGGCGCGAGGCGGTGAGCACATCCAGGTGTTTGGCGGCGGCGGTGGCGTCATCGTGCCGGCGGAAATCCGAGAACTGCAGGACTATGGCGTGGCCCGCATCTACAGCCCGGAAGATGGCCAGCGCATGGGGCTGGCGGGCATGATCGGCGAAATGGTCATGCGCTGCGACAAGGAACTGAGCACGCATGCACCGAAGTCCATGGAAGCCATCCGCGGCCATGGCGAGATGGCCTGGCGGGCACTGGCGCAACTGATGACCGCACTGGAGAATGGCCAGGCCGACGCCGCCCTGCTCGATGCCGTGCGCAAGCAGGCCGCCACCAGGAAGGTGCCCGTGCTGGGCATCACCGGAACCGGCGGCGCCGGCAAGTCTTCACTCACGGATGAGTTGATCCGGCGCCTGCGCCTGGACCAGAACGATGCCTTGCGCGTGGCGCTGATCAGCATCGACCCGTCGCGCCGCAAGAGCGGCGGCGCCTTGCTGGGCGACCGCATCCGCATGAACGCCATTACGCCGTGGAGGCAACATGCCCCCACGCTTCCCACTGCGTGTGGTTCGCTGCCCCCCGAGGGGGCTGGTATCGCCTTGGGGCGGCCCGGCGACGATACCGGCGCGCGCGTCTTCATGCGCTCCCTCGCCACGCGCGACACCGGCAGCGAGATCAGCGCCGCGCTGCCGGACGTGCTGGCTGCCGCCAAGTGTGCCGGCTTCGACCTCATCATCGTCGAGACCTCCGGCATTGGCCAGGGCGATGCGGCCATCGTGCCGCACGTCGATGTCCCGCTGTATGTCATGACGCCGGAGTTCGGTGCCGCCAGCCAGCTGGAAAAAATCGACATGCTCGACTTCGCCGAGTTCGTGGCCATCAACAAGTTCGATCGCAAGGGTGCCAGTGATGCACTGAGGGATGTTGCCAAGCAGGTGCAGCGCAACCGCGAGGCCTGGAGCACGCCGCCCGATCAGATGCCGGTGTTCGGCACCATGGCTTCGCGTTTCAACGACGATGGGGTGACGGCGCTGTACCAGGCGCTCAAGTCCCGCCTCATGGAACTGGGTTTGTCGTTGCAGGCGGGGCAGCTGCCGCTGGTGACAGTGCGTCACAGCAGCAACCAGACCCAGATCGTGCCGGGGGGGCGGACCCGTTACCTGGCCGAAATCTCCGATACCGTGCGTGGCTACAAACAGCGTGCTCGCGCACAGGCCCGCCTGGCAAGGGAAATCCAGCAGCTACGCGCCGCAGCGCGCATGCTGGAGGCGGAAAAGCCAGGTCGGGCCCAGGCGGCCGAGGCCTCGATCGATCTGGCGCAACAGCGTGAGCAGCGCATGGGGACGGCCGAACGCAAGCTGCTGGACCAGTGGCCGGAGATGCAGCAGGCCTATGCGGGCGACGAATACGTGGTGAAGATCCGCGACAAGGAGATCCGCACGGCACTGACCACCAAGTCGCTGTCGGGCACCACCATCCGCAAGGTGGCGCTACCCACGTACGAAGACCATGGCGAAATCCTCAAATGGCTGATGCTCGACAACGTGCCGGGCAGCTACCCCTACACCGCCGGCACGTTTGCCTTCAAGCGCGAGAACGAGGACCCGACCCGCATGTTTGCCGGCGAGGGCGATCCTTTCCGCACCAACCGTCGTTTCAAGCTGCTGAGCGAGGGCATGCCGGCCAAACGCCTGTCCACTGCTTTCGATTCGGTCACGCTTTACGGCAGTGACCCCGACCCGCGGCCCGACATCTACGGCAAGGTGGGCAATTCGGGCGTGTCCATCGCCACGCTGGACGACATGAAGGTGTTGTACGGTGGCTTCGATTTGTGCAGCCCGAGCACCTCGGTCAGCATGACCATCAACGGTCCGGCGCCGAGCATCCTGGCCATGTTCATGAACACGGCGATCGACCAGAACATCGACAAGTTCAAGGCCGACAACGGCCGCGAACCGACCGACACCGAAATCGAGAAGATCCGCGAGTGGGTGCTGGAAAACGTGCGCGGCACGGTACAGGCCGACATCCTGAAGGAAGACCAGGGGCAGAACACCTGCATCTTCTCCACCGAGTTCAGCCTCAAGGTGATGGGCGATATCGCCGAGTATTTCGTGCACCACGGCGTGCGCAATTTCTACAGCGTCTCGATCTCCGGCTACCACATCGCCGAGGCCGGTGCCAACCCGATCAGCCAGCTTGCCTTCACGCTGTCCAACGGTTTCACGCTGGTGGAGGCCTACCTGGCGCGTGGCATGCACATCGACGACTTCGCGCCGAACCTGAGCTTTTTCTTCTCCAACGGCATGGACCCCGAGTACAGCGTGATGGGACGCGTGGCGCGCCGCATCTGGGCGGTGGCGATGAAGGAGAAATACGGTGCCAACGAGCGCTCCCAGAAGCTCAAGTACCACATCCAGACTTCGGGCCGCAGCCTGCACGCGCAGGAGATCCAGTTCAACGACATCCGCACCACACTGCAGGCGCTGATCGCGATCTATGACAACTGCAACAGCCTGCATACCAACGCGTTTGACGAGGCCATCACCACGCCGACAGAAGACAGTGTGCGGCGCGCCATGGCAATCCAGCTCATCATCAACCGCGAGTGGGGACTGGCCAAGAACGAAAACCCGAACCAGGGCGCCTTCATCATTGAAGAATTGACGGAGTTGGTGGAAGAGGCGGTGCTGGCCGAATTTGAGCGCATCAGCGAGCGCGGCGGCGTGCTCGGCGCCATGGAAACCGGCTACCAGCGTGGCCGGATCCAGGACGAATCGATGCACTACGAGATGCTCAAGCACACCGGCGAGCTGCCCATCATCGGCGTCAACACCTTCCGCAACCCGCATGGTGATGCCGTGCTGGAAAAACTGGAATTGGCGCGTTCGACCGAAGAGGAAAAGCAGAGCCAGCTTCAGCGCCTGGCCGATTTCCATGCGCGCCACGCGGGCGAGGCGCCGGCGCAGCTCAAGCGCCTGCAGCAGGCGGTGATCGAAAACAGGAATGTGTTCGAGGTCTTGATGGACGCCGTGCGGGTCTGCTCACTGGGCCAGATCACCAGCGCGCTGTTCGAGGTGGGTGGCCAGTACCGGCGCAGCATGTAAGCGCGGGTAGGCGACCTTCGCGACCGTCTCGCGGCTGGGCCCTTCGGCTGGCCGGCCCCGCCATGGGGCCAGGTCATGGCGGGCGAGGTCTCGCCCTGGGGGATCAGTTGTCGAGGTCGTCGTCGCAGCTGTCGACCAGTGCGGCGTCGTTGCAGACGTTGTTGCGCCCTTTCGCATAGGGAATCAACGGCTTGTCCAGGGGGCGCAGCTGGCGACGGCGCAGGCCGCGCAGCGACTGGGAGCGCTCCATGGCCTGGAGCACGCTTTCAGGCTCCATCATCAGGCTGAAAGGATTGAGTGAAATGGCATTGGTCCGCATGTTTATTCCCCGCTTCACACCGGTGTCTGGTGTGGTGAGTCAACTGTAGACACGCGGCCAAGAAATTTAAGTCGGCGTTTGGCGCTTTGCGCTGTAGGAACTTGTCCGACAGGGCTAACCCTTGATCCGTCGATTACAGCGCTGGTAAGGCGGCGGCCGTTAGCGCCTGCCAACGTGACAGAAATTCAGGGGCCGGAATGGGTTTGCCGAAGAGATAGCCTTGCACCTGGTCGCAGCCCAGCCGGCGCAAAAAGGCGAATTGTTCGGCGGTTTCCACCCCTTCGGCCACGCTGACCAGATCGAGGCTGCGCGAGATGTCCACCATGGCCTGGATGATGGATTCGTCGCTACGGTTCTCGCCGATGCCAATGATGAAAGCCCGATCGATCTTGAGGGTCTGAACTGGCAATTTCTTCAGGTACGAGAGGGAGGAATAGCCGGTGCCGAAGTCGTCCAGCGCCAGGCGGACGCCCAGGGCGCGCAGGTCAGCCAGCATGGCGAAAGCATCATCCATGGCCATGATGACGGATTCGGTGATCTCGAGTTCAAGGCGGTCCGGCGTGATACCGGTTTCGCGCATGACGGTGCGCAGCAGCTCCGGCAAGTTGCCGCGTTCCAGCTGCTTGACCGACAGATTGATCGACACCACCGGCACATGCAGGCCGGCCTCGTCCCAGGCGGCCACCTGGCGGCACGTTTCACACAGCACCCAGAAGCCCAGGTCCATGATGAAGCCGGTTTCTTCGGCCAGAGGAATGAAACGCGAAGGGGGGATGTTGCCGAGTTCTGCACTGTTCCAGCGCAGCAAGGCCTCGGCGCCGCGCAGGCGACCGCTCTGCACCTCGATCTTGGGCTGGAAGTGCACGCTGAGTTCGTTGGCCGAGATGGCGTCGCGCAGCTGGCCCTCGAGCTGGATGCGTTCCTGGGCATAAGCCGTCATGGCGCTGGTATAGAAATGGCTGCGATTGCGGCCGTCCGCCTTGGCCTGGTACATCGCGGCGTCGGCCTTGCGCACCAGCACATCGACATCCATGCCATCGACCGGTGCCTGGCTGATGCCGATGCTGGCCGAGAGGTAGAGCTGCTTGTCGTCGACGGTGAACGGTTGGCGGAACAGCTCCAGCAATTGATCGGCCACGGCCAGCGCGGTGGCCGGTCCTTTGGTGTTCTCCAGAATGCAGATGAACTCGTCGCCGCCGAGGCGCGCGAGCGTGTCAGTCGGCCGGATGCAGGATTGCAGGCGGCGGGTGATCGTGGTCAGCAGGGTGTCTCCCACCGAATGGCCCAGGGTGTCGTTGACATCCTTGAAGTTGTCCAGGTCGATGAACAGCACGGCCAGTTGCGCATCGCGCAGGGCGACCTGCTGCAAGCTCTGCGACAGGCGTTCCTTGAACAGCAGCCGGTTGGGCAGGTCGGTCAGCGGATCGTGGTGCGCCAGGTAGTCGAGCCGTGCCTCGGCGCGCCGGCGCTCCGAGATTTCGTTTTCCAGCTCATGCGTGCGTTCCTGTACGCGGTGGTCCAGCGCCAGGTTGGTCTCTTCCAGTGCCCGTGCCTGCGTGCGAATGATGGCCTGTGCACGGCGCACCACCATGAACTGCGCCAGATACAGCGCCGCCAGCACAGCAGCCACGCTGATCGAGACCCATTTCAGCTGCTGGTCGGCCGTGCTGACGAAAGGGGTGACATCCTGGTACACCTCAAACACGCCGGCGATGCGATCCTTGCCTGCCGCCGTGCTGTGGATGGGGACATAGGTCGAAATCACGTCACGGTCCTGCAACGTGCCTTCGAAAGCGTCGAACTGGTTGCGGTGGGTCAGCTCGCTGATTGGCGTGCCACGGAGGGCAGATTGGAAGCCTGCATTGCCGGCCTTGTCCTCGCCAATCTGCTGGGGGTCGGTTGAGAAGGCGGTGATGCCGTCGCGGGTGTAGATCTTGATCTTGAGTACGGTGGTGCCGCGTACCATCATGCCCATCGCCTCGCGCAGCTTGGTGTTGGCGGCGCGCTCACGCAGGATGTCGGCGGTGCCGGAGGTGGCGGCGTCGATCACCGGCTCGAAATACGGCCACAGCGAGTTCTCGAACACCTGCGTGAACTCCTCGGCCCGGTTCTGCTCGTGGTGCAGCAGCTGCTTGTGGGTGGTATGGCGGTAATAGAGCGTCAGCGCACTGGCAGCCAGCGCAATCAGCGCGAACGACAGGGTCGAGAAGTAGCGAGTCAGGTTGAACATGGACACCAGTTCATTCTATGCGGGGCCTGCGGCCGCCTGATCGGCGCGGATCAGGTCGGCCGCCTTTTCGGCGATCATGATGACGGGCGCATTGGTGTTGCCACCCACCAGACTCGGCATGATGGAGGCGTCCACCACCCGCAGGCCTTGCAGCCCGTGTACCCGCAACCGGGCATCCACCACGTCCATCGCCCCCGGGCCCATGCGGCACGAGCCCGCCGGGTGGTAGATGGTGTCGGCATGGCCGCGGATGTAGCGCTCGATCTCCTGGTCGCTGCGCGCCGTGGCGGAGGTGGCCAACTCACGGCCGCCCAAGCCGGCCAGCGCGGGTTGCGCCAGGATGTGGCGCATCAGTTTGAAGCCGCGCACCAGGCGTTCCATGTCGTCGCGCTCGGCCAGGAAATTGGGGTCGATCAGAGGGGCTGCCAGCGGGTCCTTGCTGGCCAGTTGCACGCTGCCGCGGCTTTGCGGGCGCAGCAGGCAGACGTGGCAGGAATAGCCGTGGCCCGTGGTGGTGGTCCGGCCGTGGTCGACCAGCTTGCCGACCACGAAGTGCAGCTGCAGGTCCGGGATGGCCTCGCCGGCCTGGCTGCGGATGAAGCCGCCGGCTTCGGCGAAGTTGGTGGTCAGCATGCCGCTGCGATGGCGTCGCCATTCGCCGATACCACGCAACACGTTGAGTGCGCCCTTGAAGGACAGGCCGAACAGGTCGGTCAGCGCCGGTGCATCGTAGACCAGCACCACATCGACATGGTCGTGCAAGTTCTGCCCGACACCGGGCAGATGGTGCAACGTGGCAATGCCCTTGTCCTGCAGCTGCGCCTGCGGCCCGATGCCCGACAACATCAGCAACTGGGGTGATTGCAGGGCGCCGGCGCACAACAGCACTTCGCGCGTGGCGCGCAGCTGTTTCAGCGTCCCGTCCTGCCGATATTCCACGCCGACGGCACGCTTGCCTTCCAGCAGGATGCGCGTGGTCTGGGCGCCGGTGATCACCTGCAGGTTGGGGCGGCCGAGGTGGGGTGTCAGGTAGGCCTTGGCGGCGCTGTAGCGCTCGCCGTTCTTGTGCGTCACCTGGTACAGGCCGACGCCCTCCTGTTCGGCACCGTTGAAGTCGGGGTTCTGGGTGAAGCCGGCCTGCTGGGCGGCGGCGACGAAATCCGGGCTGTGGCGGTTGGGGCTGCGCAGATCCATCACATGGAGCGGCCCGCCGCTGCCATGGAAGTCGTCGGCGCCGCGCGCGTTGTGCTCGGCGCGCTTGAAGTAGGGCAGCACGTCGTCCCAACGCCACCCCGGGTTGCCCTGCGCGGCCCAGTGGTCGTAGTCCTGGCGGTGGCCGCGCGTGTAGATCATGGCGTTGATGGAACTGGAGCCGCCCAGCACCTTGCCGCGCGGCTGGTAGCCGCGTCGCCCGTCGAGGCCGGCTTGCGGCACGGTCTGAAAGCCCCAGTTGGCCTGCCCGCTCTTGGCCAGCAGCGCCAGGCCTGCCGGGCAATGGATGAGCACACTGTCGTCGCGCGGCCCGGCCTCCAGCAGTGCCACGTTGATGGCGGGGTCTTCGCTCAGGCGGGCGGCCAGCACACTGCCCGCTGAACCGCCACCGACGATGAGGTAGTCAAACATGATGAATGCCCTTTCAACTCAGGTTGGAACGCGCTGTCGCCCGGATCCTGGCGTGCTGTTTCTGACGTCAACACGCTGCTGGCCGATGGTCTGCAACCGGTGGGCCTGCCCAACTTCAGGGGAACACCGCCATTGTGTGCCGACGCACCATGTGTCTGGCTTCATCCGGTGCAAATTGATTTGTGTCAATAATGACGCTTCCCGGTCGATGCAAGCTGTCGGCAAGTTTTTGAGCGCAAGATGACGCCTGAAAAGTGTAGCGAACCCATGAAGCTTGCCCTGTTGTCTGATATTCACGCCAATGTGCAGGCGCTGGACGCCTGTCTGGCACACGCGCAGGGACAGGGGGCGCAGCAACTGGCGTTCCTGGGCGACTTTGTCGGCTACGGTGCCGACCCGGCCGCCGTGGTGGATCGGGTGATGGCCCTGGCGGAACAGGGGGCGCTGGTGATCCGTGGCAACCATGACGACATGGCCCTGCAGCCACCGGCCGAGGTCAAGACCATCGGCGACAGCACGGCGCAATGGACGCACGCGCAACTTGATGCCAAGCACAAAGAATTTCTGGCCGCGCTGCCGCTGACCCTGCGACAGGCGTCGGTGCTGCTGGTGCATGCCTCGGCCGAGGCGCCCGAACGGTGGCGCTATGTCTACGACAGCCGGGGGGCCGCCATGAGCCTGGACGCCGTGCGCGACATGCCGGAGGTGCGCTATGTGTTCGGCGGCCATGTGCACATGCAGACCCTGTATTACCAGGGCAGTGCCGGCGGGCTGATGAAGTTCGAGCCGACCGCCGGCGTGGCGGTGCCGGTGCCGCGCCACCGCCATTGGCTGGCCACCGTCGGCTCGGTCGGCCAGCCGCGCGATGGCAACCCCAAAGCCATGTACGCCCTGTTCGACAGCGAGCGTGCGCAACTGACGTTTCACCGCGTGGACTACGATCACTATTCGGCTGCGGCCGCCGTGCGGCGGGCCGGTCTGCCGGAATACTTTGCGAGTCGACTGGAGCAGGGACGATGAAGTTGCTGGAGCCGGGATCTGTGCTGGACGGGTTCGTGGTCGAGGAGTGTGTCCACTCCGGCGGCATGGCCCACATCTACCGGGTGCATTACGCCGATGGGGCGCCCGATCCCGGGTTCCCCATGGTCATGAAGGTGCCGCGCATGACGGCCGGCGATGGCGCGGAAAACATCGTCAGCTTCGAAGTCGAACACCAGATCATGCAGGCACTGACCGGTCCGCACGTGCCACGTTTCGTCGCGGCCGGCGACCTGGAGCGCACGCCGTATCTGGTGATGGAGTACGTGCCAGGACGCACGCTGCAACACTGGCTCGACGAACCCGAACGGCCGCCGGTCGACGAGGTGGTGCGGCTCGGCTCTGCCATGGCGTATGCGGCGCACAGCCTGCACCAGCAGAACACGGTGCACCTGGACCTCAAGCCGGCCAACGTGCTGATCCGGCCCGACGGTAGCGCCGTGCTGCTGGACTTCGGCCTGTCGTGCAATGCGCTCTACCCGGACCTGCTGGCCGAGCAATTGCGCAAGGCGGTGGGCTCGCCGGCCTGGATCGCGCCGGAGCAGGTGGTGGGCGTGCGCGGTGATCCGCGCAGCGACATCTTCGCCATCGGCGTCATGCTCTACCAGTTGCTGATCGGCGAATTGCCGTTCGGTGCACCGCAGACGGCGGGCGGCTTGCGCCAGCGTTTGTGGATGGACCCGCCCCCGCTCCGCCAGAGCCGGCCGGAACTGCCGCCCTGGTTGCAGGAGGTGGTGCTGCGCTGCCTGGCGCAGGAGGCGGCGCAGCGTTACCCCTCAGCGGCGCATCTGGCGTTTGACCTGCTGCATCCGGAGCAGGTCAAAGTGACGTCGCGGGGCCTGGCGACCCAGGGCACGGGCGCCTGGGTCCATTTCAAGCGCTGGATCAAGGCGGCCGGCATGCACTACCAGCCCAGCCCCCTGCCGGTGCAGCAGATCGACGAGGTGCCGATCGTGATGGTGGCGGTGCCGCATCAGAATGCGAGTGATGCCACCTTGTATTCGCTGCGCCAGGCGGCGGCGCGCTCACTGGGCACGCGGCCGGGCGCCCAGCTGGCCTGCGTGACGGTGATTTCTCCCGGCGAGACCAGCAGCACGCGGGATGAAGACAGCGAAACCAGCGTGCACCGGCGCTACATCACGCAATTGCGGCAATGGCTGCAGCCGCTCGATCTGACGGGGCACCAGACCTCCTGCCACGTGCTCGAATCGGGCGATGTGGCGCAGGCACTGCTCCATTACGCCCGCGGCAACCGCGTCAGCGTGATTGTCATTGGTGCTGCCACGCACGGCCTCAAGACCCAGCGCTTCCTGGCCACGGTGCCGATCAAGGTGGCGATGGACGCCCCCTGCACGGTGATCCTGGTCAAGCAATCCCTGCCGTTCGAGCAGTTGAAGGTGGAGGAAGACGAGCGGGTGCGGGACGACAGGGATGTGCCGTTCTAGGCTTGCAGGCCGAAGTGCTTGCGCACCATGATCTCCAGCAGCGCCCTGGCCTCGTCTTCGCTGGCGTTGACGATGGTGCGGTGGATGTGCTGTGTCAGGCCGGCAAAGACCTTGACCAGATGCGGGTCGAAGTGCTTGCCCGCGCCTTCCGTCAGAACCTGCAGCGCGGCGTCCAGCGACATCGGCTCCTTGTAGGGGCGGCGCGCGCACAAGGCGTCGAACACGTCGACCAGCGCGAAGATGCGTGCCACCAGCGGGATGTCTTCGCCGGCCAGGCCGCGCGGGTAGCCGGTGCCATCCCACTTCTCATGGTGGCCGGCCACCACGGCCCGGCCGCCTTCGAGCCAGCCGGCACCGATGACAATGTCTTCGCCCATGCCGACGTGGGTGCGCATGACCACCATTTCGTCCTCATTCAGACGGCCAGGCTTGAGCAGAATGGCATCGGGGATGCCGATCTTGCCCACGTCGTGCAGAAAGCTGCCGGCAATAAGTTCCTGCATGCGGCTGCCATGCAGGCCCACGGCCTCGCCCAGCGTGGCTGCGATCCAGGCCACGCGGTAGTTGTGGGCGCCGGTGTCCGAGTCGCGCCGTGCGATGGCACGGCCCAGCGCCTCCATCATCGAGATGTGGGACTCCAGCACCTCGCGTGTCTTGCGCTGGTTGTCGGCAAACAGGCGGATCATCACCGGATAGAGGGCAACACCGCACAGCAGGGCGGCCAGCGCCACCAGCAGCGCCACGCGCAGGGCTTCCGCGCGCATCTGTTTGCGTTGCCAGTCCGGCACCAGGCGCACGCCTTCGAGGTAGCCGGTGATGGCCTGGTTGTCGCCGCGCAGCGGCACGAACACGCGCAGCACCCAGCGGTCGCGCGGCAGGCGTTGGCTTTCATAAAACGGGAACTGGTAGGCCGGCGGGCCGTGGGGCGCGATGTCCTTTTCGAGCTCGCTGCCGGTGGCGGTCATCTCCTCGGCCAGCCGCACGCCGTCGGCCGCGTAGATTTCCGCAATATCGAACAGACCGCCCACCAGGGCGCGCGCTGCGGCTTGCGCGTGCTGCTGCGCCTGCGAGCCTTCCGGGCGGAAGGCTTCATGGTGCAGCAGGCGGCGTGACTCTTCCAACGCCATGGAAACGATGCTGCCTTCGGCGTTCTCGCGCGCCAGCCACCAGACGGGCGGGACCGACAGGCCGGCCAAGACGACTGAGACGCTGCCGATCCCAAAGGCAATTTGGCGCTTGAATGACATCATGGACTTTCTCCCAGGCGACCCGGGGATTATCCATGCACGGACCTGCGTGATGACGGGCTGACTAGCGAGGGCTTGGAGGAGACGCGCTGCGGGAGCCCGGATGCGGCAACTTTTCCAATGGCGCCGGCATGCGCTTGCTGGTTGTCAGCAAACTGGGCAAATCAAAAATGAATTGCAAGGCCGCATTGGCGGCCTTGCTGCCGTGGCACGCCTGAATCAAGGCCAGACTGTTGCTCCGGGCATGGCGGGCCTCCTCCGTTTTCGACGGTTGCGCGACGAGCATCTGTGCCAGCGCATGGTGGATAGGCCCCAGCGGGGTCGGAACCCTGCGGGTCAGGCGGTCAGCGATCAGGTTCGCCAGGGGCTGGGGGACAGTGGTCGTACCGGTCAATATGGAAATGGCAAACGGAGCCGCTTCATCGCTGAGGGCGTCGATTCGCACGTGCAGAGCATCCAACAGTGGGTCGGTTTCCGGCGTCATCCAGCGGGCCAGAGCCTCGGTCGCTGCGGTGACTCCTTCGGAGGCCGTGTTCAAGGGGGCTTCGGAAACGTCGCTGCCCTTTGGCTCGACATCGCTGAAGCGCTCGGCGATGTACCTGAATTCGTCCTCGATGCTGACAAATGCAGCAACCACGTCAGGATCGAAATGTGCCCCACTTCCCTGGATGATGACGTCAATAGCATGCGCGTGGGAGAGTTCATCTTTGTACACGCGCCGGCTGACGATGGCGTCGTACACGTCGGCCACTGCCATCAACCGGGCGGAAATGGGGATGTCCTTGCCCTTGAGACCTTGGGGGTAGCCCGATCCGTCCCATTTTTCATGATGGCAGTACGAGATCTCCTTGGCGATGCTCAGGCAGTCGATCTGTTGGCCCAGTCGACGTTCGGCGTTCTCCAGGACCTGCCTGCCCAGGGCGGGATGTGTCTTCATGATCTCGAATTCCTCGGGATCGAGCCGTCCCGGCTTGAGCAATATCCGGTCAGGGATGCCGACTTTGCCGATGTCATGCAGCGGCGCAGACTTGAAGAGCAGATCGATGTTATGAGGTGTCAGGAAGTCGGCAAAGCGAGGGTCGTCGCTGAGGTAGAGCGCGAGAGCCCGCACGTAATTCTGCGTCCGTTGAATGTGATGACCCGTCGAGTTGTCACGCGTCTCGGCCAGGGTGGTGAGCGCCAGGATCATGGCGTCCTGGATGGATAAAATTTCCTCCGTGCGCCGGGCCACTTCTTTTTCCAGGCAGGTCTTGAGCGCGCGTATGACTTCCGCGCTGAACTGGTAGGAGAGGTGGGCCTTGATGCGCGCAATGAAAGTCGGCTGTTCGATCGGCTCTGCGATGTAGTCGATCGCGCCGTTTTCCAGCAAGGCAGCCTCATGCCCGGGGTAGGCGTGGCTGCCCAAGGCGACGACCTGCAGGTGCTGGGTGCTTGGGCTTTGCCTGAGCGAGCGGCAGATGTCGCGTGCCTGGGGGGCGTCGGCATCCACCAAGATCAGTTGTGCGTCGGCCTCAGGAGGCCGGATGTCCAAGGCGGCAGGCATGTCGGGGGGGACGATTTCGACTTGGCAGACATCTCTGAGCCATGCGAGGTACCTGCTTCCGGAGGTCGGTGCCGCGCCGACATAGAGCACCTTGGGCAGTTCGGGTAGAAAGAGATCCATGGGTGGGTTGGGGCTTGGCAGAGGTGTTGCTCAAGTGCTTGGCCTGGCGTCGAGTTGATGAGACTGCTTGTGCAGCCAGTTGACGATTTGCAAGGGGCTGAACGGCTTGACGAAGTACCCATCGGCGCCGTATTTCTCGCCCAGCTGGTAGTCGGACCTTTGCCCCCTTGCCGTCACCATGGCGATCCGAATGTCCTTCAACTGGGAGTCCGTCTTGATGGCGTTGAGTACCTGCAGACCGTCGAGTTCGCCGGGAAGCATGATGTCCAGCAGGATGGCAAATGGTTGCTCTCTTTTGGCAAGCTGCAGCGCCTCGACACCATCACTGGCTTCGAGGATCTCGTACTCGCTTTCCAGGGTGATGGCCAGGAGTTGACGGATGTCGATGTGATCTTCGACGATGAGAATTTTTTGCATGATGTGTCTATCGTGAAGTATCTTGGCGCGGCACGGCGCACGTCAGTTGGGCCAGCAAATGCAATTCGTCCGGGCTCATGCGGGTCTGCAGGGGCGGTCTGGGCAGCAGGCGCGCCAGATCCTGTGCCAGGAATTTGGCTTGTTGGGGGTAGATGCATTGGCTGCAGATCGCCGGTGAGCGCCCCTGGCTTGGGATGCCGGTGGGCATGACCAGGGTGAAGCCGTCAATCAGGCCGGGCATTCCTGGCGCGCCTTCAACGTCAAGAACGCGCAGCTGGCCGCCATGCAGCTCCACGATCTGCCGGGCGATGGCCAACCGGATGCCGGCATCGACCCTGAGCGTTCGGGAGTTGCCCCCTCCCCCGGCAGAGGGGTCTTGCTGCGGCGTTGAGGGGGCCGGGCGTGACTTGGTGGGCTGGTGTTGCAGATGGCGGTAACCGCCGGTGAGCACGATGAAGCTGCCGTTCTGCCGGATACGCAACTCCATCTGGCCATGTGTTGGCGCATTCGCATCCAGCGTTTCAAGCAGCGCTCTGAAGGCTGCTTTCAGCCACTGAGCATGGCCATACAGGGTGCCTTGCTGAGCGGGCTGATCGCTGAGTTCCTGGTTGATGGCGTAGTCGCCATGCGGTCCCGGCATCTGCTGCAGCACCTCATCCAGCAAGGTGGGCAGCGATAGCCGTTCGCTTTCAAGAAATGCAGGGGCCTGCAGGGTGTCGGCCAGCAGGTCAATCACGGTCAGCAAGCGGCTGAGCCGTTCGGCGGCCTGCTGGAAATCCTTCTGTTCCTGGGGGAGCTTGCCTTCCGCTGCTGCCATCTTCTCGGTCAATGCGGCGATCTCATGTCTGATCTCGGCGCCAATCAGCGAGGTGAACGCGAGATCGCTGTTGGTCGTGATGTTCTGTGCCACGTGAGGAACGGCGTTGCCTGCGGGAAGGAACAGCAGAATGAACCCGGTCCCGTTTTCGCAAAGCCAGGTTTCGAGCGGCTGGCCCTGGTGGCTCAGCCGCGGTGTCAAAGGCAGGGGGCGAGGCAGCAGGGGGGGCGTACCTCCGGTGGCGCGGAGTTCCTGCCGGACCTGTGGCAGGATGTCGAAGCAATGGCGCAACAATGGGCGCGCAGCGCTGTTGAAGTTGACGATATCGCCGCCGGCGTTGAGTGAAACAACGGCCTCCGATAAGCGCTCGACCAGAATGGAATTGAACCTGGGTGTCATATAAAGCTGTCGACTGCCGTGCGAGCAGAATCATCATCGCAGCAAGGCAGTTGCACATGGCTTCTGCAGGGTACAAGGCGGCGTTCGCCCCATGCTTGCAAAAGCTTGCCTTGTCGTATTTCTTTATTTCTTTAGTGCAAGGTACACAGTTCCTGGAACATGTAGCCCACATTCCTGCTGGCTTTGATCGGGGCTTTCAGGCCGGTGAGCTGCTGGATCTTCTTGCGCAAACGGCTCACGCAGACTTCGATGCGCCGGTCGTCGTAGCTCAGGAAGTCCAGTCCCAAGGCTTCGACCAGCTGCTGACGGGTGGCCACTTTGTCGGTGCGGCTGATGATGGCCGTCAGCAGGCGCGACTCTGTCAGCGTGAGCGGAACCTGGGTGTTGTCGGGGGTGCTCAGTACGCGCTCTCGCGGGCGGAGCTGCCAACCGGCCTGGTCCTGGTTGGCGGCTTGCAGTCGTGCATCGGCACGCTGGATGACAGCCTCGAGTTCGCGGTAGCTGACCGGCTTGACCAGGTAGGTGTCTGCGCCGGCTTCGAAACTCTGGATGCGATCCTCCGCGCCGCTGCGCGCCGTCAGCATCACGATGCTCAGGCCGGGGATGCCCTTCAGCCGGTTGGCGATGGCAATGCCGTCTTCGCCAGGCAGGCCGATGTCGAGCAGCAAAAGCTCCGGCGGGTCGGCGCTCATCAGTTGGTCCAGTTCTATGCCATTGGTGACGCCGTGGACCTGATGGCCGTTTTTGCTCAAGTAGTAAACCAGTTCTTCCTGAAGATCGGCTTGATCCTCAATGATGGCAATTTTCATGAAATTCTTTCTTGATCTCGTTTTTGACCATAGATCAGTCAAAAAAGACGTTTCCTGTTGGATAAGCTAAAATTGCAAAATTGTCAGATATGTATTTTTAATCATTTGTAATAGATTTGCTTGCAATTTCTTGCAAAACCCTTGGCGCATATGGGATATTCGATGAGTGGTGCTGCAGTGTGTTTGCGACGGATGGCGCCTTGGCTGGCCGCTACCCAGCGAGGGTGCGGCTTCCTGGGGCTGCTGCTGTGGTTGCTTGTGGCCCCCATGCCGGGACAGACACAGACGCTGGATGGGGACGCGGTCAGTCTGGACGGGGCGGTCCATGTCTTGCGGGATCCAAGCGGGGCGCTGGGGATCGAGGATGTGCGGCACCCTGGCGTGGCGAAGGACTTTGTGCTGCTGGAACAGCCCAGGAGTCTGGGATATGTCACAGGTGCCATCTGGCTGCGATTCACCTTGACGCAGCCAGATGGCGTTGCAGACCGCTGGTGGCTGGACCTCAATTTGCCGCCTCTGGATGAAGCGCAGCTGTTCGAGCCCCGAGCCAATGGCTCCTACACGGCGCGCGCCAAAGTCGGCGCAGAGCATTTATTTGCGCAGCGCGATGTGCATTACCGGTCTCCGATATACAAGCTTGGGCCGCTGCGCAGCAGCACGCCGCAGACCTATTACCTGCGCATGAGCGGCAACAACAGCATGGTGATTGCCCCCAGGCTCTGGACGGCGTCGGGTTTTGTGACGTATTACGGTTTTGAGCAGTTGTTCTTCGGCGCGTTCATCGCTGCCAGCCTGCTGCTCTTCTTCAGCAGCCTGCACTTTTGCTGGTCGATCCGCGATGGCTCTTACGCACTTCTGGCCGCATTCATCGGCAGCAATCTGGGGCATTTCCTCGCCGTCGAGGGCGTGGCATTCAAATACCTGCTGCCGACGGTACCGGGCAGTTCCGATGTGCTGATGGTGCTGTTCTGGGTGCCGATGATGCCTCTGCTCAGCAAGTTCATGCTGCGCTATGCGGATTTGTATGCAATATGGGAAAAGTGGGCGAAGCTCTACATTCGGCTACTCTGGCTTGTTTCCGCGGTAACGGCCGTGGCTGCACTGAACGGCTATTTCAGTTCGGCCGTTCAGTTCTACCAAGTCTGGACATTGGTACAAATCGTCCTGCATTTACTGGTCCTGGTCGCGCATGCAATGGCGGGGCATCGCCGTGCACGCATCATGATCCATGCCATCGTGTGGCTTCTGATTGGCTCGGGACTGCGGGCCGGCCGCAATCTCGGCTTGCTGCCAGCCAGCGCCGTGACGGATTACGCTTTTCACTGGGGGTTCGTTGCATTTCTGATGGTGCTGTACTTCGCGGCCATCCAGCGCTACCAGAAAATGATGAAGAGCAAGGAGCGGGCGCAGGCAATGGCACTGGAACTGTCCAGACAGGCCGAGCAGCAGTTGGCACTCGACGTGGCAAGCCGCACGGCGGAACTGAACCAGGCGCTGAATCAGGTCGAGACCTCGCTGGCGCTGGAGCGGCAGGCACACGAGGATCAGCGGCAGTTCTTTGCCACCGTCTCGCATGAGCTGCGTACCCCGTTGGCGGTGATCAATGCGACGGCACTGAATCTGCAGATGGACATGGCGCAGGCCGACGAGGCGGCCCGTCTGCGTTGCGGCAGGATACTGCGTGCGACCGATCAACTGGCGGAACTGGTCCGGAACTGTTTTGAGGAAGATCGGTTCAACGCGATTGCGCGCGGCGTGCGGCGCGAAACGACAGATGTGCGCGCGTTGATCTACGACGCCCATGACGCGGCACGATTGATCTCGCCGCAACATCACCTGCATGTCAACGTCGAGTCCCTGCCGGCCAGCTTGGTGTGCGACCCGGAACTGACTCGGCTGGCGCTGAGGACCCTGGCCAGCAATGCCGTGAAGTACACCCCTGCTGGAACACATGTGGAACTTTTGGGGGGACTTGCCGATGGCGGCGTGGTGCTGGAAGTCCGGGACGATGGCCCTGGCGTGGCCGCCAGAGATCTGCCCAAACTGTTTCGTCGCTACTATCGTGGTGCGAATGCGGCCCATGTGCCGGGGACGGGTCTGGGGCTGCCGTTGGCGCGCGAGATGATTGAGGTGCAGGGCGGGACGTTGAGGGTGGAGAGTGCAGAGCGCCAGGGGTTTGCCGCCTTTGTCTGGCTGCCGTTGCCGCAGCCGACATAGCCGGCCGTCAGCCTTCACTCAGGCCGCTTAATGCATCGGCAAAGCGGGTGGGCGCACAACAGCCACTTTGCTCAGAAGCACCTGGTCAGGCCCCTGCAGCTGCAGCTGCAGGGTCTGGGCGATAAAGCCCGGCGGCAGGTCGACCTGGCCCTCCGCCTTCAAAAAGCGGCGCACGTTGAGGTTGAGTTGCTGGTTGTCAAGCGGGCCGGGATACTCCTGCACTTGGCGGTTCCCGCCACGGGTGCCACCGAGCCGCAACGTTGCCTTGCCGACAAAACGCGGCCCGGTGTTGACCAGCGTGTAGGCATAGCGCAAATGACTGGGATCATTGCTGGCCGTCCAAGCCGTGAATTCCGGCAGTGTCAGGCCATGGTCGCTACCTCCCGGCTGAGCTGCACTGGTGGGTGGCTGCGGTTCAGTGGCTGTTTCGGTAGCCGTTTCTGATTGCGTGGGCATCTGCATTGCGGCCGGCACAGCGGTACCACCCAGTATGAGCGCGGGACCCCCATTGGGCAGGGGGGCGCTCATGGGAAAGAAGCGGCCGGCCGTGAAGCAGGCCACCGCGATGGCCGTGGCCAGCATGACCTGTGCGGTCATGTAGCTCAGGTATTTCCACGCTGGAACGGGTTGCACGATGCGCGGTGCGGTCGGGCGGTTCAGAAACTGCCAGAGCACAAGCCAGAAGTCAGTGGTCGCTATGGAGTATCTGCTGCGAACGAGGGAGTTGCTCACGGCGTTGGAGGGGTAGCCTGAAACAGGATGAATCCCAGATTTTTCCAGCAAACCGCCCGGGATTGCTGTCAAAAGCTTTCGATTCGAGGCCGTGGCCACACGCTGCGCAAGGTCAGGCAGGGGGGGGTGCGAGACAATGCGGCATGAGTAACGCACCACATCCGTTTGATGTTCTCACGCCTGACCAGGTCATGGACGCCCTGGCCGGCATCGGCCTGTATGGTGACGGCCGGTTGCAAGCCTTGAGCTCCTACGAAAACCGGGTGTACCAGCTGCATCTGGAAGACGGCCAGATCGTGGTGGCCAAGTTCTACCGCCCCGAACGCTGGAGCGAAGCGCAGATCCAGGAGGAGCATGACTTCGCCGCCGAGCTGGTGGCCGCCGAGGTGCCGGTGGTGGCGCCGCTGAGCCTGGCGGGCGCCACCCTGCACCACCACGGCGGTTTTGTGTTTTCCGTCAGCCCGCGCCGCGGCGGTCGCCCGCCTGAACTCGACGACGACGAGGTGCTGGAATGGATCGGCCGCTTCCTGGCGCGGCTGCACACCGTGGGGGCGGCGCGCCCCTTCGTGCACCGGCCGGCGCTGGACCTGCAGACCTTCGCCCAGGAACCGTACGACTGGCTGCTGGCGCACCAGATGGTGCCGCTGGATGTGCAATCGGCCTGGCAGAAGGCTTGCCAGGATGCTATCAATTCGATAGCTGATTGCGCATATTTCTCCAGGGCTGGGGGCCAAAAAGATGCTGAATCCGCCGGTATCCAGCGGCTGCGCCTGCACGGCGACTGCCATGCCGGCAACATCCTGTGGACGCCGGTCGATGTGCCGGCCAGTGCCGGCCCGGGCCCGCATTTCGTCGATCTGGACGATGCCCGCATGGGGCCGGCGGTGCAGGACCTGTGGATGCTGCTGTCGGGCGACCGCGCCCAGCGCACGCGCCAGCTGAGCTGCCTGCTCGACGGCTACGAGCAGTTCCGCGACTTCGACCGGCGCGAACTGGCGCTGATCGAGCCGCTGCGCACCCTGCGCCTGATCCACTACAGCGCCTGGCTGGCGCGCCGCTGGGACGACCCCACCTTTCCCATCCACTTCCCGTGGTTTGGCTCCAGCGACTACTGGCAGGGGCAGGTGCAAATGCTGCAAGAACAAATTGAAGCCATGCAGGAAGAGCCGCTGTGCGTGTAGCGCGAGCGGCGCTGGCAGAAGCAAACCAGCAGGTGGCGATGAACATCGGGCGAGTGTGAAAAGGAGTGGCAGAAATTGGATGAGAAGGCTGACATATTTTGTCCACACTGTGAGCATCGTCCGCAGCCAGAGGAACGCTGGGATGGACGCTGGTTGGCGGGTTTGCCAGCAGTCTCAGCGTTTCGTGTGATGCTTTAGGGAGTTGGTAATTACTAAAGTACCGTTTATGATGTCTTTATCCTGCACAAACGGAGTTGCTGCGCATGAAGACAAGCACACTGGATCGCAACGGCGTGTCGACGGAGATTGTGGAATTGATTGGACGTCTGATTGATTTGATCGAATGGCCAGCGCGGCGCCGCGCCATGGGTGATGTAACGATGACGTTGCTCGATGGCAGGAGACGTGTTGCGGAGGATGTGTTTGGCTGGAAGCGAACAGCCGTTGAATTGGGCATTCATGAGTGTCAAACAGGCATCGCCTGTGTCGATGACATCACCGCCCGAGGCAAGCCAAGAACAGAGGACAAATACCCCAAGCTGTTGGCTGAAATACAAACCATCATGGAGCCGCACAGCGAATCCGAATCGAGCCTACGCACCACCTTGCTGTACACCAACATGACGGCCAAAACGGTACGCGAAGCGCTTGTGCAAAAGGGCTGGTCTGAAGCATCCCTGCCCAGCGTGCGCACCATCTCCAACCTCTTGAATCGCCAGGATTACCGACTGCGTACAGTGGCCAAATCCAAGGTCCAAAAA
>ERZ1292640.539-Hain-H43-02um-R1-539-length-30882-cov-7_pt1 | contig 30882 bp, 24 predicted proteins | sample MGYA00564404_ERZ1292640 | MGnify/ENA primary metagenome ERZ1292640 (study PRJEB36523, sample SAMEA6512636) | groundwater metagenome | collected 2019-01-08 | study: AquaDiva: Metagenomics assemblies of 32 groundwater samples | reverse complement strand
GCGCCTCAGGACGGCGCAACCAAACACGCCGCCGGCCCAGGCGCCGCGAGCGGCCTGGAACCGAACCGTGACCTTCTCCTTGTCGTTGATCATCTCCGGTGGGACGGGATAAACCTCGTCATAAAACTGGCCCGGCTTGTTTTGCTGCAAGCGCTGCGTCGCCAGTTTGGCGCCGTCAATCAGGATGTCGAACACGCGGTTCCCGCCGTCGCTGCCCCAGTACGTAACGCGCAACTCCTGCGGCGGTTCCGGCAGGACTTTCAATTTCCATGAAAACCAGCCGCCGTCGGTCGCGTGCCGCCACTTGCGGCCGCTGAAGTCGCCGGCACCCGTCTGTTCGCCCTGCACGTTGTGGTCGCGCTCATTCTGTTCCTGGCCTGGATTCACGCGGTCCACGGTGCGGGATTCAAGTTCCTTCTGCCGCGCCAACTCGATTTTGTATTCCGCTTCTTTCGCCTGCCATTGCGCCGGTGTAAAGGCGTCCCAATAAACCACGTAATGCCGGTTGCCATGCAACTTGTAGAACGGCTCCAATCTCACACCCCCGTCGTCCAGGTCTCCGGCGATACGAAAAATGCCGGAAGAGCCGGCGAAAGAGGAGGCTTGGCCGGCCAGCGGCTTCAAGGACGCGAGAAGCTGTTCCTCCTCCGCAACGACCGCCGGGAAGGGCTTGTTCAAAGCCACTTCGGCGCATAGCACCAGCGGACCATGCAAGAAGGCGAACCGGCGCGGATTGTCACGGAAACCTTCGGTGCGCAGCGTGAATGGCATTGAGATATCGACCGTATCGCCGCTCTTCCAACTGCGCTTGACGACCGCGTAGCTGCCCGGCTTGCGGCCAAGCGATTGCTTCTGGCCGTTGACCGCAATTTCAAAGCCCGAAGCCGCCCAGGACGGATGCCGGACGTTCAAACTCAGCTCGATGGGCTTTTCGCAAGTGAAGACGAGGCGGCTGCCGGCATCGTCCGGATACCTCGTTTCCTGACGGAGTTTGAGGCCGTGCGCTTTCCAGTTCAGCTCGGAGGCGATGAAGAGATTGACGAAGAGCGTCCTGCCGCCGTCGTGGAAATAAATGCTGTCACCGTACTTCGCGTGGTTCTCGACGCCGGTGCCGGTGCAGCACCAGAAGGCATCCAGCGGGCCGCCATAATCCTTCCGCGAGCCGGACCGGAGCGGCACATAGTAGCACATGCCGCCCGTCTCGGGGTTCTGCGAGGACAGAATGTGGTTGTAGAGCGCGCGCTCGTAGTAATCGCCGTACTCGGCCTGCGGGTTCCAGCAGAACAAGTGGCGGGTCAGCTTCAGCATGTTGTAGGTGTTGCAGGTCTCGGTGGTGCTCGGGCCGAGCGCCTGGGAAAGGGTTTCCTTGGGCGAAAAATGCTCGCCGTCGCTGTGGCCGCCGATGACGTAGGAGCGTTCCTTGACGACGGTGTCCCAGAAGAAGGTGGACGCCGTCTTCAGCCCGTCTTCACCGGTCAGTTCATACTGCCGGGCGGTGCCGACAAATTTCGGAATCTGGGTGTTGGCGTGCAGGCCGGTGAGCTTATCCTCGCGCCGGGAGGCCGGACCAATGACGGCCTGATGGTTGAATCGACGGGAGATTTGAAGGTACTTCTCCTCGCCGGTCAGGCCGTAGAGGTTGGCCAGCGTTTCGTTCATGCCACCGTGCTCATTGCCGAGCATCTGTTGCATCTGCTCGTCGGTGAGGCGGGCGTTCCGGGCGATGACCCAGTCGGCGAATTTCCGGCACACGTCGAGCGCCGGCCGGTTGTCGCAATAGACGTGCATGTCGAGCAGGCCGGCGTAAATCTTGTGCAGGGTATAATAAGGCGCCCAAACCCGCTGGAGTTTTTCCACGCGGCCAAAAAACTCCTCCGGGTAAGCACTCAGGTAACCGCTGCCGATTTTCGCTTGGCACTCCGCAAGGCCCGTCACGATCTGGCCGCCCTTTTCCTTGAGACGCTCGTCACCGGTGCTGGCATACATCAGCGCGCAAGCCGTCAGATAATGCCCGACGAAATGTCCGCGCACTTCGGACTTCGGCTCCTCCCAGCCGCCGAGTGGTGAGGCAGAGGAAGGAAGCTCGGCGTTAATTCGGAAATTGTGCAACAACCGGTCCACGTCGAGCGACAGCAAGTACTGCCGGTCAAGCTCCATCGCCCGCTTGAAGGGGCCGTCCAACAGGCGCACCGCCTTCAAATCGAACGGGAACGCCTTCATGGGAATGGCGGGCGCGACTTTGATCTTGGATGGAGACGATTCTTGCGCCCTAGCGCCCGGCAGTCGGCAGGCGATGAGATTCAATCCGATGACTGCGACAACGACAGACGATTCCGCGAACGATTTCGTTTTCATAGTATGAAACTCCGTGAAGTTCCTTGCTGCTCGCGCATATTTTTCAGGCACGGATTGAACCGCAGAGACGCGATAAACACCGAGGGAAGCATTCTTGTCATCTCTGCCCGGCTACGGATGAGGAAAAGCCACCCTGTTGGTCGCAACAAAGAAAACCTGTTGGCCGTCAACCGGCTGCGGAGCCTCTTTTTCCCGGGGCAGTTTGCGAAGAAGCGTGTAATGCAATCCTTCAATTTGTCCGGTGTTCAATTCTGAGGGCCGTTGTCCTTCCGCCCGGAACGCCGCGAGAGCCAGAGCATGACCGCGCCGAAGGCGAGCAACACCAGGCCCCAAACGACGTTGATGTTGATGTCGAGCGAGCGGCTGTATTGCGCCTTGTCGCCGATAAACCCGTAGAGCACGAGCAACACGCCGTAGAAGCTGAACAAGATTCCAATCGGGAGCCGCAGATCGAAGTTCATAATCAGGGTGGAGTTTCGCGTTTACCAAAAAATGATGTTCAGGATGAGGGTGGCGCTGAGCACGATGACGCCCACCGTGACCGGCTGCATGTACCAAGGCTCGTGGTCCGATTTGGGTTTGGGTGTCAGCGAATAGACCAGGCCGGTGAGTTCCTGGTCGGTCTTGGTCCGTTTCGTGGCGAGGGAGATGACGATCGTCAGGACAAAACAAGCTGTCCAGGCCACCGTGGCCATATAGAAGTTCTGGCCCATCTCACTGTGGAAGGTGAAGGGAGTCTTCTCCAGGCTGAGCAGACTCGCAAGCCAGCCGCCCTTGATTCCGACCTGAGCGTGCTCGGCGAGCGCCAAGCCGTGGAACAGCGCCGCGCCCAACGTGCCGCCGACCAGTCCGAAGAAAGCGCCGTGTCCCGTGGCGCGCCGCCAAAACATGCCGAGCAGGAAGGTTGCGAACAGCGGCGCGTTCACGAAACCGAAGACGAGCTGGAGCATGTTCATGATGTTGCTGTATTGCGACGCCAGGTAGGCCGTGCCGATGCTGATCAGGATGCCGAACACCGTCGCCATGCGGCCCATCCAGAGGTAGTGCTGATCCGATTTGTTCGGCGCCAGGTAGCTCTGGTAGATGTCGTAAGTCCAGACGGTGTTGAACGCCGTCACGTTGCCCGCCATGCCGGACATAAACGAGGCCATCAAGGCCGTGAGGCCAATGCCCAGGATGCCCGTGGGGAAATACTTCGCCAGCAGCGTGGGGATCGTCATGTTGTAGTCCGGCGTGCCATCCTTGCCGAGCGGGAGCAGGTTATTGCCGCCAGCCTGATGCAGGGCAATGGCGATCATGCCCGGCAGGATCACCAGCGCCGGAAAGAGCATTTTGGGGACGGCGGCGATCAGCGGGGTGCGCCGGGCGGCGGACATGTTCTTGGCCGCCATCGCGCGTTGCACGACCAGGAAATCCGTGCACCAATAACCGAACGACAGCACAAAGCCCAGACCCACCACGACGCCGAACCATTCGACGCCCATCGGATTCGCAATCGTGCTGCCGGTGTGCGCCCAGGAGTCGGTCCACGTGCCGGCCGCGTAGCCCTGGTTCGTGGCCACCGGCACGAGTTTTTCCTTGAGCGCGCTCCAGCCGCCCACGTCTTTCAACGCCAGGAACACCAGCGGCGTGAAGCCCAGCACGATCATGAAAAACTGCAACACCTCGTTGTAAATCGCCGAAGTCAGGCCGCCGAGGAGAATGTAAACCAGGACGATCAACGCCGAGAGGGCGATGCAGGCGTTGTAGTCCCAGTTGAGCAACTGGCCGAGCAGCTTGGCGAAGACGTGCATGGAAATGCCGGAGGAGAAAACGGTCATGACAGCGAAGGAAATGGCGTTGAAGCCGCGCGTCTTCTCATCGAAGCGCAGTTTCAGGTATTCCGGCACCGAGCGCGCCTTGGAACCGTAATAAAACGGCATCATAAAAATCGCCAGAAACACCATTGCCGGGATGGCGCCGACCCAATAGAAGTGGCTCGTCATGATGCCGTATTGCGCCCCGCTGGCCGCCATGCCGATGACCTCCTGCGCGCCCAGGTTCGCCGAGAGGAAGGCCAGGCCCGTGACCCAGGCCGGAATGGAACGTCCGGAAAGAAAGAAATCGGTGCTCCCTTTCACGTAACGCTTCAGCGCCCAGCCAATCCCAAGGACGAAGGCGAAGTAAGTGATGAGGATGAGATAGTCCAGCCAGCCGAGTTGTATTTGCATAACGATTGCCTGCTGAGTTGACTGCGGGCTTTTTCTATCGGCTTTGCCATCCGATGTCAACAACCCTGCCCGGACGCCTGGAGCCAGGCCTCCACCCTTGACGGCCAGCACGGCTTCCAGCGCGCGGATACTGTGTTCAGACCGGACGTCACACGGTGCCGGTCAAGATCAGCCTCGGAAATAGAGGTAGCCCGCGATGATGACAGCCAGGACGAAGGCCGAAGCGGCCACCTCCCGCCAATCCCAGCTTGCGGCGGACTCGGCGCGGTGTTCGTCGGTGGTGGTGCCAAAGCTCAGGTTCTTGATCTTCGCGTAATCCGGTTCCTGGGTCATGTAACTGACCCCAATCATCACCACCGCCGAGATGACGGTGATCAGGATGCTGAAGTACTGGAAGTTGATGTTGTTGATGATCCACAGGAACGTGCCTTCGTCATAGCCGTTGGCCGTGCCATCAGCGCTGTGCCCGAACAGGCCCAGCGTGACCGGCGTGTCCACCAACATGCGGAACAGACCGACAAGAAACCCGATCACCATCGCCCACAAGCAACCCTGGGCGTTGAGGCGTTTCCAAAACACGCCGAAAAAGAACACCACAAAGATCGGCGGCGCCAGGTAGCCCTGAACGGCTTGCAGGTAGTTGTACAGGCCGGTGGCGCCCTTGACGACCGGAATCCAGGCCATGGCGATGAGCACCATGACGGCGGTGGCTATGCGGCCCATGCGGACGATCTCGTGCTGGCTGGCTTTGGGGCGCAGTTTCTCGTAAATGTCCACCGTGAAAAGCGTCGAGCAGGCGTTGAACACGCCAGCCAGTGATCCCATGAGAGCGGAGAGCAATCCCGCCACCACGATGCCGCGCAAGCCGGGCGGCAGGAGGTGTTCGACCATGAGCGGGAACGCCGCCTGAGCGGCGCCGGTGGCCTGGCCCGTGACCGGGTCGTAAACCTGCGCCAGTCCGGGGATCTTGCCGCTCTTGGCCAGCGCGAAGCAAATCAGGCCGGGAATGATGAACAGATAGACGGGAAACAACTTCAGCACGGCGGCGAAGATGCTGCCGCGGCGGGCGACTCGCTCGTTGGGGGCGGCCAGCGCGCGCTGGACGATGTACTGGTCGGTGCACCAATACCACAGTCCGATGACCGGCGCGCAGATGGCCATGCCGAGCCAGGGGAAGTTGTTGTTGAAGTACCAGGCCTGTTTGATCATCTGGCCGGAGGCGTTCTTCTCCAGCACGGGCGCCCAGGTGGCCTCGACCCCAGGCGGCACCATCGGTTTCCACAAGTTGAACATCTCCGAGCCGCAAATGCGCTTCAGCTCGCCCCAGCCGCCCAGGGTGATCAAGCCGTAAATGGTCAACAACGCCGAACCCAGAATCAGGATGGTGACCTGGACCGCGTCATTGTAAGCCACGGCCCGCATGCCGCCGAGCACCGTGTAAAGGCCGGTCAGCGCCAGGACCAGCACCGAGCCGATCCAGAAGCTGTCAATCACCACGCTGCCGAGTTGTATCTTCAGCTCCGGCAGCAGCGTGCCGAACACCACGCCGCCGGCAAAGATGCCCACGGCAATTTTCGACACGATGAACGTGACGAGCGATACGATGGACAGCACGTAGCGCGAGCTGGTGGAAAAGCGCCGTTCCAGGAACTCCGGCATGGTGAACACCAGCGAACGCGCGTAGAACGGCACGAAGACCCACGCCAGCACCAGCAGACACCAGGCGTGAAATTCGTAGTGCGCCAGCGCCACGCCGTCCTTGGCCCCGGAGCCGGCCAAGCCGACAATGTGTTCGGAGCCGATATTCGAGGCGAAGATCGAGGCGCCGATGACATACCAGCCAAGGTTGCGGCCGGCGAGAAAGTAATCGGCGGCGTTGTCTTTGTTTTTCTTGACCACCCACCAGGCGACGCCCAGGAGGATGCCAAAGTAGATCGCAATCATCAGCCAGTCTATCCCAACCAGGGTGGACTTGGCTCCAGCCGCGGCGAAAAAAGGAGTAATCGTACTAATCATAGAATTGTGGGGTTGTCAGAGGGAAATGCGGTAATTGGCCGCCGGAATCCGGAAGCTGCTTGCAGGCCGGGGGCCGAGGGAGCCGCAAGCTGTTCGTTATGCTTCGCTATTTGCCGTCCAGGTCTCATTCGGTCTGGCTATTCTGGATGCGCCTGGGGATCCGGTTCGTGCAACGTTCTTGTCCGCCTTAATTCCTGGCGGAGAACCGATAGATGATCGTGTTGCGGTAGGTCTGGCCCGGCCGCAGCACCACCGACGGAAAACCCGGCTGGTTCGGGGAATCGGGATAATGCTGCGGTTCCATGCAGAAACCGTTGCGGAACTGATAGACCCACCCGCCTTTGCCCGTAATCGTGCCGTCGAGGAAGTTGCCCGAGTAGAACTGCAGCCCCGGCTCCGTGGACCAGACTTCCATCTCGCGACCGCTGGTCGGTTCAAACACGCGCGCCTGCAACGTCAGGTCGCCGATGCGCTTGTCGAAAACCCAGTTGTGGTCGTAGCCGCCGCCAAACTTGAGTTGCTCGTTGACCTGGCCGATCCGCGCGCCAATGGCCGTGGGCGCGCGAAAATCGAACGGTGTCCCCGCCACGGGCTTTAATTCCCCCGTCGGAATCAGAGTGCTATCCACCGGTGTGAACCGGTCGGCCGGCATCGTGACGACGTGGCCGAGGATGTCGCCCTTGCCCGCGAGGTTGAAATAGGAATGGTGCGTGAGGTTGGCGACGGTCGCTTTGTCAGTGGTGGCCGTGTAATCAAGGCGCAATGCGTTGTCCTCCGTCAGAATATATGTCGCCGTGACGGTCAGGTTGCCCGGATAGCCCTCTTCGCCGTCCTTGCTGACGTACCGCAACTCCAGCGCCGGCCCTAGATCGCTTGGGACGGCCTTGGCCTGCCACACCACTTTGTCGAAACCTTTGATGCCGCCGTGCAAATGATTCGGAAAGTTGTTGGTGGCCAGGGTGTACTCCTTTCCCTCGAGCGTGAACTTCCCTTTGGCGATGCGGTTCCCGTAACGTCCGACCAGGCAACCGAAGTAAGGACTGTCCTTGATGTATGCCGCCAGCGTGTCGTGGCCCAGCACCACGTCGCCAAAGTGGCCGTTGCGGTCGGGCGCCTTGAGCGACACGACGATGCCGCCGTAATTGCAGATCCGCGCCTCCAGGCCCTTCGAGTTGCGCAAGGTGTAGAGATCCACCGGCGCGCCGCTGGGTGCGCTGCCAAACGGCTCCTTGGTGGCCTTCGCTTTTGAGGCGGCCTGGGTGGCGCATCCCGCGACGCCGGCGGCCAGCGCCAGCGCGCCGAAACTTGCGATCAATATATTATTCATGGGTTTTCAGTTCTGTTTTGGATGAGTTTAACAACGGTTTCTGCGGCTCTCAAGATCGTGCCGTGCCGGACACCCTCCGGAAACGACAACTGGTTTGAAATATCCTGCCAGTGCTCCAAGTCCTGCGATTTCACGGCCCCACAGTACTGCGGCCGGGCGTAATGGTCAAAGTAGATGTAGAACTCCTCCCCCATCTGGATCGCTGACGGCCCTTCCACCCAATCGCCGGTGATGGCCGGGCCAGCCTTGCTAAAAGGTCCTTCTGCCCGGTCGCTCACTGCGATGCGCAGATGCTTCTTCACCGGCGTCTTGGTCTCATCCTTCACGATCAGATAATGCTTGCCGCGCGCCTTCAAGAGCGTGGCGTCAATGACGTTGAAGCCGCCGTCGTAGAACAGCCGCGTGGGCGCAAACGATGCGAAGTCCTTTGTGGTGGTGAAATAGATGCGGTGGTTCCAACCGTTGTCGCCGGTCTGATCGGTTTCGGGGAATCGGCCCGGAATCGTCGTGGACCAAAAAATGAGCCACTGGCGCTCCGTCTCGTCGTAGAAAAGCTCCGGCGCCCAGGCGTTGCGCGCCTCCGGCTCGTGGCTCATGACGGGCACCGCCTTCTGCTCGGACCACTGGAGCAAGTCGCGCGAGTGCGCGTAGCCGATCACCGGCGGCTTCCCCCAGCCCGTCGTCCAGACCATGTGGAACGTCCCGTCTGGACCCTGGCAAAGACACGGATCGCGCATGAGTTTGCCGCCGATCTTAGGTTGAAGGAAGGATTTGCCGCGCGGCTTCAGTTCCGTCCAGCGCAAGCCGTCGCGGCTCCAGGCGAGATACAGGCCGTCCTGGCCATTGTCGCGGAAAAAGCTGAAAAGCAAGACGTCGCTCTTGCCCGGCGTATCTGCGCCGCGCGCCGCCAGCGCGGTGGCCAGCAAAATCAGGCCGAGCAACGCGCCCAACCGCAGGCTGAATAATGCGTTTTTGGGTTGCAGCATAGTGATGTCGATACCGGGTTGTTACTTCGTGGTTTGCAGCCGCAGCACCGTCACCGAATTGCCGGGAAACGTGTGGCTGAAATTGGCGCCCGCCTTCTCAATCGTCTGAGTGACCGGCGCGACTTTCACCGGCTCCGTCAGCGAGTTCTCGTCCGTTGGATTTTTCGAAGCCAGCACAATAGCCTGCGCGGAGGAGCCGACCTTTTCGGCCCCACGCAGATTGATCTGTGTGGTCAGGTTGGTCGTGGAGACGTTGACCACTTTCAAAATGACCTCGCCGGTCGCCTTGGCGTGGCTGGCGGAGGCGTAGAGCGATTTCATGGAAGGACAGTCTGCATCGTGGAGAAGCTGGCCGTCGAGGTAGCACTTGATGTTGGCGCCTTTCAGCTCGATGCGGATGTCATACCAGCGGCCGGTCTCGATGTGCCCCGGCACTTCATTGCCGATAATGCCGCCCTTTTCGATGGCGTGACGCTGGTTGCCCCAGCCGCCCAGGTTCCACCACGACTTGGCATTCTCTTCCTGAACGCGAAAGAGAATGAGGAAGCCCTCGGCTCCGCTTAGTTTTCGCGCCTTCAGCGAATACGTGTAGTCCGTCCATTTCTTGTCGCCGGCGATGGCGCGGATGTTTTCTCTGTTGCTGGTCTGGCGAAGCGAACCGTCCCGCGCCTGCCATTCGCCGCCGCCCAGCAGCTTCCAACCTTCCGTGCCGCCGGCGAAATCGCACGTGTAGAGTGTCTCGCCGCCGCTCGTCACCTTGATGTCCTTGAACTCGGCTTGCGTGAGCCACGTGCCGACGCCGATGGCGCCGCCGGCGGGGCCTGCGCTTACGACCGGCGCCTCCACTTCAACCGGCAGCACCACCTCGCCACGGTGCTCGCTGAACATTTTCTGCACATAGTAGCTCGGCAGACCGAAGGCGCGGGAGCTGTCGAAGTTGATCAGGTTGATCGGCCACCGCTTGTAATTCGCATTGACGAACAGCGGCGCGTAGCTGGCCATGATGACGACGTCGGAATTGCGCTCCAGGCCCGTCATGAAAGCCGCTTCGCCCACGGCGCCGCGGAGGTTGCCGAGGCCGGAGCCGGAGGTCACGGCGTATTCACCGACAAAGATTTTCGGGCCGTTGCGCTTGTAGCTGTCGTACTTGTGGGCCTGCTGGATGAAGAATTCCGGATGGCTGTAGTAGTGCTCGTCAACGATGTCGGGCATCAGGTTGGTCGGGTAACCGCCCCAGACGTTGGCGATGAGTTGGATTTCCGGATACTTCGCTTTGATGGCCCTGTAAAAAAGCTCCCAACGTTCGTGGTAAGCGGGACCACCGTTCTCGTTGCCGATTTCGAGATACTTCATGTGGAACGGCGCCGGGTGTCCATTTTTCGCGCGCCGGCCGCCCCAGACGGTGTTGGCCGGGCCGTTGGCATACTCGACGGCGTCGAGCGCGTCCTGCACCCATTGGCTCATTTGGTCCATCGGCACGTCTTCGCGGTGCGACATGCCGACATTGATGCAAAAGAGCGGCTCCGCGCCCAGGTCTTCGCTCAGTTGCAGGTATTCGTGGAAGCCGAGGCCGTGCGTGGCGTGGTACTGCCAGATGTTCCAGAGCGGCTTGCGGTGCGCGATGTCGCCGATCGTTTCCTTCCAACGGTAGGCGTATTTCAACTCCTCGCCTTCGACCCAACAGCCGCCCGGGAAACGCACGAACGCAGGTTTCAAGCCTGTCAGCATCTCGCTCAAATCCGGCCGCAGCCCGTGGTCTTTCCAAGTCTTCTTCGGCAGAAGCGAAACCATGTCGAACCACACGGTGCCTGGGCCGGCCGCGCCCAGGGCGAGCTTGGCCTTGGGTTCCGTGGCCGAGGCCGTGAGATCAAGCGAAAACCAGTTCCACTTGCCGGTCAGACCGTCGATGGTTCCCTTGGCGAGGCCAGTGCCATCCGCGCGTTCGAGGACGATCTGCAGCGGGCCTTGGAAGCCATCGGCACACCGCGCCGCGACGTGGAATCGATAGGTTTCGCCCTGCGCGATGGACATGCCCCAATAGCCGGAGTTGCCGAGGGACACGGCCCCGTTCAAGCGAACCCGCAGGCTGCGGCGATTGAGGGGATTCAGCGGCTCTTTGGTGTCGATGGCCATTTCGCTCTTGCCTTCGCCGTGATTGACGATCTGCCAGTGGTCGGGCTTCTCCGCGTCCTCGAACGAGCGATTCCGCACCAGTTCCGGATAAATGCCGCCGTCGGCCGAGAGGTTGATGTCCTCGAAGAAGATGCCCCAGAGCGTGGGGGCCATCTGGTGGCCGGGCTGGTCCACCTGGACGGTGAGGGTTGCAGCCGGATCAGCCGCTTGACTGGCCGGGTGGCTGGCGAGAAGCAGCCAAGCCGCACAGGTGACTGCGAGACAAGGAAACAATGCGTTGTTCTTCATACTTCGATTTTGACTTTGGTTTTCGATCATCATTTCTGACCGTAGTAAGCACCGCGCCCATGCTTCCGCTGAAAGTGCTTTTCGAGCAACTCCGGCTGCATCGGCTTGGTTTTGGGATTAATGCGCAACGTTTCGCCGGCCAAGCGGGCGACAAATTCCAGCACCGCGGCATTGTGGACGGCATCGTGGACGTCCTTGCCCCAAGTGAACGGACCGTGACTCGCCACCAGCACGGCGGGATGCTGCATCGGATCGAGTCTGCTGAAGCACTCGACGATGACGCGGCCGGTGTTGGCTTCGTAGTCGGTCTTGATCTCCCTGGGCCTGAGCAAGCGCGTGCAAGGCACGTTGCCGTACCAGTAATCTGCCTGCGTCGTGCCGTAGGAAGGAATGCCCTTCCGCGCCTGCGCCCAAGCCGTTGCATAAAGACTGTGCGTGTGCACGATGCCGCCGATGCTCTTGAAGGCGCGGTAAAGCACCAGATGTGTCGGGGTGTCGGAACTCGGCTTGAGGCTGCCCTCAACGGCCTTGCCGGTCTCCAGCGACACCACAACCATCTGCTCCGGCTTCATGCCGTCGTAGGCCACGCCGGAGGGTTTGATCACAACCAGCCCGCGCTTGCGGTCAATGCCGCTGGCGTTGCCCCAGGTTTGGATGACGAGGCCCTCCGCGACCAAGTCGAGGTTGGCCTGGCAGACTTGCGCTTTGAGTGATTCGAGCATGTTTTCTAAGCAACCACGAAATACACTAAATACACTAAAAAACAAAACCTCAGAGCACGATGCGCTCGTGCTCGAGTTGCGGGTAATGACCGAAGTTGATGAGCAAGCCGAGCCTGTGGCCCGTGGCGCGAAGCTGGTTTTGGACCTGGGCGCGATGCTCGTCGTTAAGGGCCGAGACGGCTTTCAGTTCGACAACGATCTTTCCGTAGCAGATGAAGTCTGGTACGTATTTTTGTTTCAGCGGACGCCCCATATAGTTGAGGTCGAGCCGCGGCTGCGGCACAGCCGAGATTTTCTGAAGATCAAATTCAATCTCCAGGCACTCCTGATAGACTGCTTCAAGGAACCCGCAACCTTTCTCTTTGTACACCTCAAAGCACGCCCCCATGATTTGGTAGCTCTCTTTTGGATAGATAAGTTCCTTCATGCGCCTCTCCTTTCGTGTATTTCGTGTATTTCGTGGTTTCCTCTTCTACTACTTCCTCGCACGCCCCCGGATTTCCAGCAGTTGCTTCATCACTCCATGCTGGTTGCCATTCCACTCTCTCGTGCCGAAGGCGTCGTGCAGTTGCCTGTAAAGCGCGTACAGCTCGCAATAGACCTCGTGCGCCTTCGGATTCGGCTTGAAGACGTGCGGCCTTAGCCCGGTCATCGTTTTCCGCGCCTCCGCATAGTTGGGATAGATGCCGCCGACCACTGCGCCGGCAATGGCCGCCCCCAACGCGCACGTCTGGGCCGAGCGCGATACCTTCATGGGCCGGCCGGTCACGTCCGCGTAAATCTGCATCACCAGCGGATTCTTCTCGGCAATGCCGCCACAGTTCACAATCTGCTCCACCTTCACGCCATACTCCTCGAAGCGGTTGATGATGGTGAGCGCGCCGAAAGCCGTGGCCTCGATGAGCGCCCGGTAGATCTCCGCCGGCGTCGTGTAAAGCGTCTGGCCAAGCAGCAAGCCGGTCAGGCGTTGGTCCACCAGAATCGTGCGGTTGCCGTTGTTCCAGTCTAGCGCCAGCAGACCGGATTCGCCGGGCGCAAGCTTCGCCGCTGCCGCCGAAAGCTCTGCGTGGGAACCGGCTTTCTTGCCGCCCGGCTGGATGTAATTCACGAACCAGTTGAAAATATCGCCCACGGCCGACTGCCCCGCTTCGAGTCCGTAATACCCTGGCAGGATGCTGCCGTTGACGATGCCGCACAGGCCCGGTATGTCAGCCAGCTTTTGGTCCGTCGGCGCCACCATCATGTCGCACGTGCTCGTGCCGATGATTTTCACGAGCGTGCCCGGCGCGATGCCGGAGCCGACGCCGCCCAGATGCGCGTCAAAGGCTCCCACCGCCACCGGGATACCCGCCGGCAAGCCGGTGCGTTGCGCCCACTCGGGCGTCAAACCGCCCACGGCGCGGTCGATCGTGTGCGCCTTGGGACGCAGCCGCGCGCGCAACCCGCCGAGCTTCGGATCGAGCGCGCCCAGGAATTCTGCGTCCGGGTAACCGCTCCAATCGTCGTTATACATCGCCTTGTGCCCGGCCGCGCAGACGCCCACGACAAGCTTCCCCGGCGCTTCGGTGCCGGTGAGCATCGCGGGCACCCAGTCGGCGCATTCCACCCAGGTGTAAGCGGCGTCAAACACTTCCGGCGACGTGCGGAGGCAATGGAGAATTTTGCTGAAGAACCATTCGCTTGAGTAGGTGCCGCCGCACTTGGCGAGATACTGCGGTCGCATCTTCTTCGCCAGTTCGGTGATCTCCGCCGCCTCGGCCACGCCGGTGTGATCCTTCCAGAGCCAGGCCATCGCTGCCGGATTCTTGGCGAAGCGCTTGTCAAAAGCGAGCGGCTGACCGTCTTGATCGACCGGGAGCGGCGTGCTGCCCGTGGTATCCACGCCAATGCCGACGACCTGTTCCGGCTTGAACCCGCGTACGTTCTTCCGCGCGTCGGCGAGGGCCTTCTTGATGCTGACCTCCGCACCCTTGACGTAGTCCGCAGGATGCTGCCGGGCCAGGTTCGGGTCGCGTCCGAGGATGACGCCCGCCTCGCCGTGTTCATAGCCCCAAACGGCGGTGGCGACCTCCTTGCCATTGGCGGTGTTGACGATGAGAGTGCGCACGGAGTTCGTGCCGTAATCCAGACCGATGGTGTATTGGGCGCTCATGGTGATGAATGGGTATTAAGATTTCAAAAAATCAGGCGTCGTTCCCCGCTGTGAAAAACTCGGCGGTTTTCTGAATGGTCCGCATCCGATTGCTGAAGCCGCAGACATTGGCTCCGGAGTTGCGGAATTCATCCCACGTCGTTCCGGTGAAAAGGTCGAGCCAGTATTTCATATCGAGAGGTTCGTTAAGCTCATCATTCGTCGAGCACACCTGCATCCATCACCTCAAACCGCGGCGGCGGATGCTTCGCCGCAAGCTGGCAGCGGGACCATTTATGCTGAGGCCGGCATGGCATGGCTTGGCTGTACCAGCCGTCCCGGCGTTTCAGCCACTCCACCAGCAACCGTGTCTTGCCGACGCGACGCCGGCCGTAGAGAGCGAGCACCCCGCCCTTGGCCGCCACGGCGTCCAGATCTTTCAGTTCAGCTTCGCGATTGACGAATTCGAGGTTCACGGTTGCCGGCCAGGTTCCAACATTATGTCGGTCAAACATTATGCTTCGCAGGCATAGTTACCGCTTGGCTCCACTTTCCACCATCACTTTCACCACCTTGTCCCGATAGGCCGCGTTCAACTGGAACGCCTCGTCCGCACGTCGCAGTGGAAAGCGGTGGCTCACCAGGCCTTTCAAATCAACCAGCCCTCGGGCGGTGAGCTGGATGGCGCGCGGGTAAATGTGCTTCATGCGGCGGCTCATCATGATCGTGAGGCCTTTGCGGCGGGCCGTGGAATGTTTCATCACCAAACGGTCGTCGGAAGGAATGCCGACCAGCACCACGCGCCCGCCGAACCGCGCCATCTCGGCAGCTTGCTCCACCGTGTGGCCGGCCCAAGCGGCTTCGATGGCCACGTCCACTCCGCGGCCGCGCGTCTCCTTCTCAATGCGCTGCGAAGGGTCCTCGCGGTCGCAATGGCAGGGAACGCCGCCGAATTTCTCGGCCAGCTTGAGCCGCCACGGAAGCTTGTCGGTGACGAACACGGGGTCTGCGCCGGCGAGCTTCACGACCTGCAAGATGAGCAATCCAATCGGCCCGGCGCCGAGAATGGCCACGCTGTGGGCCACGCGGATGCGCGCAAGGTCAACGGCGTGAACCGCCACCCCCAGCGGCTCGAGCAGCGCCGCTTCGACATCGTCAATCACCTTCGGCACAGGGAAACAACTGCGCGCCGCAATATGCATCCACTCGCAGAGGCTGCCGCCGTCGGGATAATTGCCGCAGAAATGCAGGCGGCGGCAGAGATTGGGATGACCCTTCTCGCAAAGTTCGCAACGGCCACAAGGCTGAGCCGGGTCCACGGCCACGCGCGTGCCGGGCTGGATCGGCTCGAAGTGGCCATCGAACGAATCGGGGCCGACTGCTTCGACGACGCCGGAGAATTCATGGCCGAGGATGAGCGGGCCTTCCACCGGCGTGTCGCCGATGCGCGCGTCAGCGTAGGAGTGAAGGTCACTCCCGCATAAACCAGTGACCTTGACCCGCAGCAATACTTCACCTGGTCCCGGCGCGCCCGGATGCGACACGCGCTCGACGCGCAAATCCGCCGGGCCATGCAAGCGGGCGGCGAGCATGGTAGCAGGGGTCTTTGACGTTGGTTTCCTCATTGAGCCGGAGGCAGCCGCAGCACGGCCAGAGAATGGGCCCTGAACTGGCAATTGAACGACACATTGGTCTCGTTGAACGGCCTGCGGACCGGCGCCACTTTCTTCGGCTCGCTGAGCGAGGTCTCGTCTGAAAGGTTGGCCGAGGCCAGGACGGTCGCGGTGGCGCCGGTTTTGAGCTGGCTGACGCCCTGGAGTTGCACAGCCACCCAAACGGGCTGCGCCGTGGCGTTGACCACCTTGAGGATGATATCGCCGGCGGTGGCGTCGCGGCTGGCCGTGGCATAAAGGCGCGATTTCCCATCCGCCTCCGGCTGGCCACTGATCTGCGCCGGCAAGAGGACATCGCCGCGGTTGCGACTGAACATCTGCTGCACATAATATGACGGAGTGCCATAGACGCTCAGATTGTCGCACCAAATCAGGTTCGGCGTCCACTGCCAGCCGTCCACGTGGCCGAAGAGCGGGGCGTAGGAGGACATGACCACGACGTCGGCGTTGCGCTCCAAGCCGATCATGTAGGCGGCCTCGGCCAGCGCGCACTCCCAGTTGTTGCGGTTGTCCGGGCTGACGGTCTTGACACTTTGCGCGGCGTATTCACCCATGAAAACCTTCGGGCCGCTGCGATCGTATTTGTCGTAGCGGGCGGCATTGTCGAGGAACCAATCGGGCCGCGCGTAGCAGTGCTCATCCACGATGTCCGCCTTCAGTTCGCGCAACTGCGGCCAGAGGAAATTGAAACGGTCGTCCGCCGGTGACGGCCCGGCGCTCGACACGAGCTTGATTTCCGGGTGTTTCGCCTTCAGCGCCTTGGCGAAGGCAGCGTAGCGCTCGATGTATTGTGGCCCCCATTGCTCGTTGCCGACGCCCAGCAGTTTCATGTTGAACGGGGCAGGATGTCCCATCGCCGCGCGCTTCGCGCCCCACGTGCTGGTGGCGGAGCCGTTGGCGAACTCGATCAGGTCGAGCGCGTCCTGGATGTAAGGATCAAGCTGATCGAGCGGCGCCAGTTCTCCGGAGTTGAATTGGCAGGCCATGCCACAGTTTAAAATCGGCAATGGCTCCGCTCCGATGTCTTCGCACAGAAGAAAAAACTCGTAGAAACCGAGGCCGAACGATTGGAAGTAGTCCGGCGCGGGCCGGTGTTTGAACTCATCGTTCCAGCGGTTGATGATGAGCCGGCGCTCTTCCGGCGCGCCAATCGTCGTTTTCCACTGGTAACGCTTGCCCAGGTCGCGGCCTTCGACAATGCAGCCGCCAGGGAAGCGCATGAAGCCGGGCTTCAGGTCGGCCAGCATCCGGACGAGGTCGGCGCGCAGGCCGTTCGGACGATTCTTCCAAGTCTGCGCCGGGAAGAGCGATACCCAGTCAAGGTCAAGGGCGCCACGGCCTTCAACGATGACGTTCAACCGCGCCTTTGCCTCGGTCGCGCCGACGCGCAACGTGGTGCTGAGTTTCTTCCACTGCCCGGTGAGGCCGTCGAGCTTTGCCGAAGCGATCGTCCGACCGTCGCTGGTCACCAACTCGACGCGCAGCGTCCTCGGCCCACCTTCGACGGTGCGAGCCTGAGCGGAGAAGTTGTAAGTTGCTCCTTCGCGCAATCCCATTCCATGAAAGCCCTCGTTGGACACGCCAAATCCTGCGCCGGCGTTGTCCACTCGTATGCGGAGGTAATGCGGGTTGGCGGTGTGGAACGGCTCCTGGTCGCGAATTTCCAGCGAGCCTGCCGCACCGCCTCGTTCAATCTGGCTCCAGGCCATCAGGCCGTTAGGGAATTCAAACGAGCGGTTTTTCACCAACTCGGCGTAGAGACCGCCATCCGCGCCAAAGTTGATGTCCTCGAAGAAAACGCCCCACATCACGGGACTGATCTTCGGGCCCGGTTTGCCAGTGTCGATGGTCAGGGTGATCGCCGGTTCAGCCGCTGCCGCCAACCACAACGTTGAGGCAGTCAGAATTGCGAGGGAGAACGGTTTTTTCATAATTCGGCGCCGCATTCGCGATTCATGCGTATCTTCATTCGTCCACGACCCTATTCGTGGTGGTAAACCTCCCAGCCGAGGTATTTCGACAATGCTTCCTTCACGCCCAAGGAGATGCGCGTCGGATTGACAGCGACGTGATGCTCGAAGCCGTTTTCGCAGATGTAGCGGAGGAGCTTCTGGAAGTTCTGAATCTTGACCACGCCGTAGCCGCCGAAGGTCTTGAGCGGATCGCCCGTCAACTCGCCCTCGCCAATGTATGCGCGCACCCGGCCCGCGGCATCGTCGGTGCTCACGCGCAGGTAAGAAAAGGGCACGGCTTTGATCCGTCCCACGATGGTGCCGTAGGTGTTCTCTTTGCCGACAGTGCCGGCGATGATTTCTTGATAATCCATGACGGGCTTGCCTGCTCCTTTGCTGACGAAAACGGCTTTGGGCAGGTTGCTGCAGTGGAAGATAACGCCCTTGTCGGGGTCCTCGCCGTAGTTGTTGTTCCAATCCATCAGCGCGCTGGGCTGGCCGCTGGCCTGGGCCATGGCATACATGGCGACGGTGCCCATGATGTCCACTTCGCAGGCGCTGCTCAGGCCCAGGTTGCTCATCATGCTCATGAGCGTGCAGGGCACCACGCCGAAGAATTCCTCCATCGCAGTCCAGCATTGGATGGCCGTGGCGTTGAGGCGGGTTTCCTTCATCCACTTGTCCACGGCGACGCCGAACTTGGCCATTTTGAGCAGCGCCACGGGCGGGATGCTCTTGGCCACGACGTACTTTTGGATTTCCTGCAACTTGGCTTCCACCGCCGCGTCCGTGTCTTTCATTTTGCCGACCCAGCCGAACAACTCGAACAGGTCGAGCGTCTCGATGCTGATGCCGGATTGTTCGAGCAGTTTTTCGCTGTAGCGAACGGTATTGAAGGCCGTGGGCCGGGCGCCAAGCGCGCCGATGCGGAGGTTCTTCAAGCCGCGCGCCACACGGCAGGTGACGGCGAAGTCTTCGAGGTCTTGCCGCAAGCTGGCGCCGGTCGGCCCGCAGGTGTGCCGGCGCGTCAGCGTAAACGGAATGCCATACTGGCGGAGGTTGTTGCAGACCGACATCTTGCCGCAGAAACTGTCGCGCCGGTCCTTGATCGTCATGATTTTCGGATCGTCGTTGAAGGCATGGACGAGCACAGGCACCTTCAAGCCCGACCAGCGGATGGCGTTGGCCACGCCGCGTTCGTCGCCGAAGTTCGGAAGCGTGACGAGGAGGCCGTCGATCTTGGAGGCGTTTTCCTTGAACAGGTCGGCGCACTTCTGCGCGTCCGCCATCGATTCGACGGCGCCAAATTTGGTCGCTGTGGTTGGCAGGATGACGACGCCGAGGCCGAGTTTTTCGAGAGTGACCAGAATTTCTTTTCGGCCCGAGTCACAGAGATGCGCCGGGAAGAAACCGCGATTTCCGACGATGATGCCAAGAGTAGTTGATATGTTCATAAGCTGTTACTTTCTCAGGCGATAGTATTTTGTCGTGCTGCCAGGCGACAAGGTTACTTTGAATTGGTTGCCCTCGACAGTTGGGATACTTGCGACCGGTGTCCAGGAGGCGCCTAAAGCGAGATTGCCGGTCTCATCGAGCGCGAAGCCGGTGGCAGTGGCTGGCCAGGAAATGACCAGGTTGGCGCCCGCGCGATCGATACTCAAGGTTGGTGCGGCCGTTGGCTGGTCTGGCAACACGTTCGGCCCAGCGGCGAAGTTCGCCGCCACTTCCGACTCGGTCAATGCCCCGCTGTAAATGCGGAACTCATTGTACTGTCCGGTGAAGAAAGGGTCCGGCCAGTTGGATTTGCCCAGCCAAACGTTGACGTCGTCAATTGCGGTCAGCTCCAGGCTCACGTTCGCCAGGGCAACTCGCCGGCCATTAATGAAGAGGCGCGCATTCCCGGCCGTGTAGTTGTAGGTGACGGCCACGTGCGTCTCCTGGTTGGCGGGGAAGAGAGCGAGACCATTCAGTTGCTGTTCGCCAGCCCCGCCGCCGGTCAGAGTGATGGCGAAGCGCGTGACGCTGCCGCCGCCGCGCGGAGAGAGGAACACGTACGTTTGGCCGGTGCCTTGGGCATCTTCTCCGCCTGAGTTGCTGCCAAAGTCAAAGATGCGTTCCCAAAAAGCGGTGCCCCGCCACGTGACCCAGGCCTCAAACGTCGCATTGGTCAACTGCGAGACTGTGCCGTTGGGCAAGTCCACAAACCCGGCGTCCGAACTCGCTGCGCCTCCCGGCACATTGAGCCGGCCGTCACCTGAAAAGGAGGCCCTGCCCATCAGCGTACCATCGGCCGCGCCGACGGAGTCCTGCACAGTCGTGCCGCCGGTTTCGCTGAAACTGTAGCGATGGGCCAGCTCCGCCTTGGCCGGCACGCCCGGCGCCGTGGCCACCGTTACCGTGCCGGTGCCCTGTCTGCCCTGGTAGGACGCAATCACGGCTGCCGTGCCCACTCCCACGGCATCCACTACTCCGTTCGTGCTGACCAGGAGCACTTTGGGATCGGTGGTCTGATACGTTGTGTTGACATTAGCGGTGACATCGACGCCCGGCACATTTGCGTAATTGGCGGTCACCTTGGCCGGTGCCAGCGATCCAGTGAACAGCGAGGCGGTCAGATCCACCTGGATGTTCTGCAATTGCCCAGGGTCCGTCCCCCCCACCTTGCTTGGGCCGGCAGCCGCGCTCAACGCAACTTCAAAGTCGGTCAACGCGCCATCATAAATGCGGAATTCGTTGAACTCGCCGTTGAAGTAGGGGTCAGGCCAATTGGACCGCCCAAGCCAGTTGTTGACGTCTCGAACGGACCTAAGCTGGATGGTAGCACTGCCCGAGGCCTGCAACTGGCCATTGACGAACAACTTGGCGCTCCGGGCGCTGAAGTTATACACCACGGCCAGATGGGTTTCCTGGCCGATTGGCAAGGCCGCCCGGCCATTCAGAACGGGCGTTTCTCCTCCGCCGGAACTGATCGTGGCGGCAAAGCGCACGACATTGTTGAGGCCCAGCGGCGACAGGAATAGGTAGGTCTGCCCGGTACCCTGCTGGCCCTCGCCGCCGCTGTTGCTCCCAAAGTCGAAGATGCGCTGCCACATGGACCGGACGTTCCAAGTGACCCAGGTTTCAAAGGTGGCGTTGGTCAGACCTGAAATAATTCCGTTGGGCAGGTCCACGTGTCCATCCGCTCCATCCAAGACCAGCTTGCCGTCGCCCGTGAAGCTGGCGCCACCGATGAGGGTGCCGTCGGCCGTGCCGGCCAGATCCTCGACGGTCGCGCTCCCGGGCGATTCACTGAAGCTATAACGATGTTTCAGCACGGCCTGCGGCAGGACAACCGTGACGGTTTTGCTGTCCTGTTTGCCTTGGTAGGTCACCGTGACGGTGGCTGAGCCCAAACCGACAGCCCGCACCAAACCGTTGGTGTTGACCGTCACGATGTTGGTTTTGCTGGATTGATAGGCTACTCCCGGCATCAGGGTGAGGTTGACATTCGCTGCATTGGCGTAATTGGCTGACACCGTGGCCTGGGCGAATCCGCCCAGCAAAGGGGTGAGCGTGTCCAGTTGCAATGCGACCGACTGGAGCGCGCCAGGGTCCGTGCTCGGTGTCTCCGGGCCAGCCGTGAAGCTGGCGACAATCTCGGGACTGGTCAGAGCGTGGTTGTAGATGCGGAATTCATCGATTGACCCAACCAGGTAGGGGTCGGGGACATAGACCGATTTTCCCACGTAGCAGAGCGCGCCGCTGACGGAGGAGAGCGGGATGGTCAGGTTGTTTTGCGCGGCGATCAACACCCCATCGATGTAAAAGCGCATGAACCTGGCGGCGGAGTCCACGACACAGACAATGTGCAACTTGCCTGCGTTGTCGAGGTTGCCGCTACTGCCCGCCATTTCCTCGTGGTTGTAGCCAGGGTCTGCATCTGAAATCACCACGCGATAATCGCCGACGCCGGAGTGCGGGGAAAAGAAGAAGTAACTGCGTCCGTTGCCCGTATCCGGATTCGTGTCGCCGAAGTCGAACAACCGATTCCAATTGCCGTTGACTCCCATCTCAGCCCAGGCCTCGATTGTCACAGCCGAATAGCCGTTCAGCAGGCCTCCAGGCAGATCGACAAAAGTGCCGTCGGAGCCATCCAGCACGAGCACGCCGTCGCTGAGGGCGGCGTTCCCTTGTAGGGTGCCGTGGGCGGTCCCGACCGAATCGTTCGCGCCGGTGGTGAAACTGTAGCGATGAGTGATTTCAGCGCGCGCGAGCAGGCTCGTGGCCAAAACGAGCGCGAGCGCGGCAGCGGTCCAATGAGGTGATGTTGTTTTCATAGAGCAATGTAGAGCTTGTTGAAGGATTCTTGTTTCTAAGTTCACTGGCCGATCAAGCAGCGCCTCGGAACCGGGTGCAGGTCTGTTCGGCAGACCAGACCCATCCACGGCTCCTTTTCACATTCCCCTGGGCATGAAGCACAGAGGACCGGCACTGGTTGTCTGATTGTCTGAATTTCATTGCACTTTCTATTGACACGGCCTTGAATAGCAACGCCACTTTGCGTAAAAAAATAACCACTTTGCGAACCTATGGAGCGGACCGATTCACAGCAACGAGCACTGGGAGAGCGAGTGCCTCTGGAAGGAAGCCGACCGACTTCCTGGCGGCCCCGCGTGCCCTGCGTGGTCCTGTTGATCGAATCTTCACGCGCATCGGGCCGGAGCCTTCTCACCGGCATTGCAGCCTACGCCCGGCATCACGGGCCCTGGGCGTTCTACTGGGAGCCGGCGGGCCTGGAGCAAGCCCGGCCCCGGCTCCAGAACCTGGACGCCCAGGGGATCATTCTACGGGACATTGACGCTGTGGAAGAGGTGGTGGCCTTGGGTATCCCAGCGGTGGTCATTGGTCACAGCCGCCAGGAAATCCCGGGCTTGGTCAATGTCGTGACGGATTCAGCCAAGATCGGAACTTTGGCTGCTGAACACCTGCTGGATCGCGGTTTCCGGCATTTCGCGTATTGCGGCTATACGGAGACGCCTTGGTCGCAGAAACGCGGGGAGGTTTTTTCAGCGCGGATTGCGGCGGCAGGTTTTGCTACGCACTCCTATGTTTCGGCTGAGCCGTCTGCCCAAATGTCCTGGCGGCAGGAACTTCTGTCCATGGCCGAGTGGTTGCAGTCTTTGCCCAAGCCGCTTGGATTGATGGCCTGTAATGATGACCGCGGACAACATGCCATCGAGGCCTGCAAGGTCGCCGGCATTCGCGTGCCCGACCAGATGGCGGTGATCGGAGCGGACAACGATGAACTGGTGTGCGAGTTGTCCGACCCACGGCTGTCGAGTGTGGCGGTCAACTTCGAGCGGGCCGGTTACGAAAGCGCCGCCTGGTTGGACCAATTGATGCATGGCGAGCGCCAAACCGGCGGGACGATTGGCGTGCCGGCGACACATGTCGTGACCCGGCAGTCCACGGACATGCTCGCCATTGAAGACGCCGGGGTGGTGAAAGCCTTGCGGTTTATTCGCGATCATGCAAAGGAGGCGGTCCAGGTCGGGAATGTGGCGGAGGCGGCCGGCCTGTCCCGGCGAGTTCTGGAAAAGCGTTTCCGCAACCTGCTTCACCGCTCTGTGCTGAGCGAGATTCGGCGCGTTCGGACGGCCCAAATCTGCCGCATGCTCATTGAGACGAACCAGCCGGTCTCACAAATTGCCTTGGACTTGGGCTACGCCGGCCCGGAGCACATTGCTCGCTACTTTCAAAAGGAAGTGCAGATGACCCCCCACAGCTATCGCCGCGTTTACGGACGACGCTGAAGTTGGCAAGTGAAATAGGGTGCAATCAAGTTGAAGCAACCGCATTGTTTCGCTGCCGAAATCGGAATAACGATGCTACATGATCTGAAATGATCTGAAGCGGCTACAAAGCACGAATCCAGGGCGTCAAAGGCTTCGTCGGGATCAGCCTTCGCGCACCACTGCCTGCAGCTTTTGTTTGAATTGTTCGACCAGCTTGTCGTGGGCGGCATTCACCTCCGCATCGGTTAACGTGCGGTCGGCGCTGCGATAGATGAAGGCGTAGGCGACGCTCTTTAGTCCCGGCGGCACGTTTTGGCCACGGAACACATCGAACAACTCCGCGCTTTCCAGGTTTTGCGGCTTGGCTTGCCTGACTGTGTGGAGCACGGCTTCGTGCGTGGTCGCTTCGGGCACGATCATGGCCACGTCGCGACGGATGGCAGGGAAGGCCGGCAATGGTTTGAACGATTTGGCGGTGTTGCGCCGGGCCAGCAGCGCGTCCAGATCCAATTCCGCCAGCAGCACGGCGTCGCGCAGGTCGTAGTGCCTGGCCAGCGGCGGCAGCAATTGGCCGAGCTCGCCGAGCGTGAGTTTGCCGCCCAGTTGCACGACGGCGGACTCGAGGTAGAGTTCGGTGCTTTCCGCGCGGCGGCTGTACGTGATCGCGCGCAGCCCGAATTGCTCCAGGAATTCTTCCAGCAGCCCTTTCAAATCGTAAAGGTCGAACTTCGCGTCGCGCTCCTCACCGCTCCAAAAAGCGGCCGCGCGACCGCCCGTCAAGGCGAGGGCCACGCGGCGTTCCTCCCGCGGCTGGCCGTTGTTTTGCGCGAAGACCCGGCCGATCTCGAACAACGCAACGTCGCCGTTCTTGCGGCTGACGTTGTGGCGAAGAATGTGCAACAACCCCGGCAGGAGGCTCGGCCGCAACACGTCCATGTCGGCGCTCAAAGGGTTGGCCAGCGCCACCGTTTCTTCGGACTTCGGACCTCGGACTTCGGACTTCGACACGAGGGTTTGACCCTGCGCTTCATGCAGACCCAATCCGGTCAGGATGCGCCGGGCCTCGGCCCATTGGTCGTGCACGGCGTCGTAGGCGTTGGAGCCGATGGCGCCGCGCGGCGGCGTGGCCGGGATTTTGTCCACGCCATAGAGCCGGGCGATTTCCTCGATCAAATCCGCCTCGCGCTTGAGGTCCACGCGCCAGGTCGGAATGTGAACGGTGATGGGGACGGGGGGCTGGTCCGCAGGGGCATCCACCGGCCGCGGCGTTCGTCCGGTGATTTTCAATCCGAGCCGGCACAGGTAAAACTCAATCTCCTCCGGCCGGAGTTCCACGCCGAGCAACTCGCCGACCTTCGCATGGCGCAGCGTCACTGGCCGTGGCTCGGCCGGTTTTGGATAAGCGTCCACGACACCTTCGGCCATCTCTCCGCCGGCCGTTTCGAGAAGGAGTTGAGCGGCGCGTTGGCTGGCCCAACCGGTCATGCCGATATCGGCGCCGCGCTCGAAGCGATAGGACGCATCGGTTTTCAAGTCGAGTTGTCTCGAGGTGGCGCGGATGTTTTGTGGTTTGAAATAAGCGCTTTCGATCAGGACATCCACTGTCCGGTCCTTGATTTCGGTGTTCTGTCCGCCCATCACTCCGGCCAAGGCAATGGCCTTGGTTTCGTCGGCGACGAGCAGCATCTGGCCGGTCAAAGTCCGCTTTTGTCCATCCAGTGTGATGAAGAGTTCGCCCTCCTGCGCGCGGCGAATGACAATGGTGGGTTTGTGGCTGCCGGCGTGAGCCGGCGATGGATTTGAACCGGCCGCGGTCGCATCTCCGGCGTCGGCCGCAATGAGAGGATAATCAAAGGCGTGCAAAGGCGTGCGCAGGTTGGACGCCTGCGCTCCCATCGCAGCGATGAGGTGATAGTCAAAGGCGTGCAAGGGCTGGCCTGTTTCCATCATGACGTAATTGGTGACGTCCACCACGTTGTTGATGCTGCGAAGGCCCACTTTTTCCAGTGTCTGCCGCAACCAATCCGGGCTGGGGCCGACTTTGACCCCTCGGACCACGCGCGCGACATAGCGCGGGCAGAGATCGGCGTCTTCGATGCGGACGGCGACCAAATCGTCGGCGCGGATGATGGAGGAGGGAGGAGGGAGGAGGGAGGGCAGGATGACATCCGGCATTCTCAAGGGATGGCCGGTCACAGCGGCGATTTCGCGCGCGATCCCGATGACGCTGTTCAGGTCGGGCCGGTTGGGGGTGACTTCGAGGTCATAGACTACGTCGCCGGCGGCGCGGCCCAGGTACTCGGCGAACGGCTGGCCGATCTTGGCATCTGCGCGGAGGATGAGCAAACCCTCGGCATCCTCGGCCAAGCCAAGTTCCTTGGGCGAACACATCATGCCTTGGCTGGTGATGCCGAAGACTTTGCGTTCCTTGATGACGAACGGCTCTTTCTCGCCGGGCTTTAACGGCAGGGCGTAATTAGGCAGGATGAGAGCCACTTTATCGCCGGGTTGGTGGTTTTGCGCGCCGCAAATAATGGTGCGCTCGCCCTGGCCGTCAGCGACTTTGCAGACGGAGAGCTTGTCCGAATTGGGCACCTGGTCGCGGGTGAGGATTTGTGCGACGAGGATGCCTTCAAATTCGCCGCTGAGTTTTTGGATGCTTTCGACTTCGAGGCCGATCATGGTCAGCCGCTCGGCCAGTTCCTCGGGCGACCAGTTGAAATCGACATATTGTTTGAGCCAGTTAAGGGTGACTTTCATTTTTCAAAAAATCAGGAGGGCAAGTGGTGCTTGGCCCAGTGGTGAATGGCGTTGTGTTTGGGCGCAGTCAAAAGCCCGATGCCAGCCTGAAGGCGCCGGATAAGCCGCTGATCAGTGGCGAAAAAATCCTGAGTGGTGGTTTTCACCGCGCGGGCATGGCCAATCCACCGCGCGGGTTTCAGGGTAACAATGTTCTCGACCTCGCGGCAGAATTCGCACTTCAGGAACTCCGCCAGCAAGCGCTGGTGCAGGCGGTCCTGGGGGCGTTCCTTGGCGCGAAGCAGCGCGCATTTTTCGGCGTAAAGCAGCGACGCCTCCGCGACATAGAAGGTCAGTTCCGGCAATTGCACGACGCGCCGGTTGAGCACGGCGTTCTGCGGAGTCAACTGAAGGCCCTCTTCCAGGAAGTCCACCTCCAATCCGCGAAAGTGGAAGGTGTGAGTCGTCTCGTCGAAGGGGATTTGGAGCAGGTCGGATGCTTCGTCGAGGTCCAGCCCCATAAAAACTACGTCTTTGCCAAGCCAAATGGCTTCCTCAGCTTCGGACCAAGCCGGCACAGGAAAATCCGAATCGCTCCATTGCCGGAGCGCCTCCCGGTAAAACCAGCACGCGCCGTCACCAATGAGCACCACATTCTCCAGCAAGCCCGGAAAAGCCTCGTGCAACTGGCGCCGCGCCGCGCGGATTCTGTTCCAGTCGTAAACGTTTGGGAGGGCCATATCAGTCCAATCGCATCACGTGGGGTTCTTGGTCGGCGATTCGGATGGGACCGATCGACTCAGCCATTTCGCGCAGTTCGTCCGGGGTGTAGCGGTTGCCCGGCTGCTCCTTCCAGCGTTGCTTGCGCTCGTAGGCGGCGGCGCGGGCCGCCTCGGCCGCGGCGTCACGAGGGCGCTTGATATGGTCCGTTCGCATAGCGTCAACTGTAGCGCACCGGGACGCGGAAGTCAGGCGCCCTTTTAACGCCCGGCATGGTACGCCGCTCGGACGGTTCCTCCGGCGGCCAGTTGGAGTCCACAAACTGTCTGAGCCAGTTGAGCGTAACTTTCATGATGATTGGATAAAGCTATCTGGCCGTGAACTCCGTCACATCTGTGACGTCGGCCAAAAAAACCTCCCAAAGGCAGGCTTGCAGGCACTTTTGCTTTCTGGGGGAGGTGATGCCTTCTCCGAGGAAATCCAGATCAAAAATCCGGTTCCAGCTAGCCTCGATGGCGCGATGGTAACGCTCAATCGGCAGCGGCTTCGTCGTGAAAAAGGACTGTCCTTCGGCGGCCAACTTTCGTTCGAAGACGTCCCCATCTGCTTCGGATGTAGGAAGATACCAGTAATTGAGAGCGAAGTGCCACAAATCGAAGTCGGACAGAAGCACTCGGCTATCCTCAACAGCAAATTCGACGCGGACTCCCTTTTGACCTCTCTCCAAATGCCCGCCGCAACGAAGGTCCGGCTTGCGTTGCCGATCACCCCGCCACTGATACCAAGCCCAGATCGGTTTGGAATCTCTGGTTGGCGGCGGACCAATCCGCTGCCTCATTTGCCTGGTCATCCAATCGTAAGCGGAACGGAAGGCTTTCTCAGTCTGACACCGGTTCCCACGCAGGCTGCCTCTCGTTCGGATAGCGTCCCAAGCTTCCATAGTCTGGATGGTCCAAAGCATCATTCAGAAGGATCAGAACTGCCTCAAAAACCGCACGTCATTCTCGTAGAACAACCGGATGTCGTTGATGCCGTAACGGATCATGGCGATGCGTTCGATGCCGAAGCCGAAGGCCCAACCGGTCCAGATTTCCGGGTCGTAACCGACGTTCTCGAACACTTGCGGGTGGACCATGCCGCAGCCGGCGATTTCGAGCCATTCCTTGCCCATCTTGCGCGTGAGCGAACTCGAGAAATCGATTTCCATGCTGGGTTCGGTGTAGGAAAAATAGTGGGGGCGGAAGCGGAGTTTGACTTCGCGGCCCAGCAATTCCTTGAAGACAAACTCCACCGTGCCTTTCAGATCGCTCATCGTGACCCCTTTGTCCACGTACAAACCCTCGATCTGCTGGAAGGTCGAATTGTGAGTGGCATCGGCGTTGTCCCGGCGGTACACCCGCCCTGGCACAATGATGCGGATGGGCGGCGGCTGCTTTTCCATGACCCGGATTTGCACGGAGGAGGTGTGGGTGCGGAGGAGAAGTGATTTCTGGCCCTCACCCCGGCCCACTCCCACTCCGCTTCGTTCCGCGGGAGAGGGAGGAGCACCGGTCGGGGCGAGATAAAACGTGTCGTGCGTGTCGCGAGCCTGATGATCCGCCGGTGTGTTCAAAGCGTCGAAACAATGGTGTTCATCTTCGACCTCGGGGCCGTCCGCGACGGCAAACCCGATTTTGCGGAAGCTGCGGACAATCTCCTCCGTCACGAGCGTGAGCGGATGAAGCTTGCCGAGGGTCCGGCGGCGTCCGGGCAACGTGAAGTCGGTCGGCTCAGCAGGGAGGGCCGCTTTCAGTTCGAGTTCGCTGCGGCGCCGGGCCAGCGCGGCTTCGAGGTCGGCCTTGGCTTCGTTGATCAACTTGCCGGCGGCGGGTCTCTCTTCTTTGGAAAGGGCGCCCAGTTGTTTCAGCAAGGCCGTGAATTGGCCGTGGGCGCCCAGGAAGTTGATGCGAGCCTGCTCCAAGGCGGCGAGATCAGATGCGGCTTGCAGGCCGGCCAGGGCGGCTTGCCGGAGCGGTTCGATTTCGTGCAAAAGCGACATAAGACAAGTGAGGTTTTAGCCACAAAACGGCACAAAAGACACAAAAGAATGAACCGAGGCAATATTCTTTGGCGTTTCGGCATTCTGGCAGCCATGGTTTTGGGGAAAGAAAAAGGGCGGCCATTGCTGGTCGCCCGTTTTTTGATTTCAGATTTGTGATTTGAGGTTTGAAATCGGTCTCAGGCCTTGGCCGTCTTGGCCTTCAGGGCCTGCTGGGCGATCTTGACGAGTTCGCTAAAGGCTGCGGCATCCGTGGCGGCGAGGTCCGCCAGGATTTTGCGGTCCAGAGCCACCTGGGCAGCCTTGAGTCCTTCCATAAAGCGGCTGTAAGTGATGCCGGCGGCGCGGGCGGCGGCGTTGATGCGGATTTGCCAGAGCGCGCGGAAATTGCGCTTTTTGGTCTTGCGATCCCGGAAGGCATATTGGCGGCCGTGATCGAGCGCGTCGGCGGCATAGCGATACAGTTTGGAACGGCGCATCCGGAAGCCCTTGGCGGCTTTGATGGTGCGGATGCGGCGCTTACGGGAGGCTGGGGCGTTGGTAACTCGCATGACTCAGTGATCGGTGATCGGTGATAGGAAATTGGTGATTGGTAACTAGTTGGTGACTGGTAACTGGTGACTGGTAATTGGTATTGGCAACGGTCAATGGCTGAAGGGGAGGTTTTGCTTCACACGATAGACATCGGTGGGATCAACCAGTTTGGCGGTGCCAAGGTTGCGGCGGCGCTTGGGGCTCTTGCCAGCCAGCAGATGGCGTTTTCCGGCGCGCATGCGCATGACCTTCCCTGTCGCGGTCACTTTGAAACGTTTCGCTACCGCTTTGCGTGTTTTGGTGCCTTTTGGACGTCGCATAAATAAAGTTTCTCTGAAAAAGAGCGCGCAATATAGGGTGCGGCAACAGAGGATGCAAGCGGTATTTTGGACGATTTTGCCGGCGCATCGCGAGCACGTTCTGGCCGTCCCTGGGCCACATTTGCTTTTGAGGCACTACCCCAGAGGTATTTTGGCCCTATTGGCGACAGGGCCTAATTCCCGGTTAAGACCGGGAGATTAATAGCGCAATTTCTCCCAATGCTATTCTACGCGCATCGAAGCCGACAGGGTGGTGGTTCCGGAAAAAATATTCTGAGTGCCGCATTGTTTGTCTTGATTTTGCGTGGGTTTTCTGCTTTAAGATTCACCCGTCTTAGCAACGAACGGAATGCACCAGCAATTTCCTGCACCAAATATTCGCATGAAAACACACCTTTTTGTTTTGCTTAGCCTGGTCTGCTTTGTTCTTGAGGAAGTGAAGGCGGCCAACTGCGTCGCGCCTCCGGCGGGCCTGGTGCGGTGGTGGACGGGTGACGGTGACGCCATGGATGCCGTCAGCGGCCAAGGGGGGACCCTGTACGGTGGCGTCACATTCGCTGCTGGGAAAGTTGGACTGGCTTTCAGTTTGGACGGTGTGAGAGCCGCTGTGGGTACAAGTCTGCCATCTTTTGCCGACGTTCAGGACACCTTCACCATGGAGTTCTGGGCGTTTCCAACACAGACCCGAGCCGGCACGCCGGAAGCGAATTCAGGCAGTCCCGGGACGGGCGGCCAGCGTTACGCCATTTATCCTGAGCATGGTGGCGGCAGTGGTGGCTCAGGAGCAGGTGTTTCCGTCGGCACCAATGGCATCAGTGTGTTCGAGCATGCGGTGGGTTATCTGCCCTCACTGCTGGTGTATGATGCGTCCATCACCGGATGGACGCACATCGCGGTGGTCTATGAGAACAAGCAGCCGAAGCTTTATGTGAACGGTTCGCTGGTCAAGACGGGATTGACCAGC